>ERZ779632.217-NODE-217-length-37830-cov-11.912032_pt1 | contig 37830 bp, 35 predicted proteins | sample MGYA00514194_ERZ779632 | MGnify/ENA primary metagenome ERZ779632 (study PRJEB29562, sample SAMEA4376704) | mouse gut metagenome | isolation source: Cecum | study: EMG produced TPA metagenomics assembly of the A DSS colitis mouse model was used to assess the... | reverse complement strand
CCGGGGCGGATGGCGTTGCGGTAGCGGATCTCCCAGGGGGAGATGCCCACCAGGTCCGCCATCTCGTTGAGCAGGGTCTCCACGCAGAAGCAGGTCTGGGTCACGCCGAACCCCCGGAAGGCCCCGGCGGGGGGATTGTTGGTGTAGTAGGCGTAGCCGTCGATCTGGAAGTTCTCGTAGTGGTAGGGCCCCGAGGCGTGGGTGCAGGCCCGCTCCAGCACCGGGCCCCCCAGGGAGGCGTAGGCCCCGGTGTCGGCGATGACGTTGGCCGCCACCCCCTGGATAACGCCGTTTTCATCGCAGCCCATGGCGAACTCCATCTCCATAGGGTGGCGCTTGGGGTGGATGAGCAGGCTCTCCGCCCGGCTGAGCCTGCACTTCACCGGCCGCCCGGTCAGATAGGCGGCCAGGGCGGCGTGGTGCTGGACCGTCACGTCCTCCTTGCCGCCGAAGCCGCCCCCCACCAGCATGTTCTTCACCTTTATCTTCTCCGGCGGCAGGCCCAGCATGGGGGCGGTCTCGTGCTGGGTGTCGTAGGCGCTCTGGTCCGAGGAGAGGATCATGACGCCGTCCCCGTCGGGGTAGGCCACGGCGCACTCCGGCTCCAGGAAGGCGTGCTCGGTGCAGGGGGTGGTGAAGCGGCGGGTGAGCACGTGTTTGCTGCGGGCGATGGCCAGGGCGGCGTTGCCCCGCTGGATGTGCTTGTGGGCCAGCAGGTTGCCGGAGGGGTGGACCAGGGGCGCGTCGTGGGCCATGGCCTCCTGGGGGGAGCGGACGGGGCGCAGCACCTCGTACTCCACCTGGACCATCCGCTTGGCCTTCTCCAGGATCTCCTGGCTCTCGGCCACGACGAGACAGATGGCGTCCCCCAGGTAGTGGGTGGCGCCGCCCACGGGGATCATGGTGTCCCAGTCCTTCACCAGGTGGCCCACCTTGTTCTGTCCCGGGATGTCGGCGGCGGTGAACACCCCCGCCACCCCGGGCAGGGACTTGGCCTCCTCGGTGTGGATGGCCCGGACAATGGCCCGGGGGTGGGCGGAGCGGACCGCAGAGGCGTAGAGCATGCCGTCCATGTAGATGTCGTCGGGGTAGAGGCCCTCGCCCCGGACCTTCTCCGCCGTGTCTATCCGGTGGACCCGGGCCCCCAGGGCCCAGGAGCGGGATTGCTCCGGCAGAGCGCCCTGGCGGAGGATGGCCGCCGTCAGGCGTACGCCCGCAATGATCTTCACATAGCCGGTGCAGCGGCAGATGTTGGTGCGCAGGGCGCGGCGGATCTCCCCCTCCGTGGGGTCCGGATTCTGGTCCAGCAGGCCCTTGGCGGCCATCACCATCCCCGGGATGCAGAAGCCGCACTGGACCGCCCCCGCCTCCCCAAAGCCGCAGGTGTAGGCCTGCTTTTCAAATTCGCTGAGCCCCTCCACGGTGAGGAGCGATTTGCCCTCCAGCTTGTCCGTGGTGAGGACGCAGGCCCTGGCGGCCTTTCCGTCCACCAGGATGGTGCAGGCGCCGCAGGCCCCCTCGCTGCACCCGTCCTTCACGGAGGTCAGGCGCAGCTCGTCCCGCAGGAAGCGGATCAGCTTCTGATTGTGATCGGCAGTTACGGTCTTGCCGTTGACTGTAAATGTGGCCATGTCGTCTCTCCTTTTCGGTCCCCTGGCAGGATATACGGAATCTGTTCCTATTATAACGGATGTTCTGGGTATATTCAACAGGATTTCTCCTCTTTTCCTGCGGAACGGCGAGGGGAGAGGAGGGAGGGGACGGGGTGTCAGAACGGGGACCTGGTGCTCAGCCAGCTGGAGATCATGTTCTCCGACCGTGCTGCCGGCTGATCCCTGGCTGCAGAATGTCCCGGCAGACGGGCCGGCATTCACACCTGCGGCGCGCATACCGCCCCGCACGCCGGTTCCCCGATGGCCAAGGGATTCAGCCCGCCCCCTGTGCCGTTTCATCGCACCTCTTCTTGCCTTTGTCGAATTTCGCTTACACAAAATTTTACACCAGACCTCATCACAAGATGCGGGTTACGCCCAATCTCAAGCAGGTATCTGTTAGAAAATTCGCCCAACCGCTCAATCTCGATCTGTGCCTCCTCCGGTTCTGTACGCAGCGTCTGGTCTTTCTTCCGCTGGCCCCGCCGGTCCTCCAGCCCCGCTATCCGGCTGGCTTCTGTTTTTCCCTGCCTGACACCACCGAATCAGGTTTATCTTTTTCTGCACCTTCAGTTTCTCTTTATGCGGCATAGTTTTGCTCCCCCTATAAGCGACAGTTTTCTTTTTCTCTGTCTCTTATTGAGGGAGCATATCATAAATCACCAAGTTGTAGCAGCTTATAGCAGTTATACGCAGTTCCACGGTGCTTGTCTTTTGCACGTTGGTTTCTTTCGTAAGGACACGCCCCTTTTTTGCCGCTACGATAAGCCGGATTCTGCCTTTTGGGACTTTATCTATTTCACTCTTGTTGTCGCCGCCCTTGTGTGAACAGACCCTGATAAAACGCAACCTTACGATATGAATATATCAAATCAAAAGAACAGGCTGCCCAGATCCGGCGGGGACCTTGCATTTCCCCCGGACAATGGGTATAATATGCCCAAAAGAACGGAAAGGAAGATCTCCCATGAAAAAGAAGCTTCTCGCCCTAGCCCTCGCCCTGTGCCTGTGTACAGCTCCGGTCCAAGCCGCCTTCTCCGACGTTCCGGCGGACCAATACTACAGCGAGGCCGTGGCCTGGGCGGCGGCGCAGTCCATCGCCGGCGGCGAGAACGGAACCTTCTCCCCGGATGCGCCCTGCACCACGGCCCAGATCCTCACCTTCCTCTGGCGGGCCAAGGGCTGTCCGGCCCCGGCCGCCGGGCCCAATCCCTTTTCCGATGCAGGTGAGACGGACTACTTCTACGAGGCCGCCCTCTGGGCCCGGGAGCAGGGGCTTGTTTCCGGCGGAGCCCTCTCCCCCAACGCGCCCTGCACCAGGGCCCAGACGGTGACATACCTCTGGAGGCTGGCGGGCCGGCCGGAGCCGGAGGCGAAAGTCCTGGCCGCCGGGGAGGGGGAAACCCGGGTCTGCGGCGTCCTGGGGGACACACTGGTCAACTGCTTTTTCAGCTATACGGTCCGGGACGCGGTCCTGACAGACACCGCGGAAGGCGCTCCCGCCGGCGAGAGGACGGCGCTGCTGGCGGTGGACGTAACCGTGAAGAACGTCCACCACCGGACCATCCCCATGTACGACACGGACTTCCAGCTCCAGTGGGGGGATCAGGACTTCGGCTACCCCTCGTCCGCCTCCACTCTGCCGGCGGAGTACGAGCTGGCCCCCGGGGAGAGCGTGTCCGGGAGGCTGGTCTACCAGGTCCCGGCGGAGAGCCGGTCCTTCGCCCTGGCTGTCCGGGAGTTTTTTGACGACGGCTCCGCCGGCAGCACCTTTTCCTGCTGCTTTGCCGTAAAGGACGGGAGAGCTGTCCCGGGCAGTCTGTTCGCGGATGTGCCCCTGGAGGCGGACTGCGCCCCGGCGGTGCTGTGGGCCGTCCGGGAGGGGATCGCCTCCGGTATGGGGGACGGGTTCGAGCCCGCGGGCGTGTGTACCAGGGGACAGATCGTCACCCTCCTGTACCGGGCCTACGGAGCCCGGGAGGAGGTCAGCGGCGGATGATCTCCAGGGGGCGGCCCTCCCAGTCGCCGTAGAGGGAGAAGCTCTCCTCCAGCCCCTCTGTAATGGCAACCGTGTTGTCCTCGCTGATGAGGACGCACTCGAAGTCGTTCCGGGTCCTCCAGAAGTCCAGAGCCTCCTCCCGCCCCATGACGAACAGAGCTGTGGAGAGGCCGTCGCACAGCGTCCCCTCGTCCGCCACGATGGTCACAGACTGGAGGCCGCTGCGGGCCGGGCGGCCCTGGGCGGGGTCAATAATGTGCCAGTAGATCTCCCCGTCCTGCTCAAAGTACCGCTGGTAGCCGCCGGAGGTGACCACCGCCTTGTCCACGATCTCCAGCACCCCGGCGTAGCCCCCCTCCGGGGCCTGGAGCGCCACCCGCCAGGGGGAGCCGTCCGGCTTGGCCCCCAGGGCCTGGACGTTGCCTCCCAGCTCCACAATGGCGGAGGCGATCCCCTCCCGGGCCAGCAGGGCCATCAGCTGGTCCCCGGTGTAGCCCTTGGCCACGGCCCCCAGATCCAGCTCCACGCCCTCCGGCAGGGTGAGCCGGTCCCCCTCCAGGGCCGCTTGGCGGTAGTCCACCCGCTCCAGCAGGGCCGTCAGCTCCCCGTCATCGGGGACCCGGTACGCGCCGGTGGTGAAGCCCCAGGCCCGGACCACCGGATATATGGTCACGTCCAGCGCGCCGCCGGTCTCCCGGCACAGCGTCAGGGCCCGGGCCAGCAGGGCGGCGGCGTCCGGGGAGAGCTGGGCGGAGCCGGTGTGGTTGGCGGCGTAGATCTCGCTGTCCTCCCCGGTGACGGACAGCAGGCCCTCCAGCTCCTGGATGCGGTCCACAGCCGCCTCCCCGGCCTGGGGGGCGTTTTCGCCGTAGATGGTCAGCTTCATGACCGTGTCCATGGCCAGAATCTCCCGCTCCCAGCTCTCCGGCCCGGCACAGGCGGCCAGCAGCAGAAGGCAGGCCGCAGCGGCGGCCAGACAGAGTCGTCTCATGGCGTGTTCCCCCGGTTTCCTCAAATGATTTCTCTATCATAGCACGGCCGGAGGCGGTTGACAAGGCTGGAGGCTATTGGAATGCGGCAGTCCATTTTTGCCGCAGCAGCATGAAACAGGGGCGCGCATCGCCCGCCTCCGGGGAAGACGCCCCTCTCCCCCGAAGGGGTTTCCGTGCTTCCAGAGATGCCCAAATCATTAGAGCCTGTTTAATATCTCAACGTGTATGGATTGGCGAGTGGATTTTTTGCCCTGCAAGGCAAAAATCCGCAGGCATCCTGACGGATGGCAAGGATTTTTAACGCAGTCAGGGCGGAAAATACGCCGCCGAGACATGCGCGGGGGAGATTTTAAACAGGCTCTTAGACCAATTTAGACAACAGGAGACGATAGTAATGATGAAATATCAAGCGATAAATGCCTAAATGACAGATGCTTGGTGTGAGGCCGGATGGGAATGGGGACAAGCCATTACCCATGAAGAATATGTGAAAGCGCTGAACGGAGAATGGAATGTGCGGTTAACGCCAACGAAGTATGTGCCGCATGCATGGTTTGGAGACGTACAGGGGAAACAGGTGCTCGGTTTGGCAAGCGGCGGCGGACAGCAGATTCCCATATTCTCTGCACTAGGCGCTGTGTGTACGGTTTTAGACTACTCCACTAAACAATGTGAAAGTGAAAGAATGACGGCAAAACGGGAGGGATACCAGGTAAATGTCATTCAAGCGGATATGAGCCAACGCTTACCGTTTGATGACGGCGCTTTTGATCTGATCTTTCATCCGGTATCCAACTGCTATGTTGAGGAGGTAAAGCCAATTTTTAAAGAATGCTTTCGTGTTTTGAAAAAGGGCGGGGTTCTTCTATGCGGTTTAGATAATGGGTTTGCGTATATTTTTGATGATACAGAACGGAATATCAAGTATAAATTACCGTTTAATCCATTAAAAGATTCTGTGGCGTATGAGGATTCCATCAAAAATGATTGGGGAATTGCGTTCTCACACACGCTTGAAGAACAAATTGGCGGACAATTAGAGGCCGGGTTTATTCTTACGCATTTATACGAGGATACATCGGGAGAGGGTCTTCTGCACGAATATAATGTGCCGACTTTCTTAGCAACAAGAGCCGTTAAATAAAATCAGAAACGGTGTTTTCTGCTTTTTGAAGGTGTAAACGGGGCCTCCGGCCCACGCAGAACCTGTATTTACAAGGAGGCAGTCTATGCTCATACGTACAGCGGCGGGAAAGGCCCCCGCCATCGCGCCCACCGCCCGGGCGGCGGAGAGCGCGGCCCTCATCGGGGACGTAACCCTGGGGGAGAATGTGACCGTCTGGTACGGCGCGGTTCTCCGGGGAGACGTGGGCCCCATCCGCATCGGTCCGGGCAGCAATATCCAGGACAACTGCACCCTCCACTGCTCCGCCGGCATCCCCACCCAGGTGGGGGAAAACGTGGTGGTGGGGCACGGCGCCGTCCTCCACAGCTGTGTGGTGGAGGACGGGTGCCTGATCGGCATGGGCGCCGTGGTGCTGGACAACAGCGTCGTGGGCGCCGGCTCCATCGTCGGCGCGGGGGCGCTGGTCCCGCCGGGAAAGCGGATCCCGCCGGGGAGCGTGGTCATGGGCACGCCGGGCCGGGTGGTCCGTCCGGCCACAGAGGAGGAGATGGGGGAGACCCTGGAGAACGCGCGGCACTACGCTGCGCTGGGACGGGAGCAGCTGGAGCGCCCGGCGGAAAAATCCGGCTGCTGACCGGCTCTCAGGCCAGCAGCGCCTCCAGATCCTCCAGCGCCAGGGACTCCTGGAGGGCCAGATTGATCCCGTATCCCAGGACCTTGGACAGATCCCGGATCTTCTGGTCAATGCTCTCCGGCGTGACGAAGAACCGCCGTCCCCTCCCGTTCAGGGCCTTAGGGACCGCCCCGGCCTCCCCCAGCAGGTCTCTGGCGATGGTCTCCGCGTCCACCACCGTGGGGACGCCCACGGAGATCACCGGCACGCCCAGGGTCTCCCGATTCAGGGCCATCCGGTGGTTGCCCACGCCGCTGCCCGGCACCAGCCCCGTGTCCGCGATCTGCACCGTGGCGCACAGCCGTTCCAGGTCCCGGGCCGCCAGCGCGTCCACCACGATCACCGCCGCCGGCCCCACCTGCTCCGCCGCGCCCCGGACCCATTCGGCCACCTCCATCCCCGTGGTGCCCAGCACCCCGGCCCCCAGGCCCGCCACCGGCCGCAGCTGGGGCAGCGCCTCCCCCAGGTGCCGCGTCACCAGCAGGTGATCCAGGGACCGGGGCCCCAGCGCGTCCGGCGTCATGGCCTGATTGCCCAGCCCCGCCGCCAGCACCGGCCCCTCCTCCGGCAGCAGGGGCCCCAGCAGGGCCGCCACCGCCCGGACTGCCCGGGGGAAGGCATCCTCCTCCCGCCGCCAGAGGGGGGAGACGTCCAGCGTGAGGTATGTCCCCTCCGGCTTGCCCAGGGCCCGGGCCCCCTCCTGGTCCAGGATCTCCACCCGGGTCACCGTCATGCCCTCCACCTGCTCCTCCCGGGCCGCCACCCCCTTCAGGCGGGTGGTCTCCCCGGCGCTCTCCCGCCAGAGGGCGTGGGCCTCCACGGCCAGATCTGTGCGAACTGTCAGCATACGTTGCGATACCGTCCCTTCTGTGATACAAAATCTGGTGGTTCCGGATTATCATTTCGCGCCGGACGGAAAATATGTAAAAAAAGAAAAGAAAATTCAAAAAATTTCTTGCAATTTCCGGGAAGGCATGCTAAAATATTATTCTGCGTGGGGCAGTAGCTTTGCTGGTCCCATAGCTCCCATTGGAGGAGGTGTTTGGTTTGCCGAATATCAAGTCCGCTAAGAAGCGTGTGCTGGTGGCTGAAGCCCGTAACGCCCGCAACAAGGCCGAGAGGTCCGCGATGAAGACCGCCCTGAAGAAATTTGAGGCTGCTGCCGCTGATGGCAATCGCACCGAGGCCGAGGGCGCTTATAAGGTCGCGGTCAAGGCCGTGGACAAGGCCGCTGCTAAGGGCATTCTGCATAAGAACAATGCCGCTCACAAGAAGAGCGCCATGACCCTTAAGCTCAATCAGGTCGGCTGATAACCACCACACAAAGAAATGAGGACCGTCCCAGAGGGGACGGCCCTTTTCTTATGCTTTCTCCCGCTCCAGCGTGAGCACCACCACCTCCGGCCGGTTGAACAGGCGGAGGGTGAGCCCGGAGTTTCCCAGTCCCCTGGAGACGAACACGTCGCTCCCGTTGGCGGTGTAGAACCCGGCCGTGTAGGAGGGGAAGAGCCTGCGCTCCGCGCTGACCAGGCCGTCGGTGAAGGGCAGGCGGATGAGGCCCCCGTGGCCGTGGCCGGAGATGACCAGATCCGCGCCCAGAAGGCTGTATTGCTTTTCAAAGTAGTTGTTCCGGTGGGCCAGCAGCAGCCAGAAGCCGTCGCCCCACGCCTCCCGCACCTCCTGGGCCAGCTCCTCCGGGGTCTTCTGGTCGGCAAAGCCGTTGGGATCGTCGATGCCCGCCAGGAGCACCCGGTCCCCGCTCCGCTCCAGGAGGACGTACTCGTTGGAGAGCACCGCCACCCCCGCCTCCTCCAGCTCCCGCTTCAGCTCCCGAACGCCGGGCAGGGCCCACTCGTGGTTGCCGGTGATAAAGTAGGTGGGGGCGATGTCCGCCAAGGCTCCGCCCAGGGCAGCGGCGTAGCTGTGGGGCGTTTTGCGGTACTGGTCCAGCAGATCGCCGGTGAGAAAGATGTAGTCCGGTCCGGCCTCCCGGACGCGGGAGAGCAGCTCCTGGTTGTCCTCCCCGAAGTAGGCGCCGTGGAGGTCTGAGAGCTGCACGATCACGCAGCCGTCAAACCCCTCCGGCAGGCGGGGGGAGGCATAGGTGAAGCGCTGGGTCTGGAGGGCGTGGTTGCTCCACCAGAGGAACAGGGCGCACAGCGCCAGCAGCACCAGCAGCTTGAGCAGACGGCGGGATCTCCTGCGGGGTCTTCTTTTCTTGGTCATGTCTTGCTTCCTCTTCTCAAAATATGGGTGGCTCCGGTAGGATAGTATACCACGGTTTTCAGAAAAAACCAAGAGGGACAGACCGGAGGCAGATACAGAGATATGGTCCTCCCTGCGGCGCTGGGCCGGGATGCAGAAACAGGGCGGCGTCAGAGAAGACGCCGCCCTGCTCCGGGCTCGCTGTTCACGGGATTCTGATGGCGGCTCCCGCCATCAGATATTGACGATTTCATACTCCCTGACGCCCAGACCCAGCTGAGCGGCGGCTTCCACCGTCAGAATGCCGTTGCGGGACTCCATGCGCTCAATGAGAGCGGCCTTGCCCGGGTCTTTGGAGGCGTACACCGCGTCCACGCAGGCCTGGTCCACAGCAACAGGGTCCAGGGAGGCGAAGATGCCGATATCCATCATCTCCGGATCCGCCGGGGACGCGCAGCAGTCGCAGTCCACGCTCAGGCGGTTGGCCACGTTGATATACACAATGTTCTCCCGGCCCATGTAGGTCATCACAGACTCGTCCGCATCGGCCATGGACTCCAGGAAGCCGTCGTGGTCCGCGTTCATCAGCGCCTTAAAGGAGGTCTCGCCGCTGCCGGAGGTGTGGATCCACTGCTTGCCGTGGGCGGAGGCCACGCCGATGGACATATTCTTCAGCGCGCCGCCCAGTCCGGCCATGGGGTGGCCCTTGAAGTGGGACAGCATGAGCATGGAGTCGTAGTTTTTCAGGTTTTCGCCCACGAAGTTCTCCTTCAGGCGCTTGCCGCCGGCGACGGGCAGGCTCATCTCGCCGTGCTCATCCATCAGGTCACAGGGGGCGATATCCATGAAGCCGTGGTCCTTCATGGTCTGCCAGTGGGCCGCGCTGGTGTTGCGGCGGCCCTTATAGGCGGTGTTGCACTCCACGATGGTGCCGCTGAGCTCCTTGACCAGGGGCGCGATGAGGGCGGGCTGGAGGAAGTTGTGGCCGCCGGGCTCGCCGGTGGAGATCTTCACCGCCACCTTGCCCTTCAGGCTTACGCCCAGGGCGTGGTAGATCCTTTGCAGCGCCTCGGGGGTGATCTCCTCTGTGAAATAAACCTTTGCTTTTTCCATGGTTGTTCTCCTTATAATAGATTTGCAGACGTATGGCCAGACGGCCTCATTATACCCCCTGGAGTGGCGTCCAAGTCAAGAGCAGTTTTGTCAATGGCAGGGAAATCCATTTTTCAAAAGCGCTGTCTGCCGCAGGGACGATTCACCCGATGGTGATCTCCTCCTGGGGCAGGGTGACGGGCGGCAGGGCCCGCTTCTCCAGCAGGGCCACGGCGAAGGAGATGCTGCCCACACGGCCGCAGTACATGAGGAAGATAATCACCGCCTGGCTCAGGGGCAGCAGGTCCCGGGTGATCCCGGTGGTCATGCCGGCGGTGCCGATGGCGGAGAAGGTCTCAAAGAGCACGTCCGTCAGGGGCATGGCCTGGACCGCGCTGATCACCAGGGCCCCGGCCAGGGCCAGGAGCAGGTTGGTGTAGAGCACGGAGGTGGCCTTCTTCAGCGCGCCGTCCCCGATGCTGCGGCCAAAGGCGTTGGCGCTCCGCTCCCGGCGCACGCCGGACAGGGCGTGGAGGAGGACCACAAACACTGTGGTGGTCTTGACGCCGCCGGCCGTGGAGCCGGGGCTGCCGCCGATGAACATGAAGATGATGGTCAGCAGGAGGCTGCCCGGGCTGAGGGCGGCGGTGTCCGTGGAGTTGAACCCGGCGGTGCGGGGGGTGACCGCGTCAAATAGGGCGGAGAGAATCTGCTCCCCCAGGGGCCGCCCCGCGCCCAGGTTCTCCCGCTCCAGCAGGAAGAAGAGAGCCCCGCCCCCTAGGGTCAGCGCCGCCGTCACCGTGAGCACCACCTTGGTCTGAAGCCGGTAACGCCGCCAGCGGAGCTTATTGCGCACCAGATCGTCCCACACCAGAAAGCCCAGCCCTCCCACCAGGATCAGCGCGCAGATGGTCAGGCTCACCAGGGGGTCCCCGGCGTAGGCGGTGAAGGAGGAATAGGGGCCGCTGTAGGGCCCCATCAGGTCAAAGCCCGCGTTGCAGAAGGCGGAGACGCTGTGCCACACGCCGTAGTAGATCCCGCGGCCCAGGCCCATCTCCCCCGCAAACCGGACGCTCAGCAGCACAGCCCCCAGCCCCTCGATCAGCAGCGTGCCCAAAAAGACCCGGCGGATAAAGGGGGCGAAGCCGCCCAGCTGGTTATAGCTGATGCCCTCCACCACCACCTCCCGCTGGCGCAGGCCCATCCGCCGGCGCAGCAGCAGGAGAAAGAGGGTGGCGATGGTCATGAACCCGAGGCCGCCGATCTGGATGAGGACAATGATGACCATCTGCCCGAAGGTGGTCCAGTAGGTCCCCGTGTCCTGCTGCACCAGGCCGGTGACGCAGGAGGCGGAGGTGGCGGTGAACAGCGCGTCGCCAAAGGACGCGCCGCCGGGCTCCACGCTGGCGATGGGCAGCATCAGCAGCCCCGTGCCCAGCAGGATCATGATGAAGAAGCCCAGGGCAATGATCTGCACGTTGGACAGCTTCGCTTTTTTCTGTCGTTTCATATCTTTTCGGCTTCTTTCTATCCCGGCCCCGGCGGTCTCCTGCCGCCCGGCTACATCATCTGGGCCTCAATTTTCTGCTCCAGCCTCTTCAGGCGCTCCAGGTTCTCCTTGCCCACGCACCCCACCAGGAGGTAGCGCCTGTTGAACGGATCGTGGATGAAGTGGTAGAGAAGGTGGAAATCCTTAATCTGGCTGGTATTGGTCACGTGGATCCGGGGGCCGGTGCAGGGGTGGACGTTTCCGCCGATGGACACGTGCTTTTCGTCTAAGTACGTCACAGGCAGGTTCTGGTCAATCAGGTCATAGACCTTCTTCTCCAGCTCCTCAATGTCAAAGCTGGGCTTGCGGTCGTCGGGGAAGGTGATGACGAAGCCGTGGCGGACGTCGTCGTGGCCGCACCGCTCCAGCTCCTCCGGGGGCATGCAGAACTCGCACAGGTCCTCCGCCGTGTGGGACATGAGCCGGAAGGGCAGGGACTTATAGACAATGTCGTAGATCTCCCGGGGCTTGGGGCCGAAGATGTTGGGCCGGGTGATGACCACCTCCTCCCCCACGCCGATGAGCAGGTCCGCCTTCACCTGGAGCAGGGGGTAGACCAGATCGAAGTGCTCCACAATCACCCGCTTGCCCTTGTGGAGGGCCTGGGTGATGGCGTCGGCCAGGACGCTCATCTGGGTGAAGCCGTTCTCAAAGCGGATGTCCAGGTGGTAGGTGTGGGGGGAGAAGAAGCTGCGCTCGTCGTCCAGGTCCAGAAGGGGCAGGGGCCGGACGTATACGCCGTCGTCGTCGTTGGTCAGATCCAGACCCGGGAACATGCCCCGGATGAGAGCGCTCTTGCCGGAGCCCGCCTCTCCGATGATGCCGATGAGCTTGTCAAAGGGGGAGAGATAGAGCTGCACCAGCTGCATCCCCAGCTGATACATGCGCTTGTGGCCGCGGGGGGCAAAGTAGGTGCTGATGATGTGGCTTGCTTGGCGGTCAAACATGTTCTTTCTCCTTTCAAAGTTGGCGCGGGTGTGTGTCCTCCATTGTAGCACACTTTTTCCCTGCTGAAAAGGCCCACAGAGAAAAAATGGATTGCATTTCTCCGGGTTTTATTATATAATACAGCCACATTGATATAGATCATTTTGAGCTTGAAGGAGGTACGGCAATGGCAGAAATTGTTCGCGTTGCGTCGGCGGGCACGCTGGAGTCCAGCGATGTGTACGTGGAGATCGAGCCCTGGGAGCAGGGCGTGGAGATCCAGCTGGAGAGCGTGGTGAAGGGGCAGTTCGGCGGCGCCATTGAGAGCGCGGTACGCGCCACCCTGGCGGCGTGCGGCGTGGAGCGGGCCAGGCTCACGGTGTCGGACCGGGGGGCGCTGGAGTGCGTCATCCGGGCCCGGGTGGAGACCGCGGTTTTACGGGGAAGGGGGGAGAGCTGATGCGCCGGTCCATGCTGTTTCTGCCGGGCAACACGCCCAACATGCTGGTCAACGGGCCCTACCTGGGCGCGGACGCCCTGATTCTGGATCTGGAGGACGCGGTGGCCCCCTCGGAGAAGGACGCGGCCCGTCTGCTGGTGCGCAGCGCCATCCGGGACATGGACTTCCGGGGCTGCGAGATCATCGTGCGCATCAACTCCATTGACACCGGCTTCTGGCAGGCGGATATCGACGCCATCCTGCCCCAGGGGCCGGATCTGATCCTGCTGCCCAAGTCCGGCTCCGCCCAGGACATCCTCACGGCGGACGAGTACATCACCCGGACGGAGGAGCGGCTGGGCATGGCCCCCAGCACGGTCCGGCTCATGCCCCTCATCGAGACGGCCCTGGGGGTGGAGAACGCCTTTGCCATCGCCTCGGCCAGCCCCCGGGTGGCGGCCCTCTTCCTGGGGGCGGAGGATCTGACGGCGGATCTCCGCTGCCAGCGGACCAAGGAGGGGCGGGAGATCGAGTACGCCCGCACCCGTCTGGTGACGGCGGCCCGGGCCGCCGGGGTGGACGTGTACGACACCCCCTTCACCGACGTGAACGACGACGCCGGCATCCGCACCGACGCGGCCTATGCAAAGGCCCTGGGCTTCACCGGCAAGGCAGCCATCTCCCCCCGCCACGTGGAGGTCATCAACCAGGTGTTCAGCCCCACCATGAAGGAGATCGACTACGCCTACGAGGTCATGGACGCCATCCGGCTGGCCAAGGAGCAGGGCCGGGGGGCCATCGCCCTGCGGGGCAAGATGATTGACGCGCCCATTGTGAACCGGGCGCAGCAGACCATCGCGGCGGCCCGTGAGCTGGGCCTGGGAAGGGAGGACGCGCAGTGAGCACGAAAGTGGTAAAGTCCATCCGGGAGGCCATTGCGCTGACCGGCCTGAGAGACGGCATGACCGTGTCCTTCCACCACCACCTGCGAAACGGCGACTATGTGCTCAACATGGTCATGGAGCAGATCGCGGATCTGGGCATCCGGGACCTGACGGTGAACGCCAGCTCCCTCTTTGACGCCCACCAGCCCCTGGCGGACCACATCCGCAATCACGTGGTCACCGGGGTTCTCACCGACTACATGGCCGCCGGCCTGGGCCGGGAGATCTCCCGGGGGCTGCTGGAGAGGCCGGTGGAGTTCCGCACCCACGGCGGCCGGCCCAGCGACATCGCCAGCGGCCGCACGCCGGTGGACGTGGCCTTCATCGCCGCCCCCAGCGCGGACCCCATGGGCAACTGCTCCGGCAAGTACGGCAAGTCCGCCTGCGGAAGCCTGGGCTACGCGGCGGCGGACGCCATGTACGCCAAAAAGGTGGTGGTCATCACCGACGGCCTGGTCCCCTACCCCCTGCTGGACTGGTCCATTCCCGAGATCTATGTGGACTATGTGGTGGAGGTGGAGGCCATCGGCAACCCGGCGGGCATCGTCTCCGGCACCACCCGCATCACCCGGGACCCGGTGGGGCTGGTGATGGCCTCCTACGCGGCCAGGGTCATCGAGCACTCGGGGCTCCTGGAGGAGGGCTTCTCCTTCCAGACCGGGGCCGGCGGCGCGTCCCTGGCGGCGGCCAGCTTCCTCAAGGACATCATGCTCTCCAAGGGCGTGAAGGGCAGCTTCGGCCTGGGGGGCATCACCGGATATATGGTGGACATGCTCCGGGCCGGGTGCTTCCAGTCCCTGCTGGACGTGCAGTGCTTTGATCTCCAGGCGGTGGAGTCCCTGCGCACCGATCCCCGGCACCAGGAGATCTCCGCCCTCCATTACGCCAGCCCCACCATGCGCAGCGCGGTGGTGGACAGCCTGGACGTGGTGATCCTGGGGGCCACGGAGATCGACACGGACTTCAACGTCAACGTCCACACCGACTCCAACGGATATATCATGGGCGGCTCCGGCGGCCACAGCGACACGGCGGCGGGGGCCAAGCTGGCCATGATTATCGCCCCCATGTTCCGGGCCCGCCTGCCCATTGTCACGGACCGGGTGACCTGCGTGTCCACGCCGGGCCGGGACATCGACGTGCTGGTGACCCAGGGCGGCATTGCCGTGAACCCCAAAAACGGGGCCCTGGCCCAGCGGCTGCGGGACGCGGGGCTGCCGGTTCTGGACATCCATGAACTCAAGGCAAAGGCGGAGGCCATCACAGGAACGCCCAAGGCTCTGCCCAAGGGGGATCGGGTGGTGGCGGAGGTCATCAGCCGGGACGGCGGGGTGCTGGACCGGATCTGCGCCGTGCCGGAGCTGTAGGGCGGCAGCATTACCAGAAAAATTACTAAAAATAATGAAGGAGTAGCGCAATGAGGGAAATCGACGCAGGGCAGATTACCCAGGTGGTGAGCAGGCTGTGCATCCAGGCCAACCGCCAGCTGCCCCAGGACATGAAAAACCAGATCGAGGCCTGCCGGTCCCGGGAGGACTGGGCCCCGGCCAGGGAGATTCTGGACCGGATTGTGGAAAACTACCAGATCGCCGGGGACAATGACCGGCCCATCTGCCAGGACACGGGCATGGCCTGCGTGTTCCTGAAAATCGGCCAGGACGTGCACATCAGCGGGGACCTCCGCGCCGCGGTGGATGAGGGCGTCCGCCAGGGCTACGCCCAGGGCTTTCTCCGCAAGAGCGTGGTCCGGGACCCCCTGGACCGGATCAACACCGGGGACAACACCCCGGCCATGCTCTACATTGACCTGGTTCCCGGCCAGGAGGTGGAGATCACCGTGGCCCCCAAGGGCTTTGGCAGCGAGAACATGAGCCAGATCAGGATGCTGCGGCCCTCCGACGGCGTGCAGGGGGTGAAGGACTTTGTGCGCAAGGTGGTGGAGGACGCGGGCCCCAACCCCTGCCCGCCCATCGTGGTGGGCGTGGGCATCGGCGGCACCTTCGACAAGGCGGCGTATCTGGCCAAGCGGGCCCTGATGCGCCCGGTGGACCAGCGGAATGCCGTGCCCTACTACGCCCAGCTGGAGGCGGAGCTGCTGGAGGAGATCAACGCCCTGGGCATCGGACCCCAGGGCTTCGGCGGCCGGACCACGGCCCTGGCGGTGAATATTGAGCAGTGCCCCACCCACATCGCGGGCCTGCCGGTGGCGGTGAACATCAACTGCCACGTGACCAGACATAAGACGGAGGTGCTCTGATATGCCGGTATCCATCAAGACCCCCCTGAGCCGGGAGCAGGCCCGGCAGCTGAAGGCCGGGGACAGCTGCCTCATCTCCGGCGTGATCTACACGGCCCGGGACGCGGCCCACAAGCGGCTGTGCGAACTGGCGGAGCAGGGCAAGCCCCTGCCCGTCGACATGAAGGACGCGGTGATCTACTACGTGGGACCCACCCCGGCCCGGCCCGGCGAGGCCATCGGCTCCGCCGGCCCCACCACCTCCTACCGCATGGACGCCTACAGCCCCCTGCTCATCTCCCTGGGGGAGACGGGTATGATCAGCAAGGGCAAGCGGGGCCCGGAGGTGATCGCGGCCATGAAGGAGCACGGCGCGGTGTACTTCGGGGCCATCGGCGGCTGCGGGGCCCTTCTGAGCCAGTGCGTGAAGAAGGCGGAGATTGTGGCCTATGAGGATCTGGGGGCGGAGGCCGTCCGCCGCCTGGAGGTGGAGGACTTCCCGGTGATTGTGGTCATCGACAGCCAGGGCAATAACCTCTATGAGACCGGCCGTCAGGCGTATCTGGAATCCAGGTAATTGATCCTCTAAAAGTTCTTTTTGATTCTTTTTCTTTCAAGAAAAAGAATGATGACTGAATGACCAAAGGAGGCGGGCGGATGTTTCATATCAACGCACAGTCCGACGTGCCGGTCTACCGGCAGCTGGTGGACGAGATCCGCTCCGCCATCCGCGCCGGCCGTCTGGCCGCCGGCGCGCAGCTGCCCACGGTGCTGGCCATGGCCGAGGACCTGGGCCTGGCCCGGGGCACCATCAAGCGGGCCTACGACGAGCTGGAGCTGCTGGGTCTGGTGGAGAAGGTCCAGGGCCGGGGCACCTTCGTCTGCTACCGCCCCCCCAGCGCCGGCAGCCGGAAGGAGCAGGCCATGGACCTCATTGACCGGATGCTGGACGGCATGGGAGAGCTGGGCTTCTCCACGGAGGAGATCGGCATCTTTCTGGAGCTGAAGCTGCGGGAGCGGGCGGTGAATGCCCCGGACGTCAGGGTTGCGGTCATCGAGAGCAGCAGCGAAAACCTCTCCCAGATGGCCCGGCAGCTGCGGCAGCTGGAGGGCGTGGAGATCTGCTCCTACCTTCTCTCCAGCGTGGAGGCCTACCCCTACAACCTGGACGAGGAGGCGGATCTCATCGTCACCACCGGCGGGCACGCCTGCCAGCTGAAAAATCTCCTGCCCCAGAGCGACAAAATTGCAAGGGTGGCGCTGCGGCTTTCCTTGTCCGCCATGGCGGAGATCGTCCGGCTCCAGCCCGGGGAGCGGGTGGGCGTGCTGGGGTGCAGCCAGCGGTTCGGGGACTTGCTTTTTGAGGCCTGCGCCGCCTTCGCCGGGGACGCGGCGGTCCGGACGCCCGCCGTGGTGTCCCGGGAGCTGGATCTGCCTGCCTTTTTGGCGGAAAAGGACGCTGTTTTGGCGCCGGAGGACCTGGAAAAATACCTGGAGCCGGACGGTGTGGAGCAGATGCGCCGCTTTGCCCGCAGGGGAAAGCTCATCCGCTGCGCCTACGAAATCGACGAGGGCTCCTTCCTCTATTTGCAGGAAAAAATCGAGCGCTTGCGCGAGCGAAAATAATCCATAGGCCGCGCCTCCCGTGTTTTGCAGGAGGTGCGGCATTTCTTGCAAAATGGGAAAAAGGCGAAAGATTTCCTTCTTTTCTCTTGACAATAGATATAGTTCAATGTAATATATAGATATATGCTTTTGGAAAATCCAAGGGCAAAAACGATGCAGAGGTGGCTTCCATGGAGATTGGGAAAAAGAAAGTATTGGTAATCGGAGTCATCGGCGCGGACGTACACGCGGTGGGCAACAAGATTCTCTACCACGCGTTTACGGAGGCCGGCTTCGATGTGGTCAACCTGGGCGTTATGGTGTCCCAGGAGGAGTACATCGCGGCAGCCATCGAGTCCAACGCCGACGCCATTGTGGTCTCCTCCCTGTACGGACAGGGGGAGCTGGACTGCCGCGGAATGCGGGAGAAGTGCGACGAGGCCGGCCTGAAGGGCATCCCCCTGCTGGTGGGCGGCAACATCGTCATCGGCAAGCAGACCTTCGAGGACGTGGAGAAGCGGTTCAGGGAGATGGGCTTTGACCGGGCCTTCCCCCCCAACACGCCGCCGGAGACCACCATCGAGGCTCTGCGGGAGCTGCTGGGCATGGACGGTGAGGGCGCATGAGGCCCGTCCTGCTCATCGACTTTGGCAGCACCTACACCAAGCTGACGGCTGTTGATCTGGACGGCGAGGCCCTGCTGGGCACGGCCGCGGCCTACACCACCGTCCAGACCGACATCAGCGACGGCCTCCGGGAGGGACTGGCCCGCCTGGAGGAGAGGACCGGGAAGCTGGACTACCTCCAGACCTACGCCTGCTCCTCCGCCGCCGGCGGCCTGCGGATGATCGCCAGCGGCCTTGTGCCGGAGCTGACCAGCGAGGCGGCCAAGCTGGCCAGCCTGGGGGCGGGGGCCAAGATCGTGGGCCTCTACTCCTTTGAGCTGACGGAGGACGATCTGGAGGACATCCAGGCCGCCAGGCCGGACATCTTCCTGCTGGTGGGCGGCACCGACGGGGGCAACCAGGAGTGCATCCTCCACAACGCCAGGATGCTGGCCTCCCTGCCCCCCGCCTTCCCCATCGTGGTGGCGGGGAACCGGGTGGCCGCCCGGGCGTGCCAGCGGATCCTGGCGGGGCACGAGGTCCACGTGTGCCCCAACGTCATGCCCAAGTTCGGCGTTTTGCAGATCGAGCCCACCCAGAGCAAGATCCGGGAGATCTTCCTCAACCGGATCGTCCAGGCCAAGGGCCTGTCCCAGGTGACGGACCTCCTCTCCGGCATTCTCATGCCCACCCCGTCGGCGGTGCTCCAGGCCATGGAGCTGCTGGCCAAGGGCTGCGAGGGGGAATTGGGCATCGGGGATCTGGTGGCGGTGGACGTGGGCGGCGCAACCACCGACGTCTACTCCATGGCCGACGGGATGCCCGAGCAGATGAACACCGTCTACAAGGGCCTGCCGGAGCCCTTCTCCAAGCGGACCGTGGAGGGGGACATCGGGATGCGCTACAGCATCAGGGGCATCGTGGAGGCGGCGGGCCTTCCCCGGGTGAGCCAGCTCTCCGGCCTCAGCCAGGACCGGGTGGAGGCGCTGGTGGACATGCTCCGGGCCAACACGGACCGCCTGCCCAACGGCGACAGGGAGCTGGAGAACCTGGACTACGCCCTGGCCTCCCTGGCCGTGGAGACGGCGGTGGCCCGCCACGCGGGCACCATGGAGGAGACCTACACCCTGATGGGGCAGACCTTTGTCCAGTCCGGAAAAAATCTGACCAACGTCAGGCAGATCGTCGTCACCGGCGGAAGCCTGATTCACGCGGAGCGGGTGGCGGAGATTGCCCGCCACGCCCTCTATTCCACCGCCCAGCCGGCCTCCCTGCGGCCGAAGGAGGCGGACATCTGGGTGGACCGGACCTACATTCTGGCCGCCATGGGGCTTCTGGCGGCCCACGAGCCCCAGACCGCCCTGCGAATCATGAAAAAGGAGCTGGAGAAGCATGGATATCAAAAATAAGCGCATTCCCGACGACGAGTTCGCCCGCCTGCGGCAGGAGGTCCTGACCCAGTGGCCCACCGGGAAGGACGTGGATTTGCAGGAGGCCGTGGACTACCACAAGGCCATGGAGGAGGACCGGATCTTCTCCAAGAAGCTGCTGGCCGCCAAGGCGGAGGGCAAGACCCTGGTGCAGCCCCGGGCCGGCGTGCCGGTCATCAGCGAGCACATCAAGCTCATGGAGCACCTCCAGGACGCCGGCGAGGCGGACCTGCTGCCCACCACCATTGACAGCTACACCCGCCAGAACCGCTACGAGGAGGCGGAGAACGGCATCAAGGAGTCCGTGCGCCTGAGCCGGGCCATGCTCAACGGCTTCCCGGCGGTGAACCACGGCGTGTCCGGCTGCCGCCAGGTCATTGAGAGCGTCCACACCCCCCTCCAGGTCCGCCACGGCACCCCGGACGCCCGGCTGCTCACCGAGATCACCTACGCCGGCGGCTTCACCAGCTACGAGGGCGGCGGCATCTCCTACAACCTGCCCTACTGCAAGAACATCCCCATGGAGCGCACCATCCGGGACTGGCAGTACGTGGACCGTCTCACGGGCCTCTATGAGGAGATGGGCGTATCCATCAACCGGGAGCCCTACGGCCCCCTCACCGGCACCCTGGTGCCCCCCTGCATCTCCCACGCCGCGGCCATCATCGAGGCCCTGCTGGCGGCGGAGCAGGGCGTGAAGAACATCACCGTGGGCTACGGCCAGTGCGGCAACCTGGTCCAGGACGTGGCGGCCATCCGCACCCTCCAGGAGCTGACGGACGAGTATCTGGCCAAGTACGGCTACACGGATGTGGACGTGACCACGGTGCTCCACCAGTGGATGGGCGGCTTCCCGGCGGACGAGGCCAAGGCCTTCGGCGTCATCTCCACAGGCAGCCTCATCGCCGCCTTCTCCAAGGCCACCAAGGTCATCGTCAAGAGCCCCCACGAGGCCGTGGGCATCCCCACCATGGAGGCCAACGCCCAGGGCCTGCGCTGCACCAAGCAGGTGGTGAACATGATGGCGGACCAGACCTTCCAGGACGCCCGGCTGCCCCAGGAGGAGGAGATCATCCGCCAGGAGACCCGGTGCATCGTGGACAAGTGCTTCGAGCTGGGCCAGGGGGACATCGCCATGGGCGTGTGCCGTGCCGTGGAGGCCGGCGTGCTGGACATCCCCTTCGCCCCCTGCCGCTACAACGCGGGCCTGATGCTGCCCTGCCGGGACAACAACGGCGCGGTGCGCATCCTCAACCCCGGCAACCTGCCCCTCACCCAGGAGTTGAAGGACTTCCACGCCGGCAAGATCGACGAGCGGGCCAAGGCGGAGAACCGGAAGGCCTCCTTCCAGATGGTCATCGACGACGTGTACGCCATCGGCAAGGGCCGTCTGGTGGGCCGTCCCCGGTATTAAGACGTACAGGAAAACATTCTTTTTCTTTGTGAACAAAGAAAAAGAATCAAAAAGAAAAACTTTACAAGTGTTTTTATAGGCTGCCGGCAGTCTAACGGCAGCGCGTGACGTTAGACTGCCGGCAGCTGCGGGTTTTGACCTCTAAAGTTCTTTTTGCTTCCTTTTTCTTTCAAGAAAAAGGAAGAGAAAAAAGAATCATTACTGAATTATTGAGGAGAGAACATATCATGAAAATCACAGACGTCATCTGCTCCCCCGGCCGCACCGGCTTCTACTTTGACGATCAGCGGGCCATCAAGGCCGGCGCGGGCCACGACGGCGTGTTCTACACCGGCGATCCTGTCACCGAGGGCTTTGCCTCCGTGCGCCAGGCCGGCGAGTCCATCTCCGTGATGCTGGTGCTGGAGGACGGCCAGATCGCCTACGGCGACTGCGCGGCCGTGCAGTACTCCGGCGCGGGCGGACGGGATCCCCTCTTCCTGGCCCGGGACTTCATCCCCATTATTGACCAGCACATCAAGCCCCAGCTGGTGGGCAGGGAGGCCAACGACTTCCGGGGCCTGTGCGCCATGATGGAGGCCATCCAGGTGGAGGGCAAGCGACTGCACACCGCCATCCGCTACGGCGTGTCCCAGGCCATTCTGGACGCGGTGGCCAAGGCCACGGGCCGTCTCATGTGCGAGGTGGTGGCGGACGAGTACGGCTGCACCGTGTCCGAGACCCCCGTCCCCGTGTTCACCCAGTCCGGCGACGACCGCTACGACAACGCGGACAAGATGATTATCAAGGGCGCGCAGGTGCTGCCCCACGCCCTCATCAACAACATCGACACCAAGCTGGGCCGCAAGGGCGAGAAGCTGGCCGAGTACGTGGCGTGGCTGAGCAAGCGCATCCAGGAAAAGCGCATTGACCCCAGCTACAGCCCGGTGCTGCACATCGACGTGTACGGCACCATCGGCGCGGCCTTCGGCAACAACAACTACAAGGAGATGGCCGACTATCTGGCCACCCTGGAGGAGGCCGCCAAGCCCTTCCACCTGCGCATTGAGGGCCCCATGGACTGCGACTGCGACCGTGAGACCCAGGTGGAGGCCCTGGCGGGCCTGACCCGCGAGCTGGATGCGCGGGGCATCAACGTGGAGCTGGTGGCTGACGAGTGGTGCAACACCCTGGAGGACATCAAGATCTTTGCCGACCGCAAGGCGGGCCACATGGTCCAGATCAAGACCCCGGACCTGGGCGGCATCAACAACACCATTGAGGCCGTGCTCTACTGCAAGGAGAAGGGCATCGGCGCCTACCAGGGCGGTACCTGCAACGAGACGGACCGCAGCGCCCAGGTGTGCGTCCACTGCGCCATGGCCACCCAGCCGGTGCAGATCCTCGCCAAGCCCGGCATGGGCGTGGACGAGGGCTTCATGATCGTCTACAACGAGATGAACCGGATCCTGGCCGTGCGCAAGGCCAGAGGCCAGAAGAAGTAAGCAAGTGAAACACCCCCGCCCGACGGCGGGGGTGTTTTTTTGCCAGGGAAATCCATTTTTACAGCGGCAGATGGATCCTTTCGGGATTTGTGTAGGGGCGAGCATTGCTCGCCCGCTTCTTTCGGACCGCTGGTGGGTGTCGTTAGAGCGGGCGAGCGATGCTCGCCCCTACAGGAAACTGCGTTTTTCGGAAAATTGATTTCTGTGTTTTTTTGCGCCGCCCCCTTGACAGGCAACCGTATTATGTGTATAATACAGTCAAACCGTATTATAGAGATAGTACAGTTCAGGAAACAGCGGAGGGAGGCGGCAGAATATGGTGTCCTTTGACGGACTGCGCCTGGGGGACGGCGGGCCCATCTATCAGCAGATTGTCCGTTATCTCCAGCGGGGGCTGGCGGCGGGGACCATCTGCGCCGGGGACGAGCTGCCCTCCCGGCGGGTGCTGTCCGCCCGGCTGGGGGTGAACCCCAACACCGTCCAGAAGGCCTACCGCCTTCTGGAGGAGGCGGGGCTCATCGCCTCCCACGCCGGGGCCAAGAGCTTCGTCTCCGCGGGGCCGGCGGAGATCGAGGCCGTCCGGACCCAGCTTTTGACGGAGGAGGCCCGGCGGCTGGTGGAGGCCCTGCGCCAGACCGGGGCCAGCCGGGAGGAGGCTATGGCCCTGCTGGGCCGGCTGTGGGATGAAAAGGAGGAGACACAGGATGAGACAACATAAGCACCTCTCCCTGCTGGGGCTGTGGGTGGAGAACTGCCTGGGCAAGGTCCTGGCCCTGCTGGGGCTCATGGCTGCCCTGGAGACCATTGTGTTCGGCGTGTGGCTGTACCTGCTGCCGGAGCGGCCCATGGAGGAGGTCCTCAAGGGTGTGCCCTTCCTCTTCCTGGGTGGATGGATCGCCCTGTTCCACCTGCTGACCCACTGCGGGGACGAGCGCAGGGCCGTGGGCTGTACGCTCCGCCGCCTGCGGGTGCCGGAGGGCGCGGCCCTGGCCTGGAAGAGCCTGTTCGGGGCCGTCTGCTTCCTGCTCCTCTGGGCGGTCCAGACGGCGGTGTGCCTGGGCATGGGCCTCTGGTACGCGGCCGCTGTGGGCCCCGCATACCGCAGCGCCCAGACGGTGCTGCTGTCCTTCTACCGGATCCCCTTCCTCCACAGCCTGCTCCCCCTGGCGGAAACGGCGGGCTACCTGCGCAATCTCCTGTTCGCGGCGGCCATGGGCCTGGAGACCGGCCTGTGCTCCTGGCGGATGCGCCGGGGCAGCCGGGCCCTCTTTGGCCGGACTGTGGCAGCGGCGGCGGCGTTCCTGTTTTCCCGGGGCATGGGCGAGCTCACCGGCTCCCTCTGGCTGGGCCTGGGGGCCGCCGCCCTGGCGGGGCTGGACGCCCTGCTGGCCCTGACATACGGAGAGGAGGGGATGGAATGAAAAAGCGGACCATCCGCTGGGACAGACTGGTTCCGCCGGGCATGAACGGGCGGCGGGAGGCGGGGCAGCTGGCCGCCGGGCTGGCGGCGGGGCTGGTGTGGAACGCCGCCGCCTTCCTGGTCCCCTTTCTCCAGGAATATGAGCGGCTGACGTGGGTGCGGGCGGCCTTTGAACCCTTTGACCGCCACCTGCGCCGCGCCCTGATCCCCTTTGCCCTGCTGGCCGGGTGGATGGTGGCTTTGGCCCTGGTCCACCTCCTCTCCCACTACCAGGAGAGCCGGAGCATCTACCTCATGCGCCGCCTGCCGGATCGGGGGGAGCTGTGGCGGCGGTGCCTGACCCTGCCCCTGACGGGGCTGGCGGCTGTGCTGATCCTGACCCTGGGACTGAGCGTCCTCTACTTCTGGCTGTATGAGACCTACGCGCTCATTGATACGAACAGCCAGGGGCGCTGGTACTGGATGCTCCACAGGATGTTTTACGAATAGAGGAGGGTTGAGCCATGTTGGAAATCAAGAATCTGCAAAAGGTGTACGGCATACCCGGCGTGAGCGCCAAACCCGCCCTGAACGGCGTGGACCTGTCCGTCGGTCAGGGGGAACTGGTGGGCCTCTTTGGGGAGAACGGCGCGGGCAAGACCACCCTGCTCAAATGCGTCCTGGGCCTGCTGGGATACGCGGGGACCATCACCCTGGACGGGGAGCCGGTGACCCGGGCGAACATCGCCCGCCTCTCCTTCGCCACCTGCGAGCACTCCTTCTTCCCCCATCTCACCCCGGCGGGCCACCGGGACTTCTACCGGGAGCACTTCCCCCGCTGGCGGGAGAAGCGGTTCCAGGCCTTGATGGACTTCTTCCGGCTGCCCATGGGCAAGGCCCCCGGGAGCTTCTCCACCGGACAGAAGAACCAGTTCGAGGTGATCCTGGCCCTGTCCCAGGGGGCGGACTACATCCTCATGGACGAGCCCTTTGCGGGCAACGACGTGTTCAACCGGGAGGACTTCTACAAGGTCCTGCTGGGCATCCTGGAGCCCACGGAGACCGTGGTGCTCTCCACCCACCTGCTGGAGGAGGTGGAGCACTTCGTGGGCCGGGCGGTGCTGCTGCGGGGCGGCGCGGTGGTGGGGGACGCGTCCGTGCTGGAGCTGGAGGAGCGGGGCATGGATCTGATGGCCTTTGTCAAGTCCACCTATGGCTATGAGCCGGATCGGGTGAGCCGGGCCCTGGACCGGCTCACGGAGGAGGGGGAGGAGGAAACGCCGTGAAAAAGAATCTGACCCGGCTGGGGGCGGTGTTCTGTCTGTCCCTGGCGGTGCTGGTGTGCGCCCACCTGGCCCTGGGCTGGACGGAGGACAAGGTGGAGATCCGGGAGACCGTCCTGGCCGGGGACCGGTCCGCCGCCCAGGGCCTGGAGATCGCCTGCAGCGTCTACGACGACTCCCACCACCTCCGCTGGGACGCGACGCTGACCCTGGGCGGCGACATCGCGCCGGAGACGGAGTTCCAGTTCTTTACCGGCCGGCACTATTGGGAGATACCGCCGGAGTACACCGCCCAGCTCTACCCGGCGCCCCTCAACTTCAGCATGTCTGGACGGGTTGCGGAGGACGATCAGCGTGACGCGGAGTATGAGTACATGGTCAGGCCAGCCATGGACGCGGCCAGCCGCACCGCCCCCGGGGAGAAGCGGACGGAGACCCTGCGCCTGGCGGACTACTACGACTGCTACCCCCTGGCCCTGGAGGCGTGGACGCCGGAGGGGCCCATCTACTCCACCTCCTGGCGGGGCAGCGGCCGCACCCTGGACAGGGAGGAGTGGCAGAAGGTGAACGACTATTTCCGGATGCCGGTGCCGCCGGAGGCTACGGTCACGGTGACAGCGGAGCGGAACGAGGCGGGGGAGCTGGTGGAGATCAGCTGCGAGGAGACGGAGGCCGCAGAGCAGTTCGCCCCCATGTCCTTCTTGGGCGTGGCCTCCGGAGAGGCGCTGTACCTGCCGGTCATTCCCTCTCAAGAGGCGCCGGACCAGGTGGCGGCGGGGATCCACATGGTCCCTCTGCTGGAGAAGGAGGACCGCCTGACCCCGGATCTGGACCATATCCGCCTGCTCTATCCCCTCGCGCTGGCAGCGGCGGACGATCTGATCAACTTTACCTGGAACCAGGACGGGAGCCTGCTGATGCTGTACACCCGGGAGGCGGGCAGACTGGTCCTGACCACGGTTGATCCCCATACCGGGGAGACGGTTCAGCGACTGGAGCTGATGGACCTGGGGCCGGAGGAGTGGGTAGACCACATGGACCAGAGCGCCCTGTACATGGTCTACGGGAACAGCGAGGACGATTTTGTCCTGCTCCGGGAGGAGGCGGGGGTCCTCTCTCAGGTCCTCTCCGGGAAGCTGGGGCTGTCCTGGCCCATGACGGAGATGTTCTCCTCCTGGTCCCGGCTGGCCTGGGACGGTGAGCGGCTGGCCCTGGCGGGCTTCATCCAGGGCTGGATGGACCAGGAGAGCGGTACGAGGCAGCCCATGGGCTTCGGCGCGGCGGTGTGGACCGGGGAGGGCCTGCAATTCGCCGGATTCTATGAGTACGTCCCCGCCCGGGACTGGGAGAACTGGCAGGAGGGCTACTACCGGCATCTGTTCGACGGCCGGGTGGAGGAGGCGGCCTTTCGCCCATGAGCAGGCGTTTGCCGGACAGACCGGCCGGCGGAGAGCGCGTCTGCGCAGGCCGCCCTTGACGAATAGGACCACCGGGAGCGAGAATGTCTCATTTTCGCTCCCGGTTTTTTTGAGAAATTTTAACAGGAAAAATGAACCGCGCGCAGGGCCGCGGCGAATATAGGGTGAACAGGCGCGGGAGGTGAAAGCGTGGATGCAAGAGAAATAGAGCGATGTATTGATGATTTTGGTACAGATATATACCGATTCTGCCTGAAGCTCTGCGCGGACAGGGCGGACGCCGAGGACTTGTACCAGCAGACCTTCCTGAAAGCGCTGGAAACAGAGCGGACCCTGGACTGGGAGAAAAACCCGAAGGCGCTGTTTTTCTCCTTGGCGCATAACCTCTGGAAAAGCGACAGAAGAAAGCAGGCGCGCCGAAGCAGGATCGCCCCCTGCGGCAATTTTGAGGATGCGGCGGAGACGGCGCTGCGCGTCGAGGAGAGTGTGGAGGAGGGCTATGTTCAGAAGGAGCTGGCCGAGGAGGTCCGCCAGATCATGGGGACTCTGCCGGAAAAATTTCAAGTGCCGCTGCTGCTATACTACCTCTCCGACTGCTCCATAGAGCAGATCGCGGCGATTATCAGAAAGCCGCCCGGCACCGTGAAGAGCCGGCTGTTCAAGGGCAGAAGCCTGATGAAAAAAAGATTGGAGGATGCAGGTTATGAGGGATAAACGCTTGAACGCGGAAATAGAGGACTTGATCCGGGCCTCTATGAAAATGACGGACGCGCCCGCCCCGGAGCTGAATCTCCGGCTCAAAGCGGCGCTGTATCAGCAGGAGGCCCTCCTGCGAAAGCGGCCTGCCGCCCATCAGGTATCCCTCTGGTATCTGCCGATGGTTCTCAATGGGATAACCTTTTTCCTGCTGGCGCTGGCCGCCCTGATGATGGTTGAAAATAGGTATGTATCCTACCTAGCCGCCGGCGTCTGCTGCTATGCCGGTGTGGCCGGCATACTGCTGACCATAGTGGGCGTAAAAAGAGCGAACATCAGAGAGGACTTCACCATCCGCATTGCGAAAAGGGGGGTATTGGCATGAATCAGGCAAAAAAGAACCGGCTTCCGCTGTATATTGGCATCCCGGTAATCCTGCTGCTTCTCTTTGTGCGGTTTGGTCTGTACTTTCTAAAAAGCGATGGCTTCAGCGGCCTCTCCATGCTGCTTCCGGTCCTGCTTCTTGGCTTCATCCTGTTTGCGCTGTGTACCTCCGCCCTGTTTGCGGCATGGGTGTACCAGGACTGTAAGGAGCGGGGCGATGACCCGGTGCTGTGGGCGATTGTGGTTTTTGCCGCCACGCCCTTTATCGGACTGCTGATCTACTTTCTGCGCCGTTCAGAGATCAAAACCACCTGTCCCGCCTGCGGACAGCGCATCTCCGCCAAGGCAAACTACTGCGAGGAATGCGGTGCGCATATTGAAAAGGAGGACACACGTATTATGGAAAAACAGGGAACGCGCCGCCTGGCGTGGATTGCCGCCGGTATTGTGAGCATGGCGCTTATGCTGGTATGCCTGACGGGCTTTATCGTCAGCGCGGCCGCTGGAAAGGGCATGAACACAGACGCCGCCTCCGATGACCGCGTATGGAACCTGGGCACAATCAGCATGAATTACAGCGCCTGTCAGGATGGCGTCTGGAAGCTGGACTTCAGGCGTGCCAGCCAGGGATTTGTGAAGGAACAGAATATGACGATCGAGGACGCGGATGCCCAGCTGCTCCGGGCGGATATTTCCTGCGGCACAGTGCCGGATGGAGCGGCGCTGATCCTGTGGCTGGTGCAGGGAGATACCGTAAAATCAATGGATGTTACCAATCTACCCCAGCCGCTGGAATATCCGCTGTGTGCATTTGAGAACGGAGAGGTCCATGTCAGATTGCAGATCAACGGCGTGGAAGATACAGTTTCAGAAATTTATATCCAGTAATACAATCCAGTAATACAGCTAGGCGCTGTGCCGCCCCGCCGGGAGCACAGCGCCTGGTCAATGAAACGGGTGAACACAAAAAATTACGAATGGACCCGGGTAAAACTGCCCATACTACTCCCAACAACGCGGTTGGAGGGAGAGTATGGAACAATTAACCACCAGGCTGGAGGAGAACCAGCAGGCCCTGGACGCCCTTCTGGGTGTGGGCCGCAACTACGACGTGATCAGCCGGGACCTGTATATCGGCCAGTGGAGGGGGAGGCTGTACGTCATCGACGGCTACGGCGACGACGGGGTGATCGAGCGCATCACCTCCTTTCTGCTGGGCCGGGGGGCCCAGCTGGGCGAGGGCGCGAAGAACATGCAGGAGTTTATTGACCGCTGCGTCACCTTCTGCGAGGTGGACTGCGAGAATAACCTGAACAACATCCTCACCGGCGCGTTTCTGGGCAAGACCATCCTGCTGCTGGAGGGCTTTGACCGCTGCGCCATGATCGACGCGAAGAAGTTTCCGGGCCGGGGCGTGGAGGAGCCCAGCGACGGCAAGGTCCTCCGGGGCAGCCACGACGGCTTTACCGAGACCCTGGTGCAGAACACGGCCCTGCTCCGCCGCCGCATCCGGGATCCCCGCCTGACCCTGGAGAACCACAAGGTGGGCGGCAGGAGCCGGACGGACGTGGTGCTGGCCTACATGGAGGGCCAGGCCAGCGAGACGGACCTGGAGACCCTGCGCCGGAAGCTGGACGCCATCGACGTGGGGTCCATCGCCATGAGCCAGGAGAGCGTGGCCGAGGCCATCGTGAAGCCCCAGTGGTACAACCCCTTCCCCAAGGTCCGCTACACCGAGCGGCCGGACACGGCCACAGCCTGCATCATGGAGGGGGACATCGTGCTCCTGGTGGACAACTCCCCCTCCGTGATGCTCATGCCCACCTCTCTCTTCGACTTCATGGAGGAGGCCAACGACTACTACTTCCCGCCTCTGGTGGGGACCTACCTGCGGTATCTGCGGATCATCGTGATGCTGCTGGCCCTGTTCATCACGCCGGTGTGGTATCTGCTGGTGAAGGACGCGTCCCGGGTGCCGGAGGCCCTGGCCTTCATCGTGCCGGAAAAGCCGGGGAGCGTGCCGCTGCTGCTGCAGCTGCTGCTGCTGGATTTTGTGGTGGATCTGCTCAAGCTGGCCAGCCTCAACACGCCGGACGCGCTGAGCAACTCCTTCAGTATGCTGGGGGCGCTGATCCTGGGCGACTTTGCGGTCCAGGCCCGGTGGCTGGTGCCGGAGGTGCTGGTGTATATGGCCTTTGTGGCTATCGCCAACTTTGCCCAGCCCAGCTTCGAGCTGGGCTACGCCCTGAAGCTGGTGCGGATGCTGTTTCTCATATTGGTGGCCCTGCTGGACGGGTGGGGTCTGGTCCTGGGGACGGTGGGGCTGCTGGTGATGCTGGCCACCACAAAGCCGATCCTCGGCCGGGGGTACCTGTATCCCGTCTGCCCCTTTGACGGCAAGGCCCTGGGCCGGCTGCTGGTGCGCCAGCCCATCAGCCGGAAAAATACCTGAGCGGCCTTGTATTGACAGCGTGCGGCAATCGGAAAAATATCCACTCCGCGGCAGTGGAAAGCATCAGCGGGGAATTCATTGATACGATCATTTTGTTTATCCTAAGAGCCTGTTTCATATCTCAACGTGTGCGGATTGGCGAGGGGATTTTTAACGAAGTCAAGGCGTAAAATACGCCGCCAAGACGGGGGCGGGGAGATATGAAACAGGCTCCACGCTGCCTGCCCGGTCCTGCTCACAAAACAGGTAATGGGTGAATGGGCTGACCGGATCGGCTTCATTTCTTTCTATTCCCCACTGTTTTCAGCGCCCGGCCAAAAGGCCGGGCGCTTCGTATCTGCCGGGATCAAGCCTCGTCCGCCGCCCCGTCCGGGCTCAGGCTGGAGGGCATCTCCACCATGATATCCGCAGTCTGGAAGGGGAGGGACACCGGGTCCGTGAAGGGGTCCAGCACCAGACCGCTGAGACCGCCGGCGGCGTGGGCCATGCGCAGGGCCTGCATGGCCTCCACCGAGACCACGGAGAAGCGCCTGCGGTAGTCGGCCGGGGCCTGCTCGATCTGGGAGAAGATGGGGAACCATACGGTCCCGTCGGCCATCTTCAGCACGTCCGGCCGCATACGGACCGGATCCCGGTTTCTCCAGGTGTCCCCCAGCTTCATAGCCGCCATGCGCCGCTGGTCCGCCTCGCTGAGAATGGCCTGCATGGGCACGTGGACCACCGAGTCCCGCAGACAGCCCAGCAGGGGAAACAGGGTCTCGCTGCCCCGGTCCTTGATGAACCGGGATTTCAGCAGCAGCAGCACCGCGCCGCTCTCCAGTGTTTTGGGATCAACATACGCGTCCATCAAAACCATCCCCCTGCCCCTCAGCTCCGCCGCCCGCCGGGCCGCATGTATCCCCATTATACACACCGCTCAGGCAAAATGCAACAGCAATTCCCGGCTTTTCCCGGAAAATCCGTCGAAAAATCACGGTTCCCCCGCCGGCCGCCGCCAGGGTCCGGTGTGGTAGAACAGCAGGGAGAGGACCGTGGCCGCGGTCCAGCCGATGGGCCAGGCCAGCCAGATCCCCGTGGCCCCCAGGCCCGTCCGGGACAGGACCAGGGCCAGCGTCACCCGCAGGATCAGATCCGTGAAGGTGGCGGCCATGAACCGGCCCATGCTCCCCGTCCCCCGCAGCACGCCGTCCGCGGTCAGCTTGGCGGACACCACGAAGTAGAAGGGGGAGAGCAGGCGCAGGAAGGTGACCCCTGTGTCCAGGGCGGTCTGGGTGGGCGCGTCGATGAACAGGCACAGCAGCTGCCGTCCGGCCAGGAGGTAGGCCGCCGCCACGGGCAGGCAGACGGCCCACACCAGCCCCAGCCCCGCCCGGAACCCCAGGTCAATCCGCTCCGTCTTCCCCGCGCCCAGATTCTGGGCCGTGAAGTTGGACACGCCGTTGCCCAGGGTGGTGAAGGAGGTGACCACCAGGTTGTTCAGCTTCACGGCGGCGGAGTAGCCCGCCATCACGCCGGTGCCGAAGCCGTTGATGGCCCCCTGGATGACGATGTTGCCCACGGAGATGAAGCTCTGCTGGAGGATGCTGGGCACGGCAATGGCCGCCACCCGCCCCAGGGCGGAGGCGGAGAACAGGGGCCGCCGCCCCTCCGCAGGGATCCGGGCCAGACGGCGGAACACCACCGCCAGGGCCAGCAGGCAGCTGACCCCCTGACACAGGAAGGTGGCCCAGGCCACCCCGGCCACGCCCATGTCAAAGGCCGTCACAAACAGGATGTCCACCCCGATGTTGGCTGTGGAGGACAGGGCCAGGAAGAGGAAGGGCGTCCTGGAGTCCCCCAGGGCAGAGAAGATGCCGGTGGCAATGTTGTAGAAAAAGAGGAAGGGCAGGCCCCACAGGTAGATGTCCAGATACAGCCTGGAGGCGTCCATCACCTCCTCCGGCGTCCGGATCAGCTCCAGGAGGGCCCGGCTCCCCAGAAGGCCCCCCGCCATCAGCGCCAGGCACAGGGCTCCGGCGGCGATGAGGGTGGTGGTCACGGCGGTCTTCATCTCCCCGTAGGCCCTGCCGCCGAAGAGCTGGGACACCACCACCGAGCAGCCGATGTTGCAGCCAAAGGCGAAGGCGATGAACAGCAGGGTGATCTCATAGCTGTTGCCCACCGCCGCCAGGGCGCTCTCCCCAATGAATTTTCCCGCCACCAGGCTGTCCGCGATGTTGTAGAGCTGCTGAAAGATGACGCTGCCGAACAGGGGCAGGCAGAACCGGCGCAGCACCGCCCCCGGATTGCCCACCGTCAGATCCCGATTCACGGCGATCCCCTCCTCTCCATGTCTCCGGGCATTATACTCGCTTTGTCCCCCGGTGTAAATGGTCAAAACGCACAAAGCGCGCCCCCGCCAAAGCAGCGGGGGCGCGCCTTGCTTCTCTCAGATAAGGGCACTACAGCGCCGGCCTCAGCAGGACCAGGACCCACCGCTTCCAGACGGGCAGAGCGTTGGCGGTCTCCCGCCCCAGCGCCTCCAGCCGCTCCCAGGCGGCGGCGCGCTCCTCCTCGGTGAGGGTGTGCTGGCTGAATCGGGCCTTCCGGGCCAGCGCCTCCAGGAGCGCGTCCTCCCCGCAGCCCCAGGCCGTCAGGCGGCGGTAGCGTCCATAGGCCCGGATGACGGAGCGGTTGCGGTCCCCGTCCTCCCGGGACCGCCGCCGGCGGGCCAGGGCCAGCCCGTAGAGCCCCGCCAGGGCCGCCGGAAGGGCCAGGATCTCCAGGGTCCGCCACAGCCAGGTGAGGTCCAGGGGCTCCCGGGGCGCTTCGGCGTCCCCCTGGGGCGGCGCGGCGTCCCCGCTGCCGTCGGGAGTCTCCGCCGGGCTCCGGTCCGGCGGCGGGGCCTCCGGGCTCGGGGCCGGCCGTGGCGGCTGCTGAGGGCTCTGGGCGGTCTGGGGCGCCCGGGCCTCCTCCTGGCCGTCCTCCCCCGGTCCGGCAGCGGGGCCGGTCCCGCCGCCGGGGGTCATCTCCACCGGGTACCAGCCGTAACCGTCCAGGTAGATCTCCGCCCAGGCGTGGGCGTTGCTGTCCAGGACTGCGGCCCTGCCGGAGCTGTCCAGGTGGGCCAGATAGCCGCTGGCGTACCGGGCGGGGATATTCTGCATCCGCAGCAGCAGAACGCCGGTGGTGGCAAAGTGGACGCAGTAGCCCCGGCGCGCGTCCAAAAAGTGCTCCACAAAGTCCTCCCCCGGCGCCATGGCCGGGGCGTCCAGGTCATACTCCGCCAGTCCGGACAGATAGTGGGCCGTGGTGAGAGCGGCGGCCACCGCCTCCCGGTAATCCTCCGGCAGGCGCGGGTCCGCCTCCACCGGCATCCGCTCCATGGCCCCCAGCATGGGCCAGAGGAGGGTCTGGATCCCGGTGGGCACGGACAGGTAGTTTGCGTACACATAGGACCGGTAGTCCGCCGCCAGCTCCGAGAGCGGGCCCTCCAGGGGCGCAAAGCCGTCCTCCGGTCCGCCGGGGCGGTAGGAGAGCGTATACTGCTTGCCCACGGAGGCGGGGGGCTCCTGGTCCAGACGGTAGGGGGTGAAGAGGTTCCCGCCGCCGGTGCGGAGGGAGATGGTCATGGCGGCGGAGGGTACGCCAGGGGCGGTGCTGGCCGGCAGCAGGTCCGGGGAGGCCCCGGCGTAGGGCTCCGCGTCCTCCCAGCTCTCCCCGGTGTAAAACGCCGAGGAGCCGCCGAAGAGGAAGGCGGTCCCCGCCGGGTCCGGCTGGTCCGTTTCCACGGTCATGATCTGGCGTTGGGAGTAGGCCCGGGGGCCGGCGGAGCGCAGGTCCACCCGGCCGTTCTCCACGGCCGCGCCGGCGCTGCCGCCGAAGCTGACCACAGGCCGGAGGGCGGGGCGCTCCGTCTGGCCGATATCCAGGATCAGGTCCCCGGCCTGGAGGTCCCAGTCCAGCACGCCGCTGAACCCGCCGGCGGCGGCGCTTACCAGCTTGTCCCGGGCCTTGGTGGCCCAGTCCGGGCGCAGATACCCCTCCCGGGGCAGGGCGGCGGTGAGGAGGGCCAGGAAGACCCCCATGCCGGCCAGACTGAACAGCTGGGCCCGCCAGAGGCGGCGGTCCCTTGGAAGGAGGGCGGTGAGCAGCAGGGTCCCCCACCCGGCGGCGCTGAGGAGCAGGGCCGTCCACTCCGGCAGAACGCCCTCCATAATGGGGGGCAGCACCGGCAGGGTCACCACCAGGGCGCACAGATACCAGCACCTGGCCCGGACCACCAGCCACCCCAGCAGCAGGGCCAGCACCCCGGCGGTCAGAATCAGAAGGGGCAGCCCGGCGCGCCGCGTCCCGGCGGAGCGGAACATGTCCGCCGCCGGCTCCAGCAGCTTCTCCCACAGGGGATCCCGGGCCAGGGTCAGTACGGCCAGGAGCCCCAGGACGGCCCAGCCCCCGTGCCGCCAGGCGTAGAGCCCCACGGCCAGGACGGAGGCCAGGGCGCACACCGCCAGCAGCTCCCCCCGGCTGTACCCATAGGCGTGGGCGGACAGGAAGGCCTCCAGGCCCCCGAACAGCAGGGCCAGTGTCACCAGGGCGTTCCCCAGGTGCAGCAGCAGCCCGTCCAGACGCTTACGTCTCATGGTCCGCCTCCTCCCCGGTGATGTGGATGCGGTGGAGGATCTGGTCCTGGTCCACGGTCAGGGGGCGGTCCAGCACGGAGATCCCCTGGAGGGGCGCGGGGTCCGAGAGGAGCGCGGTGAGGCAGGCGGTCCAGTCCTGGCCGCCGGCCACGTCGCAGCACCGCGCCGCGCCGGTCCCCGGGTGGGCCCAGCGGACCTGGAAGGGCCGGTCCTCCTCCAGCAGAGCCCGGGCGTAGCCCGCCAGCCGGTCCAGGGCCCGGTCCAGGGTCTCCCGGGGGCCGAAGTGGTCCAGGGTGAGCACCGGCAGGGGCCGCCGGTCCTCCAGCAGCTCCCGGGTCACCAGCTCATCCCGCTTGGCGGTCATCTTCCAGTGGACGGTGCGCAGGCTGTCCCCCTCCCGGAAGGGGCGCAGCTCGTAGTCCTCCCCGGAGACGGACTTCCCTCGGGGCACGGGGCGGGGCGTCCCCAGCCCCTCGGGCAGACGGAGGGGCCCCGGGCTCTCCGGCCGGGGGACCACCAGCACCTGGGCCGGCGGCGGGGCCTTCAGCGGCAGGGCGAAGAGGCCCAGGCAGTCGCACACCCGCAGCCTGTCCACCCGGCACTCCAGGAGCGCACAGTGGCCGGTCTCCCCGGCCCAGGACCGCTCGTCCCGGAAGGCGCGGCCCATGGTGAGGCGGCGGACCCGCTCCCCGCCGCCCATCCGGTCCCGGACCCGGATCCGGCAGGCAATCCTGGCCGGGGGCAGGGGGGAGCGGCACTCCAGGCGAAGCGTCCACCCGGCCTCCGCCCCCCGCTCCACCTGGCGGGCGGAGGGGACCAGCCGGACTCTGCACCGGACCATGGCGGGCAGGCTCAGCGCCAGCCCCAGCAGGGGCAGACAGGCGGCGGCGAAGAAGAGAAAGTGAAAGAGATAGCCCACATCGAAAAGCTGGCCCATGAGGGCGGCGGTCAGGGCCAGGAGGTAGAGCAGCCGGCGGCTCCACATGGCTATCGGATTTTGGGGGAATCCACCCCCCGGAGGACCTGGGCGGCAATGTCCCCGGCAGTCCCCTCCGCCCCGGGAGCCGGGAGCAGGCGGTGGGCGCAGGCCTCCTGCCAGATGCACTGCACGTCCTCGGGCACCACGTAGTCCCGGTTCCGGAGGAAGGCCACGGCCCGGCTCACGGAGGCAATGGACAGGGTGGCCCGGGGGCTGGCCCCCTGGATGAGCTGGGGGTGGCGGCGGGTGGCGTTCACCAGGGAGATGATGTAGCTGAGAATCTCGTCGCTGATATGAACCGCGTCCACGGCCTGGCGCATCCGCTCCAGGCCCTCCCGGTCCACCACCCGGTTCACGCCGCCCATGGCCTGTCCGTACTGGCGGCGGCGCAGGAGCTCCAGCTCCTCGGCCGGGGTGGGGTAGCCGATGCGCAGGCGCAGCAGGAACCGGTCCAGCTGGCTGTCCGGCAGGCGCTGGGTGCCGGAGGCCCCCACCGGGTTCTGGGTGGCGATGACCACAAAGGGCTGGGGCACCGGACGGCTGACCCCGTCCACCGTGACCTGCCCCTCCTCCATGGCCTCCAGGAGGGCGGACTGGGTGCGGCTGGTGGCCCGGTTGAGCTCGTCGGCCAGGAAGAGATTGCACATGACGGCCCCGGGCTGGTAGATCATGGCGCCGGCAGCCTTGTCGTAGAGGGAGAAGCCGGTAACGTCCGAGGGCATTACGTCGGGGGTAAACTGCATCCGGGCAAAGCGGAGGTCCAGGGCCCTGCCGAAAGCCAGGGCCAGGGTGGTCTTGCCCACACCGGGGATGTCCTCCAGGAGGATGTGGCCCCGGGCCAGAATGGCCGCCAGGACCTTCACCAGCACGCTGTCCTTGCCCACGATGGCTTTTTTGACCTCGCTGACCACCTGGGCGGCCAAATTTCGTTCGTTCATGCGGCCTGTCCTTTCCATATCATTTCCACGCTTTTTTGACAAAAACGTATCACGCCTATTATACGGGCAAAGCCGGATTACGTCAACTGCATTGTGCATAATCGGGATGCGGCGGGGCAGACTACGGAGGAAACATGGGAGTCAACTGCCTGTCTGACCGCAAAAAGCTCCTGTTTGACTCCTTTTTCCATGAAAGACCAATGACGACTCATCAAAAGGAGGCAGCCATCCATGACCCATGCCAACCGACGCTCTCTGCGGGTGTTCACGGCGCTGACCGCGCTGCTGCTCACCGCCGCCGTGATCCTCTCCCTGACCGGTGAGGAGACGGTCCGCCCCGCCGGGGCCGCCGCCGCCATCCCCGTGTCCGGGGACTGGGGCCTGTCCTTCCAAAACGAGGGCCAGCCCCCCGTGGGCAATGCCGCCCAGGAGGAGCTGGCCCAATACGGGGCGTATTATTTGGGGAATTGTGCCGAAAAAGTAATCTATCTGACCTTTGACTGCGGTTACGAGAACGGATACACGGAGCCCATCCTGGACGCGCTGAAGAAGCACAACGCCCCCGCCGCCTTCTTCGTGGTGGGGAACATGGTGGAGACCGCGCCGGACATTATCCGCCGCATGGCCCGGGAGGGCCACATCGTGGGGAACCACACCTACCACCACCCGGACATGTCCAGCATCTCGGACCAGACCGCCTTCCAGCGGGAGCTGGACAGTCTGGCGGAGCTGTACCAGCAGACCACAGGCCAGCCCCTCTCCCGCTTCTACCGCCCGCCCCAGGGAAAGTACAGCCAGGAGAACCTGCGCCAGGCCCAGGCCCTGGGGTATAACACCGTGTTCTGGAGTCTGGCCTATGTGGACTGGTACACGGACAACCAGCCCACGGCGGAGCAGGCCTACAGCAAGCTGCTGCCCCGGATCCACGACGGAGCCATTGTGCTCCTCCACTCCACCTCCCGCACCAACGCGGAGATCCTGGACGAGCTGCTGACCCGCTGGGAGGCCATGGGCTACCGGTTCGCTTCCCTGGAGGAGCTGCCGGGCCTCTAGGCGCTGTCAGAGGCTGTAGTTTTTTGCCGGGATAATACGAAAAGTAGTGCAAACCGCCCTTCCTGTGTGGGGAAGGGCGGTTTGCGCTGCGCCCAGGATCCATCCCTGCCGGCACAGGCAGGGCGGCAAATTATCTGTCGGGACATCAAACCGGATTTGCGGCATAATACCATTGGCCGCTAAGAGCCTGTTTAATATCTCGACGTGTATGGATTGGCGAGTGGATTTTTTGCC
>ERZ779632.213-NODE-213-length-38196-cov-15.790147_pt1 | contig 38196 bp, 45 predicted proteins | sample MGYA00514194_ERZ779632 | MGnify/ENA primary metagenome ERZ779632 (study PRJEB29562, sample SAMEA4376704) | mouse gut metagenome | isolation source: Cecum | study: EMG produced TPA metagenomics assembly of the A DSS colitis mouse model was used to assess the... | reverse complement strand
CGTTGGACACAATGTTCATCATCACCTGCATGATCCGCTCCCGGTCCGCCCGCACCTGGGGGAGGTGTTCCGGCAGGCGCAGCTCCACCGTGTGGGCGTGGTTCTGGGCGTCCATCAAAACGGCCTGGTAGGTGTCGTCCACCGCCTTGGCAAAGGGGAAAGCGGTCAGGCGCAGCTCGCTGCGGCCTGAGTCGAACCGGGACAGGGTGAGCAGATCCTGAAGGATGTGGGTCATGCGGTCGGATTCATTAAGAATGACCCCCAAAAAGCGCTGCTCCATCTCGGCGGGCAGCTCGCCCACCCCATCGGCCAGGGTTTCGGCATAGCTTTTGATGTTGGTCAAAGGGGTGCGCAGCTCGTGGGACACGTTGGCCACAAAATCCTTGCGCTGCTGTTCGGCCTTTTCCAGCTCGGCGATATTGGTTTCCAGCTGCTGGGCCATGGCGTTGAAACTCTCGGTGAGCTGGCCGATCTCATCGCTGGAGGTGATTTCCAGCTTCCGGGAGAAGTCCCCCTGGGCCACCTGCTCAATGCCGTCGGTGAGCCGCTGGAGGGGATCCACCATAGTTTTGGACAGCAGGAAGGAGAGCAGGACGGAGATGATGAGGCCCAGGGCCAGCGCCTCCATGATGAGGGAGAACATTTCGGCGTTGAGGCTGCGGGCGGTCTCCCGGCTGTCCAGGATATAGACGATATAGGAATGCCCGCCCCGGGTGATGGGGATGGCGGCGTCCATATAATCGGCGGTGACGCTGCTGTCGAAGCCGGGCGTCCCCAGCAGGGCGGCGGAGATATTGGGGGTGACGGTGACGCCTCCCTCCGGTGGGACGGCGGAGCCGCCCAGGCAGCGCCCGGTGGCCCCGTCCAGCACGAAAAAGTTGCGGTTGCGCCTGTCTACCCCCAGGATGCCGGCGTAAGCGGACAGCACCTCCTGCACCATGGCCGCGCCGTCCTCCTCGCCCGGGGTGGCGGTCTGGAGGTTTCGGACGAAGTCGGCGTTGTCCGGGCCGAAAGCGTCGGCGATCTGCTGGTAAAAGTCGTTGATATAGTAGCCGGTGACCGAATTCATCAAAAACGCGCCCACCACCACCATCAGAGATACGATGAGCAGCACCATGATAAGCACCAGTTTAATGTGCAGGTTGCGGCGCATGGCGGCGCCTCCTTTCGTCGTCGCAAAGTCCGCTCCGCTTCATTTCCGCCTGCGGCGAAAACTCCGTTCGCTTCCCCGCGCCTCCTCTCCCCGCAAAGCCAAAAGGCGGCTTTGCAGGGGCCCCTTTATACGCCGAAGGCGTAGCCCAGCCCCCGGCGGGTGACAATGAATTTGGGGTCGGCGGGGTCGTCCTCCAGCTTTTCGCGAAGGCGCCGGATGGCCACGTCCACCGCCCGCACGTCGCCCACGTAACCGTCGTAGTTCCAGACCTGCTCCATCAACGACTCCCGGCTCACCGCCTGGCCGCGGGCGGAGGCCAGCGTTTTCACCAGCTCGTATTCCCGCTGGGTCAGATCCAGGGCCTCCCCATCCTTGTACACCAGCATGGCGTCCAGATCCACCTGGACCCGCCCCAGCTCCAGGCGGTTGGCCGCAGCCTGGGGATTGGCCTTTGCCAGCATTTCCGTGCGGCGGATATTGCTCTTCACCCGGGCCAGCAGCTCCCGCATGGAGAAGGGCTTGGTGATATAGTCGTCCGCCCCCAGCTCCAGGCCCAGCACCTTGTCCGTCTCTTCCTCCCGGGCGGTGAGCATGATAATGGGGGTGGCCCGCCCCTGGTCGCGCAGGGTGCGGCACACCTGGAAGCCGTCCATTTTGGGCAGCATCAGATCCAGCAGGATCAGGTCCGGGTCCTGATCCAGAGCCAGGCGCAGCCCCGCGGCCCCATCCAGGGCCTCCAGGGTATCGTATCCCTCCCGCTGGAGGTTGAAGGTGAGGATGTCCACAATGTTGCGTTCGTCCTCCACCACCAGGATTTTTTTACCCATAGCGTTCCTCCTGTTTTTTCCGGCGGCGGGGGGTTACTCCCCGGCCTCCGCCTTCATCAGCCGGTCCGCCCGGAACAGGGCGGCCAGGGTCTTGGCGTCGTTGATGCGTCCGTCCGCCGCCTGGGAGAGCGCCTCGCCAAAGGGCAGCTTGAAGGGCTCCAAAAACTCATCCCGGTCCAGGTGGCGTTCCCCAAAGGTGAGGCCGCGGGCCAGGAACAGGTAGAGCATCTCGTCGGTGTATCCCACGGTGGGCATGATGTGGCCCAGGGCGTCCCACCGCTCCGCCTCGGCGCCGATCTCCTCTTTCAGCTCCCGGCGGATGGCGTCAAAGGGATCCTCCCCCGGCTCCAGCTTACCCGCCGGGATCTCGGTGACCACCTTGTGGTAGGGATAGCGGAACTGGCGCTCCAGATAGACGTTCCCATCCCCATCCAGCGCCACCACCGCCGCCCCGCCGGGATGGTGGACAAACTCCCGGACGGCGGCGTCCCCGTTGGCCAGCCCCACCTGGTCCAGATAGACCTTCAGCAGCCGCCCGTCAAAAACCTGGCTGCTGGACAGCGTTTTCTCACTCAGTTCCATGTTGAATACCTCCCGGCGCGTTATTTTCATATTTTAGGTATTTTACCACAGCGGAGGGAAAATAGGAAGTCCAAAGTCAGATTTTCCCGGGAAATTGAGGGATTGCCATTTGGACGCGGATACTTTATAATATCCCCATCGAGGTGAATTTGATGAATGTAAAGACTATGCTGGCCGCCCTGCGGGGGGTGACGGCCTATAAGGACATCCTGGCCCAGCCGGTGATGGAGTGCGCCCTGCGCCTGCTGGCCGGGGCCGCCCACGGGGACGGCCTGGGCGGGCTGGAGGCGTATACCGACCTGTTCTACCGGCTGCGCATGGAGGGGCAGCCCGGGCTGGGCCAGTGGCTGGGGGAGGCCCTGCGCTGGTCGGAGGGGCCCTATCCGCTGCTGGCCCAGCGGGAGGACCGTGACCCGGCGCTGGAGCAGGCGGCGCGGCTGGACATATCCGCCTTTGAGCTGCTGGCCAGTGTGGACTGCGACAGGTGGCTCAGCCACCTGGGCAGGCTGTTGGACAGCGACTACCAGGGGGTGCTCACCTCCCTGCCCCGGTGGCAGCGGGGGGTGCCCTTCTCCTTTGACCAGCTTACCGCCGCCTACCGGGAGGAGGGCGCGGGCCAGTTTGCCCGCTTCCGGGCTTTTGTGTGGGAGAATGGGGCGCTCATCCCGGTGGAGCGGCCGGACTGCCCGACCTCGGACCAGCTTTTGGGTTATGAGGAGCAGCGGGCGGAGGTGGAGCGCAACACCCGAGCGCTTATGGAGGGGAAGTATGTGAACAACGTGCTCCTCTACGGCGAGAGCGGCACGGGCAAGTCGGCCACGGTGAAGCACCTGCTCACCCTGCCGGGGATGGAGGAGCTGCGGCTCATCGAGGCGGACAAGGCGGATCTGGGCGGACTGCCCGCCCTCATCCGGAAGCTGGACGGGCGGCGGCAGAAGTTCATCGTGTTCATCGACGACCTCACCTTTGACCGGGACGACCCTACATATTCGGTGCTGAAGACCATTTTGGAGGGGGGCGTGGAGCGCAGGCCCCAAAACGTGGCGGTATACGCCACCTCCAACCGCCGCCACCTGGTGCGCCAGACCATTTCCGAGCGGGCGGGGGACGAGATGGACCGCTCCGAGACCATCCGGGAAAAGACCTCCTTGGCCGACCGTTTCGGGGTGCGGGTGCTGTTCCAGGGACTGGGTAAGGGGGAGTATCTGACCCTGGTGGATATGCTGGCGGGGCAGAATGGCGTGAACCTGCCCCAAGAGGAGCTCCACCGCCGGGCGGTGGCCTGGGAGCGCTTTCACGGGGCCCAGACCCCGAGGACGGCATTGCAATTCATCCTGTCGCTGTGAGGAAGGGCTGGTTGAAAGCGCCGTGGGCGCATGGAATCAGAGCCGCCTGACACGTGGGAAATATAAAAGCGTAGGAGAAGTGTTTTATGAAGATGAAGTTTCATTCGGTGATTGTGGGCTGACCGGGAGGTTTGCGTCACAAACTATCACCCAAACCTCCCAAAGGGGCATGACATATGACTTTTAGGAGGATTATTCCTTGAACCGGGAAAATAAGCGAAAGCAACACGAAAAAGGTTATTACAAGACCCATCCCTGCCGCGACAGCTTCACGTGCAGGGTGTGCGGCTGGTTGGCAAGCCCCCAGGGGGCGGGGAGCCAGCACCGCAACCACTGTCCCAACTGCCTGTCCAGCCTCCATGTGGACGTGGAGCCCGGTGACCGGGCGTCTGACTGCGGCGGCATCATGGAGCCCATCGCGGTGTGGGTGCGGAAAAACGGCGAGTGGGCGGTGATCCACCGTTGCCGCCGCTGCGGGGCGCTGTCGTCCAATCGGACGGCGGCGGACGACAATCCCAGGAAGCTGCTGTCCATCGCCATGCGCCCGGTGGCCTTCCCGCCCTTCCCCGTGGAGCGGCTGGAGGAGCTGGCGGGGGATTTGTAGCGAAAGAAGCGGCCCCCGGCGCACAGCGCCGGGGGCCTTTTATATCAGCGCTCTTCCTGGTGATAGTCCTCCCCGTACCGCTTGATGCCGTGGCTGTTTTCCACCGGGCCCCACTGGGGCAGGGGGAGGCGTTGCATGGCCCCAAATACATAGTCCTTCAGCTTGGGGTAGTCTTGGCTGAGCCGGGCCACCAGCTCCTTCACCTCCTGCCGCCGGGTGTTGCCGTCGGCGGGGCAGGGGTTGTGGACTACCGGCAGGCGGTAGCGCGCCGCGGCGTTTCGAAGCGTCCCCTCCCCGCAGTAGAGCAGGGGGCGAATCTGGGTGATGCCGGTGCGGTCCAGGTAGGTCACAGGCTGGAAGCAGGAAAGGCGGCCCTCGTAGAACAGGGAGAGGAAAAAGGTCTCCACCGCGTCGTCGAAGTGGTGGCCCAGCGCCACCTTGCCGATTCCCAGCTCCTTCAAGGCGTTGTGCATGGCCCCCCGGCGCATCTTCGCGCACATGGAGCAGGGATTTTTCTCCTTGCGCACGTCAAAGATGATGTGGAAAATCTCCGTGCGCACCAGGTGGTACTCCACCCCCAGCTCTTCGCACAAGGCCGCCACGGGGGAGAAGTCCATCTCCTCCGGCCCGGGGTGCACCGTGACGGCGTGGAGCTCAAAAGGGGCGGGGTAGAACTCCCGCAGCTTGGCCATGGCGTACAGCAGTACCAGCGAATCCTTGCCGCCGGACACCCCTACGGCGATCTTGTCGCCGGGCTGAATCATGTTATAGTCCTCCACACACCGGCGCATATGGGATAGAATCAGCCGCATAGCGGGAAGCCCCCTCATAAAAGAGAAATATCAAAACGAGAAAACAAGAGAATTCAAACGGATATAAGAGATATAGAGAGTATTTCAAAAATAATTTGAAAAATCTGCGCGTTTTGGTTGACACGTCTGCTTTTCCGCATTATAATACACCATGCTCCCTGATGTAAAGGGGAGTTTTCCCATGCTTCGTACAAATTTGAGATAAATGGAGGAAACCAGAATGTCCACCTTTATGGCAAACAAGGCCAACATTCAGCGCAAGTGGTATGTGCTGGACGCCGCCGGTAGGCCTCTGGGCAAGACCGCCGTGGCCGCCGCCACCATCCTGCGGGGCAAGCACAAGCCCGAGTACACCCCCCACGCCGACTGCGGCGATTTCGTCATCGTCATCAACGCTGAGAAGGCGGTACTCACCGGCAAGAAGCTGGAGCAGAAGTACTACCGTACCCACTCCGGCTGGGTGGGCGGCCTCAAGGAGACCAAGTATCGCCTGCTGATGCAGCAGAAGCCCGAGCTGGCCGTCCGGCTGGCGGTGCGCGGCATGTTGCCCCGCAACATCGTCACCAAGGATTCCCTCACCCGGCTGAAGATCTACCGCGGCGACAGCCACCCCCACGCCGCCCAGAAGCCCGAGACCTGGACCGTGGAATAAGGAGGTAACCGATCATGTACAAGAGCAAGAAGCCTTATCATTACGGCACCGGCCGCCGGAAGTCCTCCGTGGCCCGGGTTCACCTGTTCCCCAGCGGTTCCGGCGCTATCACCATCAACGGCCGGGATATTGACGAGTATTTCGGTCTGGAGACCCTGAAGATGGTGGTTCGCCAGCCCCTGAACACCACCGGCGTTGTGGGCAAGGTGGACATCACCGCTACCGTCACGGGCGGCGGTGTGTCCGGCCAGGCCGGCGCCCTGCGTCACGGCATCTCCCGCGCCCTGTTGGAGATGGATCCTGAGTTCCGCCCCGCCCTGAAGGCCGCCGGGTTCCTTACCCGCGATCCTCGCATGAAGGAGCGCAAGAAGTACGGCCTCAAGGCCGCCCGCCGCGCGCCCCAGTTCTCCAAGCGCTGATTTCCTACAAAACTCTGGAACCGCAGGAATTTCGTCTCACGGAGAAATAAAATGTACCGGAAGCAGCAGCCGGTATGGAACAAAAAGAGAACCTGGCGCAGGGACGTCCCTGCGCCAGGTTCTCTTTTTGCGGTTCTCAAGGATAGGGCTTGTTTGAAAATTTTCAACTATACCCAATCGGCGGGAAAATCCCTCATCGCTGGGCGCATCGCCAATTTTCAAACAGCGCCTGACCGCTGCCTTTTCTCCCAATCTCGTCACCCCCGTAAAATCTCCCATTTACAAATGGGACGGCCTGTGTTAACATAACGTTTGATCCAAATACAGCGAAACCCCACCCACAGACAGGAGGAACTCATGAAAAAATTATCCAGACGGTGCGCGGCGCTGGCTCTGGCCGCCGCCCTGGCCGCCACGCTGCTTGCCCCTGCCGGCGCCTCCTGGGCGCTGGGCACCGAGCTCACCGGGCGCACGGTGGAGCTGGGCCCGGGCGCTGCCCTCACCAGCCAAAGCCTATGGTCCGCATCCAAGGAGGACCTGCGCACGGAACATTACGTTACATACACCCCAAACCCCACCGTAATCCCCATGGTGTTCAGCGGCGCCTATGTGGCCAGCACCAACACCGTGCAGTCCGCCGCCGCCCAGCTGGAATCCCAGGGCTGGCGGGTGGTAGCCGCCATCAACGGCGGCTTTTTCAACTCTGACGGCACCATTGTGGGCATGCTCATGACCGACGGGGTGGTCCGCGCCCTGGACGTGGCCAACTACACCCTGCTGGGCTTCACCGGCGACGGGCGGGTGTTTATCGACGAGAGCAAGCCCACCGTCTCCGCCGCCTGGACGGGTTATGACGGCATACAGCGGGTGTTCCCCATCGCCGGGTTTAACGCCTACCGCAACAACAACTATCTGGACAAGCTCTATCTCTATAACCAGGACTTCTCCTCCAAGGTCACCAGCGGCGGGCCCTGCGTGTCCGCCGTCCTGCGGCCTGTGAACGGGGAGCAGATGAAAATGAACCGCACCCTCACCCTGGAGGTGGTGTCTGTCACCGACGCCGTTCAGGACCAGACCGTTTTCAACGGCATTCTTCCCGAGGGCTGCTACATGCTTTATGCCGAGGACCGGGGCAATCCTGAGCTCCTCGCCGCCCTGCGGGAGCTGGTTCCCGGTATGCAGGTGTCCGTGGTGTTGGGCGGCGCCGGCGAGCAGTGGGATGAGGCTGTATACGGCGTCAGCGGCTTGTACACCCTGCTGCGGGATGGGCAGATCGTAGACGGCCTGCCCACCACCGCCAACCCCTACACCGCCGTGGGCCTCAAGGGCGACGGCTCGGCGGTCTTTTACACCATTGACGGCCGCCAGGGAGGCCACTCTGTGGGCGCCACCTACGCCCAGGTGGCCCAGCGGCTCCAGGAACTGGGCTGCGTGTCCGCCGTGGCCCTGGACGGCGGCGGCTCCACCACCCTGGGGGCCACCCTGCCCGGCAGCGGTGGCTTTGAGGTGGTAAACAGGCCCTCCACCGACAACCGAAAGATCAATAACACCATCGCCCTGGTCAGCAGGGCGGGCGAGACGCTGTTCACACCCGGCGCTTACGTCACCGCCCAGCGCCGGGTGGTGCTGGCGGGGGCCAGCCTGAATGTCACCGCTGCCCCATACGACAGCGCCGGGCGGCCCCTCTCCGGCCAAATCCTCAGCTGGAGCGCCACCGGCGGATTCCTCTCCGGCAGCGGCGGCAGCGCGGTGTACACTGCGGGACTCCTTCCGGGCAGCTATACGATTTCCGCAGGCCAGGGCTTTCCCCTGCCTGTGGAGGTGGTGGACCGGCTGACCGCCCTCAACGTCACCCGGAAGGATTCCTCCGCCAAGGTAGATTCCTTGATCCTGGAGCCGGGGGAGCAGGTGGAGTTGGCCGCCTCCGGCGTCTGGTACAACCTGCCCGTGGCCATGGACCCGGGTAACATTGTCTGGGCCGCCGACCCCGCCGTGGGTGCCATCGACCCGGAGGGCCGTTTCACCGCGGGCACCGCAAACGGCCAGGGGAACATCACTGTCACCGCCGGCGGCATCACCGTGACCATCCCCATCAAGGTGGACCGGGGCGACCCATTCACCGATATGGCGGGCCACTGGAGCGCGGACTATGTCACCCGTTTGTACAAGCTGGGGCTGACCACCGGCTACGGCCAGGAGGACGGCACCGCGCTGTTCATCCCCCAGGGCAGGCTCACCCGGGCGGAGCTGCTGGCCTTCATCACCCGCCTGCTGGGGGTGGACGAGTCGGCCTACTACACAGTGGAGCTGCCCTTTGCCGACAACACGGACATACCCAACTGGGCCCAGAACTACGTCCAGGCCATGTATACCCTGGGCGTACTCAAGGGCAGCAATGAAAACGGGGTGCTGTACGCCAATGTGAACAGCTACGTCACCCGGGAGGAGACCATGACCATCCTGGGCCGGGTGCTGGCTGCTTCCCAGAGCTGCGACCTGTCCCATTTCCCCGACGCCTCTCTGGTGAGCGACTGGGCAGCCCCCCATGTGCAGACTCTGGTGGCCCTGAATATCGTGGGCGGCAGCAACGGCCTGCTGGCCCCCAAGGAGTACATCGACCGGGCCGCCATCGCCAAGCTGCTGGTGGAAATCCACCCCCTGGAGAAGGCGCTTCTTATCCCCCGGCTGGACCTCATGTCGTAATATTGTCAGAAGGCGTCCCGCAGCTTGGTTTTGCGGGGCGCCTTTTTTGGATAAAACCGGCGCTATCCGGGTATATTGGCAGGGAGGTGAAGCGCATGGACATGACCAACCAGCAGTACAATGAATACGTCAGCGGCAGAGCAAAGCCTTCCCCCCTTTGGAAGGATTGCCTGTGGGCATTTTTTGTGGGCGGGGCCATCTGCGCCGGGGGCCAGGGGCTCACCGCACTGTACCAGAGCCTGGGGGCCGGCAAGGAGGACGCGGGGACCTGGACATCCATCACCCTGATTTTCCTGGCCTCGCTGCTCACCGGCCTGGGGGTGTTTGACACCATCGCCAAGCGGGCCGGGGCGGGCACCCTGGTGCCCATCACCGGCTTCTCCAACGCCATGGTGTCTCCCGCCCTTGAGTTCAAGAGCGAGGGCTTTGTCACCGGCACCGGCGCCAAACTGTTCACCGTGGCCGGGCCGGTGCTGGCCTATGGCATCTCGGCCAGCGTGGTGTACGGCATCATTTTGTACCTCATTGAGCTCTTTTGAACGGCCCGCCACGGCGGGGACCTATCTGCCGCATATTCCAGCGGCAGATGGGAGACGACGAGCGACGCAGCGAGTGCGCCCTGCCCGCCAGGGCAGGGCAAGCGGTGCGAAGTCCGCGAGGAGGAGGCCGGGCCGGTGCTGGCCTATGGCATCTCGGCCAGCGTGGTGTGCGGCATCATTTTGTACCTGATAGAGCTGTTTTGAAGATAGGACGTGCGGTAACGCCCGCACGTCCTATTTTGTCCCATACTTCGGGAAATTCCTTGCCTCCCGGCCGCAAAGATGCTATACTTTCCCTGAAGAAGTGGAGAGAAGGGGGTGAGGGCATGGCGGAAAGGGGAGCTGGCGGTATCCATTCCGGCCACCGCCAGCGGGCCAAGGCAGAATTTCTGGAGCGTGGGCTCAACGGCCTGCCCGACCACAAGGTGCTGGAGCTGCTGCTGTTTTATGCCATTCCCCAGGGGGATGTCAACCCGTTGGCCCACCGGCTGGTGGATCATTTCGGTTCGCTCTCCGGGGTGTTCCATGCCACCTATGAACAGCTGCTGGAGGTCAAGGGCATCGGCCCCAACGCCGCCGTCCTGCTCCAGCTCATCCCCGCCGCCTCCGCCCGCTACCTGCGCCAGAATGCCAGCTTCGACGGACAGATCGTCGATATGTGGCAGCTCAAGGAACTGCTGGAGCCCTATTTCTTCGGCCAGCGGGACGAGCTGGCCTATTTGGTTGCCATGGACGGCAAAAGCAAGCTGCTCTCCATCAAAAAGCTGGGGCAGGGTGTGGTAGACGCGGTTCACATTGCCACCCGAAAGGTGCTGGAGGCCGCCCTGGCCTGCAATGCAAGCCAGGTGGTGCTGGCCCATAACCACGTATCAGGGGTGGCAATGCCCTCCCAGGCGGACGTGGACACCACCCTGCGGCTGAAGCGGGTGCTGTCCGAGGCGGATATCACCCTGATTGACCACCTGATTTTCGCCGGGGGCGATATGGTGTCTATGGCGGAGTCAGGACTGCTGCGCGGCAGATAGACTGATTATATATAGTGCAAGGCAGGCCCCGCACACGTGCTTACCTGTGCGGGGCCTGTTGTTTTTTACAAGTGGGGGAGGCTCTTGCGGTATTCACGCAAGTCATCCTCCCGTACCGTCTCAATGATCTTGTCAAGCGCCGCAGTAAGGGCGTCTTTATCCTCCGGCAAAGTCCCTTGAAACTGGAACGCATTGGATGCGCCTAGAGCGGCAAATTGGGTCGTTATCTCCAGGCGTTGAAGGAGAATTCGGATTTCCTTATACTTATCAAGCTCACTTTCCTCTTGCCAATTTCCACGTTGGATTTCCTGATAAAGTTCCGAGTCCGGGTATATGGTCAGCATATTGACGCCAATAAGCGTTGGGTGGAGCCGATTGCAGATGGCGGCAGTGGCTTTTGCGCCAACTTCGCCCCGGCCGGCGCCGGAAATGCCCACCAGGTAGAAGAAGCTGTAATGGATACCGGCGCAGTCTAAACGCTGACACTGTTTCACAATATCGGCTGCGGCATACCCCTTGTTCATAAAGCGCAGGGCTTCATCGTCGCCGGTTTCGATCCCGATTGTCAGGCCGTCATATCCGGCTTGATGAAGTGATGCCAATTCCTCATCCGATTTTAGCGCAACATCCGTAATCCGGGCAAAACAGCCAATCGTTTTGATGGAAGGGATGTATTGCCGGATCAGGCTAGCAATAGCGATAAGCCGTTCATGCTTCAACACAAAGGGGTTTGCGCCGGTCAGAAAGGCCCGCTGGATGCGTTCCGGCCTGGGTATCCCCTGCAAGCGGGCCGCCAGCATGGAAACGGGGTCTGTGTTCCAAAGCTGCGCCTCCTGCAAGTCGCTCTCTATATCCTCAATGGGGGATATCCTGAATTTGAATGGCAGATCGTGATAGAGCGTACAGAATTTGCATTTGTGGTGGGTGCAGCCAGCCGTGACTTCAAGCAGCAGGGAGGAAGCCTCGTAGGGCGGCCGCCAAATTGTCCCAGTGTAGTGCATAGCAAAACCTCCTTGTTTGTCTGCCATTATACCATGGCGCAGAGAAAATAAAAGTACGGTACTTTTTTGCAGTACCTTGCTTTTGAGATACCGCGGCGGTATAATATGCTGGCGGGAGGTTGTGGAACATGAGAAAAACAGAGACAGCGATCCAACGCTGCAAGACCATGTCAACGCTCCAAAAGATATTGGGAGGCAAATGGAAGCTGGAGATCCTCTACTACATAGCGTTTCATGACATTCACAGGTTTGGCGCTTTGCGCCGCCAGCTTGGCGGGATAACGGAGTCCTCCCTGACAAAACAGCTTCGGGAACTGGAAGCCGACGGATTTTTGATCCGGCATGACTATAAGGAGATTCCGCCAAAGGTGGAATACACACTGTCTGAGCTGGGAATGAGCTTTATTGACGTGATCCGCTATATGAAACAATGGGGAGAACGCAATCTGCCGGGGTGAGCAGACAGAGGCTGGGAACAATGGCCTATTGGTACAGCTTCTAAATAAAAAATTAAACCTCCAGCCGCTTTACAGCTTGGCATAAAGAGTATATAATATCTCCGTTAGTCACTTCGCGAAAGGGGGAGGACCATGGCGGACAGCTACGGCCCCGGGGACAGGGGCCCCCAGAGCGGCGGCCAGCAGAATGGCAGCCAGCAGAATCAAAATAACAACTATACCTACCGCTATAACTACAGCTTCGGCTCCGGGCGGGGAGCCCCTCCAAACCGCCCGCCCAGGCCCCCAAAGAACTCCAACGGCTGGGGAGACTGGATTGGCATCGGGGTGCTGTTCTGCATCCCCTCTGCCGGCATCACCCAGCTCATTGCCATCATTTGGGCTGTGCGCAAGATTCTGGCCATGGACGCCCGGCAGCGCACCCGCTACCGCCAGGAGGCCCAGCGGGCGGCCCACACCGCCAAGGAGGCGGCGGAAAACCTCTTCCAGCAGGCAGACGCGTCCGCCAGGGCGGGGGCACAGGACTTTTCCCGTCAGGCCGCGTCCTACACCAAGGAGGTCTCTTTTTCCGGCGCTTCCTCCCAGTCCAAGCGGGAGCAGCGGGCCGCGGCCCAGGGGCGCACCCCCCAGCCCGACGGCTGGAACGTGCGGAACCCGGTGGAGAACAAGCGCAAGCGGGCCAAAAAGGAGGGCGGCGGCACCGGGCTCATCATCGGCGGCAGCATCTTGGCCGGTATTTTCAGCCTGGGCGCGCTGGCCTGTATGACCCCTGTGTTTTTGGGTGAATTTGAGTACCCCATCCTCATCCCCATCCTGGCCTGCCTGATGTTCGCGGCGGGGGGCGCGTCCATGCTGTTCTCCGGCATCGGCAAAAACCGGCGCAGCGAGCGCTACCTCAACTACCTAGCCTATATCGGCGCCAACCGGGAGGTGGATTTGGCCCCCATGGCCGCCAGCTTCGGCGTACCCGTGGGCAAGCTGTGCAGGGATCTGCGGCGGATGCTGGCCAAGGGTATCCTGCCCACCGGATATCTTGATCTGGCCGAGGGTAAGCTGTTTCTCACCGAAATGGGCTACCATGCACAGGTCCGCCAGGAGGAGCCCGCCGAGGAGACCCCCCAGCAGGCCGCCGCCCGGGAGGACGACATCCTGCGGGAGATCCGCCAGGTGAACGACGAGATCCCCGACGAGGCTATGAGCGCCAAAATTGACCGCATTGAGGAGATTACCGGGAAAATTCTGGCCTATCAGAAGTCCCATCCCAACAAGGAGGGGCAGCTGCGCACCTTCCTGAACTATTACCTGCCCACCACCCTGAAAATCCTCCGGGCCTATGCCCAGCTGGACGCCCAGGGCATCGAGGGGGAGAACATCTCCGCCGCCAAGAAGCGGATTGAGGACATGATGGACCAGGTGGTGTCCGGGTTTGAAAAGCAGCTCGACAAGCTGTTCCAGGACGATGCCATGGATATCACGTCGGACGTGGAGGTGCTGGAGAACATGCTCAAGAAGGATGGCCTGTCCGACGAGGGCGGCATCACCATGACGCTGTAACGTATGGGGAGGTGCTGTAGTTGATTCGGTTGTTAAAGCTGGCTGACGACGAGTTGAACAGCGAGGATATGCTGTCTATCCATTTGGGCCGCTATTTGACACATGGAAGGGTATCTTATGGCACCAACATTCCTGTCGCGGAACGGCCTGCATATGTGCTGTTTGTCCTGGGGAATGTGGAGGATATCTGTTACCTCTGCCGCGTTGCGGACTATGACTATGACCCGGGCTTTTTCAGGGGCCGTCCCCTGGAGCAGATTTTTACACAACTTGTTCCCGACTGCTATAGGCGGGAGGAGCACAAGACCTGGTTTGTTTTTGATTCCATGCAGAAAATACCCATCGACTTTCTGGAACAGCTTCTCTCCGACCGCTCCGACACCTCGGTGTTCCAGTTTATCAAAACCAGGGCGAACAACAAAAAAATATAGAAAGCGGGAGCGGCAGGGTTTTCCACCCAGCCGCTCCTTTTTTGAATCAGGACTTCCCGCCCTTGAGGGCCTTCATCCGCTTCTCGTGGTTCAAAATGCGCTTGCGCAGGCGCAGGTTTTCCGGCGTGACCTCCAAAAGCTCGTCGTCCGCCAGGAACTCCAGGCACTGCTCCAGGCTCATGGACTTTGGGGGAACCAGCCGCAAGGCCTCGTCGCTGCCGCTGGCCCGCATGTTGGTGAGCTGCTTCTTCTTGCAGACATTGACGGTGATGTCCTCCATCTTGGGGCAAACTCCGACGACCATACCCTCGTACACGGGCACCCCCGCGCCGATGAACAGCGCCCCCCGTTCCTGGGCGGCGAACAGGCCATAGGTCACCGAGTCGCCCTGCTCATGGGCCACCAGGGAGCCGGTGTTCCGGCGCTGGATGTCCCCCTTGAAGGGGGCGTATTTCTCAAAGACGGAGGCCATGATGCCCTCTCCCTTGGTGTCGGTGAGAAACTCGTTGCGGTAGCCGAACAGGCCCCGGGAGGGTACTAAAAACTCCAGCTTGGTCCGGCTGCCGATGGGGTCCATGGACAAAAACTCGCCCTTCCGGGCCCCCAGCTTCTCCATAACGGCCCCCACGCAGTCGGCGGGTACGTCGATGACCACCCGCTCAATGGGCTCGCATTTCTTCCCCTCCACCTCCTGGTAGACCACACGGGGGGGCGACACCTGGAATTCATAGCCCTCCCGCCGCATGGTCTCGATGAGGATGGACAGGGACATTTCCCCCCGGCCCGCCACGTTGAAGGCATCGGTGGACGCCTCCAGCTCAGACACCCGCAGGGACACGTCCTTGAGGGTTTCCCGGAACAGCCGGTCCCGGAGCTGGCGGCTGGTGACGTACTTGCCCTCCCGCCCGGCGAAGGGGGAGTCGTTGACGGAGAAGGTCATCTCCAGGGTGGGGGCGGAGATCTTCACAAACTCAATGGGCTCAGGGCCGGACGGGGCGCACACCGTGTCCCCAATGGTGATGTCGCCGATGCCGCTCATGGCGATGATCTCCCCCGCTTTGGCCTCGGTGACCGGGGTGCGGGCCAGCCCGTCAAAGGTGTACAGGGCGGTGGCCTTGGCCTTCTTGGGGGCTTCGTCCTGCTTGTGGTAATTGCACACCACAATCTCCTGGTTCTGCTTCACCGTGCCCCGCTCAATACGGCCCACGGCGATGCGGCCCACGAACTCGTTGTAGTCGATGGAGGACACCAGCATCTGGAAGGGGGCGTCCGCGTCGCAGTCCGGGGCGGGGATATAGTCCAAAATGGTCTCAAACAGGGGAACCAGGTCGGCGCCCTGCACATCGGGGGAGTAGCTGGCGGTGCCCTGCCGCCCGGAGCAGAACAGGGTAGGCGATTCAAACTGCTCGTCGGTAGCGTTCAGATCCAGCAGCAGTTCCAGCACCTCGTCCATCACCTCGTGAACCCGCTGGTCGGGGCGGTCGATCTTGTTCACCACCACAATGACCTTGTGGCCAAGCTCCAGGGCCTTGGAGAGCACAAAGCGGGTCTGGGGCATGGGGCCCTCGGCGGCGTCTACCAACAGGATGACGCCGTTGACCATCTTCAGGATGCGCTCCACCTCTCCGCCAAAGTCGGCGTGGCCAGGGGTGTCCACGATGTTGATCTTGGTGTCCTTGTAGTGGACGGCGGTGTTTTTGGCCAGGATGGTGATGCCCCGCTCCCGCTCCAGGTCGCCGGAGTCCATGACCCGGTCCACGGTGGCCTGGTTCTCCCGGTAGATGCCGCCCTGCTTGAGCATCTCGTCCACCAGGGTGGTCTTGCCGTGGTCCACGTGGGCAATGATGGCGATGTTGCGTAATTTTTCGTTCTTCATATCTGTACCTTCTATTCTGAATCTGGAATCATTTCTCCAAAACACGGTTTATTATTATATCTCTACCACTCCACAATTGCAATAGTTTTTATTTTTTCTTATTACCGCATTGACAGAAGGTTCTAAATTGGTTACAATAGGGTTCGGCAATTTGGTTCGTCCCAGCAACTCGGAGGATAGGGCGTCTGGTTCCTAAGTACACATAGGTTCCCCCGTTTTTCCCCCTAGATGTGGATTGCGCCGGTTCAAGTCATTTCGTACAAGTCAATAGGCCCCGATAGCTCAGCAGGATAGAGCGTCCGCCTCCTAAGTGATAGGTCATCTTTCACCTGGCAGGACAAAACTTCATACACGCCCCGATAGCTCAGATGGATAGAGCGACCGCCTCCTAAGCGGTAGGCCGCTGGTTCGACTCCAGTTCGGGGTGCCAAAACGCCGATTTCGCCATGATTTCGGCGTTTTTCTTTCATTTTGTTCTGATGCGGATTTGAGGCATTCCCCCGCTACGGAAGGACTTACGACGCGCATCCCCGGGAGGAATCGAACGATTTTGACCCTGTTTGCTAATGAAAATGGGTATTTTGCTAATTTGCACTTTCGTACCATCCCGTGCAGTCTCATGCCCTCCTGTTACTTTGCGTTCAAAATGGCTTTCAACTGACTTGCCAGTTCGGGGTTCTCTTGGAGCTGTGTCAGCAGTTTTTGCAGGTCTGTTCCCTGCTCCGGCTTGGGCGGATTCAGTTCCCGTTCCACTTGACGCATATCCGGGTTGGCATAAAACGCAATCTCAAATTTCTGGGCGTTGATTTTTCGCTCCTCATCCAGAATGTGGGCGTAAACCTCAGTGACCATTTGGGCTTGGGCGTGCCCGGTATCTCCTTGGGTAGCCTTGATGTCGCCATGGTTGAGCTTCAGTTTGTATGTCGTACTGCTGTGCCGGAGGGAATGAAATACCACATCCGGCAGACCGGCAGACTTTTTAAGCCGTTCAAACTGGTTCCCAATGACCCGATCTTCACAGGGACGACCTGTCTCCAACGCCAGCACCAGATTATAGTCCACATACTCATCACCCATGAACTCCTTGAGCTTATCCTGACGCACCCTCCAATCCCGAAGGATGTACGCCAGTGTCTTGGGCAGCCAAATTTTGCGGACACTGGTTTCCGTTTTGGGCTTCTTCAGCACCAGACGCGTTGTAGACTTCCCCCGGATCATCCGGGGGAACATGAATAGGATGTCTTTCTCTCCAATCGCGTCAATCGCTTTCTGATCCACCCGGGCCAGTTCCTTGTTCACGATGATGTGGGCATCGTCCTTTGCGATATCGCTGTCAGAAATGTGGACACAATCCCAGGTCAAGCCCGTGATCTCCCCCAGCCTGAGCGAACAGGCGAATGCGAGGTTGATGGCAATAAACAGCTTTCCCTCGGAGCAGTTATCCAGCGCCTGCCGGATTACATCTACAGTCCAGATATCACGGATCTTCTTCTCCTTCTTGGGGAGCAGTACGTCATCAAAGGGGTTTTTGGGCACCATATCCCAGCGGACAGCCTGACGGAAGGCGCAGTGCATTACCTTGCAGATTTTTTCAATCGTACACGGAGGAAGCGTTTCTGTCCGTGCTTTCCGGCTGGGGGTACTGACTGGTGGGGTCTTCTGGAGTTTGAGCACAAAGCTGTCGACTACCCGGCGGCTGATATCTTGAACATTATACTCACCCAGGATTGGGTTAATGTAGTTCTCAATCAAACCGACATTTCCAGTATAGGCTGATAGCCCCCAACGCTTTGCTCCATAGAGCTCCACAAAATCTTTGAGGAACTCGGCCACTGTGACACTGGACGGGGGAATGAATGTCCCTTTGTCTATCTCATTTTCTACCTGGGCCTTTCGTGCCAAAGCCGCCTTCTTTGTGGGAAACGTCTCCCATTTTTGGCGTTTTTCCTGTGTGCTGTCCTCATAAGTATAGACAACAGCATATTTTTTTCCTCTCTTTTGAATAGAGGCCATAATCCTGTGAACTCCCTTCAAAGAATGTTCTCACCATCAAGCCATTCATCAAAGGATTTTTTGGATATCCTCAGCTTTGTACCGATCCTCACACTCTTAAAAACACCTTCTGAGCAAAGCCGATATATTGATCGCTTACTGACACCCAAAATTTCAGCTGCCTCAGCAACGGAATAACTCCGTTTCTCTTGAATGGTTTTTTGGCGAGTAGAACTGATTTCAGCCACAAGAACCCTCCTCTCTATCATGGCTGAAGAAGAAATCCACAGTATCCTTACATAAATACCTGTACAATTCTTCTTCGCAAAAGTCAACAAAAAACATGAAATTCGATTCCCTGTTCTATTCCGGCCTACTTCCTGCGCTCTCGTTTTAGACCGCGTATTTTCAGGCCGCGCTGTGCGCTGATTGTGAGACGGGCACGCATGATGCACACTATCCGCCGCTCCTGTATGACTGCCGGGACAGGGTATGGGCTTGCGCCGTTTGTCAAGGTTCGGTCATTCACTGGGTACTACATAATAAATTTTAAGAGCGTTGCCGAATTTTTGCATCAGCCGGAAAAAATTTGAAAAGCATTTTTTGTGGCACAATATATAGTGTGATATGCTTGACATATTGCAGATATTGTGGTAATATCCTTTTGTAATTGATTCTATGTGCGTTTCCTCCCCCTCTGCGGGAGGGCAGACTGGGCACCATCGGTCTGGGAGCGATAGGTTTCGCATTGCACACGTTGCGGGAGACGCTGGCCCTGTTGGAAAAACAGCAGGGATGATCTGCGAGGCGTTTTCCGGGTTTGTACGTATCGTCAGCGGGAGAAGTCTGCCCATTTGCGGCGGCATCCGCTGGCGATTTTGATTTCATCATGGGGAGATACTCCCCGGCGCGTAAAGCGGGAATGACTGAAACCCACCGTCAGGTGGGCGGAGCTGGCAATGCCGGTGGTTCAGTCATTCCCGCTTTTTATTTTGCCCAAACGCCGAAAGGCTTTGGATAGATCAAAAAGTGAAAGGAGCGAAAACATGAAGTATCACGCAGTTTGGAAGCCCGGAGGCCGCCCTCGCCGGGGCATGGGTTCCATGAAGCCGGGGCGCAGGCAGCTCCAGGCCCTCAAGCCCAGGGGTTTCATCCCCGGAAAGGGGGTGGAGCGCTGTGGAAGAGCCGGACAGAAGGCCGCCTAACGCGGTGACGCCTACCAACGAATTGTCCCGGGAGGACTGGCTAGCGTTCCGTCGAAAAGGCATCGGCGGCAGCGACGCGGCGGCGGTGCTGGGCATTTCGCCCTTCCGCACCGGGGTAGACCTCTACTATGACAAGCTGGGCCAGAGCGTGGAGGACGACGAGCAGAACTGGGTGGCCAAGGAGATGGGTACCCTGCTGGAGGACCTGGTGGCCCGCATCTTCGCCAAAAAAACGGGGCTGAAGGTCTGCTCCATGCCGGTCATGTTCCAGCACGCAGACCACCCCTGGATGCTGGCCGACGTGGACCGACTGGTGACCATGCCGGACGGCAAGACCGCCATCCTGGAATGCAAGACCACCAACCCCAACGCCGTGTCCAAGTGGGAGTACGACGGCAAGCCCATCGTGCCCCAGTATTACGAGGCCCAGGGGCGGCACTACATGGCGGTGATGAACCTGGACCGGGTGTATTTCTGCTGCCTCTATGGCAACAGCGAGGACGAGGTCATCATCCGCAGCATCGACCGCGACCTGGACTACGAGTCGGAGCTCATCGCCCTGGAGGAAAATTTCTGGACGAACCACGTCCAGGCCAAAGTGCCGCCGCCTTACATCGAGGGCAATGGTGCGTTGGTACTGGAGAGCCTGCGGCGCTGTCTGGGCCCGTCCTACAAGGACGCGCCCCCGGTGTCATTGACCGACGCCCAATCCGAGAACGTGCGGCGGTACGTGGAGATGCGGGAGCAAAAGAGCGCAGCCAACGCCTTTGTGAAGCAGGTGGAAAATCAGATGGAGCTGCTGAAAGCCCGCATCATAACCGATATGGGCGGAAGCTGGTCGGCAGGTTATGAGGATGGGAACGGCAGCTATGCCGTCACCGTGAAGCCCAGCCGTCGGGTCAGCATCTTAAAGGATGACCTGCTACGGCTGAAGGACGCCCACCCGGACATCTATGGCCAGTACGTTACTGTGTCGGAGAGCCAGACATTCAATGTGAAATTCACCGCCGCCCAGGCGGCGGCATAGGAGGCGATGTCATGAGCAGTATTGTGGCGGCGTATGACAAGACGCTGTTTTACAACGAGGCCGGAAAATACTGCGTTCTGCGGCTGAAAACGGCAGATCCCATGGTGCCGGAGGCCGCCCGGGACAAGTACAAATTTGCGGACCACCTGATCCGCTTTGTGGCCGTGGGCTACAACCTTCCCCAAACGGACGCCATCAAGATGGAGCTGGACGGGAATTGGACAGACGGCAAGCGCGGCCCCCAGTTCCAGGTGGACACGTGGCATGAGCTGATACCGCTCACCATCGAGGGCATCCTGGGCTACCTGTCCTCCGGGCTGTTGAAGGGCATCGGCCCCAAGACCGCCGGGGAGATCGTCCAGCGGTTCGGCACGGACTCCCTCCGCGTTATTGAGAACCACCCGGAAAAGCTGCTGGAGATCCGGGGCATCACTGAAGAACGGTTGGAGGAGATTAAGGCGGGCTATGCGGAGAGCAAGGCCATCCGGGATATCATGACGGTGATGGCTCCCTTCAAAATCACCCCAAAAACCGCCACCAGGATCTATGAATTCTTTGGCCCGGACGGGGCGGCGCTGCTGCATAAGAGCTTTTATCAGCTGTGCCAGATGTCCGGGTTCGGATTTCGCAAGGTGGACGCCATTGTGATCAACTCCGGCGGCGACCTCCACGACCCCATGCGGATACGGGGGGCGTTGTTCTATGCCCTGGAGAAATCCCGCACCGAGGGCGGCCACCTCTATCTGGAAGCGGAAAAGCTGTTGGCCGAGGCCCTGGCGTTGCTGAACGAGAAGATCCCACAACTGAACCGGCGGTTACAGCGGCCCCAGTTGGCGCAGGAACTGCTTACGATGATCGAGACCAACGTGGTAGTGTCCAAGCGGGGCAATATCTATCTGCCCCATGTGTTCGCCCAGGAGAGCGAGACCGCCTGCAAGGTAGCGGAGATGTTGCTGGAGGAGCCGGAGCCCGTCATGCTGGGCCCTGTGATGGAAAAGATCAAGGGAAAGCTGGGCATTACCCTCTCCCCCATGCAGTACAGGGGCGTGGAGATGGTGTTCCGGCACAGCCTGTCCATCATCACCGGCGGCCCCGGCACCGGAAAGAGCACCATTTTGAAGGCGGTGATCGAGGCGTACCGGCTCCTGTACTCAGACAGCACCATCGCCCTGGGCGCGCCCACCGGCAAGGCCAGCCGCCGTATGGCGGAGACCACCGGGATGGACAGCGCCGCCACCCTCCACAGCCTGCTGGGTCTCCGCAGTGAGGACACCGGCTGGCAGGAAAAGGAGCCGCTGGACGCCGATTTCCTCATTGTGGACGAGGCCTCCATGGTGGATATGTGGCTGGCCCATCAGCTGTTTGTCCGCTTAAAGAAGGGGGCGAAGCTGCTCATTGTGGGCGACGCCGACCAGTTGGAGAGCGTGGGCCCGGGCAGCGTGTTCCAGGAACTGATCCAGTGCGGCATGGTGCCGGTGACGGTGCTAGATCAAATTTTCCGCCAAGCCGAGGACAGCCGCATCGCCCACAATGCCAAGTCCATCAAGGAGGGCGTACCCGAGCTGTACTATGGGCCGGATTTCGCTTTTGTCGCTGCGGAAGACCAGGCGCAGGCCGCTGACCTGATCCGGCGCATCTACCAAAGGGCGCTGAGAACCGCCGACATCGAGCAAGTGCAGATCCTCACGCCATTTCGGGCCACAGGGGATGCGTCGGCCAACAGCCTGAACGCGGCCATCCAGGAGGCGATCAACCCGCCGGCTACCAACAAACCCGAAATCTCCAACGGCGGGCGTCTGTTCCGCCTGGGCGACCGGGTGATGCAGGTGAAGAACGACTACGATAAGGCCGTTAAGGTCCCGGGCGGCACCTGCAAGGGCTGGACGCTGGAGCAGGTGGCCAGGGACCGGCCGCCCAGCCTCAAATGGCTGCGCTATACGGCCCCCTTTGCGGACAACGTGCTGAAGGCCGCCGCCGACATCGTCCTCAACGACCTGGAACTGAAAATGGCCGGGTGACCGGGAAAGGAGCTGACCCCCTGTGGCCAGTGGGACGGACTTCCCCTTTAACATCATGGACGTGGCTTCCCTCCTCCGCCTGAACATCAGGCGGAGGAGCGGGGGCCGGGTGGCCTACGCCGACTGCCCCGTTTGCGGCGACCGCCGGGGCAAGCTGGGCCTGTACCCGGAGATCGACACCTGGCGCTGCTACCACTGCGGCGAATGCGGCGGGATGCTGGCCCTCTACGGGAAGGCCCACGGCGTCGGCAACTCGCAGGCGTACCAGGAGATTTGCGAGGCGCTGATGGTGGGCTCGCCCGGGCGGGAGTACACGCCCAGGGCCAAACAGGAGATTCCTGACCAAAAGGATGTGCCCCAGGCCCAGCGGGCCAGCCCCCAGGAGATCCACAACACGCTGACGGCGCTGCTGGCCCTGCTGACCCTTTCCCCTGCCCATCGGGAACACCTGCGCGCCAAGCGGGGGCTGACAGACGGGCAGATCGGACAGTTTGGGTTCAAGAGTACGCCCCCCGGCTGTTTGTGCCGCACCATCGCGGCCCGGCTGGTCAAGAGCGGGTGTGTAGTGCAGGGCGTCCCCGGTTTTTACATGACCAGGGATGGGGCGTGGACGATGAAGTTTTATGACCGCACCTCTGGCATCGTCATCCCCCTCCGGGGTGTGGACGGCCTGCTGCAAGGGCTGCAGATCCGGCTGGACCACCCCATCAAGAAGGAGGGCGACCCGCCGGAGAAGCCGGGGATGAAATACCTCCCCTTCACCTCCACGGGCAAGCCCATGGGGGTCACGTCGGGGAACCCCATCCACTTTGTGGGCGATCCCAGCGCCCGGGTGGTCTATGTGACTGAGGGAGCGCTGAAAGCGGATATCACCCACGCCCTTACGGGCCGCACCTTCGCGGCCACAGTGGGGGTGAACAACACCATGGGTCTGGACGAGCTGTTTGCTTTTCTGCGCCGGAACGGCACGGAGGAGATCGTCGAGGCCGAGGACATGGACAGTGTGACTCGTTCCCTAATGAAAAGTTAGGGCACTGTTAAATTACAACGCTATTTGAGTTCTAAGTCTTTAAAGAATTCATCAAAAGTAGCTACATTGTAAATCTGCTTCAAAGCTAACAAAACGCTGATTCTGATGCTATAGCGACCCAATTCCATTTGAGATATGATTTCTCGGCTTGTCGAAAGACCCATTAAATCCAATTTCGCTGAAACGTCTTCTTGAGATAACTTGGCTTGCTTGCGCAGGAGCCTCAAATTATCACCAATAGAAATATCCTGTTTTAACTTACCTGACATGATAACGTCCTCCTAAGAATTTTGGAATGTATGCGTTACATTATTGATTTTATCCTAAGTTCCATGATAAAATTGGAATGCAGACATTCCAAAACTAAAACAGGAGGAAATAGTTATGAAGGAAAGAGAAGAACAGATAAAAAACATTGAGGAACTGATAAAGGCATTGCCGGATGAGATGCAAAAGGCAATCTGCTGGCTGATACAAAACATTGAAATAGCGGATCAGCTATCAAGAGGCGAGAGAATGGCAGACGAGCAAATCGAACAGTTCACACAAAGAGCATTGGACAGAAAAGATTATGTAATGTTAGCTCTGGTCAAATATAAGCAATCCAAAAACCAGATGGAAGCGGAAAATAAAGAACAGGAGAACTGATAGTCTGATAGGTGGAATGATGGAGTAACGACCTGAAACGCCTACCCTGATACTCCGACTGGCAATGTATGCGGAAACGCTGATTGTCAGAAGCTCGGTGAAGACGGCAGAGAGTAACCGTAAAGTGAGATATTCAAAGTTGACACATAACGAAAGCCGTTCAGAGGTGAACGGTGTTACCTACATGCCGGGGGTCTAAAAAATGCCCATGGTGAGAATGTCTACAATAGACTGACGAACTTGCGAATGTACGGGTCTAAATGTCGGCCATATAGAAATGTATGGATGCGGTAAAACGCAGTTGGTGTGGTTGAGTAAGTATTGTCCATATGAAAGACCATAGTCCAGGACGTCGTCGTAGTCGTCCCGGAGCATGGACATCTTTCCGGAGGCTTTATAGTTGCCCTTGCCATAGCCCCGGGGGCGGTTGCCCCTGCCGTAGGACTCCTCCATCTCCTGCTCGTCGTCGTAGCTGATCTCCTGGACGACGAGGTTCAAACCGGGGATTTTGACGTCGACGTCGCCCCATCCGTAGTTGATACCGTTGACCTTAATCATTCGCTTTCACTCCCTTCCGTTAAGCGGTGGGCCGACGCCGGGCGAGGTTGATGTAGACCTCGCGGATGTAGCCCCGGGACAGGTAGCGGATTTTCGTCCGCATGGTCTCGTCCTCGATGAAGGTCTCCTCGTGGCCCTCCATGAGAATGATCTCGGCGGCGCTGATCTCCTTCGCGTCGATCATACGCTGCAAGGGCTCAAAGAGGAATTTGCAGCGGGTTTCAAGCTCGCCCTGGATGTCCTCCATGTCGATGTCGTCGTTCATGAGGTCGAGGCCCTTCTTCCGGGTCTCCCGGATGATCTTGTTCAGAACGCGGACGTCCTCGGCGTAGTCCCGGTTGGCCCGCCAGGACGGACGGAGCAGGGTCAGCACCACCCACAGGCCCCACAGGGCGAAGGTGAGGAGCAAAAGGACGGTCTGGGGGGTGCCGCGCAGCAACGCCAGGATGGCGATGACCGCGCCGATCAGGATGGAGGTGCTGGAGGCGAGGGAGACTTTCGGTTTCATTTCGTTTGCCACCTTTCAATTTTTGTCGGAAAACAAAAAAAGAGGCGCTACGCCTCGTCGGAGCAAACTCCACTCACTCCGTTTCCGGGCATCCGCCCGAAAACTTCGCACCGTTTCGTTGCTCCTCCTCTCCAAATCCTCCAAATCGAACCCGCTTGCGCTGGGCTTCGATTTGGTTTAGAGGACAGACAAAGTCTGGACGAGGCATAGCGCCTCCTTCAGTTGTGCCGGATGCTTACTCCGGCAGGTCTTCCCGTTCCCCGTCAATGGTGCCCGGGGGCGGGATGCTTTGGTCCTGGCCAGGTCTGCGCTGGGGCTGTTGAGTGGGGGCGAACCCCCAGTCCTTCAGTTTGAGCTTCAGCCGCTTGTCGCGGGTCACGCCGTCCTTTTTGGCGTACTCCTCCAGCTCCAAAGAGCCGGATACCCACAACGCGCTGCCTTTGCCCACGCCGCCGTCCACAAGCTGCCGTGCCATGGCGCCCCAGGCCCACACCGAGAGATACTGCGGGTGGGCATTCCTGCCATACCCCACGTATTCCACAATGGGGAAGTTGAGGTAGGGCACCTTTTTTGCGCTGGTCTTCAGCTCCAGTTCAGACGTGACCCGGCCAGTGCAGTACAACTGGGACATAGCACTCCTTTCCGCCCTTTCGGGCCATGATGTATATATAAAAAGAGCCAGAGGGCAGACTGATCCCCTAACAGCATAGGGGCCAGCTTTCCACCGGCTCTTGCGTACAAACCCCAGAAGACCCGTACAACTCCCCCTCCGCTTCTTGGGAAGGGGACGGTAACTTCTGTAACGTGTGCAATGCGAAACCTATCGCTCCCAGGCCAACAGGGTTGGCCTGCCCTCCCGCAAGGGGAGGAAACGCACATAGAATCAATTACAAGAGGATTATACCACAAGATATCGGTGGTGTCAATAGCAAAAGCACAATATATAGATTATTTGATGTTAAGAGGCACAAGAACTTGTGCCCGCTGTGCCGCAGCACGGCGGGGGGGCAGAGAATCCAGACTGTCTCCCCACCGTGCCTACACCTCCACAAAGAGCTCCACCGGGCACACGTCCTTATAACCAGGGGTGGAGATGTACCAGCACCCGGGGCCCGTGATCTCCCAGGCCACCTCCTCGTCGATGCAAGCTGCGCTTTGCTCCTTCGGCGGCTGCGCCGCCGAAATCCGCACGCTTCGCTGCATCTCCTCTCCCCGCAAAGCCTGAAGGACGGCTTTGCGGGGGCCCCTTTTACGCTCCTCTTATCACAGAAAGTCACACCAGGCCAGGGAGCTTGATCTGGCTGATCCGTTTCTTCATAGGGGATTCCTCCTGTCGTTGATTAGGCTGTCCACATAATAAATAGTGGCTGCACGCTTATTTTTTGCACGTTCCCAAAAAAATTTTACCCCCGCTCAAAGACGATCTGCTTCCGCAGGTACAGGTTGGCCACAGCCATGGTGACGGGCGTGCGCTGCTTTGCCTCCAGCATCTCGAAGGGAAGGCTGTCGCTGCTGGTGTAGTCATTGTCGATGAGGACGCCCATCAGCTTTTCATCGGTGGACACATCGGTGGATCCCTTCTCTGCACACTTGATCAGCTCCGCGGTGGACAGCAACGCCTGCCGGGACAGGGCCAATACTTGAGCTTCCCGCTCACTGGGCCTGTCCTTATGGAACAGCTGCATTGCTTTGGAGATGGGTACTCCGTCCAGCAACAACTTGCCAAAGGTCAACAGACGCAGGGACAGGCTCTCCGCGATGGGAACCACATAGAGGTCCCCCAGCAGGTCGTACAGCGCCTCAAAGTCGGTGTTGCCCGTGCCCCGGGCGATGAGGCCTCGCATCTCCAGACGGTTCAGGCAGGTTTCCAGCGTCCGCCGCGTGGGGGGCAGGTCCCCGGCCAGTTGGCCGTACTTCATTTCGATCTGTTCCAAACGCAGGAACCGCCAGATGAGAACCGTCCACACCGCCATCTCCTGGATATCCACCATATGCTCCTCCTGGTTCACCAGGATCACAGGGTAGGTGCGCCCATTGGTGTCAGTCTTGCGGCGGAAATGGCCCACCGCCGTGTAGTAAGTGCTTTTCTTCTCAATGTTCATAAACTCGCCTCCATGCCTTGATAGTACCTTTTACAGTTTGGGAGGCCCCTTTTCAACACGAAAAATAAAAAATCCCAATCATCCCTGGGCCACACCAAGGATGATTGGGATTTTTGAGAGAGGAGATTCTAAGAGCATACGTCATTCGGCCCAGTTTTCAAGCTCCAGTCCCGGTACACGTTCAAACTCCCGGACGTTATTTGTCACCAGGATCATTTTCTCAGCCCTAGCGTGGCCCGCGATCAGCATATCCAAGGGCCCAATTGGCGTTCCCTGGTTCTGTAGATACGCCCTGATTTCCCCATACTCCGCCGCCGCAGCCAGCCCGAAGGGCAGAACGCTGAAAGGGACTAAAAAACGGAGCAGGGCCTGTTCATTCTTTGCCGGATTTGAGCTGTGCTTCATACCGTACTCCATTTCAGCCAGCGTGATCGACGAGATGCACACCCCGTCATCAAGCTCCTCCCTGAGCCGCCGCAGCACTTTCTCCGGCTTGTTTTTCATCGCGTAGATGCAGATATTCGTCTCCAGCATATAGATCATAGCGATTCCCGCTCCTTCTGAACACCCTGATCCCGCCCATCTTCAAAGATGTCGCCGGTGAAGCCCTCCAACCCCTCCATGAAGGTCTGCCATAGGGCCTCCTTTGGCACTAAAAGAACCGCCGCCCCAAGCTGTTGCACCACCACTTCATCCACATCAAAGCGGAATTTCTTGGGCAGGCGCACAGCCTGGCTCCTTCCGTTCTCAAATACCTTTGCGGTCTCCATCGTCAGCACCTCCTAAATAATATATACCACGATATATATTATATGTCAACAGCCTGTTCTTTATTTTGGCACGGCAAAATCTTTTCTGATTTTTTGTGCCGCCCGGGAGATCCACGCCCCCACCTGGTTGGGCTTCGCGACGTAGAGCCGTGCGATGTCTGCCCCGCTCAGGCCCTTCACCTTCCACTCCAGCGCCTCCACCCCCAGCCGGGCCACGCCGGTGTACCGCCGCTTGCAGTCCGCCAGCAGGTCGGCGGTGTCCAACTGCCCCAGCAGTTCGTCCACCCCGTCCGGCACGGACGGCTCCGGGCAGGGCGGGGGCCGACTATCTTCGGGATCGCCGGCATCCAGGGAGACGGCGGGCAGATTCCGCAGTCCGGCGTTGACAGCCTTGCAGTGGTTAAGCAGGTGGTTGCGGATCACGGTGACGGCATAGGTGCTGAACTGGGCGGAGAGCCCATCGTAGGTAGCGGCGGCCTTGCACAGCGCCATGGCGCCCTCCTGGTGGAGATCGTCCTGGCCCAGTCCGCAGACATTCTCGTTTGTGTGGATGTACCGGGAGATCACCTTGTCGATCACTGCCAGGTTATCCTCCGCCAAGAGGCTCTGCTCCGGGGTAAGGGTAAAATCAAACTTCATGGTGTTCACCTTCCTTTGCTATGATGCTTTGTCCACGGCGGGGAACCGGCTGTTACACAGCTGGATGACCTCCTCGCAGCGGAACAGGGAAAACCGGCCGATGTGGGCCTCCTGTTCTGGCAGGTCCAGCTTGGCCTGGAGCCAGCGGTACGCCTGCTTCTTGCCCATCAGTCCGCTTGTCCACAGCCGGTTAAAGGCTTTGTGGGCCTCAACACGTTTGCGGCGTAACTTACTGTCCGCCAGGGTGCCCATGGGCAGGCGGGTATCCCTGTGGGCGGCCACATAGGAGTCACAGGCCGGATAGCGGGCACAGACATAATAGGGCGCAGCTGGATCTACAGCTTTGTTGCCGTATACAACGGACGCAGGGCGCAGGAGCGCCCGGGAGCCACAGTAAGGGCATTTGATATTCACTCGTTTCATTGGGATCACTCCTCTGTCCTGGTTGGATGAGTTTGCACCAATTTGGGATGGCCCTGAAAATACTTCCTGATTTATTACGCACCGCTCAGGGCATAAAATGGGCCCTCATTTGTGTAAAATTTCTGTGAACGGCAAAAAAGCCCGCCCTGGAGTGGCCTCCAGGGTGGGCAGATTAGAAAAAGCTGTTCAAAGGGGGCGTGCGTCTGTTATAATAAAGCCAGGAAGGGAGGGTGTTATGATGCGCTTACTTTTTAAGCAGAGGTTTTTCTCCTGGTTTGACAGCTATGACATCTACGATGAGGACGGCAATACTGTCTATGTGGTAAAAGGGGAGCTGAGCTGGGGCCACCGGCTTCAGATTTACGACGCCTATGGGAACCATCTGGGCACAGTGCAGGAAAAGGTGCTTACCTGGCTGCCCAAGTTTGAGCTGTATGTGGGAAACCGGCAGGTGGGCGTGCTGGAAAAGGAGTTCACCTTTTTCCGGCCCAAGTTCAATTTGGACTGCAACGGCTGGACGGTGGAGGGGGATTTCTGGGAGTGGGACTACACGGTGATGGACGGCCCCCGCACGGTGATGTCCCTGTCCAAGGAGCTGTGGAACTGGACGGACACCTACAGCATGGACATCTCCCGTCCGGAGGACGCGCTGCTGTGCCTGATGGTGGTATTGGCCATTGACGCGGCCAAGTGCTCCCAGGGGGATTAGGGCTGATTGGAGTTGTCCCGGCTGAGATACAGAAGCGGGTTGCTCTCCGCCGATGGCATCTGCCAGAGCAGATATTGGGCGTACAGCGATTTGAAAGCATCCTCTGTGAGCTGGCCGCAGCACTCGGTGGGGTCGATGGACTCGCCTGTGAGCTGCTGGAACTGTTCTACGGCCATCACGATGGGCCATCCGTCCCGGTTTGCGGACAACAGATAACCCGGGCTGTCTTCCTTGTGTCCGGCAATAAAGGCAGCGTTATGCCAGTTACCGGCGCAAGCCGATAGAAAGATATATAGTTTTTGGGATGCGGTATCCATATTGCCTCCTATGTCCTCTGGGGGTTGTAAAATACCCTGGGTATGTGTATAATGTGGGTAAATCAAGATTTGGAGGTGGCCCCCGTGGAAGTCGTGCGCAGATTTATTGACGCAAGCAATCTCATGTCCATTATGCCGCTGCCGGAGGCCTTTCAGGGCCGAAAACTGGAGATTATCGTTCTGCCAACGGAAGAAGCTGATTCTGCTGTGAAAAAACCAGATACGAAAAGCATCGTGCAGTCGCTGATTGGCGCGATCCCTACAACTGAGCTGCCGCTGTCCGCCCTTCGCGAGGAGAGGTTAGGAAAATATGAAGCTTCTCATTGATACAAATGTGGTTTTGGATGTCCTGTTGAAGCGGGAACCGTATTTTCATGCGGCGGCAGATGTGCTCAACCTGACCCAGCGGGGTGATGTGCAGGAATATGTGTCCGCCTCCGCAGTCACGGACATCTATTACATCGCAAAGCGGCAGATGAAGAACCATGCCGCTGTCAAAGATCTGCTGAAACGGCTTTTGATGGTTGTCTCCATTGCGGCAGTTTCTGAACAGAAAATCCAAAATGCGCTCAATTTGGATTGGGCTGATTTTGAAGATTCTGTCCAATACTCCGTTGCCCTGCTGAATGAAATGGATGGGATTGTCACGAGAAACCCCACCGATTACCAGAATTCAAACATCAGGATATGGCTGCCAGAGCAGATGTTGGAGGTGTTCTCCGATGAAAGGCAATGAGGCAGGTGGCATTTGTCAGGCTGTGCCTTCCGAACTGCTCGCAGCCTTAAAGGAAAGGAACGACGGATACCAGGGCCGAAATGCCCGGGAGGTGCTGGCTGATATGGAACAAACCATTGAGGAGATTGAAGTTACACAGGCACGCTGTAAATGAATTAGGGCACGGAGCATACCCGCTCCGTGCCCTTTGCCTATCCAATCAACCAAAACGGCCCGCCCGCCCCGGCCCGTTTCCCAGCCTCGTTGAGGATGATGGACAGCTCCCACGCCTTCCGGCTCCGGGAGGTGCTGGCCGGGTCGGCCACCAGGATCTTCCCGTCCTGCACACCCCGGAGGACGATAAAATGGCCGCTGGTGGTAAAATGCCCCCTGCCCATAATGGCTACCACCAGCTTGCCTTGGCTCAGCGCGTCCAAAATGCGCTGGGGCTCGCTGGCCTTGCAGCCCTCCACATTCAACCCCCAGGCTTTGGCCGCGTTGGGGATCAGGAAGTGGTAGGAGCCCTGCCCCTTGCACCAGCCGCCGTTTTCATACACCGCGCCCTTCAGCGGGGCGCCCGCCGGGGTTCCCGTGACCTCGTTGTACTCGGCGGCGTACTTGCGGAGCTGGAACTGCCCGGTAATGGGCACATTTTCCCACTCAAACTCCACCGTTTTCCCGGGCTGGACGTAGACGGTCTTGTACTCCTTGTCCAGCTCGTAGCCCTGGGCGGCATCCAGCTCGCGGATATAGCGGATTTGGAAAATAGCGCCCTCAACCGGCTCCCCGCTGATCCGGTCATATTTATAGACCACCAATGCCGACAGGGGGATATTCTCCACCTGGACGGTTTTCTCCTCGCCCGCGGCCAGATAAAACTCGTGATCCGCCTGCTTGATGGAGTACCCGGAGGGGGCTTCCAATTCGGAAATTTTGAACCAGCCGGGGTCGGTGTGCTCCAGCACGATCTCGCCGTTTTCATCCGAATAGAACGTGCCCAGATCATGATAGTCCCCGGTTTTGGTCTCGCCGGAGGCCCGCCAGATCTGGAACTTGGCGTGGGCCACGGGGTTCTTCGTGATGGAATCCACCTTCAAAATTTTGAGGGTGGGCTTCACCAGGTTGGTCAGCTCGATGGTGGTGGTGCGGTTTTCTTCCAACTGGATCACGTGGACGGTAGCCCCCCGAGTGGGCCACTGGCCCACTTTACATAGCCGCCTGTTTCGCTGCGGGCGGCTATGACTATATCCAAGGAAAGGAGGCAGAAACCCATGAACAAGTGCAAGGTGATTGCCGTCACCAATCAGAAGGGCGGCGTCGGCAAGACCACCACGACGGTCAACCTGGGCGTAACAAGCAACGAATTGTGGGGCCACAATTCAGCTTGACAGGGGCTTGCCGCCCCTATGACCCCGCAAAATGACCGCCAACCGAACACTGTCAGTTGGCGGTCACTCATCCCGCGTTATTCCCTAATCTTCACGACGGTAGTGCGGCTCCGGCGTGTAAGGCTCCTTTTGATACTTCTGATATTTTTCAGAACGCTGATGTTCAGACTCCACATCTGGCGTCAATTCATATTCAATGGGAGCATCGCAAACGGCGTCCATCAATATCCGTTCAAGATACTCGTACTCGGAAAATTGGTCTAAAGACGCCATCACAAAGGAATCCCGCACATACCCGGCGCTCTCGGCCAAAAGCTCCTGATCCATGTAATAGCCGTAGTGTTCAACAAAGAAAGTCAGCATCATAACGACCGTCCGGGTGTTCCCCTCACGAAAGGGGTGTATCTGCCAGATTTTCGCAAAGCACCGGGACACGGCTGGCACAAAGGCTTCTCTTGAAAGAGCGTTCCAATCCTGGGCTTGAATATCCCGAAAGACAGACGCTAAATCATCGCTGATTGCTTCATCGTTGCTGTACCACACGCTGCGGCCCGCAAGAAGCCGTTCCCGTTTCTCAATGTTGATGATACGAAATTGGCCCGCCCAATCGTAGAGGTCGCCAAACAAAAAGCGGTGGATGCTTTGCAGGCCCTTCGGCGTAAAATCGTGGAAGCCCTGTTCATAGAGCAGCATCATGTTTGCGCGGGACTGTTCCGCCTCGATCAAGTCCAGCGTCTTTTCATCTTTGATGGAAAGTGCGTTCCGCAAGACAGGAACATCATCATAGAGGTAAGGATCAGCCATGCTTCTGTACCTGTGCGGCCAGTTTTGCGTGAGAATCCAAGAGCGCCTGTTTCATCTGTTCGCCCGTGATCTCGCCTTTTGCCCAACTGCGGGAAAGTACCTGGGCATACCGGGAAACCGGCACCCCTTCAATAGCATTGATCGCGTCAGCCGTTTTTACTGCCGCAATTCTCCGCCGAATTTGTGCTGCTGTCATATCGACCACCTCTTTTGATAGGATACCACACAATCGACGAAAAGAAAAGACGATTTTCCAACCACTGAAAAATGATTAAGGAGGCAATATGAGAAAACGTAATTGCAGGGTGGAGATTTACTTCACCAAGACCGAGCTGGAAGCCCTGACGAAAAAAGTCCGCAAGGCGGGCCTGTCCCGTGAGGGCTACTGCCGCCGCATCCTCAACGGCGCGGTGGTGAAGGAGGCCCCGCCCGCCGAGCTGCCGCTGCTGATCCGGGAGGTGCGGCGCGTGGGCTATAACATCGACCAGCTTTTGAAGCGGGCCAACTCCATCGGCCTGCTGGACGTGCCCCAGCTCCGCAAGGCCCTGGAGGACAACCGGGCCGTGGAGAAGCTGATCGTGGACACCTACACCACCCCCGCCGACTGATATGGCCGTTACCTCTATCTGGCCCATCAAGGGACGTGTGGACAGGGTGATAAACTACGCCCGGAACCCGGAAAAGACCACCGAGGCCAGCTACGAGGAACTGGCGTCCCTCCATGCCGTTGATAACGTGGTGGAGTACAAAAGTCCTTCATTTTCCAGACGATCTCCACTTGATTTTCCGGACCGATATACACCCGGTCGATCAGCGCGTCCGCCAGCCCCGCCGTCAGGCCGCTGGCCCCGGAGACCTCCCGCGCCAGCTCAATCCTGGCGCGTTTTGTTTTTTCATCCCCTCGCGTCCGCTCCACCTGGGCGGTGACGGCGGCGTGGACCTGTTTCAACCGGGCCAGCTCACCGTCCAGCACGGCCTTCTCCGCCTTAAACGCATCCGCGCCGATCTCCTTCAGCACAAACCGCTCATAGAGCGCCCGCTTCCGTTCCAGGCAGGCTTCCACCTGCCCGCCGCTCTCCTTCTGCTGGGCAAGCTGGACCTCCAGATTTCCGGCGCGGGAGATATCATCCACATTCAAAATGACCTTCGCCTGTTTGGACATAACCTCATAGATCATGCCCTCCAGTTCCGCCTTGTCAATCCGCAATCCATGGCAGGGGGTGCTATCGTCCACAGCGGTGTACTGGCAGGCAAAATAGCGGTCCCGTATCCGGGTCATGGCGTGGCGGCAGCATCCGCAGAACACCTTCCCCCGCAGGGGATAGGAATGGGCCGTTTTTGTCCCGCATTTGACGCGGGCCAATTTATCCTGCACTTCCTCAAACATCTCCCGGCTGACGATGGCGGGATGGTGGCCGGGAATTTTCACCCACTGGCTTTCCTCCCTCAAACGGACATGATGCCCGCCCACCTCCGTTACCTCCCGCTTACCCATGATGTAAGTGCCGGTGTACCGCTCGTCCTCCAAAATGCGCCGGACGGTGGTCTTATGCCAGATATGACAGCACCGGGAGATGTCATAAGGCCCTATGTGCCCGCTATGTTTCCGGTATTGAATCCCTCCATCACCGGGCGGACATTTTCGCCGGGATGTCAATTTCTCAATTTGATGCATTGGGCGATAGCGCCTATTCTGTCACGACTGCAATCAAAGGATTTTTTGAGAAAGTACATGAAATCCGACACGAAATGGAGAAGGAACATGAAAACTGATTACATCACCAGCGGCTCCATCCTGCCGCCTTACCTGTTTTATCCCCGGTTCCTGTTGGGCATGAATATCCGGCTGACCGCAAAGGAAATCTATGCGATCATGCTGGATATGACGCTGAACTCCGAGACCGCGCAGACCGACAAGCGCGGGCGGCGGTATCTGGCGTTCTACAACAAGACCATTGCGGAAATCATCGACCGCACTCCCAGCACCGTGGCGCAGTCCTTGCGGGAGTTGGAGGCCGTGGGGTTGGTGGAGAAGAAACTGATAGCCCTCCATACCCCCTATCACATCTACATCAAATTACCGACAGGAGAGAACAAGCCGTGATTGTCCACATGAACTATCAGCAGTACCGTACCGCCCGTAGGCTGGTACATAGCTGCTACAACTATGATTGCGGGAACTGTCTGCTGTTGGACAACGGCGAGGAATGTGTCTGCCCGCAGAGCATCACCTACTCGCTGATCTGCAAATGGTTCCGCGCCGCCGTCCTGCCTCTGGACGCTGGCCTGTACGCCGCCCTGCTGTACCGTGACCGCATGAAGCCCTGTGCCATCTGTGGCGGCTACTTTCTCCCCAATTCCAACAGGGCAAAATATTGCCCGGAATGTGCTGAACAGGAGCGGCGGCGAAAGACCCGTGACCGGGTACGCCGTCATAGGGCTGATGTGTAACGCTTTAGGCCCGAAAAAGCCCTTGATTTGCAAGGCTTTCCGAGAGCGGCTCGATAGAGGGCTGATACATTCCCTATCCAGCACCCTGGAAGGCCCTCAGACGGCCCGCAACGGCGGGGAGGTGACACCCATATTGCTGACTACATGACAAAAGATACCAAGTTGCCGCCCTATCTGCCTTTCCCACGCTTCCTTTTGGAGGCGGATTTAGCATTGACAACCAAACTGGTCTATATGGTTTTGCTGGACAGGGCGCGGCTCTCCCAGGCCAATGGCTGGGCTGACAGCAGCAGTCAGATTTACATTGTGTTTCCCATTGTTGAGATCGCCAACGCCATTGACCGCAGCCCTATGACCGTGAAAAATTCATTGAATGAATTGGAAAGCGCCGGCCTGATCGAGCGCAAGCGGCGGGGCCAGTCTCTACCGAACCGCATCTACATCAAGATTCCTGATGGACAGGATATTGTCCGTCTGACGGATAAAAAATTGTCTGTCAGAAGGAAAGAAAATTGTCCTTCTGATGGACAGAAAACTATCCCTTTGACGGACAGAAAATTGTCCACTAATAACCTTACAAGTAAATTGAGAGAATCACCTGAAGGGAGTGAGAGTGCGTGCGCCCACGCGCGAGGCCGCTATCAAAATATTTTCTTTTCGGATACGGAGATAGCCGAACTGCAAGCGGAACTCCCTGACCTCTGGCAGCAGTATGTGGAGAAGCTGTCCGAGTATATGGCCTCCACGGGCAAGACCTACCAGAGCCACGCCGCCACCATTCGCCGCTGGGCGGCGGAGGACAGGCGGAAGGGAAAGAGCATACCCAATTACACTTACGAGGAGGGCGAGAGCCTATGAATGATTTTGACAGTAAGGCCAGTTATCTCTGTTGGGTATTCCCCAAATGCTTTGGAGTAAGCGTTGTAATCTTCATGTAGTATTTGTTATTACAACATACCCCCGAAAGAACGCTACTTTGTAGAAGAAGTACTCTGTACAACACGGGCAAGCCAGCACGAACTGGCAACGGGAACGAAAGCGGCCATCCTTCGGTCTTTTATATAAAACGCTGGCAAAACAGACTTAACTTGACTTCCAACCGTCTGTCGATTTTTCAATGGCCCTGCTAATTGCTTGCTAATTGCGACCACAAAAAACGATGAAAATTAGCAGAAAAAAGCCGTACATAACAAGCAGTGTGACAACGGTGAAATCCAGCAGTATCAGGGGTTTCCCAGGTTTTACTGCCACTGATGAGCAGCGTGTTACCGCCACTCCTAAGCGGAAGGCCGCTGGTTCGAATCCAGTTCGGGGTGCCAGAGTGAGCGCCAATTTGGTTAGATTTTCACCTTGAAAATCAAGAAATTGGCGCTTTTCTGTTTCTAAAAATTGATTGGCATTTTGGACGAAACATGCACTTTGACGATAAGGCTTATTAGCAAGCCTATTAGCAGACCGCACCCAACCCATAAGCGTATCAAAAAAGGGCAAGTCCCCTCTGTTTTGCCACAAATAACGGCTTCCGGCTCCCTGCTAATAAAATTAGCAGGGAGTTCGCATTTTCAGGCCCAAAAACCGCCCTCCAGCTAATTCGAGAAAAAAGTACCCCCTTGATTCTGCTAATCTCAAATGCGGGCGATTGGGGTATAAGGATAGCCGGAATTGCATTTATTACATAAATTGGCCTGATGGATGGGCCGGAACCGTGGCCCGTTTACATGGCCGTGGACGAGCGCCGGGAGCTGGCGGGGATTATCCAGTTGGAAGCGGAAAAGCAATGTGCAGAGGGGCAACAGGCCGTGGCTGAGGTCGTGCTGAATCGGGTGATCTCCCCGGAGTTCCCTGACACTGTGCATGATATTCTCCACCAGGGCGAGGACACCCCGAGGCCACAGTTCTCCACCATCGGCAACCTTTCCCTGGCGGATCCAGCAGCCGCGCAGTATGAAGCCATTGACGCGGCGCTGTATGGTCCGTCCATTCTGCCGGAGGATGTGGTTTTCTTCTCCCGCAATGGTGAGAATGACCGGGTATGGGGCAACATCCAAGACCACGTTTTCTGCTACAAGTACATTTGGGAGTAGATATCATGCCTAAAAAAAGACCCGCGCCGCCAGTTGCTGGGCGCAATCAACAAGGCCAAAGGCAATCAGTTTGAGGAACGCCTGGATACCGCCTTCGGCGATACCGGCCAGGGCGCTGACAAGGGCAGACGCCGCCTTTGTCACGGCCACCGCCGCTTTTTTCAGGATCACGGCTGATGCTTTGGCAGCCTTCCCCGCCTGCTGTACGGCCCGCTGGGTCATGCGCCGCTGGGCGTTCTGCCGGATGCCCCGGACAGGTCGGGAGACAGCGGACTTGATGGGAACCCGGCCCGCCTTGGGGCCAAAAACACCTTTTCGGTAGACGGCTCCCCGGATTTTGGGGGTGCTGCCCCTGCTGGCGGTTCCCTTGCGCGGGAGTACCGTCCTGTCTGCGCTGCGGTTAGATAGTGCGGTGCTGGGGGCTTTGCGCGGACCGGGGTCTCCCGGCTGGCGGGAAAAGCTGTGCCGGGATTTGTTCGACATCTGCCGCTGGGCCTCCCGCCTGGGCTGGGCGACGCTCGGCCTAACCCCCGGCTGGCCTGCGGCGCGGGCGGCGGAACGTCCCGCCGCTGGGGGCGTTGGGCACTTTTGGGATGATGGGATGGATGGGGTTGATTTGATAGATGGGATTGATTGATTAGTGAGAGAGGAAGGTTTTTCTTTGATGCTGGGGGCGGCGGTTCCGGCCCGCTGCTCTTTCAGCCGGACGGCGGGACGTTCCTTGATCCGCATGGTGCGGGTGGGCGCGTCCGCTGGTGCGGCGGCAGTTGATGGCGCGGAGTGCTCCGCAGGGGGCGCTGGCGGGTGCTGCCCCTTCACCTGGGCT
>ERZ779632.212-NODE-212-length-38391-cov-9.005973_pt1 | contig 38391 bp, 40 predicted proteins | sample MGYA00514194_ERZ779632 | MGnify/ENA primary metagenome ERZ779632 (study PRJEB29562, sample SAMEA4376704) | mouse gut metagenome | isolation source: Cecum | study: EMG produced TPA metagenomics assembly of the A DSS colitis mouse model was used to assess the... | reverse complement strand
TCCGTTCCGATAAACAAATCTATGACAATCTGGTATACATAACGCCGTTTTCCCGGAAGAAGTATCCATCCCGCTATCCAACTGCGGTCCGCTCCGGCAGGAGCGCACCGTACTGCTCGACAACGAGGGGAAACACCCGGTCCAGGCGGTAATTCAGAATCTCCTCCCTGGCTCTGCGGGTCAGCTCCTGCCGCAGCCGGGGGGCCTCCCACAGCCGGCGGATGGCGGCGGCACAGGCCGCCGCGTCCCCGTAGGGGAACAGCAGGCCCGTCTCACCGTCCCGGATCAAGTCCACGTGGCCCTTGACCGCGCTGGCCGCCACCGGCAGAGCGGTGTACATGGCCTCCATGATGTTGAAGGGCAGTCCCTCGATCCGACTGGCGGACACCGCCGCGTCCGCCATGGCGTACCACCGGCCCATGTCCCGGATGTGACCGGGGAAGAGGATCCGCGCCTCCAGCCCCAGCTCCGACGCCAGGGCCTGACAGTCCGCCCGCAGTGCGCCGTCCCCGGCCAGGATCAGCGCAATGTCCTCCGGCAGCAGCGCCATGGCCCGGATGAGGGTCTCCTGGCTCTTGCGTTTGGAGAACTCCGCCCCGTAGATCAGCACAAAGGTCTCCGGGGAGAAGCCGTACTCCCCCCGCATGTCCTGGGTCTCCGGCAGCCGGTCAAACCGGGAAAAATCCACGCCAACGCCGGGAATATGTACCACGCTGCGGCCCAACCGGTATTTCTGCGCCGCCTCATAGTCCCACTGGTTCATGGTCAGCAGCAGATCCGTCTGGGGCGCGGTCATCCGCTCCGCCGCCAGTAGCAGCTGCCGCTTCAGGGCTGGCGTATCCTGGTCAAAGAGATAGCCGTGGACCATGTTGGCCACCGCCGGACGCACCCCCAGTCCCGCCAGGGCCAGCCGGGTGAAGAAGGCGGCCAGGGCGGTGTGGGTGCTGACGAGGCCATAGCCCTCCTGACGGATGATTCTCCGCAGCAGAGCCGCGGCCTGGAAATTTTTCGGCGAGCCCATGGACTTCTCCAGGGGCAGGTGGATCACTCTGTCCGCAAAGGGGAGCTCCTGGGGCGCGCCTCCGCAGGCGGCGTGGACCTCCCAGCCCTGCTGCTGAAACCATTGCAGATAGGGGAGGTGAAAGTTGACGATGTGGGAATAGGTGGACGCGGTGAAAAGCACTTTGCGCGCCATATCCGCCCTCCTCTCGCCCGTTCTTGTACCATTATACCACAGCCCTGCCCTGGGAGCAACGGCGTTTTTCTGGAAGCTAGGGCATGTTTGAAAATTGTCAACAAGCCCTAGCGGCTCTCCCCCTCGTAGCAGGCCCGGCTGCCGCCGATGAACTTCGGCCGGGTCCGGGCGCAGAGGAGAATGGCCTGACCGATGTGGTCCAGGCGCAGCCGCACCGGCACCGCCACGTCCCGCAGGTGCATCCCGATGAGGGTGCCGCCGATGTCCATGCCCCCGTGGGCACGGATGTGCTCCACCGCCACCGGACGCCGGAAGGCCTCCCAGGCGGCGGTGGCGAAGGAGCCGCCCGCCTTGGGCTGGGGGCGGACGCTGACCGGGTCATAGCCGTACCGCTCCGCGCCCTCCGCCTCCAGAATCAGCGCCCGGTTCAGGTGCTCGCAGCACTGGGCGGCCAGAAAGATCCCCCGCTCCTCCAGAACCGGGTAGATCCCCTGGAACACCGCCTGGGCGGCCTCCAGGCTGGAGGCCTTGCCGATCCGCCCGCCGGTGATCTCCGAGGAGGAGCACCCCACCACGAACAGATCCCCTGGCCGGAGCCCCGATACCGCCAGCAGCTCCTCCGCCGCAGTGCGGGCCTGGTCCTGAATCTCCTGATACACGTTTTCCATCTATCCGATCTCCCCTTGGCGGATGGCGTCCGCCAGCTCCTTGGCGTAGTAGGTGATGAGCATGTTGGCCCCGGCCCGGAAGACCGCCAGGGCGGTCTCGCACATGATCCGCCTCTCGTCCACCAGCCCGGCCGCGGCGGCGGACTTTATCATGGCGTACTCCCCGGACACCGAGTAGGCGCACATGGGCAGGTCAAAGGCATCCGCGCAGGACCGGAGCACGTCCAGGTAGCACAGGGCGGGCTTGACCATGAGGATGTCCGCCCCCTCCGATGCGTCCAGGGCGCACTCCCGCAGGGCCTCCCGGCTGTTGTGGGGGTCCATCTGGTAGCCCCGGCGGTCCCCGAAGGCGGGGGCGGACCCGGCGGCCTCCCGGAAGGGGCCGTAGAAGGCGGAGGCGTACTTGGCAGAGTAGGCCATGATGGGGGTGGTCTGGAAGCCGTCTGCGTCCAGGGCGGACCGCAGGGCGGCGATGCGGCCGTCCATCATGTCCGAGGGGGCCACCATGTCCGCCCCGGCCCGGACGTGGCTGACGGCGATCCTGGCCAGACAGTCCAGGGTTTTGTCGTTGTCCACCTCCTGGCCGCAGAGGATACCGCAGTGGCCGTGGTCCGTATACTCGCACATGCACACGTCGGTGATGACGTAAAAATCCGGATACTTTGCCTTGATGGCCCGGACAGCCTCCTGGACAACGCCCTGCTCCGCCCAGGCGGAGGAGCCGCAGCCGTCCTTCTCCGCCGGCAGGCCGAAGAGGATGGCGTGGGTCACGCCGTGGGCCAGACATTCCTCCACAGCCTCACACACGCTGTCCAGGCCGTAGTGGTTCTGGCCCGGCAGGCTGGCGATGGGACGCACGCCGGACAGGGTCTCGTCCACAAAGATAGGGTAGATCAGGGCGTCCGGGCTGAGCCGGGTCTCCCGGCACAGGCGGCGGACCTCCTCCGTCCGCCGGAGACGGCGGGGGCGGTTGATAAGCTCCATGTTATATTCCTCCGTTTGTCAGGTTGATTGCCAGCTCCGTCAGAGCGTCCATGGAGGCCCGCTCCGCCACCCGCACCGGGATGCCGTGCCGGCGGGCCTCCCCGGCGGTCTGCTCCCCGATGCACAGGCCCAGGGTTCGGCTGAAATCCGCGTCCGGCCCCAGGGCGGCCATCAGGCCCCGGACCGTGGAGGCGGAGGTGAAGGCGATGAAATCGAAGCGTCCCTCCTCCAGCTCCCGGCGCAGCTCCTGGGAGCGGGCGGTGTTACAGACGGTGCGGTAGACCGGGATGCCGTCAAATGCCGCGCCGTGCCGGGCCAGGGCCTCGGCAATGCCGGGGGCCCCCTCCTCCGCCCGGAGCAGCAGAACCCTGCCCCCGGCGGCGGCCAGCGCCTCCCCCAGGTGGGCCCCGTCGCAGCGCTCCGGCACCAGATCGGCCTCCAGGCCGTGGCCGGAGAGGGCCCTGGCCGTGGCCGGACCCACGGCGGCCAGCCGGAGCGGTCCCAGGCGCCGGGCGTCCCGCCCCAGGCCCCGCAGGCACTGCCAGAAGGCGTCCACCCCGGCGGGGCTGGTGAAGGCCAGCCACTGATAGGCGGTCAGGTCCTCCAGCGCCGCCTCCATGGCCGGGCAGGGGAGGATGGGTACAGTCTCGACGCAGGGCCAGGACACCACCTCCGCCCCCAGCTCCCGCAGACGGCCCGTCAGGGTCCCGGCCCGGTCCCTGGGGCGGGTGACCAGGATCCGCCTCCCCCGCAGGGGCAGCCGGTCAAACCAGCACAGCTCCTCCGCCAGGGCGCACACGCCGCCCACCACCAGCAGGGCCGGGCTGCGGATGCCCATGGCGGCGGCCCGCTCCGGCAGGCCCTCCAGGGCGGCGGCGCACCGGCGCTGGCTGGGCAGGGTGCCGTTCTCCACCATGGCGGCGGGGGTGGATCCGTCCATGCCCGCCGCCAGCAGTCCCGCCACAATAGCGGGCATGGCGGTGACGCCCATGAGGAACACCAGGGTTCCCCCGGTCCGGACCAGGGCCTCAAAGTCGACTCTCAGGGGCTCCCCCTCCCGGGCGTGGCCGGTGATGATGTGGAGGGAGGATGCGTAGTCCCTGTGGGTCACCGGGATGCCGCCGTAGGCCGCCGCCGCGATGGCGGAGGTCACGCCGGGGATCTCCCGGAAGTCCACCCCCTGCCGGGCCAGGTGCTCCAGCTCCTCGCCCCCCCGGCCGAAGACAAAGGGGTCCCCGCCCTTCAGCCGCACCACGTTGTGGCCCTTCTGGGCCTCCTCCGCCAGGATCTGGTTAATCCGGTGCTGGGGGACCGGGTGGCGGGAGGCCTCCTTGCCCACGTCGATGGTCCGGGTCCCCGCCGGAATCCGCTCCAGCACCGCCGGACTCACCAGCCGGTCATACACCACCACGTCCGCCTGCTCCAGGGCCCGCAGCCCCTTGATGGTCAGCAGCTCCGGGTCCCCGGGGCCCGCGCCCACCAGCGTCACTCTGCCTGCCGTCATGGCCGTCCCTCCTTCAATTCCCGGGCCAGCCGGCGGGCCAGGGCCTCCCCCTGGTCCGCCGGACCCTCCGCGTTGGCTGTGTACATGGTCTCGCTGCCGTCCACATAGAGGCCGGCAATATGGATGCGCTCCCCGGAGACGGCGGCGTGGGCCGCCGTGGGGGCGGAGCAGCCCCCGTCCAGCTCCCGGACAAAGGCCCGCTCCGCCAGGGCGCAGAGGGCGGCCTCCCGGTCCCGGAGGCAGTCAAAGAGGGCCGGGTCCAGATCCCGGCGGCGCTGGACCGCCAGAATACCCTGGCCCGCTGCGGGCAGCAGCTCCCCGGGGGAGAACAGGCGGCAGATGCGGCCCTCCAGCCCCAGGCGCTTCAGTCCGGCTGCCGCCAGCACCAGGGCTCCGAATTCCCCCTCATCCAGCTTCCGCAGCCGGGTGAGCACGTTGCCCCGGACGGGCCGGACCTCCACGCCGGGGAAGAGCCTTTGCAGCTGGAGCCGCCGCCGGGCGGAGGAGCAGCCGATGGGCCTGTCCGGATCCAGGGCGTCCGTCCCCAGGGGGAGCACCAGCGCGTCCCGGGGGTCCTCCCGCCGGGAGAAGGCCGCCAGAGGCAGGTCCTCCGGCAGGTCCATGGGCAGATCCTTGCAGCTGTGGACCGCCAGATCCACCCGTCCTGCCCGGAGGGCGGCCTCCAGCTCCTGGACAAAGAGGCCCTTGCCGCCGATCTTGTCCAGGGTTCGGTCCAAAATGATGTCGCCAGTGGTCTTCATGGTTACCAGCTCCAGCTGAACGTCCGGGTGGGCCCGGGCGATCTCCGCCATCACCAGCTCCGACTGCGCCACCGCCAGCCGGCTCTCCCGGCTGCCTACGCGAAGCTTCATGTGGTCCTCCTTATTTGTGGCTATCCGTTTCTTTGTGAACAGAGAAACGGATCAAAAGAAAAACTTTTTAGAGTTTTTAGAGCACTTCCCGTATCCGTCTGGCCGCCTGGGCGGTCCTGCGGTGGTCCGTACCGTCCCCCACAACCCCCGCCACCAGCCCCGCGCCCTCGCAGATGGCGGGGAAGAAGAAATCGCAGTCCGCCGGACAGTCCGAGCGGTTGAAAAGGACCCCCTCCCGCCGGGCCTCCCGGCCCGCGGCGGCGTTCACCGCTCCGTCGTCCGTGGCGGCCACCGCCAGAAAGGCGCCGGCCAGATCCCCGTCCCGGTAGGCCCGGGGGAGGTGGACCGCCCCCGGCAGGGGCCCGGCCAGCCGGGGGGAGATGACGGTCACCTCCGCGCCGAACCGGCGCAGCGCCTCCGCCCGGCGCAGGCCCACCGTCCCGCCGCCCACCACCACGGCCCGCCGGCCGGTGAGATCAATGAACAGGGGGAACCGGCTATTGCCCATCCCGCTTCACCACCACCACGGAGAAGTACCCGCTGTCCGCCGGCGCGCCGGCGAACCGGGGGAACACCCGCTCCCCCTCCATGCCGCAGTTCTCCACCATGGCCGCGCCCTCCAGAAGGGACGCATCCTCCAGCTTCTGCCGCAGCGCGCCCAGCTCCCGCCCGGCCTTCATGAACACCAGATTGGCGTCCACGGCCAGACAGTCGGCCACGTCCCGGTGGGAGGCAGGGACGATCAGCAGCCTGTCGCTGCCCTCGCACAGCCCGGTCCCCAGGGCCGCCGCCACCGCGCAGAAGGAGGGCACCCCGGGGATCAGCCGGGCCTCATAGCCCATGGCCAGCACCCGGCGGTGGATGTACAGATAGGTGGAGTAGATGGAGGGGTCCCCCAGGGTGATGTAGGCCACCGTCTTTCCCTCCTCCAGCAGGGCGGCGATGTCGGCGGCGATCCGGTCATGGGCCCGCTCCAGGGCCGCCGGGTCCCGGACCATGGGGGTGGAGCAGGGAAGCGTCTGCTTGCCCTGGACCAGATCCCCGATGATTTGCAGGGCGGTCTTCTCCCCAGCGCCCTTGTCGGGCACGGCGATCACGTCCGCCTGGGAGAGGATGCGCCGGGCCTTGACGGTCAGCAGCTCCGGGTCTCCGGGGCCCACGCCCACGCCGTAGAGAATGCCTTTTTTCACTTCGCAGTATCCTCCTGTTCCTGAATAGGCTCCGCAGCCTCCATGGCCGCCTTTCGATTGACGAACAGGGTCTCCCGGCCCCGCCGGCGGCGCTTGTTCACGATCAGCACCCCCAGGGCCGCCGCGGCCAGCGCCACGCTGAGCAGCTGGCTGACCCGGATGGGCTGGCCGAAGAGCTCCCAGCCGAAGAGCTTGAGGGTGTCGGTGCGCAGGCCCTCGATCCAGGCCCGGCCCAGGCCGTACCAGATGAAGTAGAAGCAGGCGTTCTCCCCGTCAAAGCTCCGGCGCTTGGCGATGACAAACACAATCAGCCCCAGCCCGATCAGGTTCCAGAGGCTCTCGTAGAGAAACGTGGGGTGGACCTCGATATACTCCGAGGCCGTCACCCACACCCGCATCCGCCAGGGGAGGGTGGTCTCCCCGCCGAAGGCCTCCCGGTTGACGAAGTTCCCCCACCGGCCCACGGCCTGTCCGATGAGCAGCCCCATGGCTCCCAGATCCGCGAAGGCGCCGAAGGAGATCTTCTTTTTCCGGCAGAAGATGTGGAGAACAAGATAGGCCGTGATAATGGCCCCGTAGATGGCCAGCCCCCCGTCCCAGATGGCGATCATCCGGCCCGGGTTCAGGCTGCCGTCCGCGTTCCGGAACAGGTCCAGGTAGAAGATCACATAGTAGAGTCTGGCCCCGATGATGCACAGGGGGATCTGCCAGATCATCATGTCGTAGATGTTGTCCTCGGTGATGCCGTACTTTTTGCTCTGCCGGCAGCAGAACAGCACGGCCAGAATCAGCCCCGTGCAGATGATGATCCCATACCAGCGGATGCCGTTGCCAATGGGGATGGCCACCGGGTTCGGGTTCACGGACCAGTCCCCAAAGAGCCCGGGGAAGCTGATGGGCATGTCGGTCCTGGCGTATTCGTACATAGCTGTCAATACCTCCTTGACGGGGCGCTACGCCCCTGGGCAGATGGTGGAGAGGGCGGCGTGCTCCGCTGTGACGTTCTCCCGCAGGAAGGACTCCACGTCCGCCTTGGTGATTGTGTCGAAGATCTCGGGGAAGCGGTAGTAGTCATAGCCCCCGAAGCGGCCGTTGGTCATGCCGGTGGCGATGCCCTCAAAGGAGTTCAGGCCCCGGATCATGGAGCCGTAGGCGGAGCGGCGGATCTGCTGGTAGAAGTCCTCGCCGATCCCCTCCCGGCCCAGCCGCTCCGCCTGCCGGACGATCTCGCCGGACACGTAGGCCGGGTCCTTGGCGTCGCCCCCCACGAAGAGGTACGCCGCCCCGGGCACCTGATCCAGGTTGCCGCCCAGACTGCCGTTGATGGCCCCCTCCTCGTAGAGCCGGGTGTAGAGGGGGCTGCTCTCGCCGAAGAGCGCGTCGCAGGCCATGGCCCCGGTGATGGCCTGCCGCAGCCGGAGCTCCCCCATCTCCTGGGGGCGGCACTTGAAGCCGGCCAGGAACATGGGCATGGACACCTCCATGGTCTGACAAATCTCCCGCCGGGCCGGGGTCTGGCCCTCCTGCGCGCCGTAGTCCCGCTCCACGTCCCCGCCGGCCTCCCCGGGCAGAATGGCCTCCGCCTCGGCGGCCACCCGGTCCGGATCCACGTCCCCCACGCAGACCAGCACCATGTTGGAGGGGGTGTAGAAGGCCCGGTGGCAGTCGTAGAGGGTCTGGGGGGTGATCTGGCGGATGCTCTCCACGGTCCCCGCTACGGGGAAGCGCACGGGGCTCTCCTGGTAGAGGCACTCCATCAGGTTGGCGTATACCCGCCAGTCCGGATCGTCCTCCACCATGCGGATCTCCTGGGCAATGATGCCCTGCTCCTTCTCCACGCTCTCCTGGGTGAAGTAGGGCACGGAGACGAAGCTGAGGAGGATGCGGAGGTTCTCATAGAATTTCTCCGTACACGTGAGGTAGTAGGCGGTCATGGAGCAGCTGGTGAAGGCGTTCTCCGACGCGCCGTTCTTGGCAAGCTCCTGGAGGGCGTTGCCCTCCTCGGTGTCGAACATCTTGTGCTCCAGATAGTGTGCGATGCCGGCGGGGGTGTCCTGCCAGGCCCCGCTGAGGCGGAAGCGCATGTCCATGCCCCCGTACCGGGTGGCAAAAAAGGCGTATCGCTTGGCGTGACGGGGCTTGCTGACCACAATGACCTCCAGTCCGTTGCCCAGCGTCCGCCGAAAGACCTTCTCCCCCAGGCGGGGGTACTCCTTGCCTGTCATCGTCAGGTCTCCTTTCCCTTGAGAAAATAGATGGTGTCCAGCGTCAGCGCCTGGGCCGCCGCCTGGATGCGCGCCCCGGTGACGGAGCCGATGGCCTCGATCAGATCCGGCACGGTTTCCTTGAGGCCGCTGATGGTCTGGCCCAGGATGAAGTCCTCCATGGCCCCGGCGGAGTCCTCGATGGAGCGCAGGCTGTTGAGCAGGGAGCTGCGGGCCCCCTGGAGCTCCCAGTCCTCCCACGCCCCCGCCTTCAGGGCCTCCAGCTGGGCGCTGATCTCGGACACCGCCCGCTCGTAGTTCTCGCACTCGATGCCCGAGGACACGGTCACCAGACCCTTGAGGCGGTGGTAGCTGCTGCCGGCGTAGTAGCACAGGCTCAGCCGCTCCCGCACGTTCAGGAAGAGCTTGGAGGTGCTGGTGCCGCCGAACATGGCGTCCAGCATCAGGTTGGCGGGCACGTCCGGGCACTGGGTGCGAAAGCCCATGCCCAGCTTGCCCTGGGACACATCCATCTCCTCCGTTACCACCCTGGGCTCCGGCGGGGCGCTCCGCCGGGTGGTGGCGGCGGGCTCCAGCAGCCCCTGCCGGGGCAGGCGGGCAAAGGCCCGGGTGAAGGCCCCGGCCACCCGCTCCAGGGGCGCGGAGCCGCAGTAGAACAGCTCCAGCCGTCCCTGGGGCAGCACGGCCCGGTAGTGGCTGTCCAGCGCCTCCGGGGTGATGCGCTCCATGTCCTCCGCAGAGCCCATCAGCCGCACGCTGTAGGGCTCCCCGGCGCACATCTCCTCCAGCAGGCGGCGGGCGGCGTAGACCCGCTTGTCGTTGACGATACTGCGGATCTCGTCGATGAGGTTGGCCCGCTCGCTGTCCGCGTAGTCCGCCCGCAGCCGGCCGTCCTGGAGGGCGGGGGCGCAGAACATGTCCCCCATGAGGTCCGCCGTCTTCTCCAGCAGCTCCTCCCCCGGGGACAGGAAGCGGTCATCCACGCAGCTGGCGGTAAAGCCAAAGACCTGGTTCTCCCCCATCCTGCGCAGCTGGGGGCCCAGCCGGGCCCCATAGAGCATGTCCAGCTCCCGTCCCAGGGCCGTCATGTCCGGCAGCCGGGCGGTGCCCCGGCTGAGGACGTTGACCAGCAGGGCGTTGAGCCCCGCCGTGTCCGGCCGCAGGGGGGCCGCCATCTGGGCGCTGAAGAAGCTGGTCTTGAATTTCTCCGACGGGACATGGGTGAGATACACATTGTCCATGAGCATCTGTCGAGTCATATACCGGTTTCTCCTTTTCTTTCTGTGGCAGAGTATTGTGTCTAGTATATACCTTTTCCGTCAGAGTTTCCATAGGCTGGCATAGATTTTTATCATTGCTTCAAAAACAGCGAAAAAACGCCCCCAGCCCCTGAGCCGCCGGGCGGCAGGGCCGCGGGGCGCAAAAATCATGGGGAAAAGAGCGCGATTCTGATTGAAATATTTTTGAAAACAAGGTATAATGAAAAAGAATAGCCATAAGGAGGCATCCCAGTGAAATATCTGCTTGTGATCGGGGACGGCATGGCCGATGACCCGGTCCCTCAGCTTGGAAACCGGACCCCGCTCCAGGCCGCCTCGATCCCGGCCATTGACCGCATGGCCGCCAGGGGGCTGGTGGGCAGCGTGGTCAACTGCCCGCCGCCCCTGCCCGCCGGCAGCGAAACCGCCATTTTGTCCATCTTTGGCTGCGATCCCCGGCGCTATTTCACCGGCCGGTCCCCCATGGAGGCCGCCGCCGCCGGCATCCCCATGGCCCCGGGCGACGCGGCCTTCCGCTGCAACCTGGTCACCCTTGAGGACGGGGACATGCCCCTGGAGGAGAAGCGGCTCCTCTCCCACAGCGCCGGATCCATTGACGGCGATTCCGCCCTGGCGGCGGTGGCGGCGCTGCTGGCGGACCCCCGCTTTGCCCGCGCCCTGGAGGAGGCCCGGATGGAGCTCCACACCTTCCCCGCCTTCCGCCAGCTGGCCATACAGCACCAGAGCGACCTCTCCGGCGTCCGCTTCACCCCGCCCCACGACCACCTGGGGGAGCGGGCGGGCCCCCTGCTTCCGTCCGGGAACAGCCGGGCGGCGGTCTTTGCCCGCCTCATGACCCTGGCCCACCGGATCCTGGACCGCCACCCGGTCACAGATAAGCGCCGGGCCGCCGGCAGGCTGCCCGCCAACGGCGTCTGGTTCTGGGCCGAGGGCACGGCGGTGGAGCTGCCCTCCTTCCGCGGCCAGTACGGCATGGACGGCGCGGTCATCAGCGCCGTGCCCCTGTGCCACGGCATCGGCGTGCTGCGGGGCCTGGAGATGGTGGAGGTGGAGGGCGCCACCGGCGAGCTGGACACCAATTTCTCCGGCAAGCTGGAGGCCGCCTGGGCAAAGCTGAACCAGTACGACTTCGTGTGCCTCCACCTGGAGGCCCCCGACGAGTGTACCCACAACGGCGATCTGCCCGGGAAGGTGCAGGCCATTGAATGGCTGGACAGCCGTCTGACCGCCCCCCTGCTGGAGCGCCTGGAGAGCGCGGGCCTGGACCACCGGGTCCTGCTCCTCAGCGACCACAAGACCCTCACCGCCACCCGGGGCCACGGCGGCGGCCCGGTGCCCTTCCTGCTCTACGACAGCCGCCGCGACAGCGGCGGAGGCCGCCCCTACGACGAGGAGGCCGGGGAGGCGGGGCCATTTGTAGAGAACGGCAGCGCGCTGCTGGACATGCTTTTTGAGCGGGAACAGGGATCTTCTTTTTCTTTGTGAACAAAGAAAAAGAAGCAAAAAGAAAAACTTTAGACCGCTTCTATCGGCAAAGCCTGACAATCGGGCTGCAAATATTTATTTGAACAAGCAATCACAAGAAAAGGAAGATGGAGGAGCGTACAATGAACGAGAAGTTTAAGAGCGTGGGCATGAAGCCCGCGGACATCCTGCTGCCCAAGGACTGCGACATGACCCGCTGGGCCGTGGTGGCCTGCGACCAGTTCACATCCCAGCCCGAGTACTGGGAGGAGGTGGACCGCATTGCCGGCAACGCGCCCAGCACCCTGCGCCTGATCCTGCCCGAGAGCAAGCTCAACGATTCCGACGTGGACGAGCACATTACCAACATCAACCGCGCCATGGACGACTATCTGGCCCGGGACATCTTCCAGACCTACCCCGATTCCATCATTTACATTGAGCGCACCCAGTCTGACGGCGAGGTGCGCCCCGGCCTGGTGGCGGCGGTGGACCTGGAGAAGTACGACTACACCCCCGGCTCCGGCTCTCTCATCCGGGCCACCGAGGGCACGGTCCTGGAGCGCATTCCCCCCAGGGTCCGGGTCCGCAAGGACGCGCCTATCGAGCTGCCCCACGTGATGCTCCTGATCGACGACCCCAAGAAGACCTGCATTGAGCCCATTCGGGCGGCCGCCGGCTCCATGGAGAAGGTCTACGACTTTGAGCTGATGATGAAGGGCGGCCATCTGAGAGGCTGGAAGCTCTCCCAGGACCAGATGGAGGCCCTGGCCGGCGCCCTGGCCAATCTGGCCAGCGACGACGCCATGCGGGAGAAGTACGGCGTATCCGGCGTGCCGCCCCTGGTCTTCGCCGTGGGCGACGGCAACCACTCCCTGGCCACCGCCAAGACCTGCTATGAGAACCTCAAGAAGGTCACCCCCCAGGACCAGTGGGACAGCCTCCCCGCCCGCTACGCCCTGGTGGAGATCGAGAACCTCCACGACGAGTCCCTCCGCTTCGAGGCCATCCACCGGGTGGTGTTCGGCGTGGACCCGGAGAAGCTGCTGGCCGCCTTCAAGGAGTTCTACCCCACCGCCCGGGACAGTCAGGGCGTGGGCCACACCATCGCCTACACCTGGGCCGGCGGTTCCGGCTATCTCAACGTCCCCAATCCCCGGGTTCAGCTGGCCGTGGGCACCCTCCAGAACTTCCTGGACGCTTACCTCAAGGAGAACGGCGGCGAGGTGGACTATATCCACGGCGACAAGGTCACGGACGAGCTGGGCGCAAAGCCGGGCAATATCGGCTTCAAGCTCCCCGCCATGGGCAAGGACCAGCTGTTCAAAACCGTTATCGCCGATGGCGTGCTGCCCCGCAAGACCTTCTCCATGGGCCATGCGGAGGACAAGCGCTACTATGTGGAGGGACGGAAGATCAAGTAATCATTCTTTTTTCTTGAAAGAAAAAAGAATCAAAAAAGAACTTTAGAGGGGGTTTTCGATGGCCTCGCGCAGGCCCGCGCCCGTGCGCAGGCCCAGAAGGAACGCGTTGCCGGCATAGAACTCCAGCACCCGGGCGTACTCCTTTTGCTGCCCCTCGTCCAACGTGGTTTCCATCAGGGAAAGGGATGCCTCATAGCCTGTGGCGTCCCTTTCCTCTAATTGCGGTTTGATGTACTCGGCATACAGCCAGCGCGTAAAATCCGTCATTGCTTTTTTCCTTTCCGATGTTAATATGTACATATATTAATATGTATTTTCTAAATGATACCACATAGCGAACTATGTGTCAAGGGGATATTATGGAAATTAGAGGTACACTGAAAGATCGGCTTCGTTCATTGCGAGCGGAGCGCGGCGAAACCCAGGCGCAGATTGCCCAGGATCTTGGGATCAGCTTTCAGCATTATCAAAAATTTGAGTACGGCACAAACCTGCCTAATCTTGAAAACTTCATCGCCCTTGCGGACCACTTCGGCGTATCCCTGGACTATCTGGCGGGGCGGAGCGAGGAGAAGGAGCCGCGTCCATGAAACTGACGCTGGGACAGGTGCGGCTGTTGATGTTCGTATTCGGCCTGCTGGCGCTGATCCTTGTGACCCTGGGCGCATCTCTGCGGATCGTGCCGGTGCTGTACGCCGGGCTGTTGTGCTTCATCCTGTCGGTGCTGGTGCGGTTCGCGCTCTACCGCTGTCCCCATTGCCGCAAGCAGCTGAAACAGCATACCGGGCTTCGCTGCCCCTACTGCGGGGAGCGGCTGTAGACCCCTGTGCCCTGTTTACCGAAATCCTGCGCGTCTCTGGCCCTGCGGCGGGCAGTCAAAAAACCACCTCTAAAATTCTTTTTGATACTTTTTCTTTTAAGAAAAAGTATGTTTACTAAAAAACGGAGGCTTCCATGACACACACAGAACCCGCGTTTGCAAAGCTGAACCTCACACTGGACATTTTGGGCAAGCGCGAGGACGGCTACCACGACATGCGCATGGTGATGCAGTCCATTGATCTGCACGACGTGGTGACAATCACCCCCCGGGAGAAGGCCGGCCTGACGCTGACCACGGACCTCCCCTTCCTCCCCAAGGGAGACGGCAACATCGCCAGCAAGGCGGCGGCCCGGTTTTTCCAGTCCACCGGCCTGCCCGCCCCCGGCCTGTCCATCGACATCCGCAAAAGCATTCCCGTCTGCGCCGGCATGGCCGGCGGCAGCAGCGACGGCGCGGCGGTGCTGCGGACTCTCCGCCGCCTCTGCGCCCCGGACATGCCCCCCCGGCGTCTGGAGGAGATCGGCGCGCTGGTGGGCAGCGACGTGCCCTACTGCGTCCGGGGCGGCACCGCCCTGGCCGAGGGCCGCGGCGAGCGCCTGACGGACCTGCCGCCCCTCCCCCCCTGCTTCCTGGTGGTGTGCAAGCCCGCCTGCTCCGTGTCCACGCCGGAGCTCTTTGGTCTGGTGCGGACCAAGCGCCTGCGCTGCCACCCGGACACCGCCGGCCTCCTCTCCGCCCTGGAGCATGGGGACCTGGAGGCGGCCTCCCACCGCTTCTACAACGTGTTTGAGGACGTGCTGCCCCGCCGGTACTCCCAGGTCTTTGAGATCAAGGGCGCGCTCCTGGAGCGGGGGGCCATGGCCGCCTCCATGACCGGCAGCGGCCCCTCTGTCTTCGGCCTCTTCCGGGATGAGGAGCCCGCCCGGCAGGCCGCGGAGGCGCTGGAGGCCTCCTGTCAGACGGTGTTCCTGTGCAGACCGGCGGCCCGGGAGGATATCCAGTGGTGAGTCTTCTTTTTCTTTTTGAAAAAAGAAAAAGAAGCAAAAAGAAAAACTTTTAGACCATCTTTTATTTCTTCACATCTTTTTCAGAAAATTGGTATAAAACGCCAGAACACCGTCCATACTGGATACAGAAATTCCAGTTTGGACGGTGTTTTCTATGAAATTGCGAAATAAGCTTCTGCTCTCCGCGCTCATCGGCTTCTGCGCCATGCTGCTCTCCACGACGCCCATGTGGTGGGGCGTCCTCTTCTCCCCCATCTCCCAGCAGCTCACCAGCGCCCCCATCACCGAGGACACCTCCGGCGGCGTATGCTGGGAGGAGGACGGCACGGTCCTCCGCTTCAAGTCCCTTGATCTGCTTTTTTCTTTCCTCCATCAATCATAGCGGAAAACGGCCCATTCGGAGAAAATCCGAATGGGCCGCTTCCAATCTTCCCTTGGGGCGGGAGCTGGGGCCGGTCCCGCAGCTCCCGCCCGTGAAAGGGGAGGGAGAAAAGCTTATTTGCGCAGGTTCTTGTTGCCGGAGAAGTATTCGTTCGTCAGCTTGAAGACCACGGGACACAGCACAATGATGCCGATCAGGTTGGGGATGGCCATCAGACCGTTGAGAGTGTCGGCGATGTCCCAGGCAAGACCCAGCTCCATGGTGGCGCTGATGATGATAACCAGAGTATAGATGATCTGATAGGGCTTGATGGCCTTGCTGCCCAGGATGAACTCCCAGCAGCGGGTGCCGTACAGGCCCCAGCTGAGGATGGTGGACAGGGCAAACAGGCTCAGGCCGACGGCGATAATCAGAGCGCCGATCTTGGGCCCGAACACGGTGCCCAGGGCCTGTGCGTTCAGGGCGGTGGTGCCCTGTACGCCGTAGTTCAGGGCGGCCTCATCCAGAGCCAGCAGGATGGTCAGACCGGACAGGGTGCAGATGACGATGGTGTCCATGAACACCTCAAAGATGCCGTAAAGGCCCTGCTTGACGGGGTTGGGCTCGGAGGAGGCGGCGTGAGCGATAGGAGCGGAGCCCAGACCGGCCTCATTGGAGAACACGCCGCGCTTGACGCCCCAGGTGATGCACAGCTTCACGCCGATGCCGGCGGCACCGCCGGTGACGGCGTCAGGAGTGAAAGCGCCCTGGAAGATCATGCCGAACACGTGGGGAACCTTGGTGATGTTGAAGAGCACAACGGCCAGGCAGGCCAGAATATAGATGGCGCTCATCACAGGCACCAGCTTCTCGGTGACAGCGCCGATGCGCTTGATGCCGCCGATGAGGACCACGCCCACGATAATCATCAGGATGACAGCCAGGACAACGTTAATCATGGTTCTGCTGTCCGCGGCGGCGGGAACAAAGGCCTGGATCGCGGTGTTGATGGAGTCGGTGATGTTGCCCACCTGCACGGCGTTGCCGATACCAAAGGAGGCGAGGCCGCCGAAGATACAGAACACGACGCCCAGCCACTTCCAGTTCTTGCCAAGGCCGTTCTTGATATAGTACATGGGGCCGCCCACCCAGTCGCCCTGGGCGTTGCGCTCACGGAACTTGACGCTCAGGAGGACCTCGGAGTACTTGGTGGCCATGCCCAGCAGAGCGGACACCCACAGCCAGAAGATAGAGCCGGCGCCGCCCAGGGTCACGGCGGTGGTGATGCCGGCGATGTTGCCGGTGCCGACGGTGGCGGCCAGCGCGGTAGTCAGAGCCTGGAAGGGAGTGACCTCGCCCTCCTTGGCCTCGTGCTTGTCAAACATTTTGCCGATGGTGTTTTTCATGGCGTAGCCGAACTTCCTGAACTGGAAGCCCTTCAGGCCCACAGTGAGGATAATGCCCGCGCCCATGAGGAGAACCAGTGCGGGAACGCCCCACACAATGCCGTTCAGCCAACCGTTGCCGGCAGCGATTGCGCTATAGATATCCATACTCTCTCTCCTTAATTTTATTTACATACCGGAAATAAAACAGAGGAGACGCCTGAGCGTCTCCCCGTCTCCCAGAGAAAAACAGTCTCCCAGCCACCCCAGGAAGACCGGTTCCCGGGCTGGCCATATAGCGGGTTCTGTCCTTTTGCCTGAGAGATTACGGGGATCGGCCGTTTGCACCTTCGGCACCCGCCATGGGCGGGCTTCTCCAGAATTTCGTCCGTCCGCAGTCCTGCTTACCTGTACGAGCTGCGCCTTTGGTGGGAGTGCTTCCTGACGGAAAAGCTCCTGCTCTCCTGCGGACATCTTCCGAGTATGTAGTTGATAGGTGTATTTTACCAGATTCTCTCAGCTTATGCAAGCATTTTTTACAGAACATTCACATTTTTTATCTTGACAACCCTGCCCTCCTTGTGGAAAATAGGATATAATGTCGATTTCTAACCTTTTGAGGGACTGAACAATCCGGCGCTGGCGGCCCTGCGGGGGCCCGCCGGAAAGGAGGAACCATGACCCTGTTGGAAGCTGTTTCCGTCCGCCGCTCTCAGCGGACCTATCTGCCCCAGCCTCTGGAGAGGGCCCAGCTGGACCAGCTGGGCAAGGCCCTGGCGGAGTGCAATCGCCGCGCCGGGCTGGGCGTCCGGCTGGTGTGCCCCGCCGGCTCCGTATTCGCGGGCCAGGGGCGGTTGGAGAGCGCCTGGGGCTGTTTACTGTTCGCCGGTCCGGCGGAGGACCCGGATCTGGAGGAGAAGTGCGGCTACTGGGGGGAGGAGCTGATCCTCACCGCCGTCTCCATGGGCCTGGGGACCTGCTGGGTGGGCGGGACCTATGACCGGGGGGCGTGTCAGGCCCGGCTGGAGCCGGGGGAGACCCTGGTGTGCGCGGCGGCCCTGGGCATTCCGGAGGGGAGTCCGGCTCCCCGGGCCCTGCGGCCCGCCGGGGAGCTGGCCCTCCCGGCGGACTGCGCGCCGGCCTGGTTTGGGGCGGGCATGGCCGCCGTGCAGCGGGCCCCCTCGGCCATGAACCGGCAGGGCTACCGCTTCCAGCTCCAGGCCGATGGCACGGTCCAGGCCCGGCTCACCGGCGGCGGGGCCTTCGCCATGGTGGATCTGGGCATTGCCAAGCGCCACTTTCAGCTGGGGGCCCACGGCGGGACCTGGACCTGGGGCGACGGCGGGGTGTTCCGCAAGGCGGCGGAGGAGAAGTCCTGCGGCGCGGTGATCTGGCGGCCCGCCGGGGATGGGAGGGAGTACCTCCTGGCCCGCCACAACGGGGGCCACTGGAGCTTTCCCAAGGGCCACGTGGAGGGCCGGGAGACCGAGCGGGAGACCGCCGCGCGGGAGATTCGGGAGGAGACGGGCCTCACCGCGGACATTGACGGCGGCTTTCGCCAGGTGGTCACCTACTCCCCCGCACCGGGGATCGTCAAGGACGTGGTTTTTTTCACCGCCACCCCCGCCGGGGGCACGGAGCGCCGCCAGGAGGAGGAGATCGCCCAGCTGGGCTGGTTCTCCTTCCGGGAGGCCCGGGCCCTGGTCACCTTTGCCACGGACGAGGAGGTCCTGCTGGCGGCGGAGGCGTATCTCAACGGGAAATCGTGAAAAACCGAGGGAGGAGGGGCTGACCCCTCCTCCCTCAGTCTATGATCTTTTTCGGAGCAAAGCGGAGGTAGTCCGCCGCCACCAGGGCGTAGGACACGCCCTCCACAGTTCCCTCAATGGCCCGCTTGTGGGTGGGGCCGTGGAGGTGGCCGTAGAAGCACCGCTCCACCCTGTACGCCTCCAGCGTCCGCAGGATCTCCGGGCAGCGGTAACCGGTGTACAGGGGCGGGTAGTGGAGGAAGGCCAGGATTTTCCGGCCCTCCGCCGCCTTCAGCGACGCCTCCAGACGGCCCTCCTCCCGGTTGAGCACCTTCTCGTTGTGGCCGGACTGCTCCTCCTCGTAGAACCACCCCCGGGTCCCGCACAGGGCATAGTCCCCGTAGGCGTGGCAGTTGTTGTGGAGGATGCCGATGGTGGTGATGCCGTTGTCCTGGAAGAAGCGGGTCATCTTGGCCGCGGTGGTCCACCAGTAGTCGTGGTTCCCCTTCACCAGCAGCTTTTTCCCCGGCAGGCGGTCAATGAACCGGAAGTCCTCCAGGCTCTCCCGGAGGGCCATGCCCCAGGAGGTGTCCCCGCACAGAACCGTCACGTCCTCCGCCGTGAGCTGGGAGAAGGCCTCCTCCAGCCGCTGGACGTGGTTGGCCCAGCCCGGGCCGAATACGTCCATGGGCTTGTTGACGGACAGGGACAGGTGCAGATCTCCGATTGCGTAGAGGGCCATAGGCGGACTCCTTCTCCGGCCCCGGGGGAGCCTCTTTAGATTATTTGAGAAAATCCAGCACCACGTTCTCCATGGCCTCCCGCTTCGTCACCTGATGGAACCGGGGGGCCTTGCCCTTCAGGGCGGCCAGACGGGCCGGCGCGGCCACGCCGGTGACCGCCTCCATCTGGGCGATGCGGTCCACGCTGTCCTCCGCCGGGGTCTCGCCGATGGCGGAGAGGACGCTGTCGCAGAACTTGTAGGGGCTGGCGGTGGAGACAAAGATGGCTGGGGTCATATCGCCGGTCTCCCGGCGGTAGTCGGTGAGCACCTTGGCCGCCACGGCGGTGTGGGTGTCGATGAGGTAGCCGCAGCGGTAGAGCATGGCCACGGTGGAGGCGGTGTCCTCCTCGCCGCAGAAGCCGCCGTAGAACAGCTCCCCCAGCTTCTCCCGCATCTCCCCGGGGACCTCATAGCGGCCCGTTTTCTCCAGCTGTCCCATGAGGGAGCGGACCAGCTGATCGTCCCCGCCGCTCAGATCGAACAGCAGCCGCTCCAGGTTGCTGGAGATGAGGATGTCCATGGAGGGGGACATGGTGGCGTGGAAGGGGCGGTTGCGGTCGTACACGCCGGTGCGGATAAACTCCGTGAGCACGTCGTTGCGGTTGGAGGCGCAGATCAGCTTTCCCACCGGCAGGCCCATTCTCCGGGCGTAGTAGCAGGCCAGGATGTTGCCGAAATTCCCGGTGGGCACGCAGTAGTTCACCTTGTCCCCCAGCTTGATCTCCTTGGCGTTGAGGAGGTCGCAGTAGGCGGAGATATAGTAGACCACCTGGGGCAGGATGCGCCCCCAGTTGATGGAGTTGGCCGAGGAGAGGAAGCACCCCCGCTTCTCCAGCTCCTCCCGGATGGCCGGGTCGGAGAAGATGCGCTTGACGCCGTTCTGGGCGTCGTCGAAGTTGCCCTCCACGGCGCACACGCCCACGTTGTCCCCCTCCTGGGTGACCATTTGCAGCCTCTGGATCTCGCTGACCCCGTCCCTGGGGTAGAAGACCAGAATCCTGGTCTGCTCCACGTCGGCGAAGCCCTCCATGGCCGCCTTGCCGGTGTCGCCGGAGGTGGCCGCCAGGATGCAGGCGGTCTTCTCCTCGCCGGTCATCCTCAGGCTGGTGGAGAGCAGCTGGGGCAGCATTTGCAGGGCCATGTCCTTGAAGGCGCTGGTGGGCCCGTGCCACAGCTCCAGGCACCAGGTGCGCTGGTCCAGCTGGCGCAGGGGGGCCACGCCGGGGGCGTCGAACCGGTCCGGGCCGTAGGCCCGCTCAGCGAAGAGGCCCAGGTCCTCGGGCCGGAACTGCTCCAGATACTTGCCCATGATGTAGGCCGCCCGGCGGGGGTAGGACATGCCCCGCAGCATCTCCACGTCCAGGGCCCGGAGCACCGGGAAGTTTACGGGCGTGAACAGCCCGCCGTCCCGGCTCAGTCCCATCTTGATGGCCTCCGCCGCGCTCACCCGCAGGCTCTTGTCTCGTGTACTCAAATATTGCATGATCGTATCCTCCAGAAGCGCGCTCACTCAAACGCGCTCATAATATACTTCACGTGCCAGCCGTCCTCCCGGGCCCACACCTCCGCCACGTCGAACCGGCAGGGGCAGTCCAGCGGGCTCTGGGTCAGATAAAAGGACGCCGCCTGCCGCAGCCGCCGGCGCTTGGCGGGGGTGACGGCCTCCCGGCCCGGGGCGATGGCGTCCGGGGAGCGGGTCTTCACCTCCACGAAGCAGAGCACCCCCGCCGGGTCCCAGGCCACCAGGTCAAGCTCCCCCCAGCGGCACCGGTACTGCCGGGCCAGGATCCGGTATCCCCGCGCCTCCAGGGCCGCGGAGACGGCGGCCTCCCCCCGGTCACCCCGCCGCTTCCGCTCATCCAAGGCGGCCGGCCTCCCACTTTTTCAGAAAGCTCCTGCGGTGGACGGGGCTGGGGCCAAACTGGTCCAGCATGGCGTAGTGGAGGGCCGTGCCGTACCCCTTGTGCTTCTCAAAGCCGTACTGGGGATACTGCTCCGCCAGCCCGGTCATGTACCGGTCCCGGCTCACCTTGGCCAGGATGGAGGCGGCGGCGATGCTGACGCTGCGGCTGTCCCCCCTTATCACGGTCTCGTGGGGGGCGGTGATGGCGAAATGCCGGCCCTTGTCCCGGTTTCCGTCGATGAGGGCGTAGTCCGCCGCCGGGTCCAGGCCGTCGATGGCCCGCTGCATGGCCAGCATCCGGGCGCTGAGGATGTCCGTCTCATCAATCTCCTCCGGGCCCGCCCAGGCCACGGCCCAGGCCAGCGCCCCCTGCTGAATCTGGTCAAAGAGGGCCTCCCGCCGCTTGGCGGTGACCTGCTTGGAGTCGTTGAGCCCCGCCAGAACCAGGTCAGGGGGCAGGATAACGGCGGCGGCGTACACCGGTCCCGCCAGGGGGCCCGCCCCCGCCTCGTCGCAGCCGCAGACCAGAGCAAAGCCCTGCGCCCGGGCCGCCTCCTCCAGCTCCCACATGGGGACTGTCTTTTTATTCATGGTCCAGCTCCTCCGGCAGCTCCAGGGTGAACCGGCCCAGTCTGCCGTCCCGGAACTCGTCCAGCAGCACCCGGGCCATGCGCTCGGTGTCGGTCTCGCCGCCCCGGACCACGAAGCCCCGCTTCCGTCCGGCCCGGGTGAGCAGGTCATAGCCGCTCTCCTCCGGCTCCGGCTGGATCCTGTACCGCTCCGCCAGGGCCTGGGGGTAGCGCCGGCCCAGGTAGGCTATCAGGCGGCTGGCCAGCTCCTCCAGGTCCATGACCTCGTCCCGCACCGCGCCGGTGCAGGCCAGGCAGAAGCCCACCCGGGGGTCCTCAAACTTGGGCCACAGCATCCCCGGGGTGTCCATCACCTCCAGGCTCTGGTCCACCGGGACCCACTGCTTGGTCCGGGTCACGCCGGGCCGGTCCTCCGTCTTGGCGGTCTTCCGGCGGGAGACCTGGTTGATGAAGGTGGACTTGCCCACGTTGGGGATGCCCAGGATCATCACCCGGACCATCCGGCCCGCCTGCCCCCGCTGGGCGTAGGCGGCCAGCTTGTCCGCCAGGAGCTCCCGCACCGCGGCCGGGAACTGCCGGACCCCCTGTCCGGCCTTGGCGTTGGCCTCCAGCACGGCGCAGCCCCGCCGCTGAAAATAGTCCCGCCAGCGGCGGGTGGCCGCCGGGTCCGCCAGATCCACCCGGTTGAGGACGATGAGCCTGGGCTTGTCCGCCGTCAGCTCCTCCATATCCGGGTTCCGGCTGGCGATGGGGATCCGGGCGTCCAGAATCTCGCACACCGCGTCCATGTGGCGCAGCTGCTGGGCGATCATCCGCCGGGTCTTGGTCATGTGGCCGGGATACCACTGGATGTTCATTCCGTCCATGGCAGCGCTCCTTTGCTCCGATCTCTCACCGGACCAGCCCGATGCGGTCCCACTCCCGGGCCCCCAGATCCGGGTTTGTGCCCGGCAGCAGCAGGAGCACCGCCTTGCCCTGGAGATAGCCCTCCTTCACGGGCCCCAGGCGGGCGCTGCGGCTGTCGGTGCTGTGGTCCCGGTGGTCCCCCATGACGAACACCTCATCCTCCGCCAGGGTCAGGGGGAACCGGGTGCCCTCGATGGTGTCGGTGAAGCCCTTCACGTAGGGCTCGTCCAGGGGCTGGCCGTCCACGTACACGGTGGAGCTGGCCAGGTCAATGTCAATGGTCTGCCCCCCCACGGCGATGATCCGCTTGATGAGGGTGTCGCTGAGATCAGCGTTGTAGTTGTTGATGACCACCACGTCCCCGGGCTGAAAGTCGCAGAAGGCGGCGTTGAGCACCAGCAGGCGGTCTCCGGTGTACAGCGTGTCCTGCATGGACGGCCCGCTGACACCGATGAGGCGGAAGGCGAAGGTAAACAGCAGCACCACGCCCACCACCGCCGTGATGAGGGCCTGGGCCCAGCAGTAGAGCATCCCCTCCAGGGTTTCCGGCTCCTTTTTCGCCTCCCCCTGCTCCGGGGAGGCGGCGTTTTCCGGGGTATCCAGCTTTTTATGTTCCTCTGCCATAGCGGCACACTCCTTAGAATAAACTGTTCTAATCTAACAGCATAGCATAGTTTTCCGGGGATTTCAACTGGGAAGTTGGTACGGGCTCCGTCCGGCGGGCAAAAAAGAGGGGGCGGGTCAGAACCGGACCCTCCCCTCCTCGGTTTACGCGCTCTCCTCCACGGCGGCCCTGGCGCGGACGATCAGCTTCACGCCCTCCATGGCCTCGATCTCCACCACGGTCCCGGCCGGGAGGTGCTGGCCGCCGGCGCTCCTGGCCGTCCAGGTCTTGCCGTCCACGTACACCGCGCCGGTGGGGCCCTCGTTGTCGATGTCCTCCGTCACCCGGGCCTCGCAGCCCAGCAGCCGGTCCGCGTTGGTGGGCACCACGTTGGGCGCCACATACCGCTGGGCCAGGGGCCGAACCGCTGCGCAGGCCGCAATGGACACCGCCACAAAGATCAGCAGCTGAACGGTCAGCGACACGCCGGCGTAGGCCGCGAAGGTGGCGCACAGCGCCCCTGCGGCGAACCAGATGGACACCAGCGTCAGGGTTGCCGCCTCCACAAAGACCGACAGCGCCACCACGCCCAGCCAAATCCACACCATTATATCCTTAACAAACAACATAGCAGCCCATCCTTTCTCTCCGGCCTTTTCTTCCACCTACAGTATACTACATTGACGGCCAGCCGTCAATCGGAGCCTACAGGCAGAGGCCCGGCGTCCCTGTGACGGAACGCCGGGCCTCTGTACTACTGCCGCCGGGCGTGGGCGGCGGGAATGAGCTTGCGGTACCAGCCCAGCATGTGCCAGCATACCGTCTCCCCCACCTCCCTGGAGGCCACCAGCTTGTCAGCCAGGGTCAGCACCCAGGCCTCGGAGGTCTGGGGCCAGGGGGCCAGGGGGAACATGTGGCTGGTGATGGCCTGACGCTGGCGCTGGTCCAGATCGAACATCCGCCCCGCCCGCCGGGCCGCGTGGGCCCCGTGGATAAAGGCGTGCATGTGCTTGATCCGCCGCCAGCCGGAGTAGCGCCGCATAAAGCGGCGGTGCCGCTCGCTCTGCCAGTCGTAGCCGAAAAAGTCGTGGAGCAGGGCCGCCCGGGTCACCGCCCGGATCCGCTCCTCCCGCATGTGGAACCGCCTGGCCAGCCGGTAGGCGCACCGGGCGGTGGACACGGAGTGGATGTAAAGGGAGTTCTCACCGCCGTGGTGGGGATAGGCCCGCAGCTGTAAAAAGAGCGGGTGGCTGGTGATATCCGCCGTCATTTCGTGAAAAGATTCCATGCAGATACGTCCTCCTTCGCGCTGCCGGAAACAGCCTCGTCATGATACTTCTATTATATACACCCCGGCCGGTCAAATGCAAGTGGAAATTCAGGATAGATTTCTTAAGATTTCCCGGGGGGCCTGTCCTCATCACCGGCGGACGCCGGAGGAGCGCCCGCCTTGACGGGAGGCGGCGCAAGGGGGTATACTGGAGGGGACGGGGGCGGAAGCGCCCCGCGAAAGGAGCTGATGACATGACGGCATCTCAGCGGCGGGAGGCGATTCTGGCCGCGCTGGCCCGGGCGGAGGGCCCGGTGAGCGCCGGGACCCTGGCCGGCCGGTTCGGCGTGAGCCGGCAGGTGATCGTGGGGGACGTGGCGCTGCTGCGGGCCGGCGGCGCGGCGGTGACCGCCACCGCCAGGGGCTACGTGGCGGAGCGGGAGCGGACGGAGCCGGTGCGCCGGGTGGCCTGCCGCCACACGGCCGGGGACATGGAGCGAGAGCTTCAGATCATGGTGGACAACGGCTGCACCGTGCTGGACGTGATCGTGGAGCACCCGGTCTACGGCCAGCTTACGGGGGCCCTGGGGCTGTCCAGCCGGTACGATGTGAGCCAGTTCGTCCTCCGGGCCGGCGCGGCCCAGCCCCTGTCCCTGCTGACGGAGGGGATCCATCTCCACACCCTGGCCTGCCCGGACGAGGCCTGCTTCCGGCGGGTACGGGAGGAGCTGGCCCGGGCGGGCTTTCTGCTGGAGCTATAGATCACCGGCGGGGCTCGCGGTGATGGCCCTCCGGCTCCACCGGGCGCTGCGGCGGGAGGAGGCCTCCCGCCCGGCGGGGGAATAGTCTCGCCTAGGGCTCCAGGAGGTCATATTGGATGGCGTTCTCCACCCTGGCGGGCTCCAGCGGCTGGATGACGCCGGGCTGGTCCGCGGAGATCACCTTGTCCACCGTCGGATCCTCCTCTCCGCCGGGCTGAATCACGCCGCTCCCGTCCTGGGCAAAGGGCCCCGTCAGGACCAGGATGGCGTCGTCCTCCGGGTCCAGCTCCGCCAGCAGGGCCAGCGCCTCGTCCGTGACGCTGGAGAGGGTCAGCACCACCCGGCCCGCCTCCTCGTCCACGCTGCAGCCCACGGACAGCCCCAGCCCGTACATGGCGTCAAAGGCCTGCTCCTGGAGACGGCGCAGATAGGACAGGCTGTATTTCACGCTGCCGAAGCCCACCGGACCGCCGGCCCAGTCCTGGATCTGGAGGGCCAGCGTCTTGTCCGCGCTGTCGTGGGCCTCCACAAGGTTGACGATCAGCGCGCCGCTGGGGTCAATATACGCCCCGCCGTACCAGTCCGGATATTCTCCGGGGCCCCAGTCCGCCGCGAACCGGGCCATCAGATTCTGATACGCCGCCGCCGCATCCTCCTGGGCCGCCGCGTCCTCCCTCACCAGGGCCCCGCCGGGCAGCTCCTCGTTCCGCCCCGTCCCGCCGGCCGTGTGGTCAGCGGCGGTCTCCGCATCCGAGCGTACGCAGCTGTGGAGGCGCGGTTCGGAGACCGGGGCGCCCGGCCGGAAGCCCGCCGTCACCTGCGCCCAGGCAGCGCGGTCCCGGACGATCCGCCCCAGGGGGAGGGCGGCGGCCGCCAGCAGGAGGCAGGCGGCCAGGACGGCGTACCGCGGGACAGCCCGCCGCCTCTTTCCGGCCAGACGGGCCTCCAGGGCGGCCCGGGCCTCCGGACTGGGGGACAGACGCTTCTGCATGGAGACGAAAAGTTCTTTATTCATCAGAAAACACTCCTTTCAGGACCTCCCGGAGCTTCTCCCGCCCCCGGGACAGCCGCATGCGCACCGTTCCCGGGCGCAGATGCAGAGCCTTCCCGATCTCCTGGGCGGACAGCTCCTGGAAGTAGTACAGATACAAAGGCAGGCGGTAGCTCTCCTCCAGACCGCACAGGGCCTCCCACACCAGCCGCTCCTCGTCCGACGGGAAGGGGGCGGCCTCCTCCCTCCGCTCCGAGAGGGGCACAGTCTTTTTCCGCCAGGAGGAGCAGGTGCAGCGGCGGCTCATGTTCACCGCCGTGCGCAGCAGCCACGCCTTCCGGTGCTCCTCGTCCCGGAAGGTCCTGCCGGACTGGAAGTAGGCCAGGAATACCTCCTGAAACACGTCGTCCGCGTCGGCAGAGGAGCCCGTCCTGGCCAGGGCCAGACCGTACACCATATTTTGATAGCGGCCAATGATCTCCGTCATCTCGCCGCCCGCGCGCAGCGGCAGATCGCTCATAGGCACAGCCCCCTTTCACTCTATACTCAAAGCAGGGGGGAGAATTGTCACAGACTCCCGGAAAAAAATATCACCGCCTCACCGCCCGGGCGGAGAGAAACAGGAACGCGCCCCCTATGAAGGCATAGGGGGCGCGTGATATGCGTTCAGCCAATCAGGAGGGCATTCCGCGCATCCTCCGGAGCAAAAGCGGGGTCTTTTCCAGAGCCTTGCACACCGCGCCCACCACGACGCAGGAGACAATGGCCTCAGGGATGCCGGCGGCATAGGCGGTGGTCATGACCAGCTGGCCCACGCCGCTGAGGTCCACGCCGTAGAAGGAGGAGATGACCTCCGCGCACAGGACCCAGAGCAGGCCCAGATAGAAAACGGTGTTCAGCGCGGAGCCCACAAAGCCGGTGATCATGTACCCGGCAACGGACACCTTCTCGCGGACGGCCGGAATCCTCCGCAGGCCCGCTGCCAGCAGGCCGGACAGCCAGCCCATGAGGATGCGGGCGCCCATGCAGACAAGGATATAGGCCAGAGGGGAGTGGGCCAGAGCCAGGGTGGCGAAGGGGTCCGCCCCCGGCATGGTCAGCACCTTAATCATGGCGCTCAGGCCGAAGAAGAAGCCCAGGAGCGCGCCCGCCGCCGACCCCATCATCACCGCGCCCACAATGACCGGCATCTGGATGGTGGTTGCCGCGATGGGCCCGATGGTCAGATAGCCCAGGGGCGTGAAGGACAGAAGGAAGATGATTGCCACCAGTATCGCCATACGTGTGATCTGCTGGACTTTGCTGCTGCTGTTCATGTTTTTTCTCCTTTTGAGGATATTTCACCTCGTGCTGTCGTCTCCCGCCGGGGGAGTACGGCGCACAAATTATATAATAACGGCAAAACAGCCGTCATTACCTGGCTTTCTGCCTGGGGCGGTTGGCCTCGTAGAGGCACCGCAGCCCCTTGAGGGTGAGATCCGGGTCCCGGATCACCTCCCGGCTGCACAGGGCCGTCACCAGCTCCCCGGACCCGCCGGTGGCCACGCACACCGCGCCCGCCATGCCCGGCAGGGCGGTAAAGCGGCCGATAAAGCCGTCGATCATCATGGCGCTGCCCCACAGCAGGCCCCGGCGGATGGCGTCGGCGCTGTTGCGGCCCAGGCAGGCCTCCTCCGCCCCCGCCAGCTCAATGGCGGGCAGCAGGGCGGTGGTCTCCTTGAGCATCTCCGCGCTGGGCCGGATGCCCGGCACGATGCACCCGCCCAGGTAGGTCCGGCTCTCGTCCACCGCGGCCACGGTGGTGACCGTGCCCGCGTCGATGAGCACCAGGGGCGCGCCGTACTCCGTCAGGGCCGCCAGGGTGTCCGCCACGATGTCGCTGCCCAGCTGGGAGGGATCGTCGATGCGGATGCGGAAGCCCGTGCGCATACCGGGCCCCACCCGCACCACCGGCACGGCCGCCACGGTCCGGGCCGCCGCCTCCACCAGTCCCGTCACCGCCGGCACCACCGAGGAGAGGATGCACCCGTCGATCTCCTCCCGGCCGATGCCGTGGAGGCGCAGCAGGTCATAAAACATGGCCGCGTACTCGTCCGCGCTGCGCCGGGTCTGGACGGAGGCCTTGGCCCGCATCCGGAGCCGCTGTCCCTGGAAGACGCCCAGGGTCACGTTGGAGTTGCCGATATCAATGGCCAGCAGCATAGGCGTCCTCCTTTTTTGTCATCATTGTTTTTCTTGAAAGAAAAAGAATCAAAAAGAACTTTCAGAGGGGATATCCTGTAGCTGCCGGCGGTCCTGCGGCAGACTGCTGGCAGCCCCGTTTTTGCGGCTTTCAAGTTTTTCTTTTGATACTTTTCTTTGTTCACAAAGAAAAGTATGATAACCTAAAAACAGTACATGCTGAAAAACGCCACCACGCCGGGTCCGCAGTCGTACTCCATGCCGCACTTCTCCGCCAGGTCCTTCACAAACACGCAGTAGGCGGACATGCAGGAGTATTGCAGCGCCGGAAACCGGCAGGGCGCGCCCTCCGCCAGGGCGCAGGGCGTACACAGGCCGCACCCGCTGGCCCCCACCATCAGCCCCGGCTCCCCCGCCCAGTCCATGAGCTCCCGGGTCAGCCTGTTGTGCCGGGCCTTGGCGGGCTTGGTCTGGCCCTCGTCCATGGGGTCCTCGATGTCCCACATGGTCTGCATCACCAGCGCCCGTGGCCAGCGCAGGATCCGCTGGCGCATCTCCTCCACAGTGCCGCAGTCCGGCGGGCAGCTGTAGTTGACCCCGTACTTCCCGCACAGGTTCTCCTGACACAGGGGACGGAAGGAGGGCATGAAGGTGATATCCCCGGTGTCGATCAGCGCGGCGTTGGCAAAGCCCAGCGCCAGCGCGTGGTCCAGCAGCGATTGCTCGTTCATGGTTCCCGTCCTCCTCGTTGTTTCGCTGGCTCCTATTGTACACCTTCCGGCGCGGTTTTTCCATAGAAATGTGATTGCATTTTTCCTGAAAATATGGTATCATACCCCTGAAAATCTGTTAAATACTTAACAAAGGAGATGCCCCATGGATATTTCTTCCCTGAAAGCCAGACTGGACGCGGCCCAGTATGTCTGCGACGACGGTCTGGCCACCACTCTGCTGGTGGCCCTGAAGCTGGGCCGGCCCCTGCTCATCGAGGGCGCGGCGGGCGTGGGCAAGACGGAGATCGCCAAGGTCATGGCCGGGGCCCTGGACCGGGAGCTGGTGCGGTTACAGTGCTACGAGGGCCTGGACGAGAGCAAAGCCCTCTATGAGTGGAACTACCAGAAGCAGCTTCTGAGCATCCAGGTGCGGATGAACCGCCAGGATCCCGACGAGCTCACCCGCTCCCTCTTTAGCGACGAGTACCTGCTGGAGCGGCCCCTGCTCCGGTCCATCCGGTCCGAGGAGCCGGTGGTGCTGCTCATCGATGAGATCGACAAGGCGGACGAGGAGTTTGAGGCGTTCCTGCTGGAGCTGCTCAGCGAGATGCAGGTCACCATCCCCGAGGTGGGGACCATGCGGGCCAAATCCGTGCCCTTCGTGGTTCTCACCTCCAACCGGGCCCGGCCCCTCAGCGAGGCCCTCCGCCGCCGCTGCGCCTACCTCTATATCCCCTACCCGGACGTGGAGAAGGAGGTGGCCATCATCCGCGCCAAGCTGCCCAGCGCCGGGGACCGGCTGGCGGTGCAGGTGGCCCAGGCGGTCCACGATCTGCGGGAGAATGACGCTATCCTGAAAAAGCCCTCCATCGCCGAGACCCTGGACTGGGTGTCCGCCCTGGAGGCCCTGGGCATCAGCGATCTGGACCGGGAGGCCGCCCGGCGGACCCTGGGCTTTGTGCTCAAGAGCAGCGAGGACATGGAGGCCGCCCTGGCCTGCCAGGAGGCGCCTGACCACCACCACTGCGGCGCCTGCGGCCACGCCGGACAGCCATGAGCGTCTACCTGGAGAAGCTGGCGGAGTTCTCCGGCCTGCTGCGCCGGGAGGGGCTGACCGTGGGCCTGCGGGAGACGGAGGACGCCTGCCGCCTGCTGGCGGACTGGGACCTGACGGACCGGGAGACGGTCCGCTGCGCCCTGGAGACCGTGTACGCCAAGAGCCGGGAAGAGCAGGCCGCCTTCCGGCGGGCCTTTGACGGCTTCTTTGTCAGCGTGGAGAAGCGGGAGGCCCTCCGCCGCTGCCACGAGGAGGAGGCCCAGGCCCTGGCCCAGCGCCGGGCGGAGGCGGAGCGGGAGCTGCAGGTCAACGGCCACCCCATTGAGCTGCGGGAGGACCTCCAGGAGGTCTATATTCGCATGGGCGAGGACAAACGGCGGGAGCTGATGGAGATGCTGGAGAAGACCCGGGGCACCATGGACCGCAGCCCGGACAAGCTCTACAGCAGCTTCATCCGCTCCGTGTTCATGAGCTTTCTGCTGGAGCAGCAGATGGTGATGGAGGACGCGGCGGTGGGCTGTGAGGCCTCGGACCCGGACCTGGCCCTGCTCTACCGGGACATCTCCCACTTCAAGGACGCGGACGTCCCCCGGGCCGCCGCCCTCATCGACGCCATCTCCCGCCAGCTGGACGCACAGCTCTCCCGCCAGCGCCAGACCGGCGGACACAGCGGCAAGCTGGACTTCAGGCGCACTATCCGCAGGGGGCTGGAGACCGGCGGCAGCTTCTGCCGCCTCTCCTACAAGCGCAAGCGGCGCACCCGCCGGCGGCTGGCGCTGCTGTGCGACGTGTCCGGGTCCATGCTCCAGTTCTCCGAGTTCGCCCTGCGCTTCCTCAAGTCCATGAGCGAGGTGTCGGAGTCCTCCCAGATCTTCCTCTTCTCCGAGCAGGTCCATCTGGTGGACCCCTTTGCCCTGCAAAATATGGACGCCTTCCGGGACTGCGTCCGCACCTCCGGCCTCTACGGCCGGGGTACCGATCTGGGCTTCGCCCTGGAGCAGGTCTGCCGCCGCCCCGGGGCCCTGGGCCCCTCCACCACCCTGCTCATCCTCTCCGACACAAAGACCATCGACATCCCCCGGGCCGCCCGGTCCCTGCTGGAGGCCCGCCGTCAGGCGGGGAAGGTCCTCTGGCTCAACCCCATCCCGGAGGGCAAGTGGCCCTATGTGCGCAGCATACAGACCATGTCCGCCCTGTGCCAGATGCTTCCATGCAGCACCCTGGACGAACTGGCAAGGGCGTGCCGGCGGCTCCTGCGGTAAGCATCCGGCAAAATCCGGGGAAGATGGGGCATATATGGCGATATCAATCTTTGTTATAGCCTGATCCCTAACTTTTTGCGGAAATTGACAGAATCCGCACTTGACATTTTCCCCATCGGATGGTATGCTATCCATGTGTTCGAAACTGTACAAATTGGTCACTGCTAGTGGACGGGCACTCTACGCCGCCTTCTTGCGGGGCTTCTTTTTGCACTGGACTAATTATTTTAGGAGGCTTCCCAATGATTTCTGGAACTGTGAAATGGTTTAACGCGGAGAAGGGCTACGGCTTCATCTCCAACGATGACGGCAGCGGCGATGTTTTCGTCCATTTTTCCGCCATTCAGGGCACTGGTTACCGCACACTCAGCGAGGGTCAGAAGGTTACCTACAGCGTAGAGCCTGACCCCAAAAACAGCAGCAAGATGCGTGCGGTGGACGTTACTGCCGTCTGATTGCGCCCTTTCGCAGAAAAAAGACGCGCTGTCCCGAGAGAGGACGGCGTGTCTTTTTTTGTCAGAACAGGATAATTTAAGCGCCCCGTACCAGGGAAGCCACCTTGGCCAGCTTCAATTTTTTGGCAGATTCCCCACCGTTTTCTCAGAATCGCCCCGCTCCATGGTGCGCCGGACATGGGCCTTAATCTTCTCGAAGGTCTCCGGGCTGAGATCGTGCTCCACCTTGCAGGCGTCGGCGGAGGCGGTCTCCTCGCTCACGCCCAGATAGACGAAAAAATCCGTCAGGGTCTGGTGGCGCTCGTAAATCTGCCCGGCAATGGCCGCTCCGGCGGGCAGCAGCTTGATGGAACCGTCGGGTTCCATCTCAATGTACCCGCTCTCCCGCAGCTTCTTCATGGCCACGCTGACACTGGGCTTGGAGAACCCCAGTTCGTTGGCAATGTCGATGGAGCGGACCATGCCCCGCCGCCGCCCGATCACCAGGATCGCCTCCAGGTAGTCCTCCGCCGATTCATAGATTCGCATGTACGCTTACCGCCTCTTCCCGCGGGATGGCCTCCCGCGATTTTTAGAACCTGTGTGAATACAGGTGCTCAGTATACCCTTGCAGGGCCGCAATGTCAAGCGCGCCGGGATTTGGCGGCACGCAGAGGGTTGACAAAACCGCGCGGATCGGTTATACTGAATACAGAAAGGGCGCTGCCGGGAAACGGCTGGCCCCTAGTTGGTTACAGAAGTAACCGCCTTGGTTGGAGCCTGGGGCGGTTACTTCTTTTTGCTGTTATGTACCTGCAAAAACAGGCCGCAAATGCCGATGATCACCAGACAGAACTGAAACAGTTCTGAGTATGTCAGCATAGGCATCCCCTCCTTTCATCGGAGGGGAAAGAAGTCCCCCTCCGGGATGGAGGGGCCACCCGCCTGCTGTGATTCCGTGCGGAACCCCACGGAACCCGTTGCCGGCAGCGCTGAAAGAAGATTCTTTCCTGCTCTCAGCATACCACAAAGGGAGCCAAAATACAATAAAATCCTCCAAAATCTTTGTAACATTTGACGTTGCACGTCCGGCGGCAACTTCCGCCCGTTACACACCCAGGGTGTAACGGTTTTTACCGTGCAATCAATCCAGAAAGGAATTGAGAGGATGAATTATACAAAAAATTATCACCTGCCCCAGTGGATCAAATCGGACCGCATCATGATGGACGACTTTAACGAGATGTGCCGGAACATCGAAAACGGGCTCAGCGAACGGAACCAGACCGTGGACAACCTCTCCGGCCAGATCACTAACGTCTCCAACACCCTCTCCCAGCAGATCTCCGGCAAGGCCGCGGAGAGCGCCACCTTTGAGCGCTTCTGCCGCGCCGCCTACAACCACTACCATCTGGCCGCCCTGTGTGCCCCCTTCCCCCGGCAGATGGGCGTTTTTCACCAGAGCTTTGAGCCGGAGAACGTCACTGTCCCCGGCATGACCCGCTGGGACGGCTTCTGCTACATGGGGAAGGGGACCAAAAACGTGACCGTGAAGGAGTTCTATGACGCATTGACCGTGGATGCCAACATGACCGTAAACAATAACTCCTCCGTCACCCCCCTTTCGGTCCGCTTTACCCCCACCATGCCCGGCGTGCTGAAAAAATTCCGGCTCACCGGCCGCTACTTCTGCCCCCAGCAGGTGGCGGAAGGGGGACTGTGCCGCGTGACCCTCCACAACCTGTCCACCAACAAGACGGAGGTCAACTACACCTTCTCCCTGAACATGGGCGTGGGCTTTGACGGCCGCGGACCCAGGACTGTGGCGATGAACGTGCCCTTCCACACCGGATACGACTCCCGGCTGAAAATCGAGCCCCTCAGCAGCAACTACACCCTCAGCTATGTGCCCATGTTTGACAATGAATTTCAGGTGGAGCTGCTGGACCTGCCCTCCGCCTCCATCACCAGGGTTGTGCCCTGCGAGCCCTGCGGCGGCGGCATTGTGCTGGTTCGCTTCCTCCCCTACGGCCAGGGCGGGACCATCACCCTGAGCTGGAATAACGCCAACGTCCCCGCCTATGCCACGCGGACCATCACCGATGAGCAGGGGAGAACGTTCCAGGAGGTGGAGTTCCGCAAAAACTGGGCGGTCCCGGCAAACAGCACACTCCGGCTGGATCTGCGCTGTTCCAACGGCGAGATTGCCCTGTACAGCTGGGGCGCGGCATTTATCTAAAGCAAAGGGGGCGGACACAGTCCGTCCCCCTTTTTATTCTTCTGGAAAAACCTCTGACAGGTCAATAACGCAGTCCTCCAGAACATTTACCCGCATTTTGTCGCCAGCCGCGCCGAACTCCTTCACAGCGTAGCGGCCGTCCTCCAGCCAGAAGGACTGCACAAATTTGTTCTCCGGATCCACGATCCAGTACTCACGCACGCCGGCCCGCTGGTACAGGCTGAATTTTGTAAACCGGTCCTGCCGCTGGGTGGAGGGGGACAGGATTTCCACCACCATGTCCGGCGCGCCCCTGCAGCCGTACTTGTCCAGCTTGGCGGGGTCACATATGACGGCAATATCCGGCTCCACCATGGTGTCCACGTCCTCCGGGTCCTCGCCGTCCTTCTCAAACAGCCGGACGGCAAAGGGGGCGGCGTAGACCTTGCACCCCTTGCCTCTCAGGTAGTTTGCAAGCTGTACGAATAGTTCGCCGCTGATTTCCTGGTGGATTCTGACCGGCGGGGCCATCATGACCGCTTCTCCGTCGATGATCTCGATCCGCTCGTTCTCCTCCCAGGTGAGAGCATCCGCGAAACTATAGTGCACGTTTCCCGCAGGCAATGCCATCGTATCACTCCTTCACCGTGTAATAACGCTTTCAGATGTTCTCATTATACCACAGCGTCCCCTGGATTACAAGCGGCCCCCGTCTCCGGACTGCGCCGCGAAGAAGCCCCCAAGGCCAAATGGCCTTGGGGGCTGATTTCTGCGTTCCGCAGAAGGGGTCATGGGTTATGCGGTGGGATTAGTTGTTAACAGCACGCTCACCAATCACCAGGGTAGCGCCCTTGGCATACACCGTAACCCGGAGAGTGGTCTGGGTCGCGCTGGACTCGACAACCTCTACCGCGCAGCCATTAGCCACTCTAGTGAAGTTGTTGATGCCAGCACCAACGGTAATGTTGAAGGAGTGCTCACAATCAACATTGCTGATCTTCACATCGTTGATGTAAGTGACGCTGCCATTGGGAGTGCTGATAGAAGGAGCAATATTGCTCGCTGCGCTGATGGTAACATCACCATTCACCAGCTTGGTGTTGAAGGTGACGGTCAGGCCGGAGCCAGTGACGTCAGCCCGAACGGTGTAGGCGTCGTTGGATCCCCTATCGGGGGCAGTGAAGGTCTGGGTAGCAGTGCCGCGGGTAGCAACAATGCTCTCCAGCTCATAGCCGGGCTTAGCGGAAGCGGTGAAGGTGAAGGTCTGACCAGCAATGTTCTTCATGTTGGAATCAACCTTGTAGGTCACACCAGCGGTGTTGCGGAAATCAACAGTGTAGCTCTCAGCATCGTAGCTGGGATTGAGCTCCACAGCGCCAGCAGGCATGGTGAACTGGAAGACTCTGCTGGAGGCATTGGCTACGCTCACAGTCAGCTCCTCGCCGCCGGAGACAGCCTTCAGGGTGTAGTAGCCACCGTCAAGAGTGTTCGCCGCAGCATTCAGGGTAACCTGGACCACATCACCAGCGTGAGCCTGAGCATTACCAGTAATTTCAGTCCACCTGTAGATGTTGCCATTGTTATCCTTAGCATTGGGGCAGGCCTTCTCCATCTTAGCGATGGTAATGTTCGCGCCAGTCTTGGTGGTGATGCTGTAGTTATCAGCGGTCACGGGAACAACCACATCCAGATCCTTGGTGACGCCCCGGATAGCAAAAGCAGTACTGGCATCCGCTGTGATGCGGTAGTAGCCATCGCCAGGATTCAGCGCGGTAGTGGTACCATACGCATAAATCAAGACATCATTAGTGCTGTTGTTAGCCAGCTGGAAGCCAGCGGGAGCCTTGTTGATGCGCACCTCGGTCTCGTTGTTGACCAGACGATCCTCAACAAAAGCGGTGCCGTGGCTGGTAGTAGCGGGGGAAACAATCTTTTCGACATAGGTGATTCTCACTCTGTGGTCACCAGAGGCGATCACATCCTTCTGAGACTCGCTGACATTGTTATAGATGCTGGTCAGCAGAGCGGCCATGGAACTGCCCTTAGCACTGTTGTCAACGCTGTAGGTCACATCAATGGTGAACAGAGCGTTACTGTTGTTGTCCTCAACCCAGATGATCTGGTGCTTGTTGTTCACCAGGTTGGACCAGTAGTCACCGTTCATGCGGCTGCCAACGGAGATGAAGCCGGAGCTGTTCTGGGTCACGGACAGAGCCTGGCCCTGGAGGTTGATCTGACGCTCCACATCGCCGCTGGGGCTGGTCATGGTGACACCGATGCGGTTATCCAGCTCCCACAGCTTGGTGACGACACCAGCGCGGAGGTTGAAGCCCGCAGTGTTGACGCTCTCGGGATCCAGCGCGTTGTTCACCTGGCGAGTATCAACCGGACGCAGAGTGGCAACGGAGTAGAGACCGCTCTCCACCTCGGCAACGCCGTAGGCCTTATAGATGCCAGGAGCGACAGTGTTGGAGCCCCAGTTGTAGGAGGTGGGGGTGATGCGGATGGCGCCGCCCTGCTTGGCGCTGATGGCCAGGACGTTCTGGGTGCCCACGGCCTGACGGCTGTTGGACAGAGTGCCAACGTAGTCGGCGCGGCCCAGGACGAAGAGGTAATCATCAGGCTGAGCGGAGTAGTTATCGGCCTCAATGACGATAACATCAGCAACCCAGTAGTTCAGACGATCCTTGTCGGTGGAGTTGTTGCGGGCAACAGCGTACATAGCGCGGATATTGGAGATCGCGGGCAGGCTGCTGAAGCCAACGAAGTGCTCCACGCCATTGTTGGAAACAATGTAGAACTCGGTGTCGTTTACGGCGTTCACATTGCTGTTATAGCCGGTAGCGACAACGGCGGGGAAGACGTTCTGGCCCTTGCGGACGCTGGTGCTGGTCAGACGGACATAGTCAACAGCAAAGCCGTTCTCAATCGTGCCGTTGGCGCTGTACTTCTGCTGGGCGGCAGTGCTCAGGGTCACGGTGCCGTCAGTGTTCACAACGTAGCGGGCAATGTTGGTGGTGGCGTTGCGGAAGATGTCCTTGGCGGCAAAGCTGCGGCCAGCGAAGCCCAGGTGGGCGGTGGCGGGCTGGAGGACAACGTTCTGAGCCCAGTTCTGGGTGGTGGTCACGATGTCGTTCCAGTTGTTGCGGAGACCGATGAGGCTGTACAGGTTGGAAACATAGTCGGGCGCAACACCGTTGGTCTTCAGGCTGTCCATAACGGTATTCAGAGTGTACCAGTTGTTGCGGTAAGAGCTGGTGCTGGGGACGTTGGTGAGCTCAGTGACACTCAGCAGGAAGTCGTTGCTGAGGGGGTTGTTGACAACGCGCTCGGTGATGCCCTCGTCGCCAGCCTTCATCTCAGCGGTGAGTCGGTCATTGATCACGTAGCGGTTGTTCTGGTAGTTACCCCAGTACATCTCGGTCAGCAGAGCGTAGCGGTTGCCATCAACGGGCTCGTAAGCGCGGATGCGGCCAAAGGCGTCCAGATACATACGATAGTTGACGTTCTCGCTCATCTGCTCGATGCGCTGATCCAGACGAGTGGCGTTGCCGATCTCGGACTGGCTGTACACATCACCATTGCTGGCGGTGGCGGTGATGGAACGCTTGTAGATGTCGTTGATCTTGGTGATGGTGTCCTCGGCGGAGTTGGCCTTCCAAACCATGGCCTGCTTGTCGATGACAGTGTACAGAACGATGTCGCCCTCGGCAACAGTGTTCATGTACTTGACCTGCTCAACGTTGTCCTTGTTGTTGATCAGGTCCAGGCTGTAGTAACGCAGGGTGCTCTTGTCACCGCTGGTGTAGGTGTTGACAGCCTTGTCCAGGGTAAAGGTGGTCTTGAAGGCGTAGTCGGCATTGCCATCGCCATCGTTGTCGATGATCTTGACCCACTCGCCGTCCTGAGCGGTAGCCCAGTTGTTCTCCAGCTCCTGGTCGATGTACTCAGCCTTGAAGGCGGAGAAGGACATCTCGTTGGACTTGTCGCCGGTGTAGTTCCAGTTGCCCACGAGGTCCTGGCTGTTGGTGCCGACATACACGCTGCCGGAAACGCCCCAGCGGGTCATGTCGCCATCGTCGGCCATGCCGAAGATGCCCTTGAGGACGGACAGGTCGTTAGCAACCAGCTCGTCGTCAACGCGGAACACCTTCTCGTAGGTCACGGGGTACACATACTTGCCGTTGCTGTCGCTGGCCAGAGTGGCGGTGGTGGTATAATCCTCCACGCCGGAGGCGAGCTTGATGACCTTGTTGGTGGAAGTGGTGGTGCCCTCGTAGACAGTGTAGCCACGGTCATAGGCAACCTTGGAGACGTCGATACCATCGGCGTACTTCTGGAACTCAGCCTCAGCGTCAGCGTCACGGAAGGTGACGTTCAGCTCGATGCGGCGGTTGGCCTCGTTCTTGGTGGAGTGATCGAAGTCAACAAAGAACTCAGTGCCGTCGTTCTTGGACATGCCGGAGACGTCGGAGAACTTGGAATTGCTGCCAATGTCCACGTTCTTGCCGTTGTCGGCAGTGTTGTCGTAAACGGTGTTGTCAGCCTCGGAGATCAGCAGGACCTTGGAGCCCTGGATGTAGGCGT
>ERZ779632.210-NODE-210-length-38716-cov-12.028996_pt1 | contig 38716 bp, 32 predicted proteins | sample MGYA00514194_ERZ779632 | MGnify/ENA primary metagenome ERZ779632 (study PRJEB29562, sample SAMEA4376704) | mouse gut metagenome | isolation source: Cecum | study: EMG produced TPA metagenomics assembly of the A DSS colitis mouse model was used to assess the... | reverse complement strand
GATTTCCGACGTGCCCAAGATTTTCAGCGAATGGGATTTGAGCACGGTGGGGTAAAAATCTATAAAGCCTGAGAAAACACAGAAGGGAAGCCCCGTCCAAATGGACGGGGCTTCTTTGCTATGCTTTAAAGGCGGTTTTACAGATTCAACTCCATGTCCCCATTCTTCACCCAGCCCAATCTGCGCAGGCCAAAGTCAATGATCAGGGAGAGCAGGGCGGGCAGGATAAAACAAATCAGCGCAAGCCCCAGCCAGTCCATGGGAGTGATGGCTGCTTTTGTCCCGGCGGCAATGTCGCTGACCCAGCCGGAATAGACTCCAATCTGTCCTACTAAACCGCATGTGCCCATGCCGCTGGAAATAGGCGCGCCGTTCATCTGCAAGCCGAAAAGACAGGTAGCCAGCGGCCCGGTGACAGCGGAGGCCAGGGTGGGGGCAATCCAGATTCGGGGATTCTTAATAATGTTGGGCACCTGGAGCATAGACGTGCCCAGGCCTTGGGCCACCAGCCCGCCCCACTTGTTTTCCCGGAAGCTGATAACCGCAAAGCCCACCATCTGGGCGCAGCACCCAGCTACTGCCGCACCGCCTGCCAGCCCGGTAAGCCCCAGGGCAGCGCAGATAGCCGCGCTGCTGATAGGCAGGGTGAGGGCAATTCCCACCAGTACAGAGACAAAAATTCCCATGAAGAAGGGCTGCAAATCTGTAGCCCACATAATCAGGCTGCCCACACTGGCGGCGGCTGTGCCGATAGCAGGAGCGCAGAGATAAGCCAGGGCCGCGCCGGAGAGGATGGTGACCGAGGGTGTAACCAGAATGTCCACAGGCGTTTTTTTGCTGACCAGCTTTCCCAACTCTGCGGCAAGAATGGCAATCAGCAGCACTGCCAGGGGGCCTCCCTCGCCGCCCAGGGTGTTGGAGGCGCTGCCTACAGCAGTCAGCGAAAAGAGCACCAGGGGCGGAGCCTTTAAGGCGTAGCCAATAGCCACCGCCATAGCAGGCCCGGCCATGGATTTCGCAAAGTTTCCAATGTCCTCCAGCACCGTCAGCCCGCACTGGGCGCCGATGGTGGAAATGATAGTACCGATAAGCAGGGACGCAAACAGGCCCTGGGCCATAGCGCTCATTGCGTCCACAAAATACAGGCGGCAGTAAGCCTTTACAGTCTGCCACGCCCCGGCCCTTTTGCCGGGGGCGGCTGTCTTTTGATTTTCCATACAGGATTTTCCCCTTTCCAAAAAGGGAACGGGGGAAACATGCAGAGGCGTTTCCACCGTTCCTTCAGGCGTTTAAGTGTGGATCCGCTTCCGTACAGGTTGCGTATATATATTGGCTATGTTGCCTGGGCAAGAAGTCTGTTTTTGGCAGGGGAATCGCCGCCGGAGGCTTTCCGGTTTGCCTGGTCGTTCCCTTTCCCTACTGGCAGTACGTCCCGCCCGGGCCGTCTTGGGTTCAATCTATTGTAACATAAAGGCGCACACCTGGCAACCAGAATTTAGAAGTCGTACCAATAGGGCATAGCACAAATCTTTCCGGCAAATTTTGCAGGCTTCTGTGTTGGAAATCCTCGAAAACCGACAGGTTTTCTTGCGGTTTCCGCCTTGAAGCCCACAAAATTTTCTCGAAAAACTTTGTACCACTCCTATCGGTACAACTTCTTACACAAGGGAATGCCTGTTACAGCACTCCCTTGTGAAAAAGCCGGACTTAGCCTTACCGCACACGCTTCAGCTTCCCGCCGCACAGGCAGCGGTACCGCCAAGGTGCTTTCACCACCTTGCACATGCGCAGCCTTTTTATTTCCCTGCCGCAGGACTGGCACCGCAGGACATACTTTACCTCCTCCCGCCGCAGAGGGGAGAAGGCTTCCTCCACTTTCACCGTCCGCTGGATAGAGGTGCCCAAAGCCTGGTTCACAACTGCCGCATAGCTTTTCCATAAAGGCCCGTGGTTCCGGCACCCAGGGCAGGTGTGCAGCAGTTCATGGAGAAGCGTTTCCTTCAGTAGGTCTGGGGACTGCAAAATCCCGGCGGACACCTCAATGGTATATGTTTCCTCCTGGAACCGGCAGCAGCCCAGCCGCCGCTTGGCCCGGGTGTTCACCTGTACCTGCGGCAGGATTTGGGGGGAGACAGGCACCTGCAAGTCCCGCAACTGCACCAGCAGGGCTGCCATCAGTCTGTCCAGTTCCCCATCCTGTCCGCACATTTTTAATGCCTGCGGCCCTGTTTCCAAAACCAAACCTCTCCTTTACAGGTCTATCCAATACCGGCGGGTTAAACGGCCCTCTTCTTCCACCCTGTTTTCCAGTTCGCCGCCGCAGTCCTCTATGGTGCTGGCAGAGGCCTGGTTCTCATCATCACAGGTGACAAGCACCCGGGCAAGGCCCCGCTCTCGGGCCTTTTCCAGGCATAGGGCCAGCATGTAGGGCGCAAGGCCCTTACCCCGGCAGCTAGGGCGGATGCCATAGCCGATGTGCCCTGCGTAGTGCAAGAGGTAATCATTGAGTTCGTGGCGGAAATCTATGGCTCCCAGCACGCGGCCTGCCCTGTCTGCAAAGAAATAGGCGGTGGAGGGCACCAGGCCCTCCGGGGCGTGGCTGCGCATGGCCATGGTGTCCTCCAGCCATTTTTCATAGCTGCGGCCCCTCAAATGCATGGCGCTGGGGTGAAACCCAAAGCCGGGTTCTTCCGCGTTCCACTCGTTAAAGTAGGCCATAAAGGCTTCCTGGCCCACCTCCTCCGGCAAAACCAGGGAAAGCCCTGCTGCCTTGGCCCGAATCAGGCGGTATTCAGCGGCAGTCATCGAGTAAAAGCTGGCGTCCTTATACGTGCCGTCATAAATCTGCAGGGCGCGGCGCAGTGTTCCCTCATAGGTAAACCCGCATTTTTCTATCACCCGCCGGGAACCTTCATTGCCCACATAATGATCAACTGTCAGAAGCTTTACCTTCAGCCGCTGGAAAGCATAGTCCATCACAGCATTCACCGCCTCAGTGGCATACCCCTGGCCCCAATACTCCTTGCCCACCCAATAGCCCACCATCCTGCACTGGGGGTTCTGGCGGCGTATCGCATCCGGGTGCAGGCCTAAAGCGCCTGCCAGCCTTCCTGTCTCCTTTTCTTCCAGGGCAAAGAAGAGTTCCGGGCAGTTTTCCCCGTTTATCCATTTCTCCAGCATCTCCCGGGATTCCTCCAGGCTTTCGTGGGGCTTCCATCCGGCGGCAGGGCCGATGTCAGGGCCGGCGCACAGGCGGTACAGGCTTTCCACATCGTCCATGTTCCAGGGCCGCAGGAGCAGCCGCTCTGTAGTCAGCGTCCTCATAGGCGTTGTTCCTCCTTTGCCATAAAAATCGCCATGCGATACAGGATTCGCACAAAGAGCCATGATAATACAGCCTTTTGTGCCCGGTATCGTTCCTTTCTGCATATTTTTCACACTAACTTTGTGTTCACACTCAGGCGGTTAATTGTCTCCTCCGCGCGGCTTCTTAGTTTTTGAGGGTTCTTAGGAAACTTGCCGAAAGCAATGTTTTAGACTTCTTTTCAAAAAGTCCCTTAAGTGCGGTCAATGGACAGCACGCCCTTGATTTTTGACAGGCGGTCAATGATATTCTGCAGTTGGGGCAGGCCGTTGATAGAAATAGTGGCGGAAATCACCGCATTGACGCCGCCCTTTTCCTGGCGGGAATTTAACGAGTGGATAAAAATTTTCATATTGGAAAGCTGCATGGTCACGTCAGCCAAAAGGCCCGCCCGGTCTTCCGCCACAATGTGCAAGGTGGATTTGAAATCGTCTTTCACATCCCCCTCCCAATAGGCGTTCACCCACCGTTCCGGCTCGGGGCATTGGGTCAAATCCTGGGGGACGTTGGAGCAGCCCCGCTTATGGATGGACACGCCGAAGCCCCGGGTGATAAAGCCCACAATGTCGTCTCCAGGCAGGGGGTTGCAGCACCGGGAAAGCTTTACAAGGCAGTTATCCATCCCTTCCACCAGCACGCCGTTTGCCACCTTCTGTTTGCGGGGCACTGCGGGCGGGGGGATCTGGGCCGGATCCTCCGGAACAGAGGCCTTGTGCAGGCGCTGGTATTCCTCCTTAATACGGGGCAGCACCTTCCAAAGCTGTATGCCGCCATAGCCGATGGCAGCGTAAAAATCTTCCTCATTAGAACAGTTGTGGCGCTTGCCCACGCTTTCCACCATGTAGGCCATCAGCTCCGGGCTGAAGGCCATGCCGCTGCGCCGGAACTCCCGTTCCAGCTCGGCCTTGCCCTCTATAATGTTCTCTTCCCGCTTCTCCTTTTTAAACCAGGCCCTTATCTTGTTCCTGGCCTCGCTGGTGCGCACCAGGGTGAGCCAGTCCCGGTTTGGGCCCTTGCCCACCTCCTTGGTGGTGAGGATTTCAATAATTTCCCCGGTTTTCACCTTGTAATCCAAAGGCACAATGCGCTTATCCACCTTGGCCCCAATCATCCGGTTGCCCACAGCGCTGTGGATGGCATAGGCAAAGTCAATAACCGTCGAACCCATAGGCAGGTTGCGCACATCCCCCTTGGGGGTGAACACGAACACCTCTTCCGGCACAAGATCGCTTTTGATGGAGTGTACCAGGTCGGTGATATCCTCGCTTTCCGCCTGGTTTTCCAGCATCTGGCGTATCCAGGAGAGCCTGTCGTCCATGGAGCGGTTGTCGGAAGCCTTGGCAGACATGCCCAGCTTATACTTCCAGTGGGCCGCGATGCCGTATTCCGCCGTATAGTGCATCTCCCAGGTGCGGATCTGCACTTCAAAGGGCACGCCAGCCTTGTTTATCACAGTGGTGTGCAAAGACTGGTACATGTTTGGCTTTGGCAGCGAGATATAGTCCTTGAAACGGTTGGGCAGGGGCTGGAAGGTGTCGTGGACGATGCCCAGCACGTTGTAGCAGTCCTCAATGGTGTCCACAATCACCCGCAGGGCAAAAACGTCGTAAATCTCCTCAAAGATTTTCCCCTGGATGAACATCTTGCGGTAAATGCTGTAAATGCTCTTGACCCGGCCTTCAATATACACGTTGGGCACTGCCTGCCCGATGCGTTCCTTTATCTGCTTTTTCATGGAAGCAATGAATTCGTCCCGGCTTTTGCTGCGGGAAGAAAGGTTTTCCAGCACCTCGTGGTATGCGGAAGGATCCAGATATTTTAAGGAGATGTCCTCCATGCATTCCTTTACGGTGCGCATACCTAAGCGGTGGGCAATGGGGGCATAAACCTCCAGGCACTCCCGGGCTTTATCCCGCTGCTTCTGGGGGGAAACGTATTCCAAGGTGGAAAGGTTGTGCATCCTGTCGGCAAATTTGATGATAATCACCCGGATGTCCTCTGCCATGGCCATCAGCATTTTTCTAAGGTTTTCTGCCTGCTGCTCCTCCCGGGAAGAATAGGGGATTTTGTCAAGCTTTGTCACGCCGTCAATAAGCAGGGCCACCTCATGGCCAAACTGGGCGGTGATGTCCTCAATGGTGCAGTCGGTATCCTCCACCACGTCGTGGAGAAGCCCCGCCATCACAGACTGGGAGTCCATGCCCAGCTCCACCAGAATGGCTGCCACAGACAGGGGGTGGATGATATACGGCTCTCCGGAGCTGCGCCGCTGATCCCGGTGCTTTTCCTCCGCCAGCCAGTAGGCCTCCCCAATGCGCTCCCTGTCATAGTCCTTGCCGCTTTCCCCTATGATCTTCTGCAGCTCTTCATAAGAGCTTATCTGGATAATGTCCGCCATTTTTCATCCCTCCTCTTTATTTACGGTTCCGGGCCTGCCAGTCTCTGGTACAAGGGAGAGGCAAAGATATCCACCTTTTCTTTTGCAGGCGTCAGGGCTATATGCAGGGCCTCCCCCTTTTCCTGCCGGATGATAAGCCCCCGTTCCTCCAGCATGTCTAGAGACACCAAAAGCTTTCCCAGGCCGCTTTCCGGCTCTCCCAAGGCCCGCAACAAGGCAAGAGGGCCTGCGGGGCGGCCTTTTCTCCCTCCTAAATGCCTGTACAGCGCCACAAGCCTTTTCCTGTCCGGGGCAAGGCTTGCTTTCTCCTCCTGTAATAAAGGCTCCCCGCAGCGCAGCTTTTCATACAGACGCAGGCTTTTTATACAGTCCGCTGTCTCCAGCCCCGCAGGCTTCATGTCTTTTATCACAATGCTCAACTGTTCCTCTCCCCGGTATTCCCGGGCTTCCAAAGCTACAGCCAAATCCAGCAAGTCTCCCGGGGCATAGGGGAATTCTTCCGGCTTTACCCGGAAGCGCATGCACCGCACAGTCATCCCCTCCCGCGAAAAGAGCAGCCGCAGGTGCTCCCCTCCGCCCACAGGCAGAACTTCCCGCAGTTCCATCCCGTACAGGCCGAAAAGGGGCTGGGGATTGCCGCTGCCAAAAGGCTCCAGAGGGGCAAGGGAGCGGGGGAGGGCAGGGGAGAGGATGCCGGGCCGCAGCTTGCAGTCCAGCCGCAGGGTTTGGGCGGGCATAAAGGGGCAAGCTTCCTTTGCGTATTCGTTTATTTTCTCCCGGAAAGCGTCCACATTTTCCGGCGCCATGCTGGCCCCCGCTGCCATGGGATGCCCGCCAAAGCGGGTGAGCAGCTCCGCGCAGTGAGAGACAGCCTCAAAGAGGGAAAAGCCCTCCACGCTGCGCCCGCTGCCCCGGGCCTCCCCGCTGTCCACTGAAATGACAAAGCATGGCTTGCCATAGCGTTCTGTCACCCGGGCCGCCACAATGCCCACCACCCCGTGGTGCCAGCCCTTGCCGCTTACCACAATCACCCGGGCATACCGCAGACTGGGATCAGCCTCCACTGCCGCCATCACTTCCCCGCTGATTGCCCGCTCAATCTGCCGCCTGCGCTGGTTGTCCTCCGCAATCTCCGCCGCCATGCTCTGGGCGGTGTCCTCCTCCTCGCAGGTGAGCAGCCGCACTGCCCGTTCCGGCGCGCCCATGCGTCCGGTGGCATTGATACAGGGGATAACGGAAAAGGCCAGGGAGGTGGCTGTAAGCCCGGCTTGTTTCCCGCATTGGGCCAGAAGGGCGCCCAGCCCCAGCCGGCCCCCTTTTTCCAGCAGCCTCAGGCCAGCCTGCACAATGGCCCTGTTTTCCCCCAGCACAGGCACCACATCGCCAATGGTGCCCAGGGCCGCCAAATCTCCATATTCGCTGACCACCTGCCCCGCGTCCCCGTCCTCCAGGGCAATCAGGAGTTTTAACACCACACCTGCCCCGGAAAGCTCCCGGAAAGGGCTTTCGTCGTCAGCCCGGTGGGCGTCCACAACGGCAGCAGCCTGGGGCAGGCGCTGGTGAGGCCTGTGGTGGTCAGTCACCACCACGTCCATGCCCAGTTCCCCCGCCAGCGCCACTTCTTCTATAGAGGAGATGCCGTTATCCACTGTGACAATCAGGTTCACCCCCTGCTGGTGCAGGGCCTCCACAGCCCCCCGGTTCATACCATAGCCCTCTCCCTCCCGCTGGGGGATATAGTAGAGCACATCGGCTCCCATGGCCTGCAGATAGGAAAAGAGCATGGCAGTGGCGGTTACGCCGTCAGCGTCATAGTCTCCGTACACCGCGATTTTTTCAAAGTCTTCCACAGCCCGCCGGATACGGGCCACAGCCTTATCCATGTCCTGCATCTGGTAGGGATCTGCAAGCGCCTCCCCCTGGAAAAGCCCTTCGATGGCTTCCCGGGTGTGGAACCCCCGGATGTCCAGCAGGATACCCAGGGAAGAGGGCAGGTCATATTCCTCCGAAAGCTTTGCCGCCCGCTCTTTATTGAGGGGCGCAACCTCCCATTTTCTGATATTCAACAAACCCCACCCCATCCGCCATGCGGCATAGAATTCGCACAACAAGCCATGAAAAAATGGCGTTTTGTGCCCGGTATCGTTTCCTCTTTTGCTTTTCACACTGCCAAACGCCATGCGGCACAAAATTCGCGCAAAGAGCCATAAAAGAACAGTCTTTTGTGTTCGGTATCGTTTCTTGCTTTAATAGATAATCTGTCTCTATTCTATCATTTTCCCCGGGGAAAATCAAGTAACAGGCCGATTACAAGGCTTCCCCCGCATGGGCCTTGGCCCCTTCCAAAATCCCATGAAAAGAAAAGGCGGGGCAGCCGGAAATCCCGGCTATCCCCGCGTGTTTTCCAAGCATTACAGCCGCACCAGCCCGGTCTCCAGCATCTCCTGGGCCGCCAGCAGCATTCCCAACTGCCCACTGTGGTAGTTCAGCCCCCCCTGCATCCAGGCGGCGTAAGGCTCCCGCAGGGGCGCGTCGGCGGAAAGCTCAATGGAGGAGCCAAGGGTGAAGGCTCCTGCCGCCATAATCACCTGGCTGTCATACCCAGGCATGTCGCTAGGCTCCGGCGCCACAAAGGAATCTACAGGCGCGCCCTTCTGCACGCCCCGGCAGAAAGCGATAAGGTTTTCCGGGGTTTCCAGCCGCACCACCTGGATAATGTCCGCCCGCTTTTCCTCTGGCGCAGGGGTAACGCCAAAGCCCAAAAGGGAAAACAGGGCTGAGGCAAAAGCAGCCGTTTTCAGGGCTTCCCCCGTCACATGGGGGGCATGGAAGGCGCCCATGAAAAGCTCCCGGCTGTGGCCCAGGGTGCAGCCGATTTCCCGGCCTGTGCCCGGTGTGGTCAGGCGGTAAGCGCACAGCTCTATCAGGTCATGCCGGCCTGCAATATATCCCCCTGTAGGGGCCATGCCGCCGCCGGGATTTTTAATCAGGGAGCCTGCCATAATATCTGCGCCCACAGACACAGGCTCTGTCTTTTCCACAAATTCGCCGTAGCAGTTGTCCACCATCACAATGCAGTCCGGGGCCTTCCGCTTGGCAATCTCCGCTATGCGCCCAATTTCCGCAACAGAGAGGGAGGGCCGCAGGCTGTATCCCCGGGAGCGCTGGATGTACACCATCCTATACGCCGGGGAAATCCGTTCTTCCATGGCGGCATAGTCCGGCCTGCCGTCTGGCAGCAGATCCAACTGCTCATAGCCAATGCCATATTCCTTCATGCAGCCAGGTTTTTCCCTGCCGGGCAGACCGATAACCCCCTGGATGGTGTCATAAGGGGTGCCTGTCACGCACAGCATCTTGTCCCCGGGCCGCAAAAGCCCAAAAAGGGCCACAGTCAGGGTATGGGTGCCGCTGACGAAGTTCCACCGCACCAAAGCGTCCTCCGCCCCCAGGGCATAAGCATACACCTGGTCCAGCACGTCCCGGCCCGCGTCGTCATAGCCATAGCCTGTGCTGCCGAACAGGTGCCGCTCGCTGACCCTGGCCCGGTTGAAGGCCGCCAGCATTTTCTGCTGGGTATACCGCTGGTTTTCTTCAATCTTCTCAAAGGCAGGGCGGCACAGGGCCTCTGCTTTGTCCGACAGCGCCAGCAGTCTTTCATCTATGTTAAAATATGGAAACATGCCTGTCCTCCTTCCAAGCCGTATATACCCAGTTGTCCTCATGGACATACTGGTGCTTCCGGTAAAAAGGCTCGTTTTTGTCCTGCTCCCGGAATATGTACAGGGTTTTTCCCGGCAGGCAGGCCTCTGCTTTTTCCAGAAGCCTGCTGCCAATGCCTTGGCCTCGCAGGCTTTCTTCCACTGCCAAAGCCGAAAGCACCGCGCCCCTGCGGCTGATAGCAGACACTACCGCGCAGCCTGCCAAGGCCCTGTCCTGGTACTCTGTCAGTGCCAGGGCCGTACCCCGGCGCAGCTTCAGGGATAGATCCAGATAAAACGGCTCAAAGTCCCCGGCCATGCCGCAGGCTTCCAGAAGGCCGTATATGTCCCGGATAGGTGCTTCCCCTAAGGGAAGCGCTGGTTCGCTGCCGGAAGGCAGCACCTTTTTCAGCACCTCCCCCTGCAAAGCGGGGGAAAGCCCCAGGGCCTTGGCAGCGGCTTCCGGCGCGATAACCGCCTCCGGGCCGATTGCCTGCAAAAACTCCCTTGCCTCTGTCCTGTCTCCAATTTCCCCGCAGACAATCAGAAGGCCGTCCACCAGGCAGTAAGCACAGCCGCTTTTCTCCTCCAGCCAAAAGCAGGCAAAGCCTTTGTCAAAGCCATAAGACCGGATAAGCGCCGCCATTTTACAGCCAAAGGCTGTTTCTTCGCACAGCCGGGAAAGCCTGCGCTTGTCCTCCTCTTTTTCCACAAACCGGATCAACCTGCTCCCCCCTCACACAGAAAAAGCGCCCCGCAGGGCCGCGGGGCACCAAAATTTTCAAACTGCCGGGCCTGTACACATCCAGGCTGCTTACTTGGTGAAATACATCACCGCATTGACAATAATGACAAAGGCAAAAAAGCCCACAGCGATGAACTTCGTCCACCGCGCCAGGAAAGCGTCTACGCTCCGGGCCTTGTGCTTGGCTAAAAAGGTGTCGGCAGCGCCTGTAACCACGCCCACATTTTTCTGGTTGCCCTCCTGCAGCAAAACCACCAGGATAATGGCAATGGAAAAGAGCAGCAGCACAACGCCGAAAATAATTTCCACAACGCTCATTTGGTTCTCCCCCTATAAAGGTATTTTTTGCAGCCCCGGCCCACAAGATGTGGGTGGTTTTTCCCGGAAGCCAAAACTCTGTCGCAAAATAGCATAAGATATCATACCACAGCCCGGCCTGATTTGCAAGGGAAAGGGGCGCTTTTTTAGAAATTTTTTCTTCCTGCATAATTTCTCCCCGCCTGGGCCACAATATGACCAAGCAGCCGGCAGCGTTTGCGTGCCGGCAAAGAAGCGGGTCGTCCAAAAGGACCGGAGCCTCTGGGGGCTTTCGAGGAATCCGCCCCTTTGCAGGCTCCGGCTGCTCGCCCTCTGGCTCCTCAGCGCCGGCAGCTTTGGAGACCAGGGGGCCGATTTTTTTGCAGGTACATGTCGGCGTTTGAACCCGCGCCCAGCCCCTTACCCGTAGGACACCAGGGGGTTCATCTTGCCGTGGCTGCGCCCGTCCATCTTGTCAATGTATTTGATGGCCCGCCCTGCCCCCAGCACCACGCAGTTTTCCGGGTTGTCAAAGGTGACCACCGGGATTTTTGTCTTTTTGGAAAGCAGGGTGGAAAGGCCGTAGAGGTTAGCGGAACCGCCTGTAAGATAGATGCCGTCTGTAAAGATATCTGCCAGCAGCTCTGGCGGCGTTTCCTCCAGGGTGGCCTGCACTGTGCGGACAATGGAAATGGCAGGCTCTATAAGGGCTTCAATCATCTCGTCCGAGTTCATAATAGTGGTTTCCGGCAAGCCGTTCATGGCATTGCGGCCTTTGAGCACAAAGGTCTCCAGCCTTTTCCGGGGATAGGCGCAGCCGATGGCCCGTTTTGCCCCCTCTGCCATGCGATCCCCGATTACCAGATTGAACTTCCGGCGGACATATTTCACAATGGCGTCGTTGAAATCGTCCCCGGCAATGTGGGTGGAGTTTGCAATGGCGATGCCGTTTAAGGAGATAACCGCCATGTCTGTGGTGCCTTCCCCGATGTCCACGATCATGGTGCCGTGGGGGGCGGCAATGTCCACCCCCGCCCCGATAGCCGCCGCCACAGGTTCTTCGATCAGGCACACCTTGCGCACGCCGGCCGCGCCAATGGCGTCTACCACCGCCCGCTTTTCCACCTCGGTTACCCCGCAGGGGACGCTGACTACCACCCGGGGCATAAAGACCCGGCTGCTGCCCAGGCGCTTTAAATAATAGGTGATCAGGTGCTCTGCCAGGGAGAAATCGGAAATAACGCCGTTGCACAGGGGACGGGAGACAACAATGCGGTCTGAGGTGCGACCCAGCATTTTATATGCCTCTGTGCCGATGGCAATGACTTCATCGGTGAGGGTATCCACGGCAATAATGGAAGGCTCGCTGAGCACAATGCCCTTGCCGTCTAAGTAAACCTTGAAATTAGAGGTGCCCAGATCGATGGCGATATCGGTTCCTATCATACTTCATTCTCATCCTTACTCTTCATTCGGGGGCGCCCCGCTGGAAAGCTTTATTATGTATTTCCCTGCCCCGCAGGCTGGAAAATGCATGGACAATTTTTCTCCGGTTCGGGGCGGCCCATTCCGTTCGCACAATTTGCCTGTACTTATACAACATATAGTATACACCAAAGTTCCCGCTTTTTCAACAAGAATCTTTTGGCGGGATGTTCCGTGAAGTGCAAAAAAAATATTAATAAAGGGGAAAGTATGACGGGTAAATTCTAAAATACCTGGTGTTTGCAGATCAGCAGAAAATTTAGGTGTGTCCTCGAGAACTGACCGCCTGAAATCGCTGCACAGATGAGCGTGCATACGGTTTTCCAAATGATAAAGTTCCGCAACGAAGGTTAAAAAAACCGGAACAGAGTCTGTTGGCTCTGCCCCGGTCTTGCTATACATTTACTTTCCAAAAGTATATAACATATATTACCACGCTTAGGCTTTAGACTAAAGAACCTGCTTCTTTCTTTTTGCCTTATAAGCTTTTGGAAAGCTCCTTCAAATAGGCCCGGAAATCTGTCCCGATTTCCGGATGGGCCAGGGCAGCCTCCACGCTGGCCTGCATAATCCCCAGCTTGCTGCCCATATCATAGCGGGTGCCGGTAAAGTCCACAGCAGTCATGCCGTCCCGGCGGGCCAGGGTGCGCATGGCGTCTGTAAGCTGGATTTCCCCTCCTGCGCCTGGAGGCGTATCGTCCAGAATGTCAAAAATTTCCGGCGGGAGCACGCAGCGCCCCAGAATGGAATAGAGGGAAAACTCCTGGCCGGGAGCGGGCTTTTCAATCATATCCGTACAACGGAACAGGTTGTCCCGCAGCGGCTCCACCTTTAAAGAAGAATATTTCCGGATGGCCTCCGGGGAAACCTCCTTCACCCCCACAACGCCAACGCCGTAGGACTCATAGGCCCGCATCAGTTGGGCGCACACTGGCTCCTCCCCGAAAATCACATCGTCCCCATAGAGCACAGCAAAAGGCTCCCCCTGCACAAAGCTGCGGGCGCAGTTCACCGCATGGCCCAGGCCCTTTGTCTCCTTTTGCCGCACATAGTAAATGTTGGCAAGCCTGGAAAGGGCCACCACCTGTTCCAGCATAGCCTCCTTTTCAGGGCTGCCCATAAGGCGTTCTTCCAGCTCGGGGGCGCGGTCAAAGTGATCCTCCAGAAGGCCCTTGCCCCGGTTTGTGATAATCAGGATATCTTCAATGCCCGAAGCGGCGGCCTCCTCCACAATATACTGGATGGCAGGCTTGTCCACAATGGGCAGCATCTCCTTGGGCATGGCCTTGGTGGCCGGCAGCACCCGGGTGCCAAGGCCCGCAGCGGGTATCACCGCCTTGCGTATCTTTTTCATAAGGCTTTCGGCTCCTTTTCGCAGATTTCAAAACCCAGCCCGCAGCGCGTCCGGGTTTTTAGAAGCTGTACCGATAGGATTGGTGCGAAGATTTTCGAGGAAATTTTGTGTGGTTCAAGGCGGAGAACCGCAAACGCATATATGCGTTTAGAAAACAAAACGTTTGAAAAACGTTTTCGGTTCTTCGAGGATTTCCAACACAGAAGCCCGCTGAATTTCCCGAAAAGGTTTGTGCAGGAGCCTATTGGTACAGCTTCTAATGTCGGGGAGGCTGCTACAGCAGCAGGGGCACCACGTTTACCAGCAGCACATAGCACACAAACATGCATACCGCAATGGAGATGTTCACCCCGCCCTTTGCCTCCAAAGTAAGGGAAACGTCACTTCCCTGGGCGCCCTGCTCTTTTATCTGCCGCACTTGGCGCACACAGTGGCGCATATACATTTTGTTGCCCCGCACCCCCACCACAATCATCACCACCAGCATAGCGAGCAGGCACAGAAGGGGCAGGGAAATTTTCAGATACATGGTAAGGTCGTTTGCCACCAACTGGCTGATAGCCAGCATCTGCTCGTTGGTGGGGGAGAACCCCTGGGTAATGTCCATGCCCACCTGCCCGGCAAGCTCTGCCAGCAGCGGGGCGGACACAAAAACCGTTGCCAACAGGTAAGCGAGATACAGGCAGAACATCAGCCCCGTCACCAGCGCCCCGGTTTTATACTGTTTGCGGTACAGCAGCCAGGCCCCGGAAAAGAGGAAGGCAGAAAAGCTGAACTTGTTGCGCCCGGTTTGCTTGATATACCGGAACACAGGCATATAATAGGTGGTGTTCTGCCTCACAAACTTGGAAGCGTCCCCAAAGCTTACGCCTTCGTCCAGAAGCTCTGCCGGGCTGACGCCGCCCATGGGATCAAAGGAGAAGGGGGGCACCACACCGCCATAAGCATTGCGGGAGACAGGCGGCGCAGGGCTTACAAAGGGAGGGGGCGCCTGGGGAGGCTTCTGATCCGGCTGGCCCGCGCCCAAAAGGGATGTGCCGCAGCGGTTGCAGAACAGGGCGCTGTGGCCGTTGAGGGTGCCACAGGCTGGGCACTCCCTGTCCTTGATTTCCGCCGAGGGTTCAACCTTGGGCGCAGGGGGCGCAGGCGGCGCCCATTCCTTCCCCGCCTCATGGAGATCGTCAAAAATGCACTTGCCTTTTTCCTGGTAACATGCCCGGTGATAGGGCGCGCCGCACTGGGGGCAAACCACAATGTCATCGTCCTCTTTAAAGGTGTCGCCGCAGACAGGGCATTTGATATGGGTATAATCCAGCATTGCCAAAGCCATTCCTTCTTTGTATTTTAGGTCTTGTTTGAAAAATCGAAAACGCTGTCTTTTTACCCCAAAGCGGCCATCTTCTGCGTCAAAAATCCTCGCCAACCGGCAGGTTGGCTTGCGGTTTTTTCCTGGAATCTGACCGCCCTGAACAAAAATACTGGCATTTCTCTGGTTTTAAAACAGACTCTAGCAGGTGTCGTGATTTCTTTTCTTATCTGGTATTGTACACGATTCTCCGGGAAAGCGCAATGCAATCCCATTTAATTTTCAGTCTGTTAATAAATTGTTTGCAAAATCCTGTCAAAAACACCCCGTCCCGCTTTCTTTCCCTACGGGAATACCTCCCTGGCCTGGCTTTCTTCCGGGTTTGGGCACGCTTTTTTAGCGCTACCGCCTTTAGGCAATACCGCACAACTCGCGGCTGTAGCCTTAAGCAGCATCTCACAGGCGATTCTTTCCGTCATAGCGCACAAAGTCTGTTTGACAGGCGCCAGCCTGCCTGCTCATCCTTTATACACTCTGACGAAAAAATCTCTGCCGTGATATACTGCTTAGATTTATGCGGTATTACCTTTACATTTTCGGCCTGATTTGCTATCATAAGCAGAGTACCGCCTGCCCCCAGGGGCGGGCTTAGGAAAAAATACAGGCTCATTATCCAACACGCGGAAAATACCTTGCCTGTTTTCCAGTGTGTTGACTATAACCTTCACCGGGAGGAAGCTATATGCTGCAATTTGAAGAATGTAAGCGTGAACTGGAGGAACAGCAGGAAGCCCTGGCAAAGCTGGAGGAAGCCTTGGGGCTGCCCAAGCTCCGGGAAGAAGTGGAGATGCTGGAGCACAAGTCCGCGGAGCCTGGGTTCTGGGACAACATGCAGGAGGCCCAGAAAGTTACCCAGCGCATGGCAGGGCTGAAAGCCAAAGACGAGGGGTATCAGAAGCTGGCGGCCCGCCTGGACGACTGCCTGGCCCTCGTGGAAATGGGGGACGAGGCAGAGGAGCTGTCCCTGCTGGAGGAAATCCAGGGGGAGATGGAAGCCATCCGGGAGCAGACCGCAGCCATGCGGCTTTCCACCCTGCTCACCGGGGAATATGACGGCAACAACGCCATTTTAACCTTCCATGCCGGATCCGGCGGCACCGAGGCCCAGGACTGGGCAGAGATGCTTTTCCGCATGTACACCCGCTGGTCTGAAAGCAAGGGGTATAAGGTTACCACCCTGGATTACCTGGATGGGGACGAGGCTGGCCTGAAATCTGCCTCCATCCTGGTGGAAGGGGAAAACGCCTATGGGTATCTGAAAAGCGAGGCGGGCGTCCACCGGCTGGTGCGGGTTTCCCCCTTTGATGCCGCGGGCCGCAGACACACCTCCTTCTCCTCTTTGGAGGTCATGCCGGAAATTGAGGAGGATAACTCTGTGGAGATAAACCCCGACGATATCAAGATGGAAGTGTACCGGGCCTCCGGCGCGGGGGGCCAGAAGGTCAACAAGACCTCTTCCGCTGTGCGGCTTATCCACATTCCCACAGGCATTGTGGTTTCCTGCCAGGTGGAGCGCAGCCAGTACCAGAACCGGGACGTGGCCATGAAGATGCTTATTTCCAAGCTGGTGGAAATCAAGGAGCGGGAAAACCTGGAGAAAATCAGCGACATCAAAGGGGAGCAGAAGGAAATCACCTGGGGCAGCCAGATACGCTCCTATGTGTTCATGCCCTACACCATGGTGAAGGATCACCGCACAGGCTTTGAAACCGGCAACGTAAACGCGGTGATGGACGGCGACCTGGACGGCTTTATCAACGCCTACCTCACCGCCCAGAGCCAGAACGCCCTGCGGGAAGGCATCGAATAGCGGCCTGGGGCAAGGGCAGACCTTGGGGCCTTGCCCCAAACCCCGCAACCCCTTTTGGAAAAGGGGTTGAACCGAAAACCAAGTTTTGGAGAGGTAAAGCTATGGAATTTACACTGGAAGCGGTAACGGTAGATCGGAAGGAGATCCTCCGGAACCTTTTGGAGAAATATTTTTATGAGTTTTCCCAGTACGACGCGCTGGACGTGAATCCCCTGGGGCTTTACGGCTACGGCTATCTGGACGAGTACTGGACGAAGGAAGGCCGCTGGGCTTTTTTCCTGAAGGCAGACGGGAAGCTGGCGGGCTTTGCCATGGTGATCGACCACCCTGAGGCGGGGGACGAGGCAGACTATAGCATGGCTGAGTTTTTCGTCATGTATAAATACAGGCGCTGCGGCCTGGGCAGGTGGGCGGCTTATCAGTTGTTCGACCGCTTTAAGGGCCTGTGGCAGCTCAAGCGCACTCCCCGCAACGAGAGTTCCGTCATTTTCTGGGACAAGGTTGTGGGGGGCTTCACAGGCGGCAATTTCAAATTGGAAAGCCGGGCGGACATCGCCTATGATGACGGTACCCCGGCAGATCTGTTCACCTTCCGCACAGACAGGTAACAGCGCAAAGGGGCAGCGCGCCTCAAACAGGGAGAGAAAGGGGGGAGGGCCTTGCGGCGCAGGCGGCAGAAAAGGCAGTTTTTAAGAAGTACAAACCACATTTTGGATATCAGCCCGGCAGGGCGGAACATTTTTGTCTCCCGGGACAAGCAGATTCAAAACCACAAGGCCCGGCGCATTAAAATCTGGATGCGGGTGGTGTCGGTGCTGGCTGTCCTGGTTTCCCTGGGGGCAGCGGCGCTTTTTGTGTGGAGCTACCTCATTCCCTATTTCCAGCGGGAGTTCATCCTGCCCCCCAGCGTTACAGAGGAGGATCCCCTCCTCACAGGCAGCATGGCCCCCCTGCCCGTATATGACGATATGGGCCTGCCCGTTTACGACAACGACATGTGCCTGTTTGTCATAAACCGGACAACTCCTGCGGAGGAGGGCTTCGAGCCAGTCCTCTACACAGCGGAAAGCGTGGCGGTAGATGCCCGCATAGCCGACGCACTCCGGCAGATGACAGCCGCCGCCCAGGAGGACGGCCTGGCCCTTACCTTTACAGAGGGGTATGTATCCTATGAGGAGCAGGGCAGGCGTTTTGACGAACTGGTGGACGAACTGATGAATGGGGACGAGGGCCTGACAGCGGTAATGGCAAAGACAGAGGCCGCCAGCATCCAGCCCGCCGCAGGCCAAAGCGATTTCCAAACAGGGCTGTGCGTCCGGGTTTCCGGTTCCCCGGAAACCTTCGGAGACTCCAAAACCTATTCCTGGCTGCGGAACAACATGGGGAAATACGGCTTTGTTTTCCGTTACCCCGAGGGCAAGCTGAACATGACAGGCATGAAGCCGGATCCCACAGTCATCCGGTATGTGGGCAGCGCCAATGCCGCCGCCATGCAGCAGCGATCCATGTGCCTGGAGGAATATGTGGCCTATCTGAACAGCCAGTAACCAGCAGGAAACTGGCGGGATCATTATAAAAGCAAACTGTGAGGAGGAAACAACATGAAAATTGTGCTTGCGGAACCCCTGGGCATCCGGCAGGAGCTGCTGGAAAGCTACCTGGCGGAAATCCGGGCCATGGGCCATGAGGTAGAAGCCTTTGGCGACAGGCCCCAAAACGCCGAGGCCCTTTGCCCCCGGGTGCGGGGGGCAGACGCCGTCATCATCACAAACCTGCCCTTCCCAGGGGAGGTGCTGCGCCAGTGTGAGCGCCTGCGCTATGTGGATGTGGCCTTTACCGGGGTGGATCACCTGGACGTGGCTTGCTGCAGGGAAAAGGGCATCTCTGTGTCCAACGCCTCCGGCTATTCGGATGTGGCGGTGGCAGAGCTTGCCCTGAGCATGATGCTGGCCCTCTCCCGGAACATTGTCCCCTGCAACGAAGCGGTGCGGCAGGGCGGCACAAAGGACGGGCTTGTGGGCACAGAGCTTTTCAACAAAACCCTGGGCGTTGTGGGCACAGGAAAGATAGGCGCCGCGGTTATCCGGCTGGGGCTGGCCTTTGGCATGAAGGTGCTGGCCCACAGCCGCACTAAAAAGCCGGAGCTGGAGGCTTTGGGCGTAAGCTTCCTGCCCCTGGAGGAACTGATGGCCCAAAGCGACATCGTCAGCCTCCATGTGCCCTTAAATGACGCCACCAGGGGCCTTATCAGCCAGGAGATGCTGGGCCTTATGAGGCCCACAGCCATGCTTATCAACACAGCCCGGGGGCCTGTTGTGGATAACGCCGCCCTGGCAGAGGCCCTGCAGGCCGGACGCATTGCTGGGGCAGGCATAGACGTGTTTGAAACAGAGCCGCCTATCCCGGACAGCCACCCCCTGCTGAATGCTCCCAATACCTTGCTCACCCCCCACGTGGCCTTTGCCACCCGGGAGGCCCTGGAGCGCCGGGCAGAGATTGTGTTCGATAACCTGAAAGCTTGGCTGGGCGGAACGGTGCAAAACCAGATTTGCTGATTATAGTAAACGCACTTAAAAATCGGGATGTACCGATTTTCAAGCTAGGCGGCTAAACCGCCTGGTTCAAAAGAGATATTTTACCTCTTTTGAACTGCGTTCACTATAGCGCGCAGCAGAAAAGGACGCGTAAGGCACCTCCGGCAGTTTTATCCCGTGAAAAAGCGCAGGCCGCAAATACGGCCTGCGCTTTTGTGCTTATATGAGCAACCACCGGCTTAGCCGGTGAGGAGGGAAGAAAGCGAAAGCGACGATTATAAAAAGAAAAACCTCCCTTGGTATAATGGGAGAGGGTAACGCCAACCAGGCAAAACAAAGGAGGTCGCAAAGTGCATCGCAAGACATTTCTGCCTTGATCTTTTGAAGCCCCTTGGCACTTGCTTTTTTCGGAAAACGTTCACTTGCGGCCTCAAAGCCATTTCCGGTGAGGTCCACCATATAGAACGGAACAGGCGTGAATGCCTTGATCTCCTCCTTCCGCTGGACGACGCGCGCCAGCGTGGCGTAGATGCCACCAGCCAGGCGGCGCGAGAATAGCACAGCGTCGCCTCATAAAGCGCATCGTACTCGCTGCGGGGACGCAGGTTTTCAAAGCCCTCCCGCACAGCATCTGTTAGATAGTTGGAATATAGGCCACTTAGAAAATATCCATTATTCAAGGGCTTCCAATGTCCCTATGAGTTTGTAACGGATAGTAGTAAGTCATTGAATTTTCTGCCCGTCTATCTATAACAGGTTCAGAAATAAGAATTTTTTCTATCAGGTGATTGATTATCTTTAAAATAGAGTTTTGTTATTCATGCATAATCGCTTATCTACTCTATGGAAGATAACTTGCTCCTTGTCCACTGTGGTGCCTTTTTTTAAGTTCCTTTATCTTGGCTGTCAGTTCTTCCTGTTTGTTGTCATACTTTGCCGACAACATGTGGAAACGCTTTTCGACTAGGGCTTGTTTTGAAAATAGAGAAAGTGCCGGATTTTTAAGACAAAACGAGGTGGTTTCAAGGCGGAAGAACCGCAAACGCATATATGCGTTTAGAAATACAAACGTTTGCAAAACATTTTCGTATCTTCGAGGATTTCCAACACAGAGAAACGCAGACGCATACATGCGTTCCATTTGGCGTAAAAAGACGGTGTTTACGATTTTTCAAACAAGTCCTAAGCTTTTTCGGGAAAGAGCCGCAGCACTTTTTGAAGCTGCAGCGCTTGTTTTGGATATGTCACTTGATATAAATAAAAACAACAAAAAATCTCTTGCCAAAAAGCGGAAAACCATGTAAAATGAGAATAAGCATCCAGATGCCATGTGCGGTGCCCGGATGTTGGGCAGTATACATAAATTAAAGGGAGGTTTTTCATATGATAGACGGGAAGGTTGCTGTAGCTGTTGTGGGCTGCGGCGGTATGGGCGGCGGCCATGCTGTGGCCATTTCCACTGGCAGCGGGCAGGCCCTTTGGATGACAGATGGCTCTAAAGGCCGGGAGCTGGCCCCTGGCGATACAGATCTGAAAACAAAAATGGTGCTGGCAGGCACCTATGACGTAAAGGAAGAGCGCCAGGAGTGGGCCAGAAACCAGGGCTTCCATACGTATGACAGCTTCGAGCAGATTTTAGAGGATCCCCAGGTGGACGTGGTGCTGGTAGCCACGCCGAATGATAGCCACAAGGATCTGTCCATCCGGGCTATGCAGGCAGGCAAAAATGTGCTGTGTGAAAAGCCTGTTATGATGAACAGCAAGGATCTGGAGGATGTGCTGGAGGTTGCCAAGGAGACTGGCAAGGTGTTTTATCCCCGGCAGAACCGCCGCTGGGACAAGGACTACCTGATTATGAAAAAGCTTTATGAGGAAAAGACCCTAGGGGATATTTTCCACATTGAAAGCCGTTACCATGGCTCCCGGGGCATTCCCGGCGACTGGCGGGGCGTAAAAGCCCAGGGCGGCGGCATGATGTTTGACTGGGGCGTACACCTGCTGGATCGCCTGGTGATGATGATCCCGGAGAAAATCAAGACCGTATACGCCAAAATGACCCACGTCACCAATGACGAGGTAGACGATGGCTTTATCATGCAGATGACCTTTGAAAGCGGCCTGACCGCCACTGTGGAAGTGGGCACCTGCAACTTCATCACCCTGCCTCACTGGTATCTCTGCGGCACCAAGGGAACAGCGGAAATCAAGGATTTCCGGGATCCGGGCCACATGGTTATCCTGCGGAGCTGGGAGGACAAGGACGCCACGCCTATCCTCATGGGCGAGGGCCTTTCCAAAACCATGGCTCCCCGGAACGAGGACACCATGGACGATCTGCCCCTGCCGGACATCACCTATGATCGCAACCAGCTTTATTCCAATGTGTGCGACGTGGTGCAGGGCAAGGCCGAGCAAATTGTGAAAAACGAGGAAGCTCTCCGCATCCTGCGCCTGATGGAAGCGGCACTGGAGTCCGACGCAAAGGGCGTTGCCGTACAGTTTGAGTAAAATTTTTTGCTTCTCTAAAAGCCTCTGGTTTGTGACGAACCGGGGGCTTTTTTGCACCTCTGCAGCTTGAGATAGGTAGACATAATTTTTTGTGCATATTTCTCCATACTCCTTGACAGGCATATGAGAACCATGATACACTAAATTTGCAACACAGCGGGCAATTATTTGTACAATAATTCCTTAAACCGAATCAAACGACGCCTGTTAAAGGTGCCGGAAGCCGCCATTTTTTCTTTATGGAATCGTTTACCCCACTGTACAAAATGTATGATGGAGACGGGATGACATGAAAGGAGGATTTATCTGTGAAAAAAGTATGTATGGCCTTGCTGGTAAGTGTATTCGCCGTTGTTTTTGCAGCAACAGCCTATGCCGCTGACACGCAGAAAGAGCAGGCATATGAGGCGGAAAGTGATAAGATTTATCAAGCCACTTCTCAACGCGTCCGTGCCTATCTGGCAGAGGACGCAGGTGTTTCTAAAGAGCGGGCTGGCGCGGTGAAACTCAGTGGGGCACAGTGCCGGGAAATCGGCCGCGCCATTGACCAGATTATGCGGGAAGAGTATGAAAAGGCGGGCTGGACAGAGGTTATATCTGGCGCCAGAACTGCTCAGGAGGTATATGAAATTGTATCTCAGGATGTAGACGAGAGAGCGGTTAAACTGGCCTATATGGATTTGGATAATGCGCCGGCTGAGCTGCACGACTATATCCTTTCTGCCCGCCGGGAAATCATCTACCGGTTTTCCTGGTCTGCCGACTACGTTGCAGGAGAGCTTGGCTATGGAAGCGCGGAGAATCCTGATACCCATACCTTTGAGATTTCTCCCAGGTTCAGCGATCTGTTCCCCGGTTGGTATGAGCCAGAGTTGGATTTAGAACTGCCAGACTGGAAGGATGCGCCGAACCCCAGTGTGGATACTGCGAAGAAAGCGCCTCTGGCTGCTGCACTGGTTTCTTCGCTGTCTGAGTCGGCCAGGCTTCATCAGTGTTTGCTATAGAGGGTGAAGCGCGATATGTATTTGTAGGAAGCAGGCGGCTTCCAGAAATCTAACCTGTGCATTTCTGTACAGAAGGCCTTTGCTGCGGCAGCCCTTAAACGGGCGCTGCTGCGGGGGCCTTTATTATAATGCGGCTTCTTTTTCTCCTACAGGCGGTGCCGCTTTAGGCGGCAGTCGTGAATTGTGCGGTATTGCCTGTAGACAGCCCTCTTAAAACATGGTAGAATAGGGCTGAAAAGACCATGGCCCGGCGGTTTTGAAAAGCGGAAAAAGTCTGCGGCGTGCCTGGGCCGGGGGAGAGAGGGACTACAATAATACGAAAGAAAAGAGGGACACGCTATGAAGCTGGAAGACAGAGTCCTGCTGCCGGAGGAGGGTTTTTACAAAGCGAACCTCCATTGCCACACCACTATTTCCGACGGAGAGCTGACGCCTGAGGAGATTAAAGAGGCCTATAAGGGCCAGGGGTATTCCATTGTGGCCTTCACAGACCACGAGCAGTATCGCTGGCACAAGGAGCTGGACGATGAAAACTTTCTGGCCCTGGCAGCTTATGAGACAGAGTTATGCGATTTTGAAACCGGCCCTGGCTGCTGGCCGGATTTGAAAACCTACCACTTGAACTTGTTCGACACAGATCCCACGGAAAAGCAGGAGATAAAGGCCCAAAGCCTGCGCCCGCCCCGGCGGTATGGGGATATGGCCTCCCTGAATGAGTACATCGCCGCCATGAACGAGCTGGGGTTTTTAGTCTGCTATAACCATCCTTACTGGTCGCTGCAAACCTACGAGGACTATAAGGATCTGCGGGGCCTGTTTGCCATGGAGATTTATAATTACGGCTGCGAGCATGACGGGCTGTACGGCTTCCATCCCCAGTCTTATGACGAGATGCTCCGCTCCGGGCAGAAGCTTTTTGCCCTGGCTACAGACGATAATCATGACCGCGTGCCCTTTACAGATCCGCTTAACGATTCCTTTGGGGGCTTTGTGATGATAGCCGCTGAAAAGCTTACCTATAAAAGCGTAATCCGGGCGCTGCGGGCAGGACGGTTCTACTGGTCTATGGGGCCAGAGCTGAAAGGAGTTTCCATTCAGGACGGTGTACTGCGGGTGAAAACCTCCCCTGTAGAAAAAATATTCGCCATCCAGAAGGGCCGGGACTGCTACAAGCAGTTAGCCCCCCGGGGTGAAACTATTACAGAGGCAGAGTTCCCTCTCACAGGCAAGGAAGGCTGGCTGCGTATAGAGGTGCGTGACGAAAAAGGCCTGTATGCAGGGACAAACGCCTATTTTGCAGAAGATCTGTAAAGGCCTGCCCAGTGCCTTAGAAAGTCTGTAAAACGGAAAGGAACAGCGGCGTGCTGCAAAGCAGCACGCCGCTGTTCCTTTGTGTGCTTTAGGCATCCCCCCTAGTTTACTAGGGAGGATTTGCCGGGAAAAATTTTTTCGAGGCATGTTGCCAAAGCTTCCCGTCCGCCGTCTAATATAGTAAACGCACTTGAAAATCGGCACATCCCGATTTTCAAGTTGAGCGGCTGAGCCACCTGGATCAAAAGAGGTATTCTGCCTCTTTTGAACTGCGTTAACTATAGACAGGAAAGAATTTAAGGGCTTTTTCCTGCCCTGCCTATATGGGGGTGATAGCTTTTTTAGCGGGAAAGAATGGGGATTTATGAAAAAAAGAAAAAAACCATTGGACTTTTCTTCTAATTATGGTACAATAAGCATAGCAACATGTGGCTGGGCAGGAATCACGCCCAGGCAAAGGGAGGAGTGCGCTTTATGAAAAAATGGATGTGCCTGGTTTTAGGTTTATGTATGACGGTAGCGATGCTGTCCGCCTGCGGAGAGGATGACAAAAAGAATGACAGCAGCCTGCCCAGCAGCACCGGAGCAGGCAGCAGCACAGTTACGCCAATTGCTGTGTCACCTTCTCCCACGCCGGAGCAGATGGCAAAGGCTGTAAAGGTAAAAGCGGATGATGGGCTGAATGTTCGCTCCAAGGGATCTACTGACGGGGACAAGCTGGGCCTTGCTAAAAACGGATCCAAGCTGGCATTGCTGGTGGAGGACGAGAAAGACGGCTGGTATCAGGTTTCCTATAACGGCAAAGCAGCCTACGTTTCTGCCGAATATGTGGACGTAGTGGAGGTAACCCTGGACGAATATAACAAGCTGAAGGAAGAAGCCGGCAAGGACAGCAAAACCAGCAGCAAGGACGAGGATAAGGATAACTCTGCCTCTTCCAAAGAGGAGGACAGCTCTCTGGTGTCTTCTGGCGGCGATGACGAGGACGGGGAGTAAAGCTTTTTCTATGAACATTTTGATTGTTGGAGGCGGTCTGCTGGGCAGGCGGATTGCCCAGATGCTGGATGAACTGGGCCACAGCGTGTCCATTGTGGACGAGAGCGAGGATAATCTGGCCCAGCTCAGCGACAGTTTTCAGGGGGTGACAGCCCAGGGCTTTCCCATGGACATGAATGCCCTGCGGCAGGCTGGCATTGAAGGCTGCGACGCGGTGGCGGCTGTGACCTCAGATGACAACCTGAATATTGCTGTGGGGCAGATGGCCAAAGATGTTTTTGGTGTGCCCAAGGTTGTGGCGCGGATTTCCGATCCGGACAGGGAGAGCATTTTCCAGAAGGCCGGCCTGCTTACGGCCTGCCCCACCAACATGGCGGCGGACAAGCTGGCAGCAGCGCTGATAAGCCCTTTCCAGGCCCGGCAGGTCACTTTTGGGGAGGCCACTGTCTCCTTACAGCCCCGTCTGGTGGAGCGGAAAATGGTAGGCCACACCACAGCGCACCTGGAGCCTGCCCCAGAGGAGGGCCTGTTTGGCCTGATTAAAAAGGGCGGGCGGTTCCTGCTGTTCCAGGGGGAACCGCTGGCGCTGGAGGCCGGGGATCTGGTGGTGTACAGCAGGGTGATTGATTAGGCGAAAGGGAGGAAGCCCTCATGCAGATGGTAATTGTGGGCGGCGGCAAGGCTGGGTGGAATCTGGCCCGGGCGCTGCTGGAGCGCAGGCATTCTGTGACGCTGGTGGAGAAAGACAGAGCACGCTGCCGGGAACTGGCAGACGCTTTGGATGCTGCCATTTACCCTGGAGACGGCACCCATGTGCCCGTATTGGAGGCGGCAGGCACCTATGGCGCAGATTGCGTGATGGCAGTGACAGGGGTGGATCAGGATAACCTGGTGTGTGCCCAACTGGCCCAGAACCATTTTGGGGCGAAAAAGGTAATTGTGCGGGTGAACGATCCCCGCAACGCCGGCACATTCCGGGCGCTGGGCATCCACAATATTGTGAGCAGTACGGACATCCTGACAAAGATGATTGAGCAGGAGGCGGATATGGCTCACATGCACCTGATTGCCAGCCTGAATAAGGGCAAGGGGGAGATAAGCTCCATCACGTTAAGCCCTGATACAGCCTGGGCCGGAGTGCGCCTGATGGACATGAAGCTGCCAAAAGGTTCTCTGGTGATTTCCGTCATCCGCCAAGGGGAGCTGACCATCCCTAACGGCGCAACAGTGCTGAACCCTGGGGACGAGCTGGTGGCTGTCAGCGAAGAGCGCAGCCAGAAAGCCCTGCGCAGAGTGCTTTCAGAAACAAAATGAAATACATTTGTATAAGAAAAAGGATCCCGCAGAGGGGATCCTTTTTTGTTTGCTGTAAAGCAGGCTTTTCAGCCTGGGAAAGGGATTATTCCGGCGCTTTCATGCTTTCCACCATGCTGATATTCTTCAGCTTCCTGCCCATCACCAGGTTCACTAACACGCTGAACAGCAGGGTCAGCAGGGCAGACCACAGATAGCTTAAAGGGTACACGTTTCTGCCGAACATGACGATATCCACTTCTGCTGTGCGGATGACAAACTGGTGCAATGCCACTCCCAGGCCCAGCCCTGCAAGACAGCCGATTACCGTAAGGATGGCTGTTTCCCGGTATACATAGGCCGCCACCTCCCGGTCGAAAAAGCCCAGCACCTTGATGGTGGCAAGCTCTTTTTCCCGCTCGGTGATGTTAATATTGGTCAGATTATACAGCACCACAAAGGCCAAGGCCCCGGCAGAGATAATCAGCACCACCACAATCAGGTTCAGGCTTTGGATGGTATTGTCAAAGCTGCGGGAGATCTCTGTGTTGAAGGTGGTCATGGCTACATCCCGGCACTGGAGCAGGGCAGTGGTTAAGGCTGTCTCGCCCTGGGACGATTCCCCTTCCGGCAGGCGGCACAGAATAGAATTCATCTCTGCTGCCTCTCCGAAAGCCTCCTCATAGGCAGCAGGGGAGAGGTACAGGGTGTGGTGGACATAGTTTTCACAGATATCGGTGATGGTGAGGGAGGCTTCCTGCTCGTTGTGGTTTTGCAGGGTGATTGTGTCCCCGATTCGCAGGTGCTGGCGCTCCGCCAGCTTTTCCGTAATAATAACCGCGCTTTCGTCGAAGATGACTTCCCCGCTGTCTGTCCTGTGGCGGAAGGTGTAATATTCCGGCAGCAGGGAAACGTCGGAGGGGGCGAAAATGGTCACACTGTCGGCGGGATAGTCCCCGGCAGGCACCACCTTGCCTGCTTCCTGCATGGCGGGCAGGAAGCCTGCCACCCGGTTTTCATCTTCTAAAATGGCCTGCAGGTCACGTCCCTCTAAAGCGCTTTCGTCTGAAAGGCCGATTGTAAGCTGGTAGTGGTTCAGCTCTGTAAACTGCTTGGCAGTGATGTCAGAGATAGAGTCTTTCACCCCAAAACCTGTCAGCAGCAGGGCTGTGCAGCCGGCGATGCCGGTTATAGTCATGAAAAATCGCTTCTTATAGCGGATAAGGTTCCGGGCGGTCACCTTCTGGGTAAATTTCAGGCGGCTCCACAGGGGTGTAATATACTCCAGCAGAATGCGCTTTCCCGCTTTGGGCGCTTTGGGCAGCATCAGCCGGGCGGGAACCTCCCGCAGTTCGTGCCAGCAGGCGTTGAGGGTGGCGCCCATGGTACACACCACTGCCGCGGTGGTGGCGATGGCGGCATACAGCCAGTTAAAGGGTGTGAGCACATAGGGGATGTCATACATAATGTTGTAGGCTGTGATGATAATGGAGGGGAACAGCCAGGAGCCTACGGCCAGGCCTATGGCGCACCCGGCCAGGCTGGCTGCCGCGGCATACAGTAGGTATTTCGCCGCTATCTGCCCGGAGCTGTACCCCAGGGCCTTCAAGGTGCCGATTTGCTGCCTGTCCTCCTCCACCATGCGGGTCATGGTGGTGAGGGCCACTAACGCTGCCACCAGGAAGAAGAACAGGGGGAACACAGCCGCAATGGCGGCTATTTTGTCCGCGTTGCCTGCATAGCTTGCGTAGCTGGTGTTGTCCATCCGGTCAAATACATACCACTGGCCTTCTTCAATATCCCGTATCTGGGCTTCTCCGTCCAGTATCTGCTCCCAGGCATCTGCCAGCTCCTTGTCGGCCTTAGCCTTGCCCTCGTCATATTCCTTCTGGCCCTCTGCCAGTTCCTTTTTGGCATCCTCCAACTGCTGTATGCCATCGTCATACTGGGCCTGGGCGTCTGCAAGCTGGGCTTCCGCTTCTGCAAGCTGGTTTTCCCCTTCCTGCTTTGACTGCCGCAGCAGGGCGACGTTTTGATCCAGTTGGGCTTTCTGCCCGGAAAGGGCCGCCTGCTGGGTTTGCAGGGCCGCGCGCTGGGCAGAAAGTTCCTTTTGGCCTTTGTCAACCTCTGCCCGGCTGGCCTGCACCTGCTGGGCATTCTGCTCATACGCCGCTTGGCCCGCTTCCAGGGACTGCCTGGCTCCGGCGGTATCGGTGCCCTGGGCCTGCAGGGCCAGCAGGCTTTCTTGCAGGGGGGCAAACTGCTCTGCCGCTTCCGGGGAAACAGCGCTTAGCTGCGCGATGAGCGCCAAAGCTGCCGCGTCGGAGGTGTCATTTACCTCCAGCCCCAGGCCTTTGGCGGTTTCCCACAAAAGGGCCTTGCCGTTTTCCAGGGAAGCGAGGTTTGCCTCCTGCTGGTCAAGCTGCTCTTTGGCTTTTAGAAGCTGGCCTTCAGCGGCTTCCACCTGAGCCTTGCCTTCGTCCAGCTTTTTCTGGGCGGCGTTTAGCTGCTGCCGCCCGCTGTTTATCTGCTGCTGATACTGGTTTATCTGGGCATAGCCGCTGTCTATCTGCTGCTGGGCAGAGGCGGTTTGGGACTGGAGCGCGGCCCGGTTATCCGAAAGGGCGGTTTTGCCGTCCTCTATCTCCTGTTTCGCGTCCAGCAGTTTCTGCTGGTTTTCCTCAATTTCCTTCTGCCCGTCTATAAGCTTTTCCAGGGCTTCCGCCAGCTCCTGCTCTGCGTCGGCCTTGCCCTTTTCATATTCCTCCTTGGCGTCAGCCAGCTCTGCCTCCGCCTCGCCTTTTATCTCTTCATACCGCGCTTTGGCCCGGTCTTCCCCCAGTGCCTCCAGGTGTTCCCGCAACCCGTCCACCGTTTTTTCATAGGCACCGTCAAAGGAATTCCAGTTTTTTACCCCTTCGGCGGTGAGGTAGGCGCCGGTGTAATAGTCTGTGTGAAAGCTTTCCGGCACAGTGAGGGCGAACATGTCAATGGTGCCGCTGCCGGCAGAGGTGTGCTCCTGCTCCATGGAGAGATAGGTAGAGCTTTGCACTGTGCCCACTACTGTGAAGGAGGCAGGCACTGTGTCCTCCAGATCCTGTCCATCCTGCAGGGCAAGGGTTTCTCCTATCCAGTCCCGCTTTTCTATCAGGGTCTTTGTAAGGATAACGGCACATTCCCCGGCCTGTTCCGGCAGGCGGCCCGACATCAGCACCGGCGTGTTGATGCTGGGCGCCCCCTCTTCCGGCAAGGTGTGCATCCGCAGGGTGAGATCATCCCCTTCCTGGGATTCCACCACAAAATCCATGTCGCGGACAGGCATTACGCCCTCTATGCCGTCCATTTCCTCCAGCAGGCGGATGTCCTCCTCCGTCATCCCCAGGGTGGAGACGGCTCGCAAATCGTAAAAATCTGTGTCGTCGTAATACTGCTCCGCCGAGGCCCGCATGTCTCCTGGAGAGGAGAGCAGCCCGGCCAGGAACCCTACCCCCAGGGCCACAATGGCGAAAATCGCCAGGAACCGGGAGAGGGAGCTGCGCACAGTGCGCAGGATGGACTTGCAATATGTCTTTTTCATAGCATTCTCCGCCCTCCTTTTGTTCCTGTTACCACTCGATTTCCTCTACGGGAGTGGGATGAGGATTTACTTCATTGGAGAGGGCCTTGCCGCTCTTTATACGGATGACCCGGTCTGCCATAGCTGTCAAGGCCCCGTTGTGGGTGATAATCAACACTGTGCGCCCGGTGCGGCGGCAGGTGTCCTGCAAAAGCCCCAGCACTGCCTTGCCGGTGTTGTAGTCTAAAGCGCCTGTTGGCTCATCGCACAAAAGCAGCTTGGGATTTTTGGCCAAGGCCCGGGCAATGGCAACCCGCTGCTGTTCGCCTCCGGAAAGCTGGGCCGGGAAATTTTTCAGCCTGTCCCCCAGGCCCACGTCCCGCAGGGTTTGGGCGGCATCCAGGGGCTCCCGGCAGATTTCGCTTGCCAGTTCCACATTCTCCAAAGCTGTCAGGTTCTGCACCAAGTTATAAAACTGGAACACAAAGCCCACTTCATGGCGGCGGTAGGTTGTGAGCTGCCGAGGGCTGTAGCCGCTTATCACATTGCCGTCCAGGGTGATGGTTCCTTCGTCGCAGGTGTCCATGCCTCCCAGCATGTTCAGCACAGTGGTTTTGCCTGCCCCTGAAGGCCCTACAATTACGCAGAATTCCCCTTTTTCCACAAAGAAGCTGATGTGGTCAGCGGCGGCAATGGTGTTGCCGCCCATCGTGTAAAATTTGCACACGTTTTCAAACTCAATAAAATGCGACATGAGAATACCCTCCTGACCGCTTATTTGTATACTTAAAGTATAAACAGGATGTGTGAAGGCAGTTTCAAAAAAGTATGAACAAATTATGATTCCTAATCGAATGAAATTTTATGATGTTGCACAGGGCTATAAGTACTCGGAATCAGGCCGCTGGGATTTGGCGGCGGCCCAGTCGAAATCCCGAAGCTCCCCTTTGCAGGCAAGGGAGGGATACCCCCACTGCCGCAGCACCTCGAAAGCGCCCACCGCTACGGAATTAGACAGGTTCAGGCTCCGGGCGCCGTCCATCATAGGGATGCGCACGCAGCTTTCCGGATGGGCAAACAGCAGGCTTTCCGGCAGCCCGGCAGATTCCTTGCCGAAAAACAGGTAGCAGCCGTCAGGATAGGCGATGTCGCTGTGGCGGTTTTGGGATTTGGTGGAAAAGAAGAAAAAATTCCCTTGGTTTTTCGCAAAAAAATCGTCCAGGCTATGGTAATAGCGGAGGGTCAGATATTGCCAATAGTCAAGGCCTGCATGGCGCAGCTTTTTGTCATCCGGGGTAAAGCCCATGGGGCCAATAAGGTGCAGGGCAGCGCCGGTGACAGCACAGGTGCGTGCGATATTCCCTGTGTTCTGGGGGATTTCCGGCTCTACGAGCACAATGTTCAAGGAAGCCATAAAAGGCCACCGCCTTTCAGAAGCTGTACCGGAAGATGGGCGCGGCTTCTTAAAAATTCACAAAATCTGGGGGCGGCTGCCCCCGCATAAAGGGAGGGGCAGCGGGTATGCTGAATGGTAGGACAGCTTTGCGGCTGCTGAGAATTTATTTGATACTATGGAGGATTGACGCTATGTACAAGCAGACCATGAACGTGGCAAAGGGCATAGGAATGGGCGTGTTGGCGGGTACGGTGGTTGCGGCTATTGGCGCAAAGGCCATGGAAGGGAACCACCGCAAGGCGGCACACATGAAGAAAAGCGCGGGGCGGGCCATCCATACCGTGGGGAACCTGATTGGCGATGTGGAGAAAATGCTGAAATAAAGGGAAAGCGGGGGCCGTCAGCGCCCCCGCTTCTTTATAGTTCCCAGTCAGGCTCCGCATACTCCGGGCTGGTAAGCTGGGGATCCTCCGCTGGCTTCTGGTACAGGATGCCGTTATAATACTGGTCGTCGCGCCATTCGCCGTCAAAAACGATGCCGCCGTTTTTGTCAAATTCCGTGCCGTGGCCATGGCGCTTGCCGTTTTTCCAACTGCCGTAGTAAAGCAGGTTGCCCTCCGGATCAAAGGCAGAGGCAAGACCAGTGTTCTGTCCGCCCCGCCACTTTGTCACCAGCACAGAACCGTCTGCACTGCTGATGCTCACCCCGGCGCCTTCCTTTTTGCCGCCTACAATGCGGCCACCATAGCGCAGGCTGCCCTCCCGGTCAAAGAGGGACACCTGCTGTCCGGGCTTTCCCTGCACCCAGCGGGAAATGTGCAGGGCATGATCCCCCTCCCGGAAGGAAACGCCCAGGCCATCCTTTTTGTCATTCCGCCAGAAGCCCGCATAGCTTAAATCGCCGCTTTTATAATAGTGGCTGCCAAAGCCCTGGCGCTTGCCGTCTTTATATTCCCCTTCATAGGCGGTCAGGCCGCCGGGCTGCTCGGCCCGGCCTTTGCCTGTAAGCTTGCCTGCCCGCATCCGGTCAGAGCTGGAAGGGCTTGCAGGGGCAGGCGTGTTCTGCCGGGCTGCAGGGGGAGCAGGGGGCTGGGAAGTTGGCCCGGCGTGCCGGGGAACAGCAGAACTGCCTTTGTGGGCATGGTTCTGGGGCTGCCGGACGCTGGAAAAGCTGGGGCTTTCCCCTAGGGCTGTGCGCCTGGGCGGCTCCCCGCTGTTTGCCTGCCTGGCGGCGGACAGGATGGCAGTATCCTCCAGGCTCATGGAGGGCTGGGAACGCGCTGGCTGCTGTGCCCGTTTAGGCGGGTTCCCGCCGCCTGCCTGCCTTGCGGCGGACAGGATGGATGTATCCTCTAGGCTCATGGCAGGCTGGGAGCGTTCCGGCTGCTGTGCCCGTTTGGGTGGACTCCCGCAGCCTGCCTGTCTGGCGGCAGAAAGAATGGAGGTGTCCTCCAGGCTCATGGAGGGCTGGTCTTCCTGCCAGGCGCTGGAAGCATGTGTGCTGGAAACAGGCGCGCCGGAAGAACTGCTGTTCGCGGCAGCCCGCTTAGGCAGGTGCTGGGCAGCAGGCGCCGGGGGTTCTGCATGGAAGGCAGGACAGGCTGGCTCTTCCGCCCTGGAAATTTCCGCCTGCTGCTCCATAGCTTCCCGCACCACCGGTAATATAGCAGAGTCCGGCTCTGGCGGCAGGGGATCTTCCGCAGGCTGGGGTTCGGCAAAAACTGCCTGGGCAGTTTCTTCCCATACCGGGGGGGCGGGTTCCTCTGGGATGGGTTCTTCTTGTGCGGGCATGGGGGCTTCCCCGGCATCTGCCTGCCGGGCATCTGCCAGGATAAATTCCAAGTCAAGCTCGTCTGTCTGCACAGGCTCTTCCGGCAGGGGGACAGGCGGCTCTTCGTGAGGGATATCCTGGGCCAGGGCCTGTGCAGGGGGCGGGGGAGAGGCGGGTTTTTCCGGCGCTTCAATCCTGGCATATTCCTCCAGGCTGGTGAAGGTTACTGCCGTATCCTCCTCGCCCTCCTCCACAGGGAAAGCACCCTCCTTTATCTCCCAGGCAGGCATCAGCACCATGGTGCCGCTGCTGATTTCCTCCAGGGCCAGGGCGCGCTCCTCCGCCTCCTTCTGGGGGCAGTAGCACACCTGCCCGCTTTCCAGGGCCGCAATCAACGGAGGCTCTCCAAAACGGGCGTTAATGAGAGCCTGCTCCGCAGAACCGACCTGATAGGGCGCAGGGTGCAGGATGACAGAACGGTAAAGCTTTTTGCCGGAATCCCAATCATAGCGCTCCACAGTGTTTTCCATGGGATCGGGCTTGAACATCACCTTGGCAGTGCCCGGATCCCATGGCTCATAATATTCTGATTTTTGCCAGGCATGTTCCTTGTTGAAAAACACCCGGCTGACGATGCTTCCCCGGAAGTCCCGGTTTACCAGCACATAACCGTTTTTCTGGTCAAAGGCTTCCTCCAGGGCAACGCTCTTTTGACCAGAAACGCCTAAGGCGGTCTTTTTCCAGTAGAAACCCCACCGGGAAAGCTTCCCGCGCAAGTCTCCGTCAAAGCCCTTTACAACCTCGTGGCGGCCCATTTTCACGGCCTTGCGGCCGCCGGCAAAAAAGCGCTTTCGGGCCGCTGCCAGCTCCCCCTGCAAAACCTCCAGGCTGTCCCGCTGGGGGAAGCACACGCAATATACGTTTTGAGAGAGCAGGCTGGCGCCGTCGCCTCTGGGATCCTTTTTCTCTTTTTCCATGGTTTCCACACTTCCCTCCCGGACAAAAAGACATACTTTTACCTATTATACTATAAAAACCGGGAATAAGAAAGGTTTTATCAAAAATCCCCGAAATTTCCTATGGCTTGCCGCCGAAAAATACTGCCTGCAAGTGACTATATGACGGCAGGGCCAGGCTTTAGAAGCTGTGCCCGCCCCTGGGGCGCGGCTTCTTATTCCTTGCCGTCCCAGCAATAGGTACACAGGCGGCACTTTTCTAAGCCCACAGAAGCCACCATATCATCCAGACGGTGATAGCGCAGGGAGGTGAAGCTCAGCTTCCTGCCGATATAGTCCACCATGGCCTGATACTGGGGCGTTTCCGGATCCGCGTACAGGTCGATGTTATCTGGGGTGCTGGTGCCCTCCAGCTCCCGGATAACCCGGCGGGTTATCAAATCGTCCTGGGAGGTGGAGCGGGAGAAGTTCAGGTATTTGCAGCTATACAGCGGCGGGGGGCAGGCTGGGCGCACATGCACCTCCCGGGCGCCGCTCTGGTATAAAAACTCTGTGGTTTCCCGAAGCTGGGTGCCCCGCACAATGGAGTCGTCAATCAGCAGCAGGCTGCGGTTTTTAATTAGGTCATGGACAGGGATCAGCTTCATCTTGGCAATAAGATTCCGCTGGCTCTGTATGGTGGGCATGAAAGAACGGGGCCAGGTGGGCGTATACTTGATAAAAGGCCGGGAGAAGGGGATGCCCGAGGCATTGGCATAGCCAATGGCGTGGGCGGTGCCGGAATCGGGCACGCCGGCTACGGTGTCCGGCTTGGCGTCGTCCCTTTTAGCCAGCATGGCCCCGCAGCGGTAGCGCATTTCCTCCACGCTGATCCCCTCGTAAGAGGAGGAGGGGTAGCCGTAATACACCCACAGGAAGGTGCAGATGCGCATTTCCTTCCCTGGGGCCAGCAGGGTTCTGGCGCCTTCAGGGGTTATCATGGCGATTTCCCCAGGGCCTAACTCCCTCTTCTGGGTATAGCCCAGGTTCAAATAGGCGAAGCCTTCAAAAGAGACGCAGCAGGCCCCGTCTTTTATGCCTACGGATACCGGGGTGCGCCCCAGCCTGTCCCGGGCCGACACAATGCCCTGAGGTGTTAAAATCAGCATGGTCATGGAGCCTTCAATGGTTTCCTGGGCATAGCGCACGCCCTCAATCAGGTTTTCCTTCTGGTTGATAACCGCTGCCACCAGCTCTGTGGCATTGACCTCGCCGCCGCTCATTTCCAGAAAATGGGAGTGGCCATTTGCGAAAAGCCTGTCTACAATGGCCTGGATGTTGTTGATTTTGCCCACAGTCACAATGGCATAGGTGCCGTGGTGGGAGCGCACAATGAGGGGCTGAGGCTCATAGTCGGAGATGGAGCCAATGCCCCAGCGCCCCCGCATTTCCGACACGTCCTTGTCGAACTTCGTGCGGAACGGGGAATTTTCAATGTTGTGTATAGCCCGGTCAAAGCCCTTTTCCCTGTCGTACACAGCCATGCCTGCCCGGCGGGTGCCCAGATGGGAGTGATAGTCTGTCCCGAAAAACAGGTCGAACATGCAGTCGTCCTTAGAAGCTACGCCAAAAAATCCACCCATAAATGATATGTTCCTTTCTTTTCAGAAGCCGTTCCTTGCCCTGCTGCGGGCTTTCCTTTTATAAGTTTATCATACCTTCGGGAAAACTACAATGTTCTGCGGGTGAAAAATACAGGGAAACAAGGGATTTTGCGGGAGTTTCATAAGGTTGCACAGAAAAGGCCGAAAAGGAACCTTGTAATGGTGCAAAACATAAAAAATGCAGGAAAGACAAAATCCACTTGCATTTTCCGCCGGAATATATTAAACTATTTAAAGTTTGACCTGTGAAAATGAAAAAGCATTGCGGTACATGATTCATAATTTCATTTTTGATTAGGAGATGTTCGGAATGAAACTGGCAGCGATGGAAATTGGCGAGCTGCGGCGTGTCTGCCGGGAAGCCGCAAAGCAGTATGAAGATTTTAAATCTTTGGGTATAAACCTGAACATGGCGCGGGGGGTGCCCAGCGCAAAACAGCTTGATTTGGCCCTGGGCGTGCTGGAAGCTCTCCATGCCAGAAGCGAGTTTGCAAATTCTGACGGCGACGACTGCCGCAACTACGGCGTGTGGAACGGCCTGCCGGAAATGCGGGCCATTTTTAGCGAAATGCTGGGGGTGCCTGCTGGGCAGATTATTCTGGGCAACAACTCCAGCCTGCAGATGATGTTCGATGCTGTGTGCCAGGGGTATGTGAAGGGCTTCGGCGGCTATGAGCCTTGGGGCAGGCAGGGAAAGGTGAAGTTTTTGTGCCCTTCCCCTGGATATGACAGGCATTTCGCGGTGACGGAATATTTCGGCATTGAGATGATTCCTGTCCCCATGCTGAAAACCGGCCCGGACATGGATATTATTGAACGGCTGGTGAAGAATGACGAGAGCATAAAGGGCTGCTGGTGCGTGCCCAAATACTCTAACCCCACAGGCGTTACTTATTCTGATGAAACTGTCCGGCGTTTTGCAGCCCTGCGTCCTGCTGCCAAGGATTTCCGCATTATGTGGGACAATGCCTACTGCGTCCACGACCTGACCGACACTCCCGACACCCTTCTGAACCTCTATGACGAGTGCGTGAAACAGGGGACAGAAAACCAGGTTCTGTTCTTTGCCTCCACTTCCAAAATTTCCTTCCCCGGCGCAGGAGTGGCGGCCCTGGCAGGCAGCTCCAAAAATATTGCAGAGTTCCAGAAGCGCATCACCACCCAGACCATTGGCCCGGATAAGCTTAACCAGCTCAGGCACATCCTGTTCCTCCACGACATCAACGGGGTACACACCCTGATGAAGGGCCATAGGGACATCTTGGCCCCGAAGTTTTGCATTGTGCGGGAAACCCTGCAAAAGGAACTGGGGGATTTGGGTATAGCCAAGTGGAGCAATCCCCAGGGGGGATACTTTGTGAATCTGGATGTGATGAACGGCTGCGCGAAACGGGTGGTAGAGCTGTGCAAGGAGGGCGGCGTGGCCCTTACCAGCGCTGGGGCCACCTTCCCTTACGGGGCTGACCCCAATGACAGCAATATCCGCATTGCCCCTTCCTTCCCGCCAGAGGAGGAACTGTCCCAGGCCATGCACCTGCTGTGCATCTGTGTAAAACTGGCGGCCGCAGAAAAGCTGCTGGACGAGAGGCAGTAACGGGAAAAAGCGTCCAAAGCTTGAGATGAATGAGATGAAAAGCGAATAAGCAGCAAAAGGGCCTGCCGTCTGGGGAAAACAGATGGCAGGCCCTTTTGTTGCTTTGGAACAATTTCCCCCAATTTTAGAGCATGGGTGAGAATACTCTTAACCCTGCCCGTCCCGGGGATAGGGCTTCTCTTCATCGGTAAGGCCTGCAAGATAATCCATGCTGGTGTCTAAGGCCAAGGCAATGCGGCGGCATTGCTCGAAGGTATAATAGCGTTTGCCGCTTTCAATTTTGGAATAGTCGCTTTGGTCGATGCCTGTCAGCATCTGCATTTTGATTTGCGTGTAACCCCGTTTCTGCCGGAGTTCTTTAAGCCTGTTCATGGGGTATCACCTCCTGTTTATTATGGCGAATTGACCTATTTGCATTAGGGGTAATTTGACCTATAATGAAACAGAGGTGATGGAAATGCCGAATTATAAAGAGATGTATCTTACGATGGTTCGTGAGACGGAGAAGGCGATTCGCATATTGATTGACGTACAGAAAAGATGCAAGGAAATGGCAATTAGCTCAGAGGATGCCCCTATTACACCCATTTGCAGGCAGATGGGATTGTACAGGACACAAAAAGAGCAGAAAAGTGGGGGAAATGATTGACAGGCGGCGGGTGGTATTATAAAATAAGGCTGGTAAGGCTTGCCGGAAGGAGGCCTGCCGGGAATTTTTAAAAACAGGAAACCAGCGGCGTAAGGAAAGGGGCAGAATCATGCAGAAAAAAGAATTGTTGTACGAGGGCAAGGCAAAGAAGGTCTATAAAACAGAGGATCCGGAGGTTTACATCGTATCCTATAAGGATGACGCTACCGCCTTTAACGGTTTGAAAAAGGGCACCATTGTGGGAAAGGGCGTTGTGAACAACCAGATGTCCAACTTCATGTTCCGCCTGCTGGAAAAGCAGGGAATTCCCACTCACTATGTGGAGGAGCTGGACGAAAGGGAGACTGCGGTAAAGCGGGTAGACATTGTGCCTTTAGAGGTTATTGTCCGCAACAAGGCCGCCGGCAGCCTTTCCAAGCGCCTGGGGCTTGCCGAAGGCACCCAGATGAAAACCACTGTGCTGGAGTTCAGCTATAAAAATGACGACCTGGGCGATCCCATGGTAAACGATTACCACATTCTGGCTATGGGCCTTGCCACCCGGGAGGAAATCGACCAGATTGCCAACATGAGCCTGAAAATAAACGATTTGATGATAGAATTCTTTCGGTCTGTCAATGTGGATCTCATCGACTTCAAGCTGGAGTTTGGCAAAACCTCTGACGGCGCCATTATCCTGGCTGATGAGATTTCTCCCGATACCTGCCGCTTCTGGGACGTGAATACCGGCGAAAAGCTGGACAAGGACAGATTCCGCCGGGATATGGGCGGCGTGGAAGAGGCTTACGCCGAAATGATGAAGCGCCTGGGGCTGTAAGGCCATGGAGACTCTGTCTCCACACCTCTGCAACCTTTTTAAAAAAGGTTGATCAAAAATTCCATTGTAATTCCGGGCGGCGGGCCTTTGGGCCCCCCCCCGGAATTTACCGGATTTTATTTAAAGACTTTATTTTGAAAAAAAGTAGCGGGGGGGGGGGGGGGGTTG
>ERZ779632.209-NODE-209-length-38736-cov-14.013288_pt1 | contig 38736 bp, 41 predicted proteins | sample MGYA00514194_ERZ779632 | MGnify/ENA primary metagenome ERZ779632 (study PRJEB29562, sample SAMEA4376704) | mouse gut metagenome | isolation source: Cecum | study: EMG produced TPA metagenomics assembly of the A DSS colitis mouse model was used to assess the... | reverse complement strand
TTTATATGGCCTGTTTTTCTGTTGCATCTTCAGTGAGTTTCCGAGACTACTCAAATAAATTTATGACACTCTCTGCCTTTTGATTTGATATTCCTCTGCCTGTGAGTATACCAGCGATATCCTTTTCTGACATTACACCATCAACCGCATACATATACAATATTTCTACTTCATTCTTAAATGCATCAACAATCTTCTGATTTTCTCTCATTAAAAAATCACCGAGAAGATACTCTAAATCAGACCAGTCCATAGAGCAATTAAAATAGACCTCCGAAAAGTAACTTGTGGCATGGAATTTTTTTATATCTATCTCACGAAACATTTTCTCTATGAGCCCCCCCCCTAATAAATTCCACCCTTATCCAGCACCGTCATATGTATCAAAATCACAAATAGTATATCAGATTTTGATAGCTGTGTCCAAAAAACTTTTTGAAGATATTAAAATATAATATTATTCATATACTAATATTAAAACCATGTAATTCATGTTTTGAAATGTAAAATTGCAATAAAATAGCAAAAATATGTAACAAATCAATAAAAAGAGGATTAATTTGAACATATATAAGACGAAAGAGGTGTCAAAGATGTTATTAGAATTTAAATGTTCAAATAAATGATTTGTCCGATAATTGATATTTTAAATCAGGGAAAAATACTTATTTGTGATGAATTGGAAGCTAGTTTGCATGAATCAGTAATCTTCCAAATTGTACAATTATTTCAACATTATCAGAAGGATAAATTTGCACAATTAATTTTTTCGACTCATGACACAAGTTTGTTAGATACAGATTTGTTTAGGAGAGATCAGGTTTGGTTTACACAATTAAATACAAAGGAACGTGCAACAGATTTGTATTCTCTTGTTGAAATTAAAAATGTACGTAAATCTGAAAATTTGGAAAAGGAATATGTTTCAGGAAAATATGGTGCAATACCTATGCTGAATAAAAAATTCTTTCATGAATTAGAAGAAAATATTTTAGGATAAGGGGTATTGTATGGAGGAAAGAAATCTTGACTTAGAAGCAAGATTTGAAGATACACGAAATAAATTATCTTTAAAATTGCCATATTTTTATGGAAAAATGGGCGTTTATGTGATAATATATAAGAGTTAATTACAATTATTTTAATGAGAAATTATTAAAAAAGAAAAAAACTGCAACCAATATGAAATCAGATAGATGTTTAATCCGATATTTGTATATTATGCATCTTATCAGCACACAATTTAATGAGGGAGGGTGAGAATTGAGAATTTATTTGGACAACTGTTGTTATAACCGAATACTGGATGATCGAAGTAATTCAAAGATATATTATGAACGAAATTCAATAATGATTATTTTGGAACTGGCAGAAAAATCTGCAATAAAAATAATTGGAAGCGAAATGCTTATTAAAGAAATTGATGATACAAAGGACGCGTATAAAAAATCCGTACTGGAAATGTTGTATTCATTGTGTTCAGAAGAAATCATAGTAGATAAAACTATTTTGAACAGAGCAGAGATTATAAGGCATAGTTCTAATATTAAATATAAGGACAGTATACATCTGGCGTGTGCAGAAGCAGCCAATGCAGATGTACTGCTTACAACAGATATTAAATTTATGAATAACAGTAACCGCATAAAAACATATACAAAAGTAATGAATCCAAATCAATATTTATTGGAGGTGTTGTATTAATGATAGCGACAAAATTAGATATTACGAATGCTGCCAAGATACAGAAAGATGGACTGACGGCGCTAAAAAATGCTTTGGGAATAACAGCTACGATTAAGTTCTTGGAGCAGTTTGACCAAGGGGGGACAGGTGATTATACAGCAGAAAAATATATGGGTGACGATTTGGAACCAACAGATGATGAGATTCGCAGGATGTTTGGGTGTTAAAATGATGGAGACAGAATAGTTTTAACCGTCTATCGGTAGTTCCATGAAAAGCATCTGTTCAAACAGATGCTTTTCTTTATGTTTTTTATTCCACGATGGGCAGAAAATTATCCAAATCTTTTCCCTCAATCGTTTCAATAAAAATAAGTTCCTGATCAGACAAAACTTTTTTTAATTTATATAATTGCACTTTGGTCAATGGTGGTTTAAACTGGATATCTGTCTTTTGATACGCACCTTCCACAATCGATTCATATAGATTTTTTACAAAAGAATACCAAACTGTTTGATCTTGATTGTCTGATTTATTCATTAGAAATGTATCACCGTCAGCCCTGTAAAAAATCAATAATGCAATACTCAGATTACATAAATTATGCTTTAAAATTGCCTGCGGAATCTCAAAGCCATCATCCCAGTTGTAATGATCAGCATAGATATACAAAAGATCTGAATCTTTCATTTGTGAGATCGCAGCCAGTATTTCTTCCTTCGTATTGTCATATAATAATGAATTGATATCCAAAATAATCCTCCTCCTTCTGTGCGTGTCTATCTATAAAATATTTTCTCAATACCGCCAAAAATTATCACCATTTACTCGAAACAGAAGGTTCATTAATGTTCGAAAATCCCATTTTAAATAACGCCATTCTTCTTCCCGCTCATCTGCAATTCCATCAAGTATGTATTGATTCCTGTTCATTCGACTCATATCAAAAAGCAAAAAATCTGAATCAAATAAATTACTCATAAAAATAAGCCAATCGTCTTTTATTCCATCATAGCCGCCTTTTTTCTTTTTCTCGGTATACTGAATTGCCTCTTCTAATGATAATAGTCTATATCCTGAATCTTCATCATCATTATATAAAATGGCGCCATTGGACATGAACAAAAACTTTTCATAATCCTCTGGTAAATTCAGATTAAACTCATTTTTTAATATCTTTAACGTCTCTTTGCAAACAGGCGGTTTCCACTCAAATGTACATCTGATAATATTGCCAAATAAATCTGTACATTCCAATGTTCGTTCTACTTGTGTCTTTTGAAATAACTGCTCTAAGACAAAATATTGCTGATTCATTTTTTCCCATCCAAATACTGATTCACGATTTTCTCGATTGCCTCCCGCGAGATGGGATAATGAAACTCTTTGATAATCCTGTCCACGGTGTAGCCGTGGTCCACCAGATGCCTGATCGCACCGCCGTAGGCAAAATCTTTAGTAAAATTTGACAATGCTTCCTCAAAGTAACCATGATTTTGTTCTTCCATCCACTCAAAACCCCTTTCATACAAACTGTTCTAAATCTCATCCACGGACAAAACACCCTTTAATTTTTGCAAAATACTCAGATATTCCTCCCTGTACGTCTTTCGGGGAAGCCGAAATGTCACCACAATCTGAAAATACTGCCCCTTCGTCTTAGGTTTATCCACATGAAAACTGTCCACAAGACAGTTGTCCTCCTTGAGCTGTCTTGACACATGGGTGATCGCCTTGCCGTCCTCTACCTCGATATAGAGCGTCAGATAACGCGAATACCGGTACACTTTGCTCTCAATCCATGGCACCACATGAACCCCCAGTAACCATACTGCGGTGAGAATGACCGCTCCGTCGAGAAAACCAATTCCCACTGCCAGACCAATACATGCACAGGTCCAGATACTTGCCGCAGAAGTCAGTCCTTTAATCTGATGTCCTGATACCAAGATCGAGCCTGCACCCAGAAAACCGACGCCGCTGATCACCTGCGCTGCAATTCTCGAGATATCAAGCCGCTCTGGATAAAGCGCCTCCAGATACTGCTCCATCAGCATGACCATCGCCGCGCCAAGACAGACAGTGATGGTTGTCCGCGCGCCGCCCCCGCGGCGCTTCACCCCTCTGTCAATGCCAATCACAATCCCAAGCACCAGTGCCGACAGGATTCTCACGAAAATATTCTGCCACGTCCATTCCGAGAATCTCATAGTGAACATAACTGCTGCCCCCTTTTCCAATTACCGCACGATTTCATCCGAATCCAGCACAATCGTAAACGGGCCGTCATTCAAGAGCGATACCTTCATCTCTGCCCCAAAGGAGCCATGCTCTGCACGAAACCCTTTTTTCTCAATCTCACAAATACAATATTCATACAGCTCGTTTGCCTTGTCCGGTTTTCCCGCCAAAGTAAACGAGGGTCTGTTTCCCTTTCGGCAGTCCGCATACAATGTAAACTGTGAAATGATCAGAAATTCACCGCCCACATCCGCAGCCGACAGATTCGTCTTTCCATCTGCATCATCAAAAATGCGAAGCTTTGTCAGCTTGTCAATCATCTTGTCTGCAATCTGCTTGTCGTCACTATCAGCAACGCCCACAAAAACCAAAAGTCCGTGTCCAATCTGACCAATCACCTGATCTTCCACAGACACACTTGCCTCGCACACCCTCTGAACTACAAAACGCATAATTTTCCTCCACCTTCATAAATAATTACCAAATATTTATTATCAAAAATGCGGCTGACCTCACAGCATACTATCCTGATAGAACGCTACCCTGTTGTGTCAGCCGCACAAATTTATATTTTTAAGAAAGCATTTTCTTCAACTCCTCACAGGCCTGCTCATAGCCTGCAAAAACAATTCCTTTCATGCCAAGTGCCCGCGCCGCCTCAACGTTTTCTGCGCGGTCGTCGATAAAGACACATTCCTCGGGTTCAAGTCCGTATTCTCTCAAAAGATGCTCATAGATGTCTGCATTTGGTTTGACCATCTTCACAAAACCAGAGACCACCTTTCCATCTACATGTTCCAGAAATGGAAAGCAGCCGCATTCTGTATGAAGTGCAAAAACATCCCGCGGATAATTGGAGAGCAGATACACTTTGAAGCCAGACTTTTTAAGCTGCTCAATCCACTGTACCGCATACGCATACGGCGCTACCAGCTTATCCCGGTTATCCCACACCAGATTAAATGCATCGAGATGGTCTTTATTATCCTCGCGAAAATGCGCCAAGATCTCTGCTTCCTCATAAATACCATGGTCTAATTCTCCCCACCAAGGACTGCCAAAGACCGTTTTTTCAAATCGTTTCTGCGTCTCGATTGGAAGCTGTAACTCCTCCATGAGTGAGCGCCAGCGGAAATCCACCAGCACATTTCCAATATCAAATATCACATTTTTTATCATAATGCCACACCATTTTTCTCTAAGAGCGCCCTTGCACTCTCAACGGAATCCACGCCAGTCTTATTTTTGATCGGTGCAAACTCATAGTCGCGCACGACCTCATACGACAGACAGTTTGGAAACATGTGAATCATATCCAGCACCAGCAGCTCAAACTTGTAGCCGTTTGGCGACTCTGGCTTAACCAATTCACCCTTCTCATCCATATACGGAATCTTTTTCTCCACGACATGTACTGCCATTTTTTGATTCGCGATCTCCTCAAGCTGGTCTACGCGGAACAGGTAGTTCAAAATCACGCCAAAGTTATAGGAGAGTTCCCCGTCTGCCTCCCTCGAATTGATGATCTCCTCTGTCATTTCATAATATTCTACGATCGAGGGTCTGCCGTCCTCAAGACAGAGCACGCCAATCTTCTCCTCCGGGTCTGCCTTTCTGACCACCTTTGCACCGCTCACACAGCCTGAATCGATCGTTGCGCCGACAAACACAGGGTCCGCAATGCGCTGCAAGACATTATCCACTGCAAAGATATTCAACCATTCGACACCCCTTGCCTTGACATCCTTCAAGACACCGGTCACTGCCATAGAATAAAACCATCCGCCGTTTCCATTGGGTGAGAGCGACAGCGAATCCGCGGATTCCATATAGAGTTTTCCCTGAAAATCAACTGAGGGCGCCATTTCCTGTTTAAAAAATTTCACAAAGTCTTTGGGATAGCCAAAATACTGTTTTTCCTCAAAAAAGGCAGTGGTCTCTTCATGATTCTTGTCGCTTGTCATGACATACAGCGGCACAAAACAGCCTGCTTTGTCTGTCACGTCGAGCAGATTTCGGATCAGACGCTCAAAGATAAAAACCTCCTTCGTCAAACCAATATTGTATTTACCCTTTGGCCCGTCTGAGCCAAGGCGGGTTCCCTGACCGCCTGCAAGCAGCACGGTGCCGACCTTGCCTGCTCTGATCGCATCCAGTCCAATCCCCTCATATTTTGCCTTATTTTGTTCAATTTCTGTCACTTCGAGCGCGGAGAGCGGTTCAAGTTTTCCCCTCTCCTGTGCGAGCTCCTTATGTCCCGCCATCTCCACGATCGACCAGTCAATCCGCTCGATCTGTGCCGCAAGTTTTTCTTTCCCTGTATCATCGAGTTTTTGATACGCCTCAAAAATATGCTCTTGTCCGTGTTCTTTTAATACGTTAAACAATTCCTTTTCCTTCATGACCACTTTTCCTTAACCTTTCAATATATTTCTTTATGATTCCATCATTCATAACTTAACAATACTACACTTTATGGCTTGTTGTAAACACTTATATGTGAAAAATCAGCCAATCAGGCACTCTTTTCCACAAAAAGCAAATCCATATTTATAGATCTGTCCGGGCAAAAATCCCTCTGCAATCAATTCTGCCTCATACTGCTTTTCTTCAATCTGAAGATGTGCATTCGCAAGCGTGTCCTCAAGCGTCCGTTCATCTTCATCAGGGTCTATGACTTTAAATTCAAAAATAAATGCTTTGCCATGCCTGTCTCTTAGCTTCATCATGACAAATATTTGTCATTTTATTATAGCATATCCCAACATGGAGCAGGATAAAAATTTTCATGGAAATATCAATAAATTATTAATAGAAATAGAAATTTGCTTGTGTTATTCTATAGGAGATACATATTATAATTTCCATATTTTTTACGGAGGAAACATGATGACTGAATTAGTAAAGGCTGGCACATCCGATGCCTTAGTGATAAATAGTATCTCCAAACGGTCTTTCGACAGTGATGTAGAGATCGGAGCGCCCCGCAAAGGAGGACCGCCCGGGTATATGTCCGTTCAGTTTCATACGAAGATGGCAAAATTAAATCATTTATACAAATTGTCAGTCGATGGGCTTATTATAGGTGCCGCTATTCTTTTTATAGATGGAGACAAATTAAACATTGGAAGAATATTTATCAGTCCAGATTACCACAGAAAAGGATATGGCATTTATATGATGCAAGAAATTGAAAAAATGTTCCCCGCTGTAAAAGAAATTTGTCTTGACACGCCCGTCTGGAACATTCGCACCAACTCTTTTTATCCAAAGCAAGGATACACTGAATATAAGAGAGACAGCGAGTTTGTATATTATACTAAAACATTATAACAACCTCTGCATCGACTACTTCTGCTCCGTTTGCAATTTCCTGTTCGGATTCGTAGACCGCTTGGTGCGCAATCGAGTAGGGGAATGCCGCGCGCCCCATGCGCCGCCTTAGCGGCATACTTCCACTGCATGGGGCTGCGCATAAAAAGAAAGCATACCTCAACAGATATGCTTCCTTATGTGGTCAGAAGGGGTTCTTGTGTGTTCAAAATCCCTTTTTTATTATACCATACCCCGCCGAATCTGTATTGTCTGTTTTTTCGCAATATCGACCCGTTTTTTCGCATCATGCTAAGAAACTCCTAACGATACAGCACATAATCCTGCATTTCTCGGTAAAATCCTGCGCGTGTCAGTGCCTCTCCTGCAAAATCAGGGTAGTTCTTCACCACAATGCGCTTGCGTGATGGAAAGAGTTTCCCCTTTTTATAGCACAGAAAAAAATCTGCCAGACATGCCTCAGCCAGCTCTTTTTCAAACACGCGCAGCGTAGCTCCCTGACGCTCCAAAACGGCTGCCGGGATTCCTCTACAGCACGCGACAGCTGTCCCCGGCACATTGAGAAAGTTCCTTCCTTCCATGTGCGGGAGAAGCTTCCCCCAGCACTGTACGGGGTCTGCCGCATTGACCCAGACAATATCCTGCCTGTTTTGCGCGTTTCTGGCAAGCTCATGCACCACTGCTTCATATTCCTTCCCACGGATAAACTGTGCGCCCGACAATCCCTCGACAAAATATCCGCGCCTTGCCTGCCCCGTGTATTCCCAGACACGCAGTACCGAGAGTGCCTCCTGCCACGAAAACCCGCACGCTGCTGCCGTCTCGCGGCAGATGATAACATATCGGTCAAAACACTGTTCCAGAGCAATTTTTAATGCAGACTGTGTTTCTGTCAGCTGTATGACCGGGCGCACGATATCCCATCTCCCGGCGCGCAGTGCTTTCACATACATACTCACGCGCTGTTTTGCAGTCACTTTCTTGATATGTTCCTGACTCAGCCACTGCCGCACCGGTATAAAGCTGTCTGCACAGACCAGCCCTTTTTCCATCAGGGACATCAGTGTATCGTAGGGCGATTCACTGCCTAATACATTGTTTAAAGACTGCATAAAGCTGGCGCCGCGCTTTTGCAGTGTCTGATATAAAAGCAGCTCTTTCTCGCTAAGTTCACCGTCCATCGCGCCACACAGACTGTCCGGTGCCGCGTCCCAGTCAATCTTCTCCTGAAGATCAAACCGCAGACCGCCTTTTCCCTGTAGATACCAGAACACCTCACCCTCGGCAAGATAAGCGTCCAGCACACTCTCCTTATACTGCTTCACCCAGCGCGGAAGAAGAATCTCCTCCCAATAAGAAGCCGGAAGTGTCATTCCCGCATAATACTTTATCATCCTTGGCAGTGCTTCCTGAGCGGGTGCATTGGACTCCATGCGGGATAAGAGCAGGGCAGCATAGGCTTGCGCAGGGCAGGTCTGTGCTTCATTGCGGCGGTTTTTTAACGTTTGTATACAGGCACGCCGGTACAATTCCGCATGATAATATCTGCCGTCCTGACAGACCGCCTCCTTGCGGAGGCAGAGCTCTTTTAATATTTTTTCTGCCAGAGACTGCTGCCATCCATAACGCCCGGCAGTCTGGACAGCATCTGCGGCACCGCGGTAACGCAGCATTCTCCTGACAATCTGTAGCTGTGCTTCAAACTGCTTCGTATCCCAGTCTTCTGCATCGTTCAAAAGACCAGTACCAAGTGCCACAGCATATTTTTCTTCTTCCTCTGCTGCGATCCATAATCCCTGCTCGAGATAGCACACTCTGCCACTCTGAGCCAGACTGTCCAGCCATTCCACAGGTATTTCCAATTCCCCTGCTGCCAGATCGCCCTCTGTCATGAGCAGGGAATGCAGCTGGCGCGCATCCTTTGGCAGTTTTTCCCGCGTAAGCTGCGATTCTTGTATCTGTGACAGCTCCTTTGTTCCCGGTTTTACTGCCTCTTTTAGCATTTCTTCCACTGCGGTGTGGATTCCCCGCGGCGTCGGTGCATAGTCATACATCACCGCTGCTTCCTGTGCCCATTGCAGCGGCAGAGACATTGGTGAGGGTGTTTCTGTAAATATATCCAGCACTTTCACTGTACCGGCACAGATTTCATACAATAATTCCCGCACTCCCTCGGCATCCCACAGCTCCTGCATACATTCCCGCCGCGTCTCGCGAATCAAAGGATGCCTGTCCTCCCGTACCACCTGCTCCAACAACTCGGCGCTTTTTAACCGCTGTTTCCAAAGCGGCTGGCGGCTGTTTTTGCGGACGCCCATCATCAACGCCCTGCCGCAGTTATATCGGAATGCCATGTTAAAGACAGGAGCTGCCGGCAGCATAATCTCCAGTTTTCTGACACAAGTGTCAGGATCTATGCGCTGCAAGATACCTTCTGGCAGTGCTCTGTTTCCATACGAATACAGCAAAAATCCATCCTCCTCATCCACGCTGCCAATCTCTATGCCAAGATGGTCTCTCACTGTCTGTGCAGCTAATAGAGACAGCGGTGCATTGATCCGCCTGCCAAATACAGAGTGGAACATCACCTGACTGTTTCCTGACGAGTCCTTGAAATGTTCTGCCAAGATGGTCTTGTCATCCTGCAAGCACCCAAGCGCTCTGATCTGCCGTTCTAAATAACCCGTAGCAAGGGAAACTGCTGTGCTGTCAAGTCCCATCTCATGCAGCGCATCTGATAGTTTTCCGTCCTCGTGTGCCTGCTGTAACTTATGAAACATGCGTCCAAATGCCTCTCCAGTGCGCCTGTCCCTCCCTTTGATCTCTCCTTTCCAGAAGGGCAGTCTGGCGCCCTCCACAGGAGCCTGCACGACAGTGACAAGATCGCGGCTGATATTCGTTATTTTCCATGCAAATGCACCTAGGATAAAGCGGTCGCCCCGCTGCGATTCATAGACAAATTCCTCGTCAACCTCCCCAAGTTTGACGCCATCCTCTGTTTTTACAGTGTAAAGCCCTTTGTCAGGAATCGTGCCTCCTGCTGAGACTGCCAGCATTCTGCTGTAGCCATCCCCCTCTACACGCTCATGAATCCTGTCATAGAGAATCCTTGGACGCACTGGAAGATCCCGCTCATGCTCATAGTCTCCCGCCAGCATACAGAGTACCGACTGGACATCCTCTCTCGAAATTTCCCGAAAATTCCATGCGCGCGGCAGAATTTTCATCACTTCATCCAATGTATAACTGCGAAAAGCTGCCATCGAGACAAGGTGCTGTGCCAGCACATCCAGACACTGTGCGGGCGGATGAATCTGCTCGACACCGCCCTGTCTGGCAAGCTGTGCTGTCATGCCGCAGGATACGCACTCTGCCGCCGTTCTCGGAAACAAATACATGACGCTTGTCCGCCCCGGGTTGTGCCCGGCGCGTCCCAGACGCTGCATCGTGCCAGACACCGTGCGCGGACATCCGACCTGCAATACCTTGTCAATCTCCCCCACATCAATGCCCAGCTCCATCGAAGAGGTAGCACACAAGAGCCGCAGCCTGCCATCGCGCAACGCTTCCTCCGTCTCCTGCCGCTGTTCTTTCGAAAGGCTGCCGTGATGCACGCGCGCAAAGTCTTCTCCGCCGATCAGATTCACATAATACGCAAGCTTCTCCGCGTACCTTCTGCCCTCCACAAAAGCAATCACACTGCGGCTGCCGTGACAATATTCATAGACCAGTGCGCTCAGTTCCTCCCAGACAGGGTCTTTTCTTTTGTGCCGCACAGAATCTGCGTAAGGTCCCAAAATATCAAGACGGATTTTTTTCTTCATGTCAGGTGCCGCGATGACGACCTCCTCTGGTGCCAGATACTTTGCTGCCTCCTCCAAAGGTTCTATCGTGGCAGAAAGCCCGATCCGCTGTAACGGAGCGCCGCACAGATCATCCAGACGCGCAAGGGACAACATCAGATGTGCCCCCCTTTTGGTGTCAATCAATGCATGAAGTTCATCTATGATGACAGCTTTTGCCGTTGCCAGCACATTTTGTCCCGTCTTGCTGGTCAGCATCAAATACAAGGATTCCGGCGTGATAATCAGAATATGCGGCGGTTTTCTGACCATCTGCTGCCGATCCCTCTGGGGAGTGTCTCCCGTCCGAATTGCAACAGTAATCTCCTCCTGTGACCCGACACTGTTTCCAATCCCATCCAGCGGGCGCCTTAAATTTTCACGGATATCTGCCGCAAGGGACTTTAAAGGTGAGACATAGATCAACCACAGCTCCCTTTTTAAAGCACCTTCCTTCGCCTGCCGTTTCATCTGGTCCAAGAAAACAAGGAACGCAGAAAGTGTCTTTCCCGTTCCTGTAGGCGCTGAAACCAGCACATGCTGTCCTGCTTTGATGCCCGGCCATGCCTCCTTCTGTACCAGCGTCGGCTCGCCAAGCGTATTTTGAAACCATTCTTGTGTCTCTTCCTCAAATAGTGTCAGTACATTTTTTACTGTACTCAAGCTCTGACGCCCCGCTTTCTGTTTCCTCCAAGCTTCATTGATTGTATAGACATCGCCCTTTCCACTTCCCTTCGGCTATTTTCCTTATTATACGATATTGAGCATAGGGATATCAACAGATTTTTACTAAATTTTACTCGACCCAATACCCACAGTGTTACTGTTCACTCCGTGTCAGTAACGAGTAAAAATCCATGCAAAATTTGCTTCGCAAATGGATTTTTACTTAAAAGCTATACGTTTTTTCACGGACTTAGCAGTAAATGCTAAGTCCTGTCTGAACAGTAACCCCACAGTTACCGCACTTTAACGTGTATTTATAGTTTCATAGCAAAGTTTAAAATAAACAGAAATTGTTAATATATTATTATTGTAATAAATTTCCTTTATACCACCCTCTATTTTATTTAACAGTTCTTTTACAATGTATAACCCTAACCCTGTATTTCCGTTTGAACGTGATGTATCTACTGTATAAAATTTTTGAAAGAGCATCGTAACATCTATATTTTTTAATTCTGATGTTGTGTTTTTTACTGTAAAGACACCATCTGCGTCCAGCACGATTTCGATAAAATTATTAGCGTACCGTATAGCGTTTGTAATCAAGTTATCAATAATTCTTTTGCAGGCAACAGCATTTCCAATGATCCATACAGGAGCATTTTCTATTTTTATAATAGGTGACAGTTCTTTTAGTTCGTTATATTTGTCAATCAGACAGTCGGTTACAATTTTGTTTACATCTAATTTTTCCATTTCCAAAATATAATCATCACTTTCTATCAATGACAAATCATAGAATATGTGCAATAGTTCTGTTAAATAATCTGTTTTTGCCTGAATGACAGAAAAATAGTGTTCCTGTTCTTCTTTATCTTCACAATCTTTTAAGAGTGTTAAATATCCTTGGATTGATGTTAAAGGTGTTCTTAAATCATGGCTGATATTGGCAATGGAGTGCTTTAACTGTTCTTTTTCCTGCATCATCTGAATTTTTATTTTCTGTTCTAAATCGTTTTTTTCGTTGATGATACCTGCTAACTGCTCTATTTGCTTATCTGATAAGGAAATTCGCAGTTTTTTGCCTTCGCTAATCTGTTTTATTATTTCACGAATCTGGCGTTTCCATGAAAAAAGAGAAATTGCCAATATTATATTTAATAAGACCAGTAATAAATACATAAAAATTACTTAAACTCCTGTTTTCTGACAAGTATAACAGACAGAGGCAGTAAAAATAATAAACTGAAAATAAAATATAGGATTATTTCATTGATTAGCCCATATTCAAGCCGGAAAGTGCCCATGTTCATCCAATAGTATAATGGATTGAGCCAGACGAAATATTTTAATATAGCATGACTGTGAAAATTCTGCCATATCCCAGTATATATAACTGCGCCGCCCAAAGTAAATAAACACATGACCGTTGCGATGATACCGGTATTTTTTAAGCAGATACATACAGTAATACAAAGCAGGATAAATGAAACCAATACTGAAAAATTGAATCCGACATAACTTAAATATTGTGCCAGTTCAGCTGTATCGGGGACATACCCAGTCTGTAGACAGGTAAACAAAAGCGTAATGGTATTGAAGATAAAATAGCAGACTGCATTATATAAAACAATAACAATCGTCTTTGCAAAGTAAACTTTTACTCTATCTATTCCATAGGCAACAGGGAGTTTGATTGTACCCGCAGCGTAATCATAACAGAAAAATTGTATGGTTAAAATGAGAGTAACAATCCAGAGAAATACATTGCAGGATATACAGGATTGCATAATTTCGCTAAATTCAGGTGTATCAATGTTTTCAAATGTAAATGCAAAAAAGCCAATCGTTCCTTGTATGGCAGCATTTGTTTCCTCATCTCCCTCTGAAACGAATAGCTGTGTCCCCCCGGCGGACATACTGAAACTTCCGTATAAAATCAATCCTGCCAAAAAAAGAATTGGAACCGCTATAAACAATCTGGAATATTTCAGTTTCAGAAATTCAGATTTCAACTGATTATACATCGTTGCACCCTCCTATTAGATTTTCAAAATAGGTTTCTAATTCCTCCCCCTGTACAGACATTTCTTCAACAACAATGCCATTCGAAGAAAGCGTTTTTGAAATAGTATGTGTTTCTTCCAGTTTCTCATATATCCTTATAAAATTGTCTGGATATACAGAAAAGTTTTTGATTTTTAGCTGTTCTTCCAAAACAGTAACCGTTTTTTTCGTTTCATCTGTTTTCAGTTTAATATGCCGCTTGCATTGATCATTTAATTCTTTCGCCGTAATTTGTTTGAGCAGCTTACCATGATGTAAAAAGCCATAACAAGTTGCGAGCTGGTTAAGCTCACTCAAAATATGGCTTGAAATCAATATTGTTATATGGTTTTCCCTAGCCAACTTTTTTAGCAGCGCTCTAAGTTCAATAATACCTGTCGGGTCTAATCCATTGACAGGTTCATCTAAGATTAGAAATTCCGGCTCACCCAAAAGAGCAGCAGCCAGTGCCAAACGCTGTTTCATACCCAAAGAAAAGTTATTTACTTTCTTTTTTTCCGTATTACTAAGCCCGACAAGTTCCAATGTTTCCCGGATACATTTTTTGTCTGGAATGCCCCTTTGTACCCGCTGAATCTCTAAATTTTGTTTTGCAGTCATATCTTTATACAATGCAGGCATTTCAATCGTACAGCCAATTTTGGCACGTTCATGCTGCAAATAATCTGTTTTTCCGAACAGCGTAATGATACCACTGCTTTTAAATGCTAATCCCGTTAAGATACGGATCAGGGTAGATTTTCCAGCGCCGTTTTCACCGACTAACCCGTATATTTCTCCCCGGTTAATAGAAAAATTAACATTTTGTAATACATGGAAATTCTTGTAGTTTTTACAAAGTTCTGTTGTCTGACATATGATCTCTGACATTTTACCAACTCCTTTCCATGCTAATTTACAATCCAAATCTAAAGAAAATCTAAAGGAACAAAAATTATTTCAATCTATATCCAATCCCCCACACTGTTTCTATATAATCAGTATCTGTATGCTTCTTTATTTTTTTCCGAATATTACTGATATGCGTATTGATTGTATCATTGTCATAGGCATATTCTTCCTGCCAGATTGATTCATAAATATTTTGTTTTGAAAAAATTTTTTGCGGATATTGTAATAAAAGGATTAAAATTGATAATTCTGTTGATGTAAATTGTACGTTTGCTCCATTTATATAAGCATTACAGTTTTCGACTTCAATATCCTTATACTTTAAATGCATATCTGCTTTTTGAGGCGCACTTCTTTTTAAATTTGCCTCAATCCTTGCCAGTAACTCAAAAAGATTAAAAGGTTTTGTCATATAGTCATCTGCTCCCAAACGCAGTAAATCTATTTTGGATTGTACCATTGTTTTTGCAGACACTACAATTACAGGAATATCTGAGTATGTTCTTAATTGCTTTATCACATGATCGCCATTTAAGATTGGGAGCATTAAGTCCAAAATAATAAGGTCTGGCAAAAATTTCTGGCATAAATCTATTCCCTCTCTTCCATTGGGAGCAGAATACACTTCATAATTGTGATTTATCAGAAACTTTGTTATCATGTTGCAAATATCGGTATCATCTTCAATGACTGCTATTTTTTTCAATTTTATCCTCCATATAAAATTAGGAGTGCGACCACTACGGCTGAAACACCTTGCAGAATGTCTCATAATTGCTCACATCCCGCGGTCTGCAATAAACTGCAAACTCAATCACTTGGAAATCATACAAAAATTCCTGTATCACTTCATGAAATGCTTCTGACACCACCCATGCCGGATTGCGAAAGGCACCGCAGCCAAACGCACCCAGTATCAGTACTTCTTCTTTTTCCTTCTTTGCGATGGACAGAATCTTTTGAAGCCGCTTTTTATGCAGCTGCCTCAACTGCGCAACAGATAGATCGGATACATTCGCGCCGCTTCCCGGATTCATCACATTCGAGGGATTGTTCCGCAAGTTTGGCGCTGCACACGTAATCACATCCACACGGTACCATGCATCTTCTGCCATCAGCCTGTACTGGTCGTCGTCTGTCTTAAAGACCACAACACCCGGCGTAAAGATACAGTCATCATTGTAAGCCGCATTCATTTTTCCCTGCTTGATCAGCATTTTGTGCTGCTGATAAAAATCCCTGCACACCGCTTCTTGGGTCAGATTGGGATAGAGCGTGCTGCACCTGCAAATGCATTCCTCCTGCGCAGATGCGCCGTTTACCACTCCGCCGCCCGGATTTGTCGCAGATGCAAAGTTATGAACACAGATCTTCATTCCTTTATATTCTTTATTTTCTGCCGCTTCCAGACTGCGTTTCTTGGATACAATGATTTTTGCAGGATGCGCATACCGCTTTGTCTGATCTGTCTTTATCACTGTCTGGTCTTTCACCAGATACTGCTGTTGATTAGATGCTGTAACCGCATTTCTCAGCAGATCTCTTGTCTGACAAAGCTGTATTGTATCCTCAAAAACTGCTTTGTACATTTCTCTTTTATCCATTTCTTTTATACTCCTTTCTATTACTTATTATATCTTTAATAATATCATAAATCAAGCAGAAAAGAGCGTCCGACATCATTATTTTTGCAGCCGTTCAATTTTGGGAATCCCGGTTGTTTCTGTCAATGCAGCTTTTGCGAGTTTGTCTGCTTCCTCATTATATTTGTCGCCTGTGTGCGCAGCAATTTTCTGAAAGGTAATCTCAAGCCGGCTGGCGCTCGCCTGCATAAATTCCGCATACTTTTGCGTTAAAGGATTGTTTGTTTTCCAGCCTCCAGTCGCCCACATCTCAATTCCCATATAATCATAACAGATTTTTACCGCCGCATATCCATTGACCATACACCACTTCACTGCGTACATCGCCCCCAGCATTTCCCCTGTGACATTGCGAAGCGCCAGCGATTCCGAATTGTCTCCGCTGCCAGATTCACGGATAATCTTCCCGTCAGGCAGCAGCAGGACACAGCCAAAAGCGTATTTCTCAAGCTCTTTTTGAAAACTGCCGTCAACGTAGGCGACTACGCTCTCCTCATTCGATTCGTTCATTGCGCTCTGCATTGGATTTGACGTTCCGTTCAGATATGCCTGTGCCTCTTCCTCGGAGAAAAAGCTCTTGTACTGTGCGCCTGAATATCCATTCACAGCCGCCTTGCACGCATCCCATGTCTGAAAGATCCCTGTTTTTTTTCCTTTTTTGACAGCGTATATTTTTTTCTTTGCCATGCTTCCTCCCTTGCCGAAATCCTCACAACAGCGGCGACAACACCTTGAGCGCCGCCTGCATCATCTTATTTCCAAGCGGTCTTTTCGACCAGCGCGCCAAATCCATCTCCTCGCATTCCTTGAGCGTCCTCAAAAAATCCTCCTTCATATCCTTCACTGCCTCCATCTCGCTCAAAAAGACGCCGCACTCATAATGCAGATAAAAGCTGCGGTAATCCGTGTTGATCGTGCCGCAGATCGCACATTCATCATCTGCAATCACATTTTTGGCATGGATAAAACCGGGCTTGTATTCATAGATATGCACTCCCGCCTCCATCAGCTTTCCATAATTGGACACATTGACCATGTAGACATACCACTTGTCATAAATCCTTGGCACGATAATGCACACATCCACCCCGCTCTGTGCCGCGCTGGTCAGATCATCGCGCATACTCTGGTCCAGAATCAGATACGGTGTCGTGATATAGATGTAATCGCGCGCCTTGTTGATCATTCTGGTGTAAGCGCCCTCTGTCGGATTATGCGGGTTTCTGTGGGGACCGCCCATAAAGGGCTGTACATATCCCTCCTGAAAAACATGTACCTGCGGTTTGTAATCCGCGTCATTGATGACGACATTCTTGTTGACGATGCGCCACATATTTAAGAAAAAACAGGTAAAACTGTACACGCCGTCCCCGTACAGACGAATGCCGGAATCTTTCCAATGCCCAAACCGTTCAATATAGTTTGCATATTCATCTGCAAGATTGAATCCACCCGTATAGCCAATATTTCCATCAATCACCGTAATCTTCTTATGATTTCTGTAATTAAATGACATGCGTGCCATATCGCGGTGAATCGGATTAAAAATGCTCATCTCAATTCCGCGGCTTTTGAGGTCTCTGCGAAATGCCTGCGTATTGATGCGCAGCGTGCCAAAGTCATCAAACAACAGCTTGACTTCTACACCTTCTTTGACCTTCTGTGTGAGCACTTCCAGAATATCGCGCCAGACTTTCCCGTCTGAGACGATAAAATATTCCATAAAAATAAACTTCTTAGCCTGCCTGAGATCGTCCATCATCGCCTCAAGCACCTTCTCCCCCAGACCAAAGTACGTGGCATGGGTGTTGTTATAGATCGGAAATCCTTCTTTTCTGAGATAGCGGCTGATCTGCACTTTATTGGGATGCTGCCGCTCCAAATCCTGAACAATCTCCTCGTCCTGCCTGAGACTTTTGACCATCTGGGCATCAATTTCACGCGACCGCCTGAAATAACTGGAATTGACGCGCTTGCGCCCCCACATAAAATACAAAAAAAGACCCGACACCGGCAGCACGAGTATGATCACAATCCAGCTCATTTTATAAGATTCCGCATTATTTACAAGCGCAAACACCGTGATCACGCTCACGATTTCAAAGATGAAATACGCAATGATTGAATATCTCATCAAATACATCGCCAGAAAAATCATCAGGCCAATCTGTAAAAAAAATGAGATTCCCACGGTGACGCCTCTTATAATTCCATAATACTTACTTCTCACGATACCCATTCAAATTCATGTCCTCTCCACAGGATTTTGTTATTATACGAATATTTCTATATTGTAACACGATTTCATTAATTTTCAAGAAAATCTACCATAAATATTCATTTTCTGTTACACTATTATTGATGTTAACAGTAACACACTCTATACATCTTATTTAGGATTTGAAAGAGGGCTACTTTCATGCAAACTACCATTGACCAGACTCTTTTTTCAGAAGCATGTTACAAAATGATCGGCGCTCTCCAAGGTCAGAATGGCATTGGAACGCTGAGGGAAAAGACGATACACAGTGTCCTAAAATACTATTATGCCCCGGATTCTGCCTACCATGAGATCAAAATCGGTTCTTATGTCGCTGACATCTGCGTAGATGGTGAAATTTTTGAGGTACAGACGCGCAATTTTAATACCATGCGCGACAAACTGGACTTTTTTCTAAAAGAACATGATGTGACCATCATCTACCCCGTCGCCCACACCAAATGGCTGCTGTGGCTTGACACAGAGACGGGAGAGCTGACCCCCAGACGCAAATCCCCCAAGACCGGGACAATCTATCAGATCATACCAGAACTATATAAAATCAAAATGTTTATCAGCAATCCCCGTCTGCACTTTATTATCAGCCTGATTGACGTGGAGGAGACTCGTTATCTCAATGGATGGAGCCATGATAAAAAAAGAGGTTCCTCCCGCATGGACGGAATCCCTGTGGGCATCTATGATGAAGTGCGCATTGACTCCTTTGAGGATTATACAATTTTCCTCCCCGACACGCTGCCAGAGACCTTTACCTCAAAGGATTTGGGCAAAGCGGCGAAAATCCCACCAAACCGGGCAGGCACTTTATTAAATGTCTTATTAGAGACAGCAGTTGTAAACCGCGTCGGCAAAAGCGGCCATAGTTACCTGTATCAAAAAAGAACTGACGGAAAATAAATTATCATTTCCGCCAGTTCTTTTCTTGATCTATTTTTATGTTCTTATTCATCCTCAGGCAGCAAATCCTCTTCGCCTGTGATCTCTTCTCCTGAAATTTCATCTTCTAGTGCTTCGTTTCCGGGCACTTCATCCTCAAACGTTTCATTCATTAGCACTGCCTCTCCCTCGACGGGTTCATCCACCACTTTGTCAAGCGCCTCATCGACATCCTCAAACTCCTGTGTACCGTCTGAGAGCTTCTCCCGCACCTTGGCAATCTTGGCAACCTTCACATTCTCATCATCAAGGTTAATGAGTTTCACGCCAGAAGTATTTCTGCCATAAATCGAAATATCACCGACAGGAATCTGTATAATCACACCCTCTGTCGTGATCATCATAATCTCATGATCGTCATTGACCCCCTTGATGCCAACCACATTGCCTGTCTTTTCTGTGATACGGTAGCACCGTACTCCTTTGCCGCCGCGCTTCTGCACAGTAAATTCATCGAGGAGCGTGCGTTTTCCCATGCCCATCTCTGAAACAATGAGCAGTGCATCGCCCTGCGTGTTGAGCTGCATTCCGATAATCTCATCGCCGTCGTCAAGATTCATGCCGATTACGCCCATCGCATTTCTGCCCATCGCGCGCACATCGGTTTCTTTAAAGCGAATACACATACCATATTTTGTAATCAGGAAAATCTCGGAATTTTCATCTGTCGCCTTCACTTCGATCAGTTCATCATCATCGCGCAGTGAGATTGCCGCCAGCCCGTTCTTGCGGACATTCGAAAATTCCATAATCGGCGTTTTCTTTGTAATTCCTTTTTTCGTGACCATAAACAGATGTTTACCCTCTGCAAACTCCCGAATTGGAATCATCGCAGAAATTTTCTCGCCGGGATTTAATTGCAGCAGATTCACGATTGCCGTTCCTCTTGCTGTCCTTCCCGCCTCAGGAATCTCATAGGTTTTGAGTCTGTATACACGCCCAAAATTGGTAAAGAACATCAGATAATGATGTGTTGTCGTCATCAGCAGATCTTCGATGTAATCATCCTCGATCGTAGACATTCCCTTGATGCCGCGCCCGCCCCTGTGCTGGGTTTTGAAATTATCCACGGTCATGCGTTTGATATATCCTAAGCTCGTCATGGCAATGACGGTATTTCCGCGCGGAATTAAGTCCTCCATGTCGATCTCAGACTCATCATAGCCAAACTTCGTGCGCCTGTCGTCTCCGTATTTGTCAGCGATTAAATTGATCTCTGTCTTGATGACGCCAAGCAGCAGTTTTTCATCTGCCAGAATCGCCTTGTACTCCTCTATTTTTTTCAGAAGCTCCGCATGCTCCTGCTCAAGCTTCTCACGCTCCAAACCTGTCAGCGCGCGCAGTCTCATATCCACAATCGCCTGCGCCTGCACATCTGTCAGCCCAAACCGCGTGATCAGTCCTTCCTTTGCCGCCTGTGTGTTGGCGCTGCCCCGGATAATGCGGATGACCTCATCTATATTGTCAAGGGCAATTAATAATCCCTGTAAGATGTGGTCTCTCTCTTCTGCCTTATTCAAATCGTACTGCGTCCTTCTGGTGACAACTTCTTCCTGATGCCTGATATAATAGGTCAGGACATCCTTGAGGTTCATAACCTTTGGCTGGTTTTCTACCAAAGCCAGCATAATCACGCCAAAGCTGTCTTGTAATTGTGTATGTTTGTAGAGCTGGTTTAAGATCACATTGGCATTGACATCTTTTCTTAACTCAATGCAGATGCGCATTCCCTCCCTGTTTGACTCATCACGCAGATCAGTGATGCCGTCAATCTTTTTATCCTTGACAAGCTCTGCGATCTTTTCGATTAAGCGCGCCTTGTTCACCATGTAGGGCAGCTCTGTCACGATAATACGGCTCTTTCCATTCGCCATGGTCTCGATATTGGTCACACTGCGGACTCTGATCTTGCCACGCCCTGTGCGGTATGCCTCCTCCACGCCGCGCGTGCCAAGGACAATGCCGCCCGTTGGAAAGTCCGGTCCCTTCACAATCGGCAATAGCTCCTCGATCTCGGTATCTCTGTCCTCCTCAATACGATTGTCAATCATCTTCACGACCGCCGCGATGACTTCTCTGAGATTATGCGGCGGAATGTTGGTCGCCATGCCGACCGCAATTCCCTGTGTGCCATTGACAAGCAGATTTGGATAACGGCTTGGCAGTACGACGGGTTCTTTCTCCGTCTCGTCAAAGTTTGGCTGGAAATCCACTGTATTCTTGTTGATATCTGCCAGAAGTTCCATGGAAATCTTACTGAGGCGCGCCTCCGTGTATCGCATGGCAGCCGCGCCGTCCCCGTCAACCGAACCAAAGTTACCATGTCCGTCTACAAGCGGATAGCGCGTAGACCACTCCTGCGCCATATTGACCAGTGCGCCATAGATCGAGCTGTCCCCGTGCGGATGATATTTACCCATCGTATCGCCGACAATACGCGCGCTCTTTCTGTGTGGTTTGTCAGGACCATTGTTCAGCTCAATCATCGAGTAGAGTACACGCCGCTGCACTGGCTTTAATCCGTCCCGCACATCTGGCAGCGCGCGGGAGGCAATGACACTCATGGCATAGTCTATATACGACTTCTCCATCGTCTTTTGCAGATCCACTTCCTCAATCTTGTCAAATATTGTATCGTCCATATATAACTCCTATTCTTAAATGTCGAGATTCTTTACGAACTGGGCATTTGCCTCAATAAACTCCCGCCTTGGCTCCACTTTATCTCCCATCAGCGTCGTGAAAGTAAGATCAATCTCTGATTCCGCCTCCTCATCCATAGAAACCTTTAATAAAATACGCTTCTCAGGGTCCATTGTCGTATCCCAGAGCTGGTCTGCATCCATCTCCCCAAGCCCTTTGTAACGCTGGATTTTGTTGTTCTGGTCACGTCCGACCTCATCGAGAATCGCCGCAAGCTCCTCATCAGAGTACGCATACCATGTCTTTTTGTTCTTTTCAAGCTTATATAAAGGCGGCTTTGCCAGATATACATGTCCCTTCTTGATGAGTTCCGGCATAAACCGATAGAGAAATGTCAGCATCAGCGTCGCAATATGTGCACCGTCCACGTCGGCATCCGTCATGATAATAATCTTGCCATAACGCAGCTTTGTGATATCAAAATCCTCGTGAATCCCTGTGCCAAACGCGGTAATCATCGCCTTGATCTCCGCATTGCCATAGATCTTGTCAAGACGTGCCTTCTCCACATTGAGAATCTTGCCGCGAAGCGGTAAGATTGCCTGCGTCGCACGGCTGCGCGCTGTCTTCGCACTGCCGCCGGCAGAATCACCCTCCACGATAAAGATCTCACAGTTTTCTGGATTCTTGTCGGAGCAGTCCGCAAGCTTCCCCGGCAGCGTCATGCCGTCAAGCGCCGTCTTTCTGCGCGTCAAGTCTCTCGCCTTTCTGGCTGCCTCTCTTGCCCGCTGCGCCAGAATCGATTTTTCACAGATCTGCTTTGCGACAGTTGGATTCTGCTCAAGATAGTATGTGAGCTGTTCGCTGACTACGCTGTCCACCGCACCGCGCGCTTCGCTGTTTCCAAGCTTCTGCTTTGTCTGTCCCTCAAATTGAGGGTCCTCAATCTTGATCGAAACGATCGCGGTGAGTCCCTCTCTGATATCATCACCGCTCAGATTTGCCTCACTGTCCTTCAAAAGCTTTGCACTGCGCGCATAGTCATTAAAAGTTTTTGTGATCGCATTGCGGAATCCCGCAAGATGTGTACCGCCCTCGGGTGTATTGATATTATTGACAAAGCTGTATGCGCTCTCTGTGTAGGAATCATTGTGCTGCATGGCAACTTCAACATACACATTGTCCTTCTTGCCCTCAAAATAGAGCACATCAGGATAAATCGGCGTCTTACTCTTATTTAGATACGTCACAAACTCACGGATACCACCCTCATAGTGGAACGTTTTCTCTATCACACCCTCCTCATGACGCAAATCCCGCAATATAATCTTCAGATCTTTCGTGAGGAATGCCATCTCCCGAAGCCTCTGTTTCAGAATATCATAATCAAAAACCGTCTCCTCGAAAATTTCCGGGTCAGGAAGAAATGTAACTTTAGACCCTGTTTTGTCAGGATCACATGTACCGATGACTTTGAGAGGATAGCAGACATGACCGCGTTCATAACGCTGCTTGTGGATTTTACCATCTATACTGATCTCCACCTCCAGCCATGTAGAAAGCGCATTCACTACGGATGCACCCACACCATGCAGTCCGCCGGAAACTTTATATCCTCCGCCGCCAAATTTCCCTCCAGCATGAAGGATTGTAAACACCACTTCTACTGCCGGGATTCCTGCTTTGTGGTTGATACCAACAGGGATTCCGCGCCCATTGTCGATAACAGTCACAGAATTATCAGGATTGATTGTCACATCAATCGTGTCACAGTATCCCCCAAGTGCTTCATCCACTGCATTGTCCACAATCTCATACACTAGATGATGCAGTCCTCTCGAGGACGTACTTCCGATATACATCCCCGGTCTCTTCCTGACTGCCTCAAGCCCCTCCAAGATCTGTATCTGGTCTGCTGTATAATCAGTGTTCATATATTTCCTCCCATTCTATTCATGAATCACGCCGTCTGATACCTCAAAGACCTTATTAATCTCAAACCGGTTATTCACAAACTCTTCCAATCCTGTGCAGGTGATGATTGTCTGGATATCACCAATGCTGTTTAACAGATAATTCTGCCTGCTGCTGTCAAGCTCTGACAACACATCATCCAACAGCAGAAGCGGCACATCCTTTGTCATTTTCCTGACAAGTTCAATCTCTGCCAGCTTTAAGGAAAGCGCTGCCGTCCGCTGCTGTCCCTGAGAACCAAACTTTCTGATATCAACCGCCCCAACCGCAAATGAGAAATCATCGCGGTGCGGGCCAGCCGAAGTCTGTTTCAGACGGATATCCCTCTCCTGACATTTTTTCAGTTTTTCCTCAAAATCCATAGCCAGTACATCCGGTTCATAGACAATCTCAAGCTTTTCCTTCCCGCCAGTCAGTTTCAGATGAATCTCATAAATAATTTCATTTAACTGGCTGATAAACGTATTTCGCTGTTCGATGATCTTCTGTCCATAGGATACGAGCTGTGAATCCCACAAAAACAATGTATCCCTGAGACCCGGATTTGCATATAGATCTTTCAGAAGGCGGTTTCTCTGGTTTACAATCTTATTATAATGATTCAGATTGTGTAGATACACGCTGTCGAGCTGGCACAGCTCCATATCCACAAAACGCCGCCGCTCAGACGGACCGTTCTTGATGATGGACAAATCCTCTGGGGAGAAAAACACCACATTCAAAAGTCCCAGCAAATCCGCCGCTTTCTTAATCTTTTGTCCATTGATGGCAATGCCTTTTGACTTATTTTTCCTCAGATGCATATCCACACGGTTCTCAAGTCCGTCTTTCCTCACATAAGTACGAATATGTGCCTCCTCGGAGGCAAAACGAATCATATCTTTGTCTTTGCTTCCCTTGTGGGATTTGGTCGTGGCAGACAGATAGACCGCCTCTAGGATATTCGTCTTTCCCTGTGCATTGTCCCCATATAAAATATTGGTTCCGCTGTCAAAATGAATGGACAGCGTTTCATAATTTCTAAAATTTTCAAGCTCTAGTGATTGGATAATCATATATTCAGCCTTTCGAGCGGATCACAAAAGTATTGCCCTCAAAGCACACTTCGTCATTTTCAACCAGTTTTTTTCCGCGCTGTGTCTCCACCTGCCCATTGACCTTCACCTGTCCATCCTGTATGACATACTTGGCATCCACGCCGGATTCGACAAGACCTGCAAGTTTTAGCGCCTGCCCAAGTTTGATATAATCATCCTGAATGCGCACTTCTTCCATAACAAAACCTCCACCTTTTTATGAATTGACAGTACTGAATGTCACAGGGAGAATCAGATAGGTATAGGTCTCTTCATCATCTTTGATAAAGCAAGGCGCCTTAGAATTCAGGAGCTTGATCTCCACCTGCTCATCATCAATCACTTTCAGAGCGTCAATCAAAAATTTGGGATCAAAACCAATCATCAGATCTTTGCCCATCTTGGTAATGTCAATCTCTTCATTCAGGCTTCCAATGATCGAATTCATTTTTAACTCCATCACTTCATCCTTAATATTCAAAATAATCGGCTTCTTATCCCCCTCCTTTACAAGCAGTGTAGAGCGGTCAATACAATTTTGAAATTCCTTTTTATTGATCGTCACCTTGGTCTCATAATCCGCAGAGAGAATGTTATCAATCTTTAGATAATCCCCTTCAATCAACCGTGATACCACCGTAGTACTATCAAATTCAAACAAAATATGTTTGTTGGTAAAGAAAATATTGACATCTTTGTCGGCGTCGCCCGGAAGAATTTTGCTGATTTCACTCAAAGTTTTTCCCGGTACAATCACTTTTTTGGCAGGATACGAATTTTTCAGATGAATGCGCCGCAAAGAAATCCTCAAACCGTCCGAAGAGACGACCTTGAGTATATCGTCATGAATTTCAAAAAGTTCTCCTGTCAGGATTTTGTTGGTAAAATTGTCGGCAATGGAGAAAATCGTCTGCCGTATGACTTCCTTTAAAGTAAATTGTGAGACACAGATGGATTCTGAGCGGTCGATCTGTGGTAAATAAGAGAAATCTTCTCCTGATTTTCCTATAATATTAAATTTTGCTTTTTCACAGGTAACTATCGCTTTGTAAGAAGGATCTGTTGCGATGGTGACATCATTGTCTGGAAGCTTCCTTACCATTTCAAGAAATATTTTGGCATCAAGCGCAATGATGCCTTTTTCTGCAATCTCTCCTTCTATAATGGTTTCAATACCAAGCTCCATATCGTTCGCAGTTAGTTTGATTTCACCTTTTGATGCATCAATCAGAATACACTCAAGTATTGACATCGTAGTTTTACTTGGTACAGCCTTTGAAACAGTGTTTACACCATTTAAGAGATTTGATTTTGAACATATGATTTTCATGTGTATAACTCCCTTCGCTGTAATAGTGATAATTTTGGCAGCGCGCACACTGCGGGAAAAAATATATAAATATATATAAATCCGTAGTATTCGTAATAATAGCGGTGGAAATGTGAATAATCCTGTTTTTGCCCGAAATACGGGAAAAGTTGTCGAAAATATCCTGTGGATAACCCTCAGAATGATTCTGAAGATCTTCAGAGTAATTCACATTGAAAGATTTATGAGGGTGTCAGCTTTTTCTTAATCGTCTCGATTTTATTTTCTAAATCCTCATCTGTCTTGATTTTTTCCTCAATCTTTTCCACACCGTGAATGACGGTTGTATGGTCTTTCTTTCCCAGATAGGAGGCGATCATCTGCAAGGAGGTATCTGTCAGATGGCGGCACAGATACATAATGATCTGTCTGGGGAGGACATATTCTGAGTTTCGTTTTTTGGAAGTGATATCTTCCTTGGAGATATTAAAATGTTCTGCCACGACATCAATAATCAGGGCCGGGGAGAGCTCCCGCACTTGGTCTGGATAGATGACATCCTTGAGTGCATCCTCAGCGAGCGCAAGGTTCAGCTCCTGCTTATTCAGACGGGCATTTGCCATCACTTTGTTGAGCGCGCCCTCTAGCTCCCGGATATTCGATTTAATGTTTGTGGCGATATACTGTATAATCTCATCATCAATCTCCTTGTCATACATCTCAGCATTTTTGCGCAGGATTGCCATACGTGTCTCATAATCCGGCGGCTGGATATCTGCGATCAGACCCCACTCAAAACGGGAGCGGAAGCGCTCCTCCAAAGTCTCCATTTCTTTTGGCGGTTTATCGGAGGATATAATAATCTGCTTTCCAGCAGAATGAAGGACATTGAACGTGTGAAAAAACTCTTCCTGAGTGGACTCCTTTCCTATTATAAATTGTATGTCGTCTATCAGAAGGACATCGACCGTTCTGTACTTGTCGCGCAGCTTTGTCATCACGGCGGCATTACCGCTTCGGATCGATTCGATCACCTCGTTGGTAAATTGTTCAGAAGTGACATACAGCACCTTTTTGTGCTGGTTCTGCTCTAGCACAAAATGGCCGATGGAGTGCATCAGGTGGGTTTTCCCAAGTCCGGCGCCGCCGTACAGATAAAGGGGATTGTATGCCTCACCCGGCGATTCCGCTACAGCGAGCGCTGCGGAGTGTGCAAATTTATTGTTGTTTCCCACGACAAAGGTATCAAACTTATACTTGTTATTCAGATTCGCTGCTTCATGCTTTAGGTTATTTCTGCTTTTTTTCGGCTGCTTTGTGTTATCCTCCGTCTCATTCTCTTCAGCGGCGGCATCTTCCTCTGCGATAAATATGACATCATATTCATGATTCATTAATTCAGAAATTGTTGCTTTGAAGCAAAAATAATAGTTTTTCTGAATATACTTTAATAGACGCGCTTGGGCTGATGGGATCAGGATTGTCACAATATCATTTTCAACCTTGTAAAATTGCAGGGGTTTGACCCAGTTATTAAATGAAATCGCAGTAAGATCGTACTCATCGCGAATCATTTCCTTAATTTCATTCCATCTGTCTTTAATCTCGTTCATGCGATACCTCTGAAATTATTTAAAAATACAAACTCATACACATTAATAGTAACCCAAATGAGGAAAAAAAGCAAATAAATGTGAAAAAAATATTAGTAATCCCCAATAAATTGTTGATAATGTGGATAACTTTATTCAAAAAATGTGGAAATTTGGAATTTTAGTGTCTGAAAAACGAGTAATCCACATTTTTGTGGATAAGTATGTGAATAGTTATATACATCATCCACAGTGATATTTTCTGTCTCTGTAACTTTTGACAAAAAGGTTTTCTACATGTTTTCGACGAGATATCCACAAGTTACCCACAATTTGTGGATATCTTGGGTATAATGTGGATTTCAATTATTTTTCTGTGGAAAAGGTGTGTTTTATATTTTATTCTTATTTTATGTATGGTATTGGGCTTGACTTCAATATTTTTATGGTATATAATCGTTATGATATTTTCTAATGCAATCAGATGGATATCGCAGGCCAGATGAGGATGGAATAACTTACTAGGTATGGCAGATGCCGGGAATTTGGTTTTAGTGGTAAACCAGTGGGCATTTGTCTGAGGTATTATGAAGAAGGAGGTGTTTTGATTATGAAAATGACATTTCAGCCAAAAAAGAGACAGAGAAGTAAAGTGCATGGTTTCAGAGCCAGAATGAGTACACCGGGCGGAAGAAAGGTTTTAGCTGCCAGACGTGCGAAGGGAAGAAAGAAATTATCTGCATAATTTACAGGTCACGTATATGTGACCTTTTTTTCTATATGCACAGGGCGGTGGCTGTGCATGGGGATTTATATGAAATTTACAGAATCATTAAAAAGCAACAGGGATTTTAAGAATGTTTACAGTAAAAAGAAAAGCTACGCCAACAAATATCTGGTGATGTATGCGTTAGAAAATGGATTAGATAAAAACAGACTTGGGATTTCAGTTAGCAAAAAAGTAGGGAACAGTGTTGTCAGACATCGTGTTACCAGATTGATCAGGGAGAGTTACAGGCTGCATGAAGAGCTGTATCACAGCGGCTTTGACATTGTCATCGTGGCGCGGGTCAGCGCAAAGGATGCAGGTTACAAAGAGATTGAGAGTGCATTGCTGCATGTATCGAAGTTTCACAGGAATATGGTAGTCCATAGTGGGTGATTGTGATGAAGAAGATAATCATTGGGCTGATAAATTTTTACAGAAAATATCTGTCACCGTTAAAATCAACAAAATGTCCATATTTCCCATCCTGTTCCCAGTATGGGCTTGAGGCAGTCGAACGGTTCGGTGTTTTAAAGGGTGGATTTCTATGTATATGGAGGATTCTTCGATGCAATCCTTTTTCACAGGGAGGTTATGATCCCGTTCCTTCTATAAATAGTACTGCAAATACTACTACAAACATAAGAAGGAAGAATATTGAAAATGAAAAAAAATTCAAAACTTATTATAAGTTTTAATTTCTCAGGAGGAGTAAAATGGATTTAATGCTTTTAACGCAGAATTCAACTCCGATATTTAAATACGTTGTTAAGCTTCTGGGCTTAATCATGAATGGCATTTTCGAGTTTCTGAATTTGATTGGCATTCCAAATATCGGTTTATCTATTATTTTATTTACAATTGTTATTTATTTGCTTTTGATGCCGCTTACCATTAAACAGCAGCGTTTTTCGAAACTTTCAGCGAGAATGAATCCTGAGATTCAAGCAATTCAGGCAAAGTATAAGGGAAAGCAGGATCAGGCGTCTCTGATGGCGATGAATATGGAGACGAAGGCAGTCTATGCAAAATACGGCGTCTCTCCGTCGGGTAGCTGTGTGCAGCTGCTGATACAGATGCCTATTTTGCTGGCATTATACCGGGTGATTTATGCCATGCCAGCCTATGTTACAAAGATTGGCGAGGCTTTTGGTGTGCTTGCGGACAAGATCATGCAGACACCAAACGGAGTTGAGGAAGTCAGGGCGCTGTCTTCGGCAGCTTATTTTGTGAAAAATTTTGACATTGATATCAAAAATGCCATCATTGATACATTAAACAAAACATCAACGCTTGACATGACTGCGCTTTCTGAAAAATTTGGTCTGGCAGAGCTCACTTACAATGGGAGCCTGATCCTGACAAATGGCTCAGAGAAAGGTCTTATTGATGTATACAATAATTTTCTTGGCCTAAATATCGGCAATTCGCCGATGGATACCATAAAAACAGCTCTTGCGGCAGGAAATTACCTGCTCCTTGTAGGTGCAGTTTCAATCCCTGTGCTCGCGGCTGTCACACAGTGGATCAATTATAAGCTGATGCCGCAGGCAACCACAAATGATGATAAGAAGAAAAAACAGCAGCCTGCAAATGATACGGCAGAGGCAATGCAGCAGTCCATGAAGATGATGAACACAATCATGCCGATTATGTCAGCGTGGTTTTGTCTCACGCTCCCTGCTGGTATGGGTCTGTACTGGGTGATTGGTGCAGTTGTGAGAAGCATCCAGCAGGTGGCAATCAACAAGCATATTGACAACATGGACATTGATGCTGAGATTGAGAAAAATGTAGAAAAATATAAAGAAAAGTTAAAGAAACAGGGAATTGATGCGGCGAAACTTCAGGCGGCTGCCAGAACCAATACCAAGAATATCGCATCAAAGACTGCATACCAAAACAATGCAGTAAAAAGGACGGAGAAGTCAGAGGAGGAGAAGGCTGAGGAAATCAGGAAAGCGACTGAATATTACAGCAAGAATGCTAAGCCGGGAAGCTTGGCTGCCAAGGCAAATATGGTAAAACAGTATAATGAGAAGAAGTAAGTATTGATGGGGGAAAATCATATATGGAATACATGGAGTTTAAAGGTAAAACCAAAAATGATGCCATTACAGAGGCATGCAGACATTTTTCGATACCAAGTGACAGACTGGACTATGAAGTGGTTGATGAAGGTAAGACTGGATTTCTGGGAATGGGTGCAAGGCCGGCCATCGTGAGAGCCAGGGTGAAGGAAGAGGAGAAGGCAAAAGAGACGGAGTCTGTAACGCTCGATGAGACCCCTCTTGCTATGGAGGTAAAAGCGGCTGGTCAAAAAGATGAGACGATAAAAGATCTGAAAGAGATTGATGTGGAAGGGGTTTCCAAGAAATTTCTGACAGATGTATTTGCTGCGATGGGCATTGGTGTGGAGATCGCGGCAGTATACGACGAATCTCAGAGAACCTTGGAGGTGGATTTGAGCGGTGACGAGATGGGTGTGCTGATTGGCAAGAGAGGGCAGACGCTTGATTCCTTGCAGTATCTGATCTCACTGGTGGTCAACAAAGGGACAAACGAGTACATCCGCGTGAAGGTTGACACGGAGAATTATCGTCAAAGACGCAAGGAAACGCTGGAAAATCTTGCGAAGAACATTGCCTATAAGGTAAAACGGACTAGAAGACCTGTGTCTTTGGAGCCAATGAATCCTTATGAGAGAAGGATTATTCATTCGGCACTTCAAAATGACAGGTACGTGACAACACACAGTGAAGGGGATGAGCCGTTCAGGCGTGTCGTGGTGACACCAAAACGTGAGAGCGGATACAATGATAACAGAGGTTATAGGGGAAACAAATCTTACAGCAAGGGCTATAATAAGAATCATCATGGCAGCTATAACCGCAAAAATAAGCCAGAGACTACAGAAAAAAACGTTGAGACCGTTGAACAAAACTCATAATTTGTGATATGATGAACCTTGAGTGTATCAAGGTTCATTTTTATGCACACGGGCACCCAGATGAAATTTGTCAGCAGAAGCTGACGGGTGCCCGGCGCACGAGCAGGAGAAGATGACTCTTCCCTGCTCGATTTCACACAGCCCCATGCACCCAAATCATGAAGAAAGGAAAATTCACAGACTGATGAAAACAGATACAATTGCGGCGATAGCCACAGCGGTTAGCACTTCGGGAATAGGCATCATCAGAATCAGCGGCGGAGATGCCATCAAGACTGCGGACCGTGTCTACCGCGCGAAGAATCCACAGAAAAATCTTATGACTGTAAAGAGCCATACCATTCATTATGGATTTATCTATGATGGGGATGAGTTGATTGATGAAGTGATGGTTGCGGTGATGCGCAGTCCAAATACTTACACAAAGGAGGATACGGTTGAGATTGATTGTCATGGCGGAATCCTTGTAATGAATCAGATTCTCAATGCACTGTTAAAAAATGGATGCAGGCTTGCCGAACCGGGTGAGTTTACGAAGAGGGCATTTTTGAATGGAAGAATTGACTTATCCAAGGCAGAGGCTGTCATGGATATTATTCATTCCAGAAATGAGTTTGCGCTGAAAGCTTCCATGAAGCAGTTGAGAGGAGGCGTTTCAGACAAAGTGCATTCCCTCAGAGACAGAATTTTGTCTGAGATCGCTTATATTGAGGCAGCTTTGGATGACCCGGAGCATATCAGCCTTGAGGGGTATGCTGATTCTCTCGGGGAAAAAGTTCTTCATATCAAAAAGGAACTGGCACAGCTTATTGACAATGCAGATCAGGGAAAGATGCTCAAGGAGGGACTGCAAACAGTGATTGTCGGAAAACCAAATGCGGGAAAGTCATCGCTGTTAAATGTATTGGCTGGAGAGGACAGGGCGATTGTAACAAATGTAGCTGGGACAACACGGGATGTGCTTGAGGAGACAATTGTGCTGCACGGCATTGGACTCAATATTATCGATACTGCCGGGATACGGGATACCGAGGATGAGGTTGAAAAAATTGGTGTCGATAAGGCGAAAAGATATGCTGAAATGGCGGATTTGATTCTCTATGTGGTGGATTCATCGCGGATGCTGGATGAGGATGATGCGTCTGTAATTGAAATGATAACGGACAAAAAGGTAATCGTGCTGTTAAATAAGACAGACTTAGATCAGGTGGTCAGTGAACAGGAGATACAGCAAAGATTACCAGCAGCTGTGATTATCAGAACTTCCATGAAGGACAATACAGGAATTGATCAGTTTGAGGAGACCATCAAAAAAATGTTTTTCGGGGGTGATATCGCCATCAATGAGGAACTTTATATCACAAACCAGCGTCATAAAGAGGCGTTAATGGAGGCCTGTGAAAGTATGGAGTTGGTGCTGCAAAGTCTGGCGCAAAGGATGCCGGAGGATTTTTATTCGATTGATTTGATGAGCGCTTATGCCTCTCTTGGCAGGATTCTTGGAGAGGAAGTAGGTGAGGATCTTGTCAATGAGATTTTTTCAAAATTTTGTATGGGAAAATAGTTCAATACAGAAAAGGAGGATGAAATGTCAGGAATACAGGAACAAGTAGATGTATGTGTCGTAGGTGCAGGCCATGCGGGGTGTGAAGCGGCGCTTGCATGTGCGAGAATGGGATTGGAGACGGTGATCTTTACTGTGAGTGTGGACAGTATTGCGCTGATGCCGTGTAATCCCAATATTGGCGGCTCGTCAAAGGGGCATCTCGTGAGAGAGCTCGATGCGCTTGGCGGTGAGATGGGCAAGATTATTGACAAGACATTTATACAGTCCAAAATGCTCAATGTGTCAAAGGGGCCCGCCGTACATTCTCTGCGCGCACAGGCGGATAAGGCAGAGTACTCAAGGGCAATGCGAAAGGTGCTCGAGAATCAAGAGCATCTAACGATCAAACAGGCAGAGGTTGTAGAGCTACTAGCAGAAATGTCAGAAGCTTCAGATACGATAACACCATATACAATAACAGGTGTAAAAACCTATACAGGTGCTATTTATAAGTCAAAGGCTGTTATTTTATGTACGGGAACTTATTTGAAAGCGCGGTGTCTGTGCGGGGAGGCAATCACACACACAGGGCCAAATGGTCTACAGGCAGCAAACTATCTGACAGACAGTTTGAAGGCACTTGGTGTAGAGATGTGCAGATTTAAGACGGGGACACCGGCAAGGATGGATAAACGGTCAATTGATTTTAGTAAGATGGAAGAGCAGTTTGGTGACGAGCGGGTGATTCCTTTTTCATTTTCTACAGACCCGGAGACAGTACAGATTGACCAAGTATCCTGCTGGCTGACATATACCAATGAAAAAACGCATGATATTATACGGGCAAATCTTGACCGTTCTCCAATCTATGCAGGTGTTATTGAAGGAACAGGTCCGCGTTACTGCCCATCCATAGAAGATAAGGTAGTCAAATTTTCTGACAAAGAGAGACATCAGGTTTTTATTGAGCCAGAGGGACTTCATACCAATGAGATGTATGTTGGCGGAATGAGCTCATCACTGCCAGAGGATGTACAGCTTGCCATGTACCGTACAGTTCCGGGATTAGAACATTGTAAGATTGTTAAAAATGCATATGCTATTGAATACGACTGTATTCAGCCGAACCAGCTTTATCCGACGCTAGAGTTCAAGCGGATTTCTGGTTTGTTCAGCGCTGGTCAGTTTAATGGAAGCAGTGGATATGAGGAAGCGGCAGCACAGGGATTGATAGCAGGAATAAATGCCGGATGTTATATAAAAGGTTGTGAGCAGGTGGTGCTTGACCGTTCGCAGGCATATATTGGAGTGCTGATTGATGACCTTGTGACAAAGGAAAATTTTGAACCCTATCGCATGATGACCTCCCGAGCAGAATACCGACTGTTATTGAGACAGGATAACGCAGATTTGAGACTTCGTAAAATTGGATATCAGGTGGGATTGATAACGGAAGAGCAGTATCAATATGTCTGTGAAAAAGAACAGTTGATTGCAAAAGAGATCGAACGCCTCAGACAGGTCAAAGTTGGAGCAAACAAAGAAATACAGATGTTTTTAAATCAAAAGAACAGTAGTAGTTTAAAAACGGCTGCAACGCTTGCAGAGTTGATCAGCAGACCAGAATTGTCCTATGAACTGATCGCAGAGATTGACACAGACAGACCCTCTCTGTCGAAGGATGTTATTGAGCAGATTAATATCAATCTAAAATATGACGGATATATCAAGCGCCAGTTAAAACAGGTAGAACAATTTAAAAAAATCGAGACAAAGAAAATTGCACCTGATATTGATTATAATGAAATCAAGAATCTCAGACTGGAAGCGAGACAGAAGCTTCAGAAATTCAAACCTGTTTCTGTGGGACAGGCTTCCCGCATCAGCGGTGTCTCTCCTGCGGATATCTCTGTGTTATTTGTTTATTTAGAGAGCCATAAATAAAATAACAATATGCATTTAATATAAATAACAGTGTTATTTAGCTAAAATATATTAAATAACATATGTAACTATCCAAAAATACTAATAAATATAAAGTAAAGGAAGGATCTATGATACTAAAAGAAGGTATAAAAGAATTGGGCTTATCTTTGGATGATGGACAGATTGACCAGTTTAAACTGTATTATGCACTCTTGACAGAATGGAACAGCTTTATGAATCTTACGGCCATCACTGCATATGAGGAGGTTTGTACAAAACATTTTCTTGATAGTCTCTCTCTGTGCAAGGCAATAGACTGCACACAGGAATACACCGTGATTGATGTCGGGACAGGTGCAGGCTTTCCGGGAATACCCTTGAAGATTGCTTTTCCAGATCTCAAAGTGACCTTGCTGGATTCATTAGGAAAACGGGTGAAATTTTTGGAGGAGGTCATACAGCGGTTAGATTTAAAAGACATTCAAGCAATACACGGCAGGGCAGAGAACTATGCAAAACCGGATTTGCTGCGGGAACAGTTTGATATCTGTGTTTCACGTGCTGTGGCAAATCTTGCCACCTTATCAGAGTATTGTCTTCCTTATGTAAAAGAAGGAGGATATTTTATCTCTTATAAATCAGAGAAGATTACTGAGGAGGAGTGCGCTGCGCAGAGAGCTATCAAAATTCTTGGCGGAAAAGTTGTTTCACAGATTGAGTTTATGCTTCCTCATTCTGACATCTACCGCAATCTGTTTATGATTCAGAAGATCTCACCGACTCCCAAGAAGTATCCTCGAAGAGCAGGGCTGCCATCCAAAGAACCCTTGTAGAGAATTTAGGGGTATAAGAATGAATAAAAAAGATATATTGGTACTGCAAGAAACTGAGCGTAAGAGAATTGCTGAAGAGCTTCATGACACGACTGTTCAGGATATGGTATATCTCTCCCAGCAGCTGGAACTTGTAATGTTATATATGGAGCAGGATTTGACATTAGCGCGATTGGAAGCTGTCACAGCACGCAAACAAATAAAACATATTATTGGTGGGATGCGGGATACAATCTATAATCTTCGTCCGATGATCTTTGATGATATTGGCTGGATGGCAGCATGGGAACGCCTGAAGAAAAAGTTTGCAGAAGATCATCCTGATTTGGAAATTGTATTTGATATTGATATGATAGATACCTCTGATGGATTGACAGCCATCTCCATCTATCGGATTGTCTGTGAAGGCTGTCAAAATATTATTAAGCATTCGAAAGCCAGCCATATTCAAATCGGTGTGAAAGAGATTGGGAACTCCATTAAAATTATCATCTATGATGATGGAATTGGTATGCAGGAAGAGGAGAGCGGTCCCTCCAGCCATTTCGGTTTACAATTTATCGCCGAGAGAGTGAAAGCACTTTCAGGAAAAATAAAAATATGCTCAGACAGTTCAGGCACAAAGATTTCGATAAAAATACCAAGGAAAGCAGGTGATTGAAACTGATTCGTATCATGATAGTTGACGATCATAAGATGGTGTGTGAAGGGTTGACCAGATTAATAGAGTTTGATGAGAAAGTTAAAGTGGTAGAGACTGCCAATGATGGTATTGACTGCTTGAACAAGATACGCAGGGCAAAACCAGATTTGGTATTGCTGGATATGAATATGCCTGAAATGAATGGTATCGAGCTGTTAAAAATTTTAAACCAGCGAAAAAGCCGCCCAAAGATTTTGGTGCTGACAGTACATAGTGAAATTGAATATTTGATGAAGGTACTTGACTTAGGTGTCGAGGGTTATATATTAAAAGATTGTGGTTCAAAAGAATTACTGCGTGCGGTTCATTTGGTCTACCATGGCGAAAAGTTTATACAGCCAAGTTTGATTCCAATGTTAAATTCCAGATTAATTGCAAAAGATTTAGATCAGGAAAAAATGGAGTCTCTGTCAAAAAGAGAGCTTGATGTATTAAAACTGGTTGCTGCGGGTCATTTTAATAAAGATATTGCGCAGCTCCTTAATATCAGTGAGCGTACTGTGAAAAATCATCTGTGTAATATTTTTCGAAAAATAGATTGTGAAGACCGTACTCAAGCGGCAGTTTTCTGTATACGCAATGGAATTGTAAGTGTGCATGATTAAAAAAGACAATGTTTCACGTGAAACATTGTCTTTTTTTGAAGTTGTCCTAACTTGTCCATTGATACCGTTTTACGGATGTGATAAAATAGAAGAGAAAGGGGGAAGAAGTAATGGGTGTAAGAAAAAAAGGCAGACGAAAAATTCGATGTAGTGATAAATTATATATCTGGTATGTGCAGCTCGATTTTGACAGTCCCAATTATTTGTTGAATGTGATTGCAGAGGATAAAACACTGATATTAAGCTGCCCACTTCATACGGAAAAACCTTATATTATCAGTAAGGGGAGAGCTTTTCAAAATCGAATGACAGATGGAATTTGGCACCGCTATTTGCTTCCCTTTGATGTACCTCAAGCGATTACGCCAAGATTTGTATCGACGCTAATTCAATGGAGTATGGAGGGATCAAATGCAGTAGAAGTAGATTGGAATGTTAAGGAGGTACACTATGAATCCTAGTTATTTTAGAATAAAATTAAATATCAATGATGCTATTAGCAAACTATGCGCATGGAATGATGGGACATATAAAGAGAAAATTGAGACACGCTATTCTCAGGCTGTCCGTGTCTGTATCGATGAAAAAGGGCAGTGGAAGGGACAATGTTTATACGTTTATGAGCGTGATGGATGGACGATCTTTGAGGATCTATCTGGTGCCTATTCTTTTATAGAGACTGATTCATGGTTAGAGTTTGCTGATAACAATGAATTTTTGCTTGCAGGATACAATGATGCAATTATATATGCAGAGCTGCTTGCAATTACAGATGGTAAAGTGACAAAGCATTTCTTAGAGTGTGATGATTGTCCAGAGGAAAATGTGAATGAGGGAGAGGGCATTCCAGATATCGAGAATTGGGTCGATGTAGCATCCTATGTCGATGAGGATGAGCTTATATATTCTGAAAAAGGGACCGTCCTTATATTTTAAGATAAAATGTTTCACGTGAAACATAAAATTTATCTATAGCATATAGGACACAATAGTGGTATAATAATAGACATCGGAGAATAAATACGGAGGAATAAGATGGGGAGAATTATTGCAATCGCAAATCAAAAGGGTGGTGTAGGAAAAACAACGACTTCTATTAATTTGTCTGCATGTATTGCGGCAAAGGGAAAAAAGGTTTTAGTGATCGATATCGACCCGCAGGGAAATACAACCAGCGGCTGCTAAATTAACATTGGATGGAAGAATGGAAATGTTTGGGAATACCTC
>ERZ779632.207-NODE-207-length-38920-cov-39.437695_pt1 | contig 38920 bp, 38 predicted proteins | sample MGYA00514194_ERZ779632 | MGnify/ENA primary metagenome ERZ779632 (study PRJEB29562, sample SAMEA4376704) | mouse gut metagenome | isolation source: Cecum | study: EMG produced TPA metagenomics assembly of the A DSS colitis mouse model was used to assess the... | reverse complement strand
TGGCCCCCCATCTGGTGGACCAGTCCGACCCGCTGGCCGGGGTGGAGGACGTGTTCAACGCCATTTCCGTCCGGGGGGACGCCATCGGCGACGTGATGTTCTACGGCCGGGGGGCGGGCAAGCTGCCCACCGCCTCCGCCGTGGTGGCGGACGTCATCGACGTGGCCCGGAACATGGGCCACCGCAAGGCGCTGAGCTGGGAACCGGGCGGGGAGGACGCCGCCTGCGGCACGGACGGGCTGGAGAGCCGCTGGTACGTCCGGGCGGCCGCGTCCGCCGACGAGCTGCGCGCCCGGCTGCCGGGGTGCAAGCTGCTGGCCCGGCGGGAGAGCGGCGGGGGCGAGTCCGCCTGCCTCACCGAGGGGGAGCTTACCCAAAAGCAGCTGGAGGAAAAACTGGCGGGGCTGGAAACGGCCAATACGCTGAGGGTGCTGGATTAAGGAAGCGCGGAAAAGCGGGCAGGCCGCCCGGCATTTCGGTCAGTCCATCCGCAGCCCTTCGGCATAAAATGGAGTGCCGGGCCCAGAGCCCGGCACTCCCAAACGGCATGGAAACTCCATGAGAGGATGAAGAGCTATGGCATTGATCGTACAAAAATTCGGCGGGTCCTCCGTCGCGGACGCGGACAAGATCCGCAACGTGGCCCGCATTATCACCGATACTTATCAAAAAGGGAACCGGGTGGTGGCGGTGCTGTCCGCCCAGGGGGACACCACGGACGACCTCATTGAAAAGGCCGCCGAGATTAACCCCGCCGCCTCCAAACGGGAGCTGGATATGCTGCTGTCCACCGGCGAGCAGATTTCCTGCGCGCTGTGCGCCATGGCCATTGAAAGCATGGGCTTCCCCGTGGTGTCGCTCACGGGCTGGCAGGCGGGCTTCCGCACCAACTCCGGCTATGGCAACGCCCGCATCAAGCGGGTGCAGGGGGAGCGCATCCGGGCGGAGCTGGACAAGCGGCGCATTGTCATCGTCACCGGCTTCCAGGGGCTGAACAAGTACGACGACATCACCACCCTGGGCCGGGGCGGGTCGGACACGTCGGCGGTGGCCATTGCCGCCGCCCTCAACGCCGATCTGTGCCAGATCTACACCGACGTGGACGGCGTGTACACGGCCGACCCCCGCCTGGTGCCCTCCGCCCATAAGCTGGACGAGATCACCTACGACGAGATGCTGGAGCTGGCCACCCTGGGGGCCCAGGTGCTCCACAACCGCTCGGTGGAGATGGCCAAGCGGTACGGCGTGAAGCTGGAGGTGCTGTCCAGCTTTTCCGGGAGGCCGGGTACAAAAGTGAAGGAGGTTGTCAAGACCATGGAAAAATCCCATATCAGCGGCGTCGCCAAGGACAAAAACGTGGCCCGCCTGGCCCTGGTGGGCCTGGAGGACACCCCGGGCATCGCCTTTAAAATTTTCTCCCTGCTGGCCAAGAACAACGTGAACGTGGACATCATCCTCCAGTCCATCGGCCGCAGCGACACCAAGGACATCAGCTTCACCGTGGCCAAGGGGGACATGGAGCTGGCCCGCCGCCTGCTGGAGGACAACCGGGACAGCATCCGCTTCGACCACATCGACGTGTCGGACAACATCGCCAAGGTGTCCATCGTGGGGGCGGGGATGATTAACAACCCCGGCGTGGCCGCGGCCATGTTCGAGGCGCTGTTCAACGCGGGCATCAATATCAACATGATTTCTACCAGCGAGATCAAGGTGTCGGTGCTGGTGCACATCAGCGACGCGGACCGGGCGGTACAGGTGATCCACGACCGGTTCTACGACGAGTTCAACGGCGCGCAGTGAGCGCCGCGGCAGGCCGGGCCAAGTCAAGTGGCCCGGCCTGTCTTTTTGCCCAATTTGCGCCCTTTGGGCGGGGGAAAAACCGGGACGGGCGCGGCGGGAAAACTGTTGCAATGCGGCGCGCATGATGATAAAATAAACTATCTGTGAGCATATGTGGAATAACAGGAAGAGAATGGCCCCGCCCCTGTCCGGCCGGACGGGGGGCGGGGGGTAACGAGGTGCGGGCATTGTATCTAAAGGCATTGGAAATTCAAGGCTTCAAGTCCTTCCCGGACAAGACCGTGCTGGCGTTCGGTTCGGACATCACGGCGGTGGTGGGCCCCAACGGCTCGGGCAAGTCCAACATCTCCGACGCCATCCGCTGGGTGATGGGGGAGCAGTCCACCCGCACACTCCGGGGCAGCAAGATGGAGGACGTGATTTTCAACGGCACGGAAAAGCGCAAGGGGCTGGGCTTTGCCGAGGTCACCCTGGTGCTGGACAACACCGAGCGGATCTTCCAGATGGAGGAGACGGAGGTGGCGGTGACCCGCCGGTACTACCGCTCCGGGGAGAGCGAATACTATATCAACCGCCGGGCCTGCCGGCTGAAGGACATCAACGAGATGTTCATGGACACCGGCCTGGGCCGGGAGGGCTATTCCATCATCGGCCAGGGGCGCATCGACGAGATCCTGTCCGTCAAGAGCGCCGACCGCCGGGAGGTCTTTGAGGAGGCGGCGGGCATCTCCCGCTTCCGCCACCGCAAGGAAGAGGCGGAGCGCAAGCTGGAGCGCACCGAGGAGAATCTGGTGCGCATCAACGACAAGATCGGGGAGCTGGAGCTCCAGGTGGAGCCGTTGCGGGCCCAGGCGGAAAAGACAAAAAAATATAATGTCCTCCGGGACGAGCTGAAGGGCCTGGAGATCTCCGTATGGCTGGACCAGCTGGAGCGCCTGCGGGCCGCCGGGGTCAAGCTGAAGGCGGACCTGGAGGGGGCCGTCCGCCAGCGGGACGGGGCCCGGGAGGCGGTGGAGCGGCTGTACGCCGAGAGCGGGGCGCTGGCCGGGCAGATGCGGGACAAGGATATTGAGGCCGAGGAGCTGCGGGGGAAGCAGTCCGGCCTGGACGAGCAGGTCCATTCCTGCGAAAACAGCATCGCCCTGCTGAAAAACGACATCAAAAACAACAGCGAGAACGCCCAGCGCATCCGGCAGGAGCTGGAGCAGCAGGAGGGGCGGGCGGGCTCCATCGCCGCCCAGATCGAGGAGCGGCGGGGACGCCTGGACCAGATCGGGCGGGACATGGCCGCCTGCCAGGAGAAAATCGATGCCCTGGCGAAGAGCGCCCGGGAGGTGCTGGGCTCGGCGGGCACGCTGAACGAGGAGCTGGAGCGCCTCCGGGAGCGGGAGCGGCTGGAAACCGCCTCCGCGGTGGAGGCCAAGGAGCTGCTGTCCGCCCTGGCCGCCGCCGCCCAGGAGCTGTACGACCGGGAGGAAAAGCTGGGGAGGGAGCTCCAGGAGCAGGAGGACAAGGCGGCCCAGGCGCGGGAGGCCCTGGAGGCCACCCGGAAGGAGCTGGAAAAGGTCACCGAGGACCGGGACGCGGCCAAAAACGTCATCAGCGGCTACCAGATGCGCCTCCAGACCCGCCGGCGCAGGCTGGACCAGGCCCAGGAGCGCCACCGCCGCCTGCAAATGGACGAAAACAACTTGAATTCCCGCATCAAAATGCTCTCCGAAATGGAAAAGCTGTACGAGGGCTATTCCAAGGCGGTGAAGCTGGTGATGGGGGAGGCCGAGCGGGGCGGCCTGCGGGGAATCCGGGGCCCGGTGGCGGGGCTGCTCCATGTCCCGGACCAGTACGCCGTGGCCATCGAGATCGCCCTGGGCGGCGCCATGCAGAACCTGGTGACAGAGCGGGACGAGGACGGCAAAAACGCCATCGGCTACCTCAAGCGGAGGGACGGGGGCCGGTGTACCTTCCTGCCTATGAACACCATCCGGCCCGCCGACTTCCGGGACAGGGCGGTGGAAAGCGAGGACGGCTTTGTGGGCATGGGGGACGATCTGATCTCCTTCGCCCCGGAGTACGCCAATATTTTTTCCAACCTGCTGGGCCGGGTGGTGATCGCCCAAAACCTGGACAAGGCCATGGCCATGGCACGGAAGTTCGGCCACCGCTTCCGCGTCGTTACCCTGGACGGGCAGGTGCTCAACGCCGGCGGCTCCATGACCGGCGGCTCGGTGTCCCGCTCGGCGGGCATTTTGAGCCGGGCCAACGAGCTGGAGCGGCTCAACCAGCAGAGGGACGGCCTGGCGGCGGATTTAAACGCCGCCGCCGGCGAGCTGGCAAAGGCCCAGCGGGAGCTGACCGCCGCCCAGTACGAGCTGGACGCCGCCGCCGGGCAGCTCCGGGAGGCGGAGGACGCGGTGCTGAAATACTCCGAGCGGGCGGACAGCGCCCAGGCCCAGCTGGCCGATATGGAGCTGCGCCGCCAGGCCCTGGCCGGGGAGCGGGCCCAGGTCCGCCGCCGCATGGAGGAGAACACGGACAATACCGCCCAGGCCAAGGCCCGCATCGGGGCGCTGGAGGGCTCCGCCGCCGCCCTGCGGGCGGAGGGGGAGGCCAAGGCCCAGGGCCGCACCGCCCTCCAGGACAGGGTGGCAAAGCTCAACGGGGAATCCGCCCAGCACAGCGCGCGGCTGGCCGGGCTGGAGGGCGAGCAGTCCGCCCTGGGGGAGAGCATCCGGGAGCTGGAGCGGCTGCGGGACGACCTGTCCGGCGACACCGCCAGCCGCACCGCCATGATCGGCCAGTTCGAGCAGCAGAACGACTACCTGGCCCGGCGCATCCGGGAGGAGGAGGAGCGCCTCCAGGGGCTGCGTGCCGCCAGCCTGGAGGGTACGGCGGCCATCCGGCGGCTGAACGACGAGAAACTGGCCCTGGAGGGGAAGCGCAACCAGGCGGACCGGGAGGCCCGGGATAAGAACAACGAGCTGAACACCATGGAGCGCGAGGTGGCCTTTCTGGAGCAGAAGTCCGCCGCCTCCGCCATGGAGGAGAGCCAGATTCTGGACAAGCTGTGGGAGGGCTACCAGCTTTCCCACGAGGCGGCCCGCGCCCAGCGGGTGGAGCTGGAGTCGGTGCCGAAGGCCCAGCGGCGCATCGGGGAGCTGAAAAAATCCATCTCCGCCCTGGGCAGCATCAACCCGGACGCGGTGGAGGAATTCATCCGGGTCAACGAGCGCTACACCTACTTCACCGGCCAGAGGGACGACGTGGCCAAGGCGAAAAAGGAGCTGGAGGACATCATCGCCCAGATCACCGGGGAGATGACGGAGATCTTCAAGGAGCAGTTTGCCCTCATCGACCAGGAGTTCCGCCAGGCCTTCGCGGAGCTGTTCGGCGGCGGCAAGGCGGAGCTGATCCTGGACGACCCGGAGGACGTGCTGGGCTGCGGCATTGAGATCAAGGCCCAGCCGCCGGGCAAGACCATCCAGCACATGAGCTCCCTGTCCGGCGGGGAGCGGGCGCTCATCGCCATCGCCTTGTATTTCGCCATTTTGAAGGTGCGCCCCACCCCCTTCTGCGTCATGGACGAGATCGAGGCGGCGCTGGACGAGTCCAACGTGGTGCGCTACGCCCGGTATATGCGCCGGATGAGCGGCAAGACCCAGTTTATCGTCATCACCCACCGCCGGGGCACCATGGAGGAGGCGGACGTGCTCTACGGCGTCACCATGCAGGAGAAGGGGGTCAGCCGTATGCTGACCATCAACTTAAATGATGTGGAAAAGGAGCTGAACATCAAGTGAGCGGGGATATGGAAAAGCGCTGCCCCAACTGTGGGGGCGGGATGAAGTTCATCCGGCGGGAGGATGTCCAGCTGGGCAGGGCCGGGGTCCTGAGCGGCGTGTGGCCCAACATCTGGGCGGGGGCGCTGGACGTGGAGCTGTGGGGCTGCCCCAGCTGCCGCAAGCTGGACTTTTACTGGAGCGGGGAGGACGGGGAGGACATCGCGGACTGGGACGGCGAGGACTGCATGGCCCAGACCACCTGCCCCGCCTGCGGCATTTCCCACGACCTGGACGACCCCAGGTGCCCCCGCTGCGGGGCGAAAAATCCAAAGATTTAACAAAATAAAGGGAGATTTCCAATGGGCTTTTTTGATAAAATCAAGAAGATCGGCATATTCAACGGCTTTTCCGAACTGACCGAGGACTTTTATGAGGAGCTGGAGGAGTCCCTGGTGATGGCCGACCTGGGGGCGGAGACCACCATGGAGGCGGTGGACGAGCTGAGGGAGCGCTGCAAGGCCCAGGGCATCAAGGACACCGAGGGCGCCCGGCAGTGTATGCGGGAGATCCTGGCGGAATACCTGGATCTGGGGGGCGCCTACGTGGACATGAGCGGTAAACCCGCCGTTATCCTGTTCATCGGCGTCAACGGGGTGGGCAAGACCACCTCCATCGGCAAGCTGGCCGCCCACTGGAAGGGGGTGGGCCGCAAGGTGGTGCTGTGCGCGGGGGACACCTTCCGCGCCGCCGCCGCAGAGCAGCTCACCATCTGGGCGGACCGGGCGGGGGTGGATATCGTCAAGCAGCACGAGGGGGCGGACCCCGCCGCCGTGGTGTACGACGCGCTGTCCGCCGCCAAGGCCAGGAAGGCGGACGTGGTGCTGGTGGACACCGCCGGGCGGCTGCAAAACAAGGCAAACCTCATGAACGAGCTGAATAAAATCTCCCGGGTGATCGACCGGGAGTGCCCCGGCTCCAGCCGTGAGACCCTGCTGGTGCTGGACGCCACCACCGGGCAGAACGGCCTGATCCAGGCCAAGGAGTTTTCCAAGACGGCGGGGGTCACCGGCATCGTGCTCACCAAGCTGGACGGCACCGCCAAGGGCGGCATCGTCATCGCCATCGCCAAGGAACTGGGGGTGCCCGTGAAGTTCGCCGGGGTGGGGGAGGGCGTGGACGACCTCCAGCCCTTCGACGCGGAGGAGTTCACCCGGGCGCTGCTGTGACCGGCGGGGAAAAAGCGTGCAAGAAAATTTTGGGTGAAAAGGGCCCGTGGGAGCTGTGAGATATGAAACTGGTATTGGCCAGTAAGAATCAGAAAAAAATGAAGGAAATGAACGACATCCTGTCCGGCATGGGGGTGGAGGTGTGCCTCCAGGCGGACGTGGGCATCGACATTGACGTGGAGGAGACGGGGACCACCTTTGAGGAGAACTCCCGGCTCAAGGCCCAGGCGGTGATGGAGGCGTCCGGCCTGCCCGCCATCGCCGACGACTCCGGGCTGTGCGTGGACGCGCTGGGCGGCGCGCCGGGGGTGTACTCCGCCCGGTACGGCGGCGAGGGGCTGGACGATGCGGGGCGCTACCGCCTGCTGCTCTCCAACATGCCGAAGGGGGCGGTGCGGACGGCGAAATTCGTGTCCGTCATCACCTGCTGCTTCCCGGGCGGCGACGTGCTCACCGCGAGGGGGGAGTGCCCCGGCACCATTGCTTTCGCCCCCATGGGGGAGGGCGGCTTCGGCTACGACCCGGTATTCTTCCTTCCCAAGCTGAAAAAGACCTTCGCCCAGCTCACGGCGGAGGAGAAAAACGCCATCTCCCACCGGGGGCGGGCGCTGGAGGCGTTCCAGGCTGAGCTGGAGGCGTATTTGAAATGAAGAACGGCGGAACGTGCCCCAAGTGCGGCGGGCGGGACGCCGTTCCCGTCCCGGCGGCCGATGGGTTTTTGCCCCGCGCCGATGTGGGCGCCCTGCCGGTGGAGCGCTATTTGTGCCTGGGCTGCGGCTACCTGGAGAGCTGGGTGGATCTGGAGGCGTTTGAGCGCATGGGCGGCCGGGAATCCTGGGAGAAGCAGCTGCGGGCGGAGGAATCCGACCGGAGGTTCGGGGCGGACCTGGCCTACTACAGCGGAAAGGCCCGCCGGGAGCGGGAACAGCCGCCCAAGCCCCCGGAGGAGACCAAACGGAAATGGAGAGAAGACCCATGGACCTGACAAGCAAGCAGAGGGCCCAGCTGCGCTCCCTGGCCAACGAGCTGGACGCCATTGTCCACATCGGCAAGGACGGCATCGGCCCCAACCTGGTCAAGCAGGCGGAGGACGCCCTGGAGGCCCGGGAGCTCATCAAGGGCAGGGTGCTGGAGAACAGCCCCCTGTCCCCCCGGGAGGGGGCGGAGCAGCTGGCGGGGGCCACCCGGAGCCAGGTGGTCCAAGTCATTGGGACAAAATTCGTGCTCTACCGGGAGACCCACAGCAGGCCAAAGGACAAACGAATCAAGCTGGTAAAATAAAGGTTTTTCCGTATCCGCCCCCGCAGGGGGCGGATACGGAAAACCAAGAGGGCAAAGTCAAGCTGGTAAAATAGGCATCCCCTGAATTTATGAGAGAGGGTGGTCCCATTGAGAATCGGCATCTACGGCGGCAGCTTCAACCCCCCCCACCTGGGGCACCTGGCGGCGGCCAGGGCGGCCATGGCCGCCCTGGGGCTGGACAGGCTGGTATTCGTCCCGGCGGGGGTCCCCCCCCATAAAGAGCTGGCCCCGGGCAGTCCGGGATTGGAGCAGCGGCTGGAGATGACGGGGATCGCCGCCGACCAGCTGCTTACGCCCGGCGCCACCGAGGTGTGGGACACCGAGCTGCGCCGGGAGGGCAAGAGCTACACCGCCGACACCCTGGAGGAGGCCGCGGCGCGCTGGCCGGGGGATGAGCTGTGGCTGCTGATGGGGACGGACATGTTCCTCACCCTCCACCAGTGGCGGGAGCCGGGACGCATCCTGGAACTGGCGGGGGTGTGCGCCTTTGGACGCACCGAAGCGGACGGCGAGGCGGTTTTCGCCCCCCAGCGGGAGTTTTTGCGCAAGACCTACCCAGGGGCCAGGATCGCTACCATCACCGTCCCCGGTCTGGTGGACGTCTCGTCCACCCGGCTGCGGGAGCTGCTGGTCCGGGGGGAGGGCCGGGATTTTTTGCCCGAAGCGGTGTACGGCTACATTTTGCGGGAAAAACTATATGGAACCCACGCCGACCTGAAGCGCCTGGGCCTGGACGAACTGCGGTGCGTGTCCTACTCCATGGTGTACGCCAAGCGGCTGGCCCATATCCGGGGCTGCGAGGAGGAGGCGGCAAGGCTGGCAAGGCGCTGGGGCGCGGACGAGGGGAGGATGCGCCGGGCGGCCATCCTCCACGACTGCACCAAGTACCTCACCGTCCGGGAGCATCTGGACATCTGCGAAAAATACGGCGTGGGGCTGTGCCCCCTGGAGCGCTCCACCGACAAGCTGCTCCACGCCAAGAGCGGCGCGGCGCTGGCCAAATATGTCTTTGGCCTTGACGACATCTACGACGCCATCCTCTACCACACCACCGCCCGGGCGGGGATGAGCCTGGAGGAAAAAATCCTGTACATCGCCGATTACATGGAGCCAAACCGGGCGTTCCCCGAGGTGGGGGAGCTGCGCCGGCTGGCCTATACCGACCTGGATGCAGCGGTGGGTATGGGGACGTCCCTGTCCGTCCAGGAGATGGTGCGGCGGGATAAGGAGCTCCACCACGACACCAGGGACGCGTTTGAATACTATGGGAAGGGAACCTGAGCATGAGCGACCAGTCCAGAAATAGAAATGAAGAGAATCACGGACAGGGGGGGCCGGGGAAGCGGTTGGAGAAGAAGGCCGGCCAGTCCCTGAGCCCCCAGGAGGCCAGGAAGCGGAAAGAGCGGCTGATTATGATCGCCATGCTGGTGCTGGCGGCGGTGATGTCGGTGGCCGCGGCGGTGGTGGTGCTGTACAGCCGCTGGGTGAAAAAGCCGGTGCTGCCCCCCGGGCCCGGGCCCTCGGCGCCGGTGGAGTCCGGCGGGCCGCTGGACCCCAGCGCCGAGCCCACCCTGGGCTTTGACGCGGTGGAGCCCAAGGTGGGCGGCGAGCGCAAGAGCGAGGACATCTTCACCATCCTCATCTTCGGCTCGGACGTGGCCTCCGGCCTCACCGACACCATGATGGTGGCCACCTACGACGTGACCAACCAGAAGGCCACCGTCATGTCCCTGCCCCGGGACACGCTCATCAACTCCAGCGCCCGGCCCAATATCAACGCCAAGAAGCTCAACGCCGTTTACAATGTCTACGGCCAGGGGGAGGATGGCATCCAGGCGCTGAAAGCGGAGGTGTCGGAGCTGGTGGGCTTTGCGCCGGATTTCTACGTGCGCATCGACTGGGAGCTGGTGGGCGAGATGGTGGACGCCATCGGCGGGGTGTGGTTTGACAACCCCTACCACATGGAGTACTATGATCCAACCCAGGACCTGAACATCTACCAGCCCAAGGGCTACCGGCAGATATTCGGCGACGACGCCATGCAGATTGTCCGCTGGCGGAAAAACAACCCAGGCGTGTCCGGCGGGGGCGGCGGCAGCGACATTGAGCGGCTGAAGGTGCAGCACCTGTTCCTGAAGGCGGTGCTGGAGCAGACCCTCCAGATCCAGAACCTGTTCCGCGTAGGCCAGCTCATCGACCTGTTCAACAGCCGGGTGGAGAGCGATTTGGACGTGGAGGGGATGCTGTGGTTCGCCCAGTCGGCGGTGTTCGGCGGGCTCAAGGTGGACGACGTGGAATTCTGCACCATGCCCCACGGCTACAGCAGCTATTACCAATTCGGGCGGGACTGGGATTTTGTCTACCCGGCCCAGGGTGAGCTGCTCACCGTCATCAACGAGAAGCTCAACCCCTTTGTGGAGCAGGTGACCATCCGCCAGCTGGATCTGATGAGCCCCGCGGGGGACGGCTCCCTGCGCTCGTCCACCGGGCGGCTGGCGGACCCCAGCCTGGGCGAGGTGCCGGTGCGGGAGACCCCGGAGCCGGAGGAGAGCGAGGCGCTGGAGAGCGGCGAGCCCGCCGAGAGCGATCCCCTTGAGAGCGGGGAGCCGGTGCAGAGCGGCCCTGTTGAGAGCGGCCGGCCCGTGGAAAGCGACCCTGTCCCAACGGAATCAGACCAGACCGGCCAGGCCCAGGACAGCCAGCCCCCGGAGGGGGGCCCGGACGCCGGGGTCGGCGCCGCGGACGGGGCTTGAACGAAAAAAGGAGAAAATGATATGCTGAGTGAAAAGGAAATGACTGCCATCGCCGTCAAGGCGCTGGACGATAAAAAGGGCAAGGACATCAAGGTGCTGCGCACCGCAGACCAGACCACCCTGGCCGACTACTTCATCATTTGCAGCGGCGCCTCCAACACCCAGGTGCGGGCGCTGGCCGACGCGGTGGAGGAGGCGCTGTCCAAGGCGGGGGAGGAGCCCCACCACATCGAGGGCCACCGGGGCGGGCAGTGGACGCTGATGGACTACTCCAGCGTGGTGGTGCACATCTTCACCGAGGAGGGCCGGGAGTTCTACGGCCTGGAGCGGCTGTGGTCGGATGCCCAGCCGGTGGATATCTCCGAATATCTCGCGGCGGACGCCGGGTAAGGTCGTGATAACATGGAAAACAACAAAAAGGTGATGCTCTCCGGCATACAGCCCAGCGGAATGCTCCATTTGGGCAACTATCTGGGCCCCCTGTGCCACTGGCCGGAAATGATCGACGAATTCGACTGCTATTTCTTCCTGGCGGACCTGCACACCATCACGGTCCGCCAGGATCCGGCAGAGCTGAGAAAGCGCACCCTCACCCTGATTGCCCAGTACATCGCCTGCGGGCTGAACCCGGAAAAGTGCGTCCTCTTTGTCCAATCCCACGTTCCGGCCCACGCCCAGCTGGGCTGGGTGCTGGACTGCTACGCCATGTTCGGCGAGCTGTCCCGGATGACCCAGTTCAAGGACAAATCCGCCCGGAACGCCGACAACATCAACGCGGGGCTGTTCACCTACCCAGTGCTGATGGCGGCGGATATCCTGCTCTACCAGCCGGATTTTGTCCCCGTGGGGGAGGATCAGAAGCAGCACGTGGAAATCTGCCGGGATATCGCCAACCGCTTCAACGGCGTGTACGGCGACGTGCTCAAGGTGCCCGAGCCTTACATCGCCAAGGTGGGGGCCCGGATCATGAGCCTGTCCACCCCGGACAGCAAGATGTCCAAATCCCAGCCCGAGGGCTGTGTGTTCCTGATGGAGAAGCCGGAGGACATCGCCCGGAAATTCAAGCGGGCGGTCACCGACAGCGACACCGAGCGCTGTGTACGCTACGACCCGGCGGCCAAGCCCGGGGTATCAAACCTGATGCAGATCTATGCCTCAGCCACCGGCAAGGGCTATGAGGAGATTGAGCGGGAGTTTGACGGCATGGGCTACGGAAAATTCAAGCCCGCCGTGGGCGAGGCCGTGGTGGAGGTGCTGCGCCCCATCCGGGAGGAGACCGGGCGGCTGCTGGCCGATAAGGCGTACCTGGAGGGGGTTTACCGGGCCGGGGCGGAAAAGGCGGAATATATCGCCAACAAGACCCTGCGCAAGGTGTACAAGAAGGTGGGCTTCCTCCCCCGGTGAAATAGAACGGGCGTTTCACGTGAAACGGCCCGGGCGTGCCAGACAGAGAGAGGGGCGGCGGGCTGGGCCGCGCCGCCCCCAAAAGGAGCGAAATTCTGTTGAACTATCTGAATAAAATCATGACGGAGCAGGACGTGTGGACCGTACTGCTGGCGCTGGCGCTGGCGGCTGCGGTGTCCTTTGCCTCCACGCCGCTGGTGAAGGCGCTGTCGGTGAAGGTGGGGGCGGTGGATGTGCCCAAGGACGGGCGCCGGATGCACGACCACCCCATCCCCCGGATGGGGGGGCTGGCCATCTTCTTCGGGTTTGTGGCGGCCATGCTGCTGATGGTGCCGCTGGATACGGAGCGGAAGGGGATGCTGCTGGGCGCGGTGATTATCGTGGTGCTGGGCATCTTCGACGATATCTACGCCCTGCCCGCCAAGCCGAAATTCCTGGTGCAGATCGCCGCCGCCCTCATCGCCGTGCTGGCGGGCAACCGCATCGAGGTGCTGTCCAACCCCAATATCTTCAGCCCAAACCCCTACTGGGAGCTGGGGATGCTGTCCATCCCGGTGACGGTGGTGTGGATTCTGGCTATCACCAATTCCGTCAACTTCATTGATGGGCTGGACGGGCTGGCCTGCGGCGTGTCCACCATCAGCGCGGCCACCATGCTGGTCATCGCCCTGCTGGTGAGCGAGCGGGACGTGGCGCTGATGATGGCGGCGCTGGTGGGGGCGTGCATGGGCTTCCTGCCCTATAACTTCAACCCGGCCAAAATTTTCATGGGGGACACCGGCTCCACCTTTCTGGGCTTCATTATGGCCACCATGTCGGTGGAGGGGATGTTCAAGCAGTACACCATCATCTCCTTTGTGGTGCCCTTCCTGATGCTGGGCCTGCCCATCTTCGACGTGTGCTTCGCGGTGGTGCGCCGGGTGTCCCACGGGCAGAGCCCCATGAAGCCGGACCGGGGGCATGTCCACCACCGGCTCATCGACATGGGCTTTTCCCAGAAGCAGGCGGTGGGGGTGCTCTACGTCATCTCGGCCATCCTGGGCCTGTCCGCGGTGGTGCTCACTGCCGGGGGCGCGGAAAAGGCCATGATTTTCCTGCTGGCCATGGCCGCGGCGGCGGTGATTGCCTGGAAGGTGTTCCTGACAGGCCCCGGCCACGACAGGCCGGCGGAAGCGGAGCCGCCCGCCCAGACAGAAGAGAAAGGGGAGGACGGTCATGGATAAGCTGAAGGTGATGACCATATTCGGCACCCGGCCGGAGGCCATCAAAATGGCCCCCCTGGTGAAGGAGCTGGAGCGCCGGGAGGAGATCGAGAGCCTTTGCTGCGTCACCGCCCAGCACCGGCAGATGCTGGACTCTGTGCTGGACATATTCGGCATCGCCCCCCAGTTCGACCTGGACATCATGGAGCCCAGCCAGACCCTGTCCACCATCACCACCAAGTGCCTGCTGGGGCTGGAAAAAGTGTTCCAGGAGGTGCGGCCCGACCTGGTGCTGGTCCACGGGGACACCTCCACCACCTTCGCCGGGGCGCTGGCGGCGTTTTATCAGAAAATCGCGGTGGGCCACGTGGAGGCGGGGCTGCGCACCTGGGACCGCTATTCCCCCTTCCCGGAGGAGATGAACCGCTCCATGGTGGGGCGGCTGGCCCAGCTCCACTTCTGCCCCACGGCGGCCAACCGCCGCAACCTGGAGGCGGAGGGGGTCAGGGATGGGCTGTTTGTCACCGGCAACACGGTGATCGACGCCCTTCGGACCACGGTGGTGAAGGAGTTCCGCTTCGCGGAGGACATGCTGAACCGCCTGGACTATGGGGGCAAAAAGGTGATTCTGGTCACCTGCCACCGCCGGGAGAACTACGGGAAGCCAATGGAGGACATCATGGCCGCCCTGGCCCATATCGCCCAGACCCACCCCGAGGCTGAGCTGGTCTACCCGGTGCACCTGAGCCCGGCGGTGCAGGAGTGCGCCCACCGCCATCTGGACGGCATCGGGAACGTACGCCTCACCGCGCCGCTGGACGTGGAGGAGATGCACAACCTGATGGCCCGCAGCTATCTGGTGATGACCGACTCCGGCGGCTTGCAGGAGGAGGCCCCCGCCCTGGGCAAGCCGGTGCTTGTCCTCAGAAAAGAGACCGAGCGCCCCGAGGCTGTCCGGGCCGGGACGGTGAAGCTGGCGGGGGTGGATTACGACGCCATCGTGTCCATGGCGGACCAGCTGCTGGACGACTCCGCCGCCTACGCCAAAATGGCCCATGCCGTCAATCCCTATGGGGACGGCAGGGCCTGCCGGCGGATCGCGGACGCGGTTTTGTACCAGTTCGGCCGGGCGGACCGGCCGCCGGAGACATTTCAGGGCTAGGGCTTGTTTGTAACTTGCCGGCATGCCCAAAGCGCCTAGGGCTTGTTTGAAAATTGTCAACACGCCCAATCGGCGGGCCTTTTTCCGTCGAGCCGCGTTGATTTGCCTTGAAATACACAAAGTATTTCTGCGCCAAATCGCCTTGCCCGGCGAAAAAATTCCTCGCCGCTGGGCATATTGCCAATTTTCAAACGGCGCCTAGAGCTTGCCCGGAAGGGGGGATAAAAGGTGGGGGATAAGAAGAGGACGGTGCTGGCGGCGGTGATCATCGCGGTGGTGCTGGCCGCCGTGCTGTACAGCTTTTTCCTCAACCTGTTCGCCCCTACCCCGGAGCTGGTGCTGGCCGACCCGGACGCCGCCCGGAGCGAAGAGCCCGGCGGGGAGCAGTCCGGCCAGGCCGGCGGGGTGCCGGTGGAGGTCACACCCCAGACCGTGCAGGCCCTGGTGGCCTATCTGAACCGGTACGAGAGCTACCGCCGGACGGTGACGGCGGAATACTTCTTCCGCGGCCAGCCGGCGGGGACGGTGACCGGCCAGGTGTGGGCGGACGACGGCTGGCTGCGTACCTCCCTCACGCTGAGCACCGGGGTGGTGGAACACGCCGTCGTGGGGGACGGGACGCTGTGGCTGTGGCAGGACCAGGGGCAGGCGGTTTACTCCGGCCCGGCGGGGGACCGGGCCGCCGATCTGAGCCAGCGCCTGCCCACCTATGAGGATGTTCTGCTGCTGGACCAGGGCGACATCACCGCCGCCGGCTACGAGGAGCGGGAGGACCAGCCCTGCGTATACGTGGAGGCCAGGACGGAGCTGGGCTACACCGAGCGCTATTGGATCTCGGTGGACAGCGGCCTCCTGGTGGCGGCGGAGACGGAAAAGGACGGCCAGGTGGTATACGCCATGGCCGCCCGGGACGTGGTCAGCCCGCTGGACGAGACCCAGGGGATTTTTGTGCTGCCCGACGGGACGGTGCTGCACTGAGGGGGCGCTGCGCGCCCCTGCGCTCGTCCTCGCTCCGGTCCAGCCGGGCCTGCCGGCCTACGCTTGCGCTTCAGCGTTGTCACGCTCGCGTTGGGCCGGCTTGACGGCCCGGCTTCCCTCCGACTCGGACTGGTCTCCGGCCCGCTGGCGCGGGCCTGCGCCCGTCCTCGCTCCGGTCCAGCCGGGCCTGCCGTCCTACGCTTGCGCTTCTTCGTCACCCAGTCCCAGCAGCAGCAAAAGCCCCAGGGTGATGACCAACTCCAGGTTGTCCCCGTCCTCCAGGTAGAGGAACAGGATGATGAGCACCAGAAGAATATCCCCGGTGTCGAAACGCTCCAGGGAGAAGTGCTTCTTCACCCCGTCCAGCAGCTGGCCCAGTCCGCCGGCCACCTCCTTCAGCAGGTCGTTTTTGGTGCGGAAGGGCTCCTGGGGGCGGTTCCAGCCGCCGGGGGCGGGCTGGTTGGGCCCGGGCTGGCCGGGATGGGGGCGCTGGGGCTGGCGGGGCTGGGCGGACGCGCCCTGCTGGGGCTCTGAATCCATCTGGACAAAGCCGCCGCCCAAATCGTCCAAATAGCGGTTATACATGGCCGTCCTCCTTGCGGGCGCGCAGCAGCTCCAGCCCGGAGCGGATCAGCCGGGACAGCTTGGCGATCTGGATCGCCTTGTCCAGCTTGGCGTACCGTTCCTCCCGCACATAGGGGCGCAGGGCGGCCAGCAGGGCGGTGCGCCTGTCGTCGCCTCCGTCGGCGAACTGGCCGATGAGGCCGGCGGCGGCGGACAGCGTGCCGCTGTCCAGTCCCCCCAGCGCGCCCAGCAGTCCCCCCAGCCCCGCGCCCCCGCCGCCGGGGGAGGCAGGGGATGGGAGGGCCGGGGCCGGGGGTGTTTCGCCGCTTTCAGCCTGCGTGTCCTGGGCCGGGGGCTGGGGCTGGGATTGGCCTTGACCTTGTTCCTGGGCCGCCTGCCCGGAGCCGCCCAGGTTCAGCGACTGGGCCAGGGACATGATCTGGGCCATAGCCTGGGGATTGCCCAGGATATTTTCCAGCTTTTCCTCCAGTTCGCCCATGGCTTCTCCCTCCCCCCGGCCTCCTTTGGCGCGGTTATTTCAGGCTTTCCTTCATTTTTTGGATGAGCTTTGCCCCTTCCGGGTCGTTCATCAGCTGCCGGATGGCCCCGGTCAGCTGGGCGGCGTCCCCCTGGGCGGCCCGCTGGGCGGCGCCCTCCAGGTCCCCGGTGCTCCGGCTGAGCAGGTCAAAAATCCGCCGGGTCTCCGGCGCGTCCCGGAGCTTTTCCAGCTTGCCCGGGTCCTTCATGAGGCCGGCGGCCTCCTTCCCCTTGAGCAGTTCGTCAAAATTCGGCATAGGTAATCCCTCCGTTCATGTTCAGTATATGTGCGTTGGGTGGAATGGTGACCAATATGAAGATTTTAGTGTTTTCAGATTCCCATGGCCGCTTGGGCCACATGATGGACGCCATGGAGCGGGAGCGGCCCAGGCGGGTGTTTTTCCTGGGGGATTGCTACCGGGACGGGGAGGCCCTGCGGGACGCCTATCCCGACGTGCCCATGGAGCTGGTGCGGGGCAACTGCGACTGGGACCAGGCCCCGGACGAGCTGCTGGTGGAGGCGGGGGGCGTGCGGTTCCTGCTCACCCACGGCCACCGCTATTATGTAAAGAGCGGGCCGGACCACCTGGCCCGGTCCGCCAGGGCCAAGGGGGCGGACGTGGTGTGCTTCGGCCACACCCACGACGCGCTGAACATGCCGAACTGCGGGGTCTGGATGCTAAACCCGGGCACCGCGGGGGGAATCCACGCCCGGGCGGGCTACGGGGTGATTGAGGTGGAGAACGGGAAATTCCGCGCGGAGCTGAGATAAAAAATTCCCGGCGCGTCAAGCGCCGGGAATTTTTCCCGTTATGCGTGGGAGTGCCGGGCCCGGTTGTCCTCCGGCCGGAACAGCAGGGTGACGCACCACAGGGCCGCCAGCCCCACCACCGCATAGATGATCCGGGCCAGCCAGGTGCCGGAACCGCCGGAGATGAAGGCCACCAGGTCGAAATTGAACAGCCCGATACATCCCCAGTTCAGCCCGCCGATAATGGCCAGGGCCAGGGCGATCTTATCCAGGAACACGGTACAAACCTCCTTTTGCGGGAAACGGGCCGCGGCCCGCCCGCTGAAATGGTCACGGAGGTAGTTTGCGCCGCGCCCACGGCGCTATGCTGGAAATTTTTTTGTCAAAATTGGCGGATTTACTCCGCTGTGACGGTCTGGCTGGTGGGGATGACGCACACGTAGCTTCGGCCCCGGCCCAGGGTCAGGGGGGCGCCGGTCTCGGTGGTGTAGCGGAACTGGTTCTCCGCTGCGCCCTTTTCCCAGTTGATGGGGATCATCCGCCCGCCGCAGGCAAACCAGCCCTTGCCGGAGGACAGGTCTACGTTGACCCGGCCCGCGTCGTCCACCACAGTGCACACGGTCTGGAGCACCAGCAGGTTGGTCACCGACACCTGGCTGCCGTCGTTGCCGTCCACATAGGGCTGGCCGTATTCCTCCACCAGATAGGAGCCGGAGGCCTCGTCGTAGAGGAACACCCCGGTTTTATAGGTGGAGAAGGGGACGGTGACGGCGAGGGCGCTGCGGCCGCCGGGCGGGGTGGCGTCGTCGGCAAAGGCGGCCTGATAGGAGTACCCGGCGCTGTGCTCCTCCAGCTCCCGCTGGGCAAGCATACCGGCGATGGCCTCCCCCGAGGTGAGCAGGGAGTGTTCAAAGTCGTAGTGGTAGCCGGGCACACGGTCCCGGTCCCGCCAGAACATCCCCGCGTCCTGGCCGGAATAGTAGCCCCGCACGCCGTCCACGGTGAACAGGCCCAGGCGGTCCTTGGTGTCGTAAAATTCCGGGCTGCCCCCGGCGTGTATGTACACCGCGTCGTGGCCCTTGGCGATCTCCCAGTAATATTGCCGGGCGGAGCGCACCGAGCCGATAAGGCCCAGCTGGGACGGGTCCTGGTACACCGCCAGCATCCGGGTGATGCCGCCCTCGGCCAGCACCTCGTAAATAATGTCGGCCTGGCCGTTCCCCTGCTGGGGCAGGGCGGTTTTCAGGTTGTTGAGCATCACCGCAGCAGGCCGCTTGCCGGACAGGTCCTCCCCGCAGGGCACGCCGGTGAGGGGATGGTAGAAGGCGGGCGCAGGGGTGGGGGCGGGGGTGGGCTCCGGGGTGACCGGGGGATCGGTGACAGGGGGCGGCGAGGGGGTGGCGGGGCCGGGCTTCTCCCCGCCGCACCCGGCGGACAGAAGGAACAGCAGGGCACAGAATAGACAGATAACACGCTTCATGGCAGGTCCCTCCTATGGACGCGGGATGGAAATCAACCCCATTATACCAATTGCGTCGAAGTTTGTAAATGGACAATTGGGGGGACAAGGCCCTTGCCATTCCGGCGGAGGTTTGCTATAATACCGAAAAGGCCCCGCAGCGGGGGCCGGGCAGGCCGGCTTGGGCCTGCGGAGAAATACTACCATACAAGTGAGAGCTTGTGAGACAAAGGAGCTGTGAAGCCGGATCATGGACGCCTCTGTGCCCATATTTCAGCAGACGCCGGCCCCCCTGGGGCTGGATGTCCCCCCGGTGGGGGGGACGGAGTTTGAACAGCTGGCAGCCGCCTGGCGAAGCCGGCTCAGGCCGGGGGCGGGGCCCGTCCTCCTGGGGGGGATGACCGCCATGGCGGAGTGCCGCGCCGCCCTGCTGGCAGCCGGGGCCCAGGGCTGCGGCGCGCCCTGGGTAAGCTGGGTGTGCGACGGGGAGGGGATGTCCCCCGCCCGGGTGCACATGCTGGCCGCCCTGTTCGTGTGCGAGGGGATGGGGGCGGCGGCCTTCGGCATCGACTGCCCGGAGGGGGCGGCGGAGGGCCTGCTGGGCGAACTGGCCGCCTATGCCCGCATTCCGCTGTTCCGGGTGCGGGGCGGGGAGGCTGTGCCCTGGAATTACCAGCCCGCCCCCCGGGACCCGGACGCCATCCCCTGCGCCACCGGGACCGACCCCTGCTTCATCACCCGCACCATCGACGTGGGGGAGGAGCTGGAGTGCGGGCCCGGCCTGCTGGAGGACATCATCGCCGCCGAGGACGACCCGGTGGGGGCGGTGAAGATCGCCATACGCAGCCAGGACGACGTGGACATATTCGCCCTCCACCAATACGCGGTGCGCAAGGCGCTTTGCCTGTGCTCCGACGTGCCGGAGCTGCTGGAGGGGGCGCTGCGGGCTTACCAGGGCCGGGCGTTTTACGACGGCACCGGCGAGCTGAGCCGGGAGGAGCTGGACCGGCTCACCGGGCTGTACGGCCTGATTGTGCTGTAGGGGGTGGGGAAATGGTTTTATCCATCGACGAGGTGGGCGGCATCCTGGACGGCGTGTGCGAGGAGTTCCCGGAGGAGCTGTTCCAGGAGCTCAACGGCGGCGTGCTGCTGCTGGAGGAAGCGCTCCCCGACCCGGACGCCGGGGAGGACGTCTATATCATGGGCGAGTACTGCTGGGATGAGATGGGGCGGTATATCAACATCTACTACGGCTCCTTTGCCGCGCTGCTGTTCGACGAGCCCCGGCGGGTGTGGGAGGACGAGCTGCGCACCACCCTGCGCCATGAGCTGACCCACCATGTGGAAGGGCTGGCGGGGGAGCGGAGCCTGGAATACAAGGACTCCGCCCAGCTGGACGCCCTGCGCCGGGGGGAAGATTGGCCATAAACCAAAAGACCAAGGAAAGAAAGGAAAGAGACCTATGGAAACCATCAAGTACACCCCCAAGGGGGTCTGTTCCCGGGGTATGGAGATCGACGTGGAGGACGGCGTGATCCAGGCTGTGCGCGTGGTGGGGGGCTGCCACGGCAACCTCCAGGGCGTCAGCGCGCTGCTGAAGGGGATGAGGGTGGAGGAGGCCATCGCACGGATGGAGGGCATCCGCTGCGGCATGAAGCCCACCTCCTGCCCAGACCAGCTGGCCCAGGCGCTGAAGTCCGCGCAATGATGTGGGAAAAGGCTTCCCCGCCGGTGGCGGGGAAGCCTTTCGCTTTTGGAAGGGGCTTCCGTTCCAGGAAATCATTTTGCCTTGCCGGGTGGTTACAAAATGGTTACAATATGCATATAACCAACCCCAAGGAGTGACAAGACATGAAAATGAAGCAAGCGGCTGCGGGGCTGGCGCTGGCTGCGGCGCTGGTTCTGCCCGCGTCGGCGGCGGACGTGCTGTCCGTCAACGGGCAGAACCTGTGGTCCCAGGCCCAGGCCCGGCTGGTGGAGGGGGACACCACCTATGTGTCCCTGCGGACGGTGGCCAGTGTGCTGGCGCCGGGCGCCGCCGTGACGTGGGAGGACGGGACCGCCTGGGTGCGGGGAGCGGGGTTCACCCTGTCCGCGCGGCCGGGGGAGCAGTGGCTGACGGTCAATGGCCGGGCGCTGTATATACCCCACGGGGTGCGGCTGGAGGAGGGCAGCACTTTGGTGCCCATCCGGACGCTGGCCCGGGCCCTGGGGGGCGAAGTGGAGTGGAGCGCCGGAAAAGGCGTGAAACTCATCCCGGGTGAGGGGAAGCCGGAGAGGCCGCCCTACACGGAGGAGGATCTGTACTGGATGTCCCGCATCATCTCCGCCGAGAGCAGGGGGGAGCCCCTGCTGGGCAAGCTGGCGGTGGGTACGGTGGTACTTAACCGGGTTGCAAGCGGCGAATTCCCCGATACCGTGCGGGAGGTGATTTTTGACCGCAAGTGGGGGGTGCAGTTCACCCCGGTGGCCAACGGCACCGTCTACGACGAGCCCACCCAGGAGAGCGTGCTGGCGGCAAAGCTGGTGCTGGACGGCGCCCGGGTTGCGGGGGACAGCCTGTATTTTATCGCCCCGGAGCTCACCGACAACCACTGGACCATGGAGAACCGGACCTATGTGACCACCATCGGATGCCACTGGTTTTACGAATAGCGTCCCAGGAAATTCCAGTCATAATTTGTGGAAACAAGGGAAAACTGTATAATTTGCACAATAGATGGGCCTTTTATAAGAAGAGGTTCGGCTATTTTGCTGGCTTCAAAAGGTTGCAAAATGGTTTTGAATAAGTTACAATGTGGTTACAATTTGAGAACAAATTGTAATTAAGGAGAGATTTCATGAAAAAACGAGCAGCCAGTTTCCTTCTGGCCTCCCTCGCTGTCGTGAGCCTTGTCCTGCCTGCGCTGGCCGCAGCTGCGGTGGAAGAACCCCCTGTGGAGGAGCTTCCCGTTGAGGCCAGCCCGGAAATTGAGGAGGTGCAAAGCGCCATCCGCCTGGATGGCGAGCCGGTCCTTACAGTGGAGTATGAGATGCGCGGCGGCGTGTGCTACGCGACGGTAAATTCCTTTGTGTCGCTGATGGATGCCGAGGCCATGGTGGAGGAGGAGAACGGCGTAGTCCGGGTCAACGCCTCCACGGTGGTGGAGGTGGTGGAGCTCCCCGTACTGGAGGGGGCTCTGCCCGATGAATTCCAGCAGGCCGCAGATGATGTGGACCAGGCGCCCGTGGACGGCGGCTGGGTGGCGGCGGACGAAACCCAGGGCTTCCCGGACATGTTCCAGGAACCTGTGGACGGCATGACCGAAGGGGAAGCCGCCCCGGCGGGTACGGAAACGCCGGTGGCCGCCGACGTGGTGATGGACGACCTGAACCTGGTGGCGGTAGAGGGCGAGCAGTACCTGGTGGCCAACGGCCGCTACCTCTATGCCGGGGACGGGCTGATCCAGCTCAACGGCTGTGTGGCCGCCCCCATCCGTGTGCTGGCAAAGGTGTTCAACGTCAACGTGGACTTCGATCCGGTGAATGAAGTGGTGATGCTGACGCGGCAGCCGGGCGCCCAGCCCTATCTGGACGCAGGTTGGGAGACCTATAACGACGACACGCTGTATTGGCTGTCCCGCATCATCAACGCGGAGAGCGGCAACCAGTCCCTGGAGGGGAAGATCGCCGTGGGCAACGTGGTGATGAACCGTCTGAACAACCCCCGGTTCCCCGACACCATCTATGAGGTGCTGTTCCAGAAGAACCAGTTCACCCCGGCGGCCAGCGGCTCCATCTACCGCGAGCCCAACGAGGAGTCGGTGGCGGCGGCCAAGATGGTGATGGACGGGGCCCAGGTGATGCCCACCGCGCTGTTCTTCAACGCGGCGGGGCTGAAGAGCTACGCCGCCCGGACCAGGACCTATGTGGCCACCATCGGCAACCACGCCTTCTATGAGTAATCAGGACAATGCGGCAGCACGGAAAGCGGCGGGCACAGCCCGCCGCTTTTTCCTGCCCTCGGACGGATAAAAAGGGCCGGGCCCCGAGAGGGGCCCGGCCCTATGCCGTTGGGATCAAATGCCGTGCTGGTAGTTGTATGCGCCGCACAGGTCGTTGGTGTTCCTGATGATGATGTGCATGGCGATGAAGGGGCCGATGCCGCACAGCATGGAGCCCAGCACCAGCCACAGCAGGACGGTGGTGCCGTTCTCCTGGAAATTCAGGCCGTACCGGGGGGCGTTGGCCGCCAGACGGTTGCCCAGGCTGTAGTACCAGAAGAAGCTGTAAATGCCGCAGGTAATGAAGCTGAGCAGGAGCAGCTTGAGCAGGCCGGGGGTGCTCTTGCCGTCCCCGGCGCACACAACGTTCACGTCGCGGGCCAGGGCGTAGAGGAAATACCAGCCGTAGATGCCGCAGGTGATGAGGTTGAGCAGGATGTAGGCAATCAGGCTGCGGTCCGCCTTGAGGCGGTAGGGGGCGTAACCCATGGGCGGGGGCGCGGGCTGGCCGGGGGCGGCCTGGTATTGGGCGTTTTGCTGCTCCCGCTTGGCCTGCTGCTGGGCGTCCCAGCTGGCCTTGGCGCCCTGGGCGGCCTCGCCGGCGGTCTGGGTGAGGCTGTTTACGGTGTCGCGCACCTCCTGGGCCAGGACATCCCTATCCTTGCCTGCCAGGGGGTTCTCCCCCAGCAGGAGGCGGAGGATGGCATACACGCCGGCCACCGCCGCCGCGGCGCCCAGAATCCACAGGAAGAAGCTCTTCAGCGCACCCAGGAAAGCGTAGGAGTTGAACAGGGCGGTGAGCAGCGTGCTGAGCAGGCGCACCGCGATGACGCCCACCCCGCCGCCGGCCAGGAGCAGGAGCAGCCCGTCGGTATTCTGGGGGGTGCGGCGCATGACGAACATGATGGATACAATGACCATCCACGCGCACAGGGCGGCGGTGAGCCCGTTGAGGACCAGATAGATTGGCGAGAGGATGCTGAAATGGAATCGGAAGAGGTTCAGCACGCCGCCCAGGACGCTGAATACGTGCCGGACGGCAAACACCCCGTAGAGCACGGCGCACACGGCGGCAAAGACCTTCAGGATCATCTCATTCCCGCTGGGGTTGGTGTTCCAGGGGTCCTGGGGCTGGGGGCCGGAAGGCGGGGGCGGCGGGGTGGGAGCGCCGGGCTGCCCCTGGTGCGCCTGGGACAGGTCCGCGCCGCACACATTGCAGAACCGCGCGCCCGGGACGGTTTCGTTTCCACATTTCCAACACTTCATAGAGTAGTTCCCTTCTCTCTGGATAGATTTTATAGTCAAAGCGTCTCAAAGGAAGCGGTGCCTCTTTTGAAACCTGCGGCAGTTCCCGCCGCAGAAAGCCGCGTATGCGGCCCGCTTTGCACTTCAGGTAGACAGCGCTTATGGATGCAGCTTCCCTGTTGGGCCGGAGAGCAGCCGCCAGATCAGCCCCTCCTGGGGGGCAAAGACCACGATTTCCCCGGGCAGAACCAGGCGGATGAGATAGACAAGGAGGAACAGCGCCCCGCACAGGGCGAGCCCCACCGTAAAAACCCGCTTCGGCAGCCTGGGGCGCAGCAGCAGGGCCGCGGCCGGGACGGGCAGCCAGAACAGGGGGTGGAAGCGGAATGCGCCCGCAAAATCCAGCCGCAGCAGGGACAGCCAGGCCCGGCTCATGCCGCAGCCCGCGCAGGAGATCCCCGTGAGGAAGCGGATGGGGCAGGTGACCCCCAGGGACTCTATCAGGAGGTAGAGCAGGGCAATCCCGGCCAGGGCGGAGACGTCTCTTCGGTTCATAAGCGCCCTCCCAAGGCTCCGGCCGCTGCGGACGGTCCCGTGATGGTTTTGATGATACCATGCGCACCCATGTTTTGCAAGGCGTTTTTGCCCGGGAAGGATTAAGTTTTTTGGAAGGTTTCGTTAAAAGTTTAGGGCTTGTTTGAAAATGGGCGATGGACCCGGCGGCAGCCTTTTGGCCGGACAAGCCGGTTTGATGCGGGGATACCGTGCGCCTTTCCCGCCGGGCCAAAGCCGCATGGAGGGGAAAGGGCTGTCGGCTGGGGATAGCCGCAGGATTCGAACAAGCCCTGGATATCCATCCCCGCAGGGAAAAGGGGAGGGCCGCTTTCGCGGCCCTCCCTGCGGCAGGTTTACAGATTGTCCGCGTCCACGCCCAGCTCCCGCAGCTCCCGCCGCAGCCGGGCCGGGTCGTTGTGGTAGACGACGCCGGAAAAGCCGCAGCGGATGGCGGCCTCAATATTGAGGGGCACGTCGTCGATGAACACGCACTCCTCGGGCCGCAGGCGGAACTGCTCCAGGAACCGCAGGTAGATCCCCGGCTCCGGCTTGACCAGGTGGCAGTCGGCGGAGATGAACTCCCCGTCGAAAAAGCGCAGGGCGGGGATGTTTTCCCGGAAGCTGTGGAACCGGGAGCAGGTGTTGGACAGCAGGTAGATGCCGTACCCCTTGCCCTTGAGCTCCTCCACCAGGGCGTACACCCCGTCCAGCGGCGGGATATCCCGGTGCCAGTTGTCCAGGATATCCCGCACCGCCTGGTGCAGCCGCTGGGGCAGGCGGCGGCAGACGCCGGCCACCGCCTCCTCGTCGGTGATGGAGCCCCGGTCCATCCGAATCCACTCCACCGAGCGGAACAGTTCCCGGCGGATAAGCTCATAGTCCGCCGGATCGGGGACGAAGCGGGCGGTGTAGCGCTGGGCGTCGAAATTGATGAGCACCCCGCCCATGTCGAACACAATGTTTTTTATCATACGATGGATACCTTCCCCTTGCTGGCCTTGAACACCACGATGAGCAGGATGCCGCTGGTGACCGTCAGGATGGAGGCCAGGGCCGCCGCCGTGCCCACCGAGTTGCGCACGATGTTGGTGTAGCTGGCGATGGTCATGGTGGCCGTTTTGCCGGTGTACAGCATGATGGAGGTGGACAGCTCGTTAATACAGGTGACCCAGCTGATGATGGCCCCGGACAGCACGCCGGGCAGCATCAGCCGCGCCGTCACCTTTACGAAGGTTTTCATGGGGGATACGCCCAGGTTGATGGACGCCTCCTCCACGCTGGGGTCCATCTGCATCAGGAAGGCGCTGCCTGAGCGGACAGTGTAGGGCAGCTTGCGGATAATCATGGCGATGATGATGATGGAGGCGGTGCCGGTGAGCTTGATGACGGTGCCGTCGGCGGTCCTGCCCAGGTTGTTGAAGGCCACAATGTAGCACAGGCCCAGCACCGAGCCGGGGATGACGTAGGGGGCCATCATCAGCATGTCCAGCGCGCCGCCGGTCTTGCCCCGGCGGCGGACGATGACATAGGACATGAGTATGCCCAGCGCCAGGATGAAGAGGATGGCCACCGTGGAGAACACGAAGGAGTTGCGGATGTTGGTGACCAGGCTGCGGCCCAGCTCCTGGTAGTGCTCCAGGGTGAAGCCCTCGGAGAAGACGAAGTTGGAGTAGTTGGTCTTGACAAAGGAACAGAAGATGACGATGACCTGGGGCAGGAAGGACACCAGGCTGACCACCGCCACCGGCAGGGTCACCAGGAACCGCTTCCAGCCGTGGTACTGGGCGATCTCCGGGGGCCGCAGGGCGGACATGGTGTAGTTCTTCCGGGCCACCCACCACTTCTGGAGGAACAGGATCACCAGGGAGATGACCACGATAATCATGGAGATGGCGCTGGCCAGATTGGCGTTTCCGCCGGTCTCGCTGAGGTACTCGTTGAAGATGAGCACAGGCAGGGTGCGGAAATCGCCGCCGGCCAGGATGCCCGGGGTGCCGAAGTCGGCCAGGGCGGTCATGAACACCATCAGCGCGCCCGCGGCGATGGAGGGCATGACCACGGGGATTGTGACGGTGAGCAGGCGGCGCAGCTTGCCCGAGCCCAGGTTCTCCGCGCACTCCTCCACCGAGCGGTCGATGGAGCCCATGGCCCCGGACACGTAGAGGTAGACGTAGGGGAACAGCTTCAGGGTGAACACCGCGCAGATGCCCCCCATGCCGTAGATGCTGGGCATCTGGAAGCCCAGCAGGTCGGTGAGCCACTGGGTGACCACGCCGGCGTTGCCGAACAGGATGATCCAGCTGTACGCGCCCAGGAAGGGCGGGCACATCAGGGAGAGGATGATGATGACGTGCCAGAAGGTTTTGCCCGCGATGTTGAAACGGGTCATGAGGTAGGCCATGGGCACGCCGATGAGGATGCTGGTGACGGTGGGCACCAGGCTGACCTTCAGGCTGTTGCCCAGGGCTTGGTAGTAATATTTTTTGGTGAAGAAGCGGTTAAAATTGTAAAAGGTGAAGCCCTCCGCCTTGGTGGAGAAAAAGCTGTTGATGACCAGGGTGGAGAAGGGGTAGACCAGAAACAGCAGAAACACAGTAAAAATCAGAATCTTCACCCAGAACCAGAAGTCCTTGTAAAAGGGCTGGCCGTTTTTGCCCTTCAGCATGAGAGCACCTCCTCGGTGTCCTTCCGATAGAGGCTGACCTGGCGTGGATTGAAGCTGAGATGTACCTCCTCGCCGTCCGGTTTCGCGCTGTCCACGTCCTTGGTGTACTCGTTGAGCTCCAGCACCTGGCCGGTGGTCAGCTCCACCTCGTACTGGATGAAGTCGCCCAGGAAGGTGGACATATTCACCTTGCCGGGTATGCCCTGCTCACTGAAAAACAGCTGCTCGGGACGGGCGGACAGGATGACCTCGCCGCTGTAGGGCTTGCGCAGGGGCATCTGGAAGCTGTGGCCGTCGTGGAGCTTGACGGTGGCGGCTGCGGGGTCCTGCCCGTCCAGGTTGCAGTCGATGAAATTGGACACGCCGATGAAGTTGGCCACAAAGGGGTTGGCGGGCTTGCGGTAGATCTCCTCCGGCTTGCCGATCTGCATGATATTGCCCTGGTTCATCACGGCGATACGGTCGGAGATGGCCAGGGCCTCCTCCTGGTCGTGGGTGACATAGACGGTGGTGATGCCCAGCCGGCGCTGGAGCTTTTTGATGGTGGTGCGCATCTGCACCCGGAGCTTGGCGTCCAGATTGGAAAGGGGCTCGTCCATCAGCAGCACCCCCGGCTCGATAACGAAGGCGCGGGCCAGGGCCACCCGCTGCTGCTGGCCGCCCGACAGCTCGTTGGGCTGCCGGGCCTTGAGCTGGTCTATCTGCACCATTTTCAGCGCCTCGTCCACCCGGGGGATGATCTGCTCCTTGGGCACCTTCCGGGCCTTCAGGCCGTAGGCCACGTTGTCCGCCACGTTCAGGTGGGGGAAGATGGCGTAATTCTGGAACACCATGCCAATGTCCCGCTTGTGGGCGGGCAGGGTGTTGATGACCTGCTCGTCAAAGCAGATCTCGCCCCCGTCCACCGTGTTGAAGCCGGCGATCATGCGCAGCAGGGTGGTTTTCCCGCAGCCGGAGGGACCCAGCAGGGTGAAAAACTCCCCCTGCTCGATGTTCAGGCTGATGCCGTTGACGGCGGTGAAGTCGCCGTACTTCTTCACGGCATTTTTAATGATAACAGCGTGGCTCATAGATGTTAGCTCCTCCTCTTTGAATAACTGGAGGGCGCCCCGAGGTCAGTCGGGGCGCCCTCGTAAAGGAACATGAAGGGGTTTGCCTTGAATCGTGCAGGGCGGAACCTGGAACCGTTCGCGGGGGTCACAAAATTCTTAATGCCCCGCTTCGGCGGAATTAAAGTTCTTTTTGGTTTCTTTTTTAGAAAAAGGAACTCAGCCCACCAGGGTGTCCTGCCACTTCTCCACGATGGCGGCCTTGTTGGCGGCGGCGTAGTCGAAGTTGTAGGTCATGATGGCAAAGTCGCTCAGGGCCAGCAGGCCCTCGGGGGTGACGTCGCTGCGGATGGGACGGCGGCCGAAGTCCTTGTTCTGGGCGGTCTGGCACTCGGCGGACAGCACGTACTCCACGAACAGCTCAGCCAGTTCCTGGTTGGGGCAGTCCTTGACGATGGCCACGCCGTCGGGCACGGCGGAGGTGCCGTCGGTGGGGTAGACGATCTTCAGGTGGCCGGCGTCGCTGGTGTCATACTGCACGGCGGCCTTCTCCAGGGTGATGCCGATGGGGTACTCGCCGGAGTCCACGTTCTTGTGGGCGCCGGAGGAGCCGGACTGGATGACCAGGTTCTTAATCATGCTCTGCACCAGCTCCCAGCCCCCGGCGTAATCGTCGTCGGCCTTGCCGTAGTCCATCAGGATGGTGCACAGCTGGGTGAAGGCGGAGCCGGAGGAGGCGGGGTCGGCAAAGGCGATCTTGCCCTCCCACTTGGGATCGGCCAGGTCCTTCCAGGTCTGGGGGAAGTCGGCCTCGGCCACCAGGTCGGTGTTGATGAGGAACACCATGGGCAGGGGGGACTCGCCGATCCACAGGTACTCGGGATCATACAGGCTGGAATCCAGCAGGTCGATGCAGGAGGGCTTGTAGGGCTGGAAATACTCCTTATAGGCGGCCAGGGAGTCGGCGCCGCCGCCCCAGAGCACGTCGGCCATGGGGGAGGCGGACTCGGCGGCGATGCGGTTGAGCAGGTTGCCGGTGCCGTCGGCCACCACTTCCACCTTCACGTTGGGATAGGCCTTCTCAAACATGGCCACGCCCGCGTTCAGGGGGTCGCTGTCGTGGGGGGAGTAGATGGTCAGGGAGCCGGAGTAGTCCTCGGGCTTCTTCTCAGTGTCGCCGGCGGGCTGGGACTCGGCGGGAGTGCTCTCCGCAGGGGCGCTGGGCTGGTCGGGTTCCTTGGTGGGATCGGGCTCATTTCCGCCGGTGCAGGCCATGAGGCTCAGCGCCATCACACAGGCCAGCAGCAGGGCGATCCACTTTTTCATTTTCATGCGTTTCATTCCTCCATTTGCAGGTGTCGGCGGCGTCCGCCGCCGCTTTTTATAGTGTACGCCTCCCAATGGCATTTGTCAAGAAAAACCTAGTCAATCCGACAAAAAACAGCGCGGGAATGCTGGATTAAATCATCAAAAACGCCAAAACATGCACAACGACAGGCAAAAAAGCCCGCCGGACAGCCAAAAATTTCCGCTAAAGTGGCAATGCGGGGGGAACTGGGGATAAAAGGGCGCGCGGCTGCCGAAACTCCATTATGGAACGCCTGCCGGGGCGTCTTAAGCCGAATTTAAGGATTTTCCCCCTTGCGGCTTAATCCGCTTGCTGGTAACATGGGAATTGTAAAGCCGCCGGAGACAGGCGGAACGCGACAACAGGGAAAGAGGGAAGGAGTGGATGCGCCATGTACACGGTGCTCATCTGCGATGACGACAGGGACATCGTTTCGGCGCTGGAGATATACCTGACCAGCGAGGGCTACCGCACGGTGTCCGCCTACAACGGGGAAGAGGCCGTCCGGGCGGTGAACGGGGGCAATATCGACCTTATTTTAATGGATATCATGATGCCCCAGCTGGACGGCATCCGGGCCACTGCCCGGCTGCGGGAGTCCGGCGGCAACATCCCCATCATCCTGCTCACCGCCAAGAGCGAGGATTCGGACAAGGTGCTGGGGCTGAACATCGGCGCGGACGACTATATCACCAAGCCCTTCAACCCCATCGAGGTGCTGGCCCGGGTGAAGAGCCAGCTGCGGCGGTACACCACCCTGGGCGGCAAGGCGGCCGCCCAGGAGGGGGACGGGACGCTGCGCAACGGTTCCGTCGTCATGGACGACGAGGCCAAGTCGGTGACGGTGGACGGGGAGGCGGTGAGCCTCACCCCCATTGAGTATAACATCCTGCGCCTGCTGATGAAGAACCTGGGCCGGGTGTACTCCACCGCCCAGATCTATGAACAGGTGTGGAACGACCCCGCCCTGGGCAGCGAGAACACGGTGGCCGTCCACATCCGGCACCTGCGGGAGAAAATCGAAATCGACCCGGCCAACCCCCGGTATTTAAAGGTGGTGTGGGGGCTGGGGTATAAAATGGAGAAAATGACATGAGGTGGCGGGAAAATATGGCTATGAAGGCCCTGGCCTTCATAGCGGCGGTGGCGGCATTCACCGCCACCGCCATCATGGGTTGGTATCAGATCGCCAATTTCGACGCTCTGTGGACCGACGCCTATTACGACAGCACCGGCTACACCGGGGGCTACACCCGGACCTACCTGGTGCGGCAGGACTACTGGATGGTGCGCTATCTGGTGGACCTGAAGGACAAACAGGCGGCGGGGGAGGAGCTGGACCTGTCGGACAGGCGGGCTATTGAGCGCTACGAGGCGGAGTTTGACGCGGGGGCCACCAACCTGCGCTGGCAGCTGCTGGACAAGGACGGAACGGTCATCTATGGCAACACCCGGGAGGACAGCGCCCAGGCGGATATCGACTACTGGGTGGATTACCGCCGGGGCGGGTACAAGACCCAGAGCGCTGAGGCGGACTGGGAATTTTATAACGAGGAGCATCCCGCTGCCAGCGCCAACGCCGGGGACTACACCGGGGTGTGCTATCAGTCTGACTGGCGGATGATGCTGCCCATCTGGGTGGACGCCGTGCGGGAGGCCAGGGCGGAGGGCTCGCCCGCCCAGCTGACGGACGGCTGGGGCGAGCCAATCGCCGTCGGGCAGGATCAGATCCTGGCGGACGACAACGGGGACACCAAGGCGCTGCGGGTGGTAAGCGCGGACGGGGAACGCTACATCTACTACCCCACCATCCGCGCCTGCCTGGAGGCCAACCAGTTCGGCTACATCTTTGACCCGGACAGCCTGGAGTGGTGGATGACTGAAGAGACTGCCGCTGAGTCGGAGGCGAGAAACGCCAGCCTGATCCTGTGGGTGGACGACGCGCTGCGGGTGGACGACCAGTATAAACGCTCCGCCGAGAGCCTGGCCCATTGGCAGGCCGACCGGGAGTGGTTTCTGGGCGGCACGGTGATCCTGGGTACGCTGGGCATCCTGCTGGCGGCCTACCTGTGCTGCGGCGCGGGCCGCAAGCGGGGCATAGAGGGGGTATACCTCAACTGGTTCCACCGCCTGCCCGGCGATGTGCTGCTGTCCCTGCTGTTTTTGGGCGGCGCGGGGTCGGTGGGACTGGGCATTGCCATTGTGGCCAACGCATATGGGGATCTGCCCATGTTCATGCAGCTCATCGGCGTGGGGCTGGGGGTGGCCGCGGCGGCGGCCATGGGCCTGGCGGCGCTGGTGACGGTGTGCGCCCGGTGCAAGGCCCGCACCCTGCTGCGCAACACCTGGACGTGGAAGCTGTGCGCCTGGTGCTGGCACGTGATCGTACTGTGCTGGGGCTGGCTGTGGGAGCTGCTTGGGGCGATGGGGCGGGCCGTCCAGGCCATCCCCCTGATTTGGAAGGCGGTGATGGGCTGTATGGGCTACGCGCTGTTTACCATTGTGACGATAGATAACGGAAACGCCACCGGGCTGTGGCTGCTGGTGAGCTTTATCGTGTCGGCCTACCTGTGCCTGTGGGCCTACCAGTGGAAGCGCATCCGCCACGGTACCCAGGAGATCATCGGCGGCAACCCCAATTACCACATCAACACCCGCCGGATGCTCCCCGACCTCAAGGGCCACGCCGACGAGCTGAACAACCTGGGCCACGCCATCTCCACGGCGGTGGACGAGCGGATGAAGAGCGAGCACTTCAAGGCGGAGCTCATCACCAACGTGTCCCACGACCTGAAAACGCCGCTGACCTCCATCATCAACTATGTGGACCTGCTGAAAAAGGTGGACATCGACAACCCCAAGGCGGCGGAGTATATCGAGGTGCTGGACCGCAAGAGCCAGCGGCTGAAAAAGCTCACCGAGGATCTGGTGGAGGCGTCCAAGGCGTCCACCGGCAACCTGACGGTGAACTGGGAGCGGCTGGACTGGGCCCAGCTCACCGACCAGGCCCTGGCCGAGTGCGGCGAGCGGCTGGACGCCCAGAACCTGACGGTGGTGCGCTCCCTGCCCGGCGAGCCCATGTGGGTGGAGGCGGACGGGCGGCACCTGTGGCGGGTGCTGGACAACCTGCTCACCAACTGCGCCAAATACGCCCTGCCGGGCACGCGGGTCTATGTGGACTTGCGGCGCAGCGGGGACTGGGCGGTGCTGTCGGTGAAAAACATCTCCCGGGACGCCCTGGATATGCCCGCCGAGCGGCTGATGGAGCGGTTTGTCCGGGGGGACGAGTCCCGCAACCAGGCGGGCAGCGGCTTGGGGCTGTCCATCGCCCAGTCGCTGACGGAGCTCCAGCACGGCAGGTTTGAGATCAGCATCGACGGGGACCTGTTCAAGGCCATTGTCACCCTGCCTGTGGCGGGGGAGCGGGCGGAAGACCCCATCCAATTGATGTTATCGTAAGGGGACGCCCCCGGCGAAAAGCCGGGGGTTCCCTTTTTGTCCGGGATGTGATATACTCGTTCCGATCAAAACAAAGAAAAGGGGAGCTGAGCGTGGATTACGCGGCAGAATCGTTGAAACTGCACTACCAATGGCGGGGCAAGCTGGACATTGTGCCCAAGATGGAGGTCAAGGACCGGCAGGCCCTCTCCCTGGCCTACACCCCCGGGGTGGCCCAGCCCTGCCTGGAGATCCAGAAGGACATCAATAAAAGCTACGAGCTCACAGGACGGTGGAACACGGTGGCGGTGGTCACCGACGGCACGGCGGTGCTGGGCCTGGGGGACATCGGCCCGGAGGCGGGCATGCCGGTGATGGAGGGCAAGTGCGTGCTGTTCAAGGCTTTCGGCGGGGTGAACGCGGTGCCGCTGTGCGTGCGCTCCAAGGACGTGGACGAGATCGTGGACACCGTGGCGCTGCTGGCCGGGTCCTTCGGCGGGGTGAACCTGGAGGATATCTCCGCCCCCCGGTGCTTCGAGATCGAGCGCAGGCTGAAGGAGCGGTGCGACATCCCCATCTTCCACGACGACCAGCACGGCACCGCCATCATTGTGGCGGCGGCCATGGCCAACGCGCTGAAGATCGTGGGAAAGCGGCTGGACGACGTGAAGGTGGTGATGTCCGGGGCGGGGGCCGCCGGGACGGCCATTTTGAAGCTGCTGTGGTCCATGGGGCTGCGCCGCGCGGCGGTGTGCGACAGCAAGGGCATCGTCTATCCCGGCCGCCCCGGTTTGGAGAAGGACCCGGTTCGGAACGAGCTGGCGGAGCTGACGTGCCCGGAGGTCACCCGGGGCGGGCTGGCGGCGGCGATGAAGGGGGCGGACGTGTTCATCGGCGTGTCCGCGCCGGGGATCGTCACCCAGGATATGGTGCGTTCCATGGCCCCAAACCCGGTGCTCTTCCCCATGGCCAACCCCGTCCCGGAAATCATGCCCGATCTGGCCCGGGAGGCCGGGGCGGCGGTGATAGGCACCGGCCGGAGCGATTTTCCCAACCAGATCAACAACGTGCTGGCCTTCCCCGGGGTGTTCCGGGGGGCCTTCGATGTGCGGGCGTCCGACATCAACGAGGAGATGAAGCACGCCGCCGTCCGGGCGCTGGCGGAGCTGGTGGGCCCGGACGAATTGTCCCCGGATTACATCATCCCCGCCGCCTTTGACGATCGGGTGTGCCCGGCGGTGGCGAAGGCGGTTGCGGAAGCGGCGAGGGCGACCGGCGCGGCACGGATATAGCGGCGGGGCCGGGGCACACCCGCGGGATCCCCGCGAAAGCGGGGCGCGCGTCAGCGCGTACAAGTATTTTGCGAAGCAAAATCTTGCCGCAGGGCGAATTCAGTTCGCCCGAGGATGAAAAATCGGGGTCCCCGCAAGGCGCAGCCTTGCGGGGAGTGTGCCCGGCGGTGGCGAAGGCGGTTGCGGAAGCGGCGAGGGCGACCGGCGCGGCACGAATCTGAACTTGATAGGAGGGAGATCAATGGCGTCTATGTGCGGGGCGGACTGCGGCAGCTGCGGGATGAAGGAGCGGTGCAAGGGATGCGCCGAGACGGACGGGCACCCGTTTGGAGACGAGTGCGTGGTGTACAAGTGCTATAAGGGCGGCGGCGAAAAATCGTTCTTTGAGTATAAAAACCAGCTGATCCAGGAGTTCAATGACCTGAACATCCCGGATATGCCCCAGATCACCGAGCTGTTTCCGTTGAACGGAGGCTACATCAATTTGGAGTACACCCTGCCCAATGGGCAGCGGATCAAGCTGCTGCGGGACAGCGACATCTACCTGGGCTGCCAGGTGGAAAGGCCGGGCAGCGAGCGGTGCTACGGCCTGTCCGCCGATGACGACTACTTGGTGGTGTGCGAATATGGCGGGGGCGGGATTAACCCCCAGATCGTGCTGTACAAGAGAAGGACGCCCCGGGCCGAGGCTTGAGCCGGCGGCGGGGAAAACAAATACCAGGGGAGCGCCGGTCTAGCCGGCGCCCCCTGCTGCTTTTCAGCTGCCCGCCTTGTCCGGCTTGCAGCTGCTTTATTTGTGCCGCCTGCGCGGCGGCGCGTTCCGAACGCCCAAACCAGGTCAGACCGTTTTGACCCAGCCTGCCCGTCCCTCAACCGGGGGAGTTTCGCAGAACCGGGCGGTGCGGTCCCGCCCGGTGCCGCTCCACTTGTCGAAGCCCAGCGGCGAGATGTGGGGGCCATAGGTACAATTCTGGAACGTACACAGCCCATAGTCCCGCCAGGGCCGGGCCAGATAGACGGAGCCGGGCTCCACCCCGTCCTCCGCCGTGAAGCGGCAGTTCTGGAAGCGGAATCCCCGGGCCTGTGACCGGCTGTGGGCGGGGGCGGCGGTATAGCCCACGTTCCGGGCGTCCCGGAGGGAGCGGATCTCACATGCCTCAAATACCGCGTCCCCGCAGCCGAAGATGAAGTCCACCGTACCCTCGATAAGGCAGTGGGAAAAGCGCTGGCGGCAGGGCTTGTCCAGCCGGAGGAAGCTGGGGAGGAAGCCGTCGTACCGCCGGATGAGGTCGGGGGGGAGTGGGCCTAAAAACAGGGTGTCCTGGGTGGAGGCGAGGCGGCAGTCCTCCATGAAAAAATCGTCGCCGCATACGCTCAGCGCCACCTCCTGCCCCCGCTCCTCCGGGCGCAGGGCGCCGTTGACGATGGACAGCCCCCGCATGGTGACGTGATCCGCGCACACCGCCATGGTCCAGGTGCGGAAGGTATTGAGTTCCACCCCCCGCCCGTCCCGCTTTTTGGCGTAGTCGTCCCAGACGATCCGGGTGCGGCCGGCCCCTGCGCCGCAGATGGTCAGGCCCGGGGTGAAGATGGCGGATTTGATGCGGTACTCCCCCGGGGCAAGCCGGAGCTCTGAGCCGGGGGCGGCACCGTCCAGGACCTGCTGAAGATTTTGGCCGGGATTGGTGTGGAGCATGAAAATCCCTCCTTTTTGATTAGGGCTTGTTTGAAAATGGTCAACACGCCCAAGCGGCGGGCCTTTTTCCGCCGAGCCGCGTTGATTTGCTTTGAAATACACAAAGTATTTCTGCGCCAAACCGCCTTGCCCGGCGAAAAAATTCCTCGCCGCTGGGCATATTGCCAATTTTCAAACGACGCCTAGGCGGTTCCATTATACCCTCCCTCTCGCGCCAAGAACATAGGCGGAGGGGGAGGGCATCTGTTTTGTACATAAAATGAATTATTTTATCTATATACTTGGAGTTCGACAATGTATATAATTGCTGTAGAACGGAAAGGGAACTACAGAGTAAAATTGCACAAAAAACGGGGCGGTATTTTGTCGCATAAGACGAGGTAGACGTCAAAACAGCGGCTTTGGCCGGCGGGAAGAGCGCACCTTGCGCGAATTTAGTCCAATTTGTACAGATTTCGGAGTTGAGGGCAGATGAAACGGCAGCGAACGTGGAAGGAATACCGGGCCATCGACCTGACGCTGCTGGGGCTGGCGCTGGCCGTGTTCGAGTTCATCATCGTCAGGGCCGCCAACTGGTGGTTCCCCGGCCAGCCCTTCACCGTGTCGCTGGCCGCGGCCATCACCTCTATTGTGTACATGCGCTGGGGGGTGTGGGGGGCCATCCACGCGGCGGAGGCAGGGCTGGTGTTCTGCCTGTTTTCCGGGGCAACCCCGGAGCAGTACGTGATCTATTGCGGGGGCAACCTGCTCTCGGTGGCCGCGGTGGCGCTGCTCAAGGCGCTGGGCAAGGAGCGGGTGCGCACGGGGCACCTGTCCCTGGTGTTCCCCCTGCTGGTGCAGGCGCTGATGCAGGCGGGGAGGGCGGCTATGGCCCTTTTGCTGGGGGCCGGGCCGGGGAGCGTGGTGGGCTTTTTCACCACGGACAGCCTCTCCCTCTTATTTACCTTTGTGATCATCTGGATAGCGCGAAAGCTGGACGGTGTCTATGAGGATCAAAAACACTACCTCCTGCGCCTGCACGCGCGGGAGGAATAAAAAAGGAGGAGGTAAACTATGAAAGATAGGGCGGCGGATTTCCTTGAATTCGACCATGCCAGCGGCGCCTACCGGATCAGCCCGGAGCAGGCGGTCCGGGACGATGTGGAAAAGCACTATTGGCGGCACGTGGGCGCGGCCATCATAAAGGACTGGCGGCTGTATGTGATGCTGGTCCCCATGCTGCTGGTGTTCCTGTTCTGGCGCTATTTTCCCATGTACGAGCTGCTGGGATGCTTTAAGGTGTCGGACAGCGTTGTGCCCGTTTCCGAGCAGCTGTTTTCCGGCTTTTCGTACTTCAGACGGCTGCTGGTAGGCGGGGACCAGCTCTCCACCGACTTCTGGAGGGCGATGAGGAACACCTTTATCCTCAGCTTTTACGGGCTGTGCTTCGGCTTCCCCATCCCCATCATCCTGGCGCTGTTTTTCAATGAGATCCGCTCCAACGCGGCCCGGAGCGTCTACCAGGTGCTCACCTACCTGCCCAAGTTCATGTCCACCGTGGTTATGACGTCCCTGGTGACCATGCTGGTGAAGCAGGGCTCGCTGACCACCGGCATGGGCATTGTCAGCCAGGCGCTGTCCGGGCTGGGGTTCGTCACGCCGGAGGTGGCCAACGCGGGGCTTTTGAACAACCCGGCGTTTTTCCGCTCCATCTATCAGATCAGCGGAATCTGGGAGAGCGCGGGCTATGACAGCATCGTATTCTTCGCCGCCATCATCGCCATCTCGCCCACCAGCTATGAGGCCGCCCAGATTGACGGGGCGGACAAGATGGCCCAAATGCGCTATGTGGTGCTGCCCAGCATCCTGTCCACCATTGTCATCATGCTCATCACCCGCATCGGCTCCCTGCTGAATATCGGCTATGAAAAGGTGCTGCTGCTCTACAACACCAACACCTATGTCACCGCCGATGTGGTGTCCACCTTTGCCAACCGGATCAGCGGCATGGCCGGCACGGGGACCAGCGCGGGCACCGGAATCGCGGCGGCGGCGGAGATGATGAACAACGTCATTGGTATGCTGCTGGTGATCGGGGCGAACACCATCGCCCGCAAGGCATCCAACACGTCGCTGTACTGATGGGAGGGCGCTATGAAACGAAAGCTTGAAACCTCCGAGCTGATTTTCAAGATCATCAGCTACACGCTGCTCACGGTGTTCGCCCTGTGCTGCCTGTACCCCTTTGTGTACGCGGTGTCCGCGTCCATCAGCGGGCGCTCCGCCGTAGAGTACGGCTCCGTCGTGCTCTTCCCCAAGGACGTCCAGTTCGACGCCTTTGCCAGGATGTTCGGGGACAACATGTTCTGGAACGCCTATTCCAACACCCTGTTCCTCACCCTCTACGGCACGCTGTGGTCCATGCTCACCGCCATTTTGGGGGCCTACGCCTTGTCCAAGCGGCGGCTGCTGTTCCGCAAGTTCTTCAACTTCTTCCTGGTGTTCACCATGTGGTTCTCCGCGGGCATCGTCCCCCAGTACCTGAACTACCTGGCCACCAAGAAGGTGTTCACCGCCGCGGGCATCACCGACGACAAGTGGCTGGTGGTCATCGCCATGGGTATGGCGGCCATGAACATCATCCTGCTGCGCAACGCCTTCGAGGGCGTCCCCTCCGAGATTGAGGAGGCCGCCGTCGTGGACGGCGCCACCGAGTTCCAGGTGCTCAGCAAGGTGTACATCCCCATGAG
>ERZ779632.204-NODE-204-length-39317-cov-7.371326_pt1 | contig 39317 bp, 30 predicted proteins | sample MGYA00514194_ERZ779632 | MGnify/ENA primary metagenome ERZ779632 (study PRJEB29562, sample SAMEA4376704) | mouse gut metagenome | isolation source: Cecum | study: EMG produced TPA metagenomics assembly of the A DSS colitis mouse model was used to assess the... | reverse complement strand
GTTGAAATCCCCACTTCCCGTGTGGGAAGTGACTGCGAGATATTGTGGTCGTTCCCTTGGTCTCCCTGCATTTAGTAGGCATCAGCCCCGGATAGAGACGGCAACCGGCGCACAAGGCAGTGTGCGCACCCGCAATTTTGGTGCGAAGCTCCCGCAAATTTCTGTCTACTCTGGCTTCGCACTCGTATTATACCATATTCTAGCAGCAAAATCAACAGTTTTCTCTATTTGTTGTATTTTACTATTTGTGGTTTCTTTGCTTTTGTGTTTCCTGTCCTTGCCCTATATCTCGGAAATCCAGTGGAATGGCTCTTCCGACGAGCTGCTCGGGGTCGGTTTTCTTAGAGCCTCCGCTACAAGTGAGTTTCACTCTGCCAATTACGGCAACCTGTCGCCAATCTCACTTGTAGCAAGGGCAATTTCGAACAAGAGAAGGCCACGGTATCGCGCCCCTCCGATGATACCGGGCTCCTCCCGTGGTCAACCGCTTCCGCCTCCCTAAATGCGGCCGCTTTATTCCCCAGTCCAAGGCATCCCGTTACCGGCGAAGCGCCAACACCTATCCTGCAGAACCATATGGGTGCTTTTTCCTTTTTGACCATTTCTTAACCTTGTGGCCATTTGCGCTACCTCATGGGTCCATGCTCGCTTTCGGTGTGCGCTCCCTGAGTGCGAAGGCTCATCAATTATGGTATAGTCCTCCTTACGAGGGAGCTCAGGAACAACGGCCTACAATGCCCTACCCCGCCCTCGCAATTCTCTTTGCCGCATCATGGCCTACCTCGGGCACGGACTCCTCCCCGGATTGGCAAGCCAGCCGCCGGCCCATAAGGAACTTTGCTCATACAAGGGACGGAGGAGAAGCCGAGTTCCTCCCCTATCTCCAGCACACCCCGCCAGCAACACCCCTGTGTGCTGGGCCCCTACAGAGGAGCCTCCCGCTCCCCCAGATTCCAATGGGAGGGCATCCAACGGCCATGGCAGCCACGAGACAGGGTAGCCGCAATATATGGAGAGGAGCTCAACATGATATACAGGAGTCCACATGGACGGGAGATGGCTCACCATGTTTTTCTGAGTTGAATTGGGCTTTTAGGCTCCTCCCTGGGCGCATGAGGATGGGGGCGGAGCGGGACTGACGGCCACCGCCTGCCCGGGCAGCAGGGAGGAGAAAGCTATACCCCAGGTGCCGGCTACAAGTGAACATGGTCAAACTCACTTATAGCCGGCGGGTTCACTTGTAGCGCCCAATCTCACTTGTAGAAATGCGGGGCCTAAACCAAGGGCATGGAGTTGCAGCTCACATGAACGGGTGTTTCTCCGGTGTCTGATACCGGGTGACTAAGCCTCCTCCGTTTAGACATATCCCACCCCAGCATGAGCGGAGCAATCCATATCAAGAGTTTCCAATGGGGACGATGCTCCTCCATGAGGAAGCCGGAACTACACACACCAGGATGCCCCCTTCCCTTCTACGTGTGAGAGCCCCTTCGCCCCTCTATGGGCATACGCATAGGAGAGAGGTATGCACCATGGGCCCGCATTACGGGGATACCCCATGCCGACAGCGCCCCATTGAGGCAACTACACTCCAGCCACCTTTCAAACGGGGTCTCCAAAAGACAGACGACCCCCTCCTCCCCCTATCGGCCTCCAGCAGGGACGTACCCCACATGCTGTAATAGCGCACACAGGATAGAAGAGAGTCCCACATGGTTTTTCTGATGGTTGATGTGGCTGTCGCCTGCGAGGAGGATGTCATGTATCAGCAGGAACCGGAGCTACCCCTCCCTCTCCCCGGGGGGAGCGCTATTTGGTTTTCGAAATTGCCCGGTCTACAAGTGAGTATTTCGGGCACATATGAAACTCACTTGTAGCGGTCAGGTTCACTTGTAGCGCCGGGCCCCTGGTCGGCAAAACCCCAGAAAACAGAAAAAGCGCCCACACCGGCACGGGGAGCCAGAGAAATCCGGCGTCCCGCACAGATGTGGGCGCAAAACATGTCTACAGCAGCGGCTGGATTGGGAAGAAGAACTCGATAAGCAGGATGGTAAGGCCGATAGAGAAAGCGATAGCGCCAATGAACAGTAAGGCGCATAGCCAGTTCCGTTCGCAAAGTGTAGCCTGGGGCGCTCCTCTCCGCCTCCATTTCAGGCGGCAGGCGGTCGTATAAGATAGCAGAGCCGCCCCTACCACCAGCAGGATAATCCCGACAATCTTCATATGGCACCTCCCGATGCTTAGTGCGGCCACGCCAGCAGAACAGACAAAAACCCGGCCCCCGCTATAAACAATGCGATACCGCATAGGACGAGGACCTTTCGAATTAAGCACTCCTCATTTGACAGCGGCATCTGCTCCTCGGGCTGGAGCGGGTTATAGTGGAGCTGGTATACCCGCCCTGGGATGATGGGCGGCGGCGTCCCCTCTATCCATTGGGACCTAATTCGTTCCTCTCCGGCGCCGTAGTCCTTGAAGGATACCAGCCAGCCGGCCTCCTCCACCTCTTTCACGTTAATGGCCACCACAGAGCGGCTGGACGTACAGCGCTTCTTTTTGCGATAATACCCCATCAGCCATTTGGCACTAGGGGTAACGAAGGCTATCCCAATGGCCATTGCGAACACAGGGAAACCGTATGTAAAGAAATTCATGCGCCCCTCCTTTCGACATATGGGACGCCTGTTGCACTCGTGGCCAATCCTGTCAGGATGTGGGCGATAACGTCAATTGTCCAACCATTGCCGATACCCTTATACGCCTGAGTGTCCGAAACGGCCCGGCAGTAGTTGTCAGGGAGCGTTTGCAGGCGGCAAGCCTCATTGACGGTGTATTTTCTCAGGTAGTAGAGGCCGTCAGGAGCTGGCATCTTGTATTTGCTGCCATGGATTTCAATCTCCCCATCCCTTACAGTATATGGGGTCTTCCCCGCAAACAGTGGGCCGGAGCACTCCTCAGCCCGGATAAGCACGCCATCGTAACCGAGGCCGTCTGTAATCTTCTTCTCGAAGTTCCTTGCGTTTATTCCGCCGCATTTGTAGTATGTGGCCCGGATACACTCCGCCTTCTCCCGGTAGGCTATACCGCCTGGCTCCAGTATTGAGCAAAGGGATATCTTCTTATCCTCCGGTTGCTGAACGCCCGGTATGTTTGTCCAGTATAGACGGTTCCTGGTCTGTGCGGATACCAGGGCCGAGTTGATATTGATGGGTTCAACGCCAAGGATACGGGTAATCTCACCCCGGATTTGCGAACTCATGCTCCTCACATTCTCATAGAGGAAGTATCTTGGATGGAACACCTCTATCGCTTTCGCATATAGGGAGAAGAGTTCCCACCCGATACCGCTTGATTCCGTTTCCCGGTTGTCCTTCTGGGCGATGCTCCAATGCGTACAGGGCGAACCACCGAGGAGGAGGTCTATATTCCAGATATCCCAACTCTCTACACCGAAAGCATCCCCGAGCCGTATAATGTCAGGATAGTTATCAGCGGAAACTCGCTCGGCGTGTGGGTCTACTTCAGAGGCGTAGTACACCTCTGGTGTTATCCCCACACGCTCCAGGGCGACACGTCCGCACGAAATACCGTCGAACATAGACAAGACTCTCATTGGGCACCTCTTTTGGGCAAAAAATAGAGCGACCGAGCCAATTGGCTCTATCGCTCCTCTAAACGTTACGCGCCCCCCCTCCGACATCCCGCAGGGGAATCTACCTGCAGAGGGTGAACGCTCTTATTTGTGTTGTGGTGCTATCATCCGTGCGAACTCCATCAAAGCCTGGTGGTGCAGTTCCATTACGGCCTCCTCCGCTACCTGTCTCCTGCAAGCGAACATGCGCTCGCTTGCCCCATGGCCGTAGATGCTGGACAAAACCTCGCCATACTCTGTTGGAAGCTGGTCCAGTACAGACAAAACCTTATCCTTTCCAACCCTGGCGTCAACTGAGCACGGGAACCTTCGGTATAGCGCCGCAGCGCTGCCACACAGACGCAACCACCATCGGTTCTCCTCAGAGTGGAAATACGAACTCAGCGGGGCCCACAAATGAAGCTCCTCCATCCTCCGTTGGGTCGCCGCCAGCATGGAGACCGGAACGCCCATACATTCCTCATCCCTGTATATGAGCAGACACATCAGATGCTCAATAGTCTGTACCCCCGCAGACACATAAACATCATAGCAATCCACAGGGATAGAGAGCGCCTCTACCCCTAGAATCATAACGTCCTCCACGGGTAAAGTCTGCAACGAGGTGGACTCACGCTCGCACGCCCCTCTGCCCTTTAGGATGATTCGTAGGAGACATGGTCTGCGTAGATGGGCGATGGCATGACCGAGCACATTACCCACCATCGCTGCGCCCATACTCAGCTCAGCATATACAACCTCAAGTGGCTTCTCATCCCTGTATAGAGAGTAGAGAACCCTTTGTTCCTGTATAGGCAATTCACTGATAGCTTCTTTTGCACTTTCCTCGCATGGCTGATACTCTGTTGCATATCGCCATACGGGGATAAACGCTTCTTCTAATAGCACATCACGGAGGAGAGAAGTCACCCATGGCGCTTCCCATGCGGGTTCGCCATTAACGCTGCTTAGCATTAACGTCGTCTCCTTTTACCCCAAAATGATAAAGAGCTCCTATACGGTATGAGGAGCCCCATTGTTTGCTGATAATTATGTTGTTTTTCTCTTACATATCGAACATCCTGCAATCTGTGTCGTGCAGTGTATGCCAACCTGATACAAGACCACCTGAACCCTCGTTGGGTCCAGTGAGGAGGACTCCACCGTCACAGCAAAACAAATCTCACTTGTAGAAGCCTTGGTCGATGATGCCCACTTGTAGCGGTCGAACTCACTTGTAGCGGTCGAACTCACTTGTAGCGGTCGAACTCACTTGTAGCAACCGCCGGGCCGCCGCCATATTGGGCAGCAAAACTCTCGGATTCCACCCGCCAATAACATCAATTCCAGGAGGGCGTGTGTGTGGAGTCTTTTGTGAACCACCCCTTACCTGGGGAATATTTACCCCTTCCGCATACGCCCTATACACGAGCATTGTAGCGACTACTTCACGGACAACGTCCGATGCACAAAGCCCAGTTGGATTTTGCAAAGGGATTGCCGCTACATACTTACGGCTCCGCTCATTCATTGTCCATACACACCCAGAGTAGTCAACTCCCCGAGCAGGAAGGATTAGGACGTTCGTCTTACACGAGGTCAATATTGGCCCACAGTACGGTTCAATGGCTCTTACCGAATGCTGGTACGCATCAATGACTCCCTGCTTCTCCAGCGTCGACGTCCCACACTCGACAGGGGCAAAATGGTCAATGATATACCGTCCGGTGGTCCTCAGCTTCTCCAGGTATTGAGATGGATTCGTATTGCCATCCAAACATGTGGACACAAAAGATACGATTGCGCCGGAGCCATCGACACAGCTTACCCGCATATCATCACACTGCCTAGTGTCATGCGGGACGCTTGCCAATATCTCAACCGACAGCCAAGACACCGCTTTATCCTTTAAGACCGTTGCGCTCTCCGATGATTCCGATAGAGCCATCAGTAAGTATCCAACCCGAAAGAAATCCTTGTCAAACAAGGCAGCAGATAATTGGTGCAGGATGGCCGTACTTATATTTTTCATTTAACCATCCCCTATGCGAACTAAGATAAAAGATTCGTGGGGGCTGTACTTGCGTACAACCCCCACGTGATAGTTGTGTAACGTTGGTTAGGGCAGAAGAAATCGCATAGCGAAAACGCAGACGCCGCAACACAGCACAACCCTCGCATAAATCAAGGGAAGCATATGCGATTTATAGAGTGCCTCAGCCGAGTGGTCGGCGATGACACTCTTCACATCAGCAATCAAACCGGGCCCCTCTATTACAGCGATGGCACCGATGAAGAAAAGAAATCTACCCATAACACAACCCCCAATTTAGCAATACGGGTCACCCCAGATGCTTCTATTCCTGTGCTTGCATTATACCACATTCTAGTACTAAATGCAAGAAGAATTTAGTTGGTGGGGACGATATGGTTAATGCGCCCGTAAAGCTTATTCTTCCGCAGGTCACGATTGGTAATCGTAACATAGCACTTTGCGCCAGTGGTGGGGGGCACGGGGCCGCTGGGGAACGGACAGGATACCTGAATGCCCTCGTGGGGCAGCTTTACAAACACTGCGGGGCGGACGTTGGGGCGGTCGGGCGTGGGGTACTGGGTGTAGTTGATTTCGCCCACGAACACACTCCCCTCCAGGTATACACCCATCCCCTTCTCGCGGGGGTCTGGCTTTGCGTCACGCACACTCGCCTGGAACTCAACGGCGTAGTCGTTTTCCTTGTCACGCTGGATATCCGTCAGGACAACCCAGACGCGCTTGCCGACCTCAAACTCCGTGCGGGCGTCCTGGATAAACGTGTAGTCCAGGTCACGGGAGCGGATAAAGGTTTCCACGCCAAACACCTCGACACGGATGCCCTTCATTGCAGTCATAATGATACGGGCCTCAACCTTGGAGCCGGGCTGGAGCTGGAACTCGCCGGTAGTGCGGTTCGTACCAAACCAGTGATACACCCGCTGGCGGTACATTGCGTCCAGACGGTCGCCAGCAACCATGATAGAGCCGTGAGGGTCATCGTCCGTTGCCACATGCGAAATCGTGAAATCTACCTCAGCATTCAGACGGTCGTTGAGATACTTCTGCAGGGTGTCCTCAACGGTCTTGTTGGGGTCCCGCTCACGATAGCGCATGCACAGCGCCTCGAAGTCGGTGTCGGTGAAGCGGTCGTAGGGAATCAGGACCTGGTACTTGTCCGTCATCACCATTGCGTAGTACTGCATCTTGCCGGCCGCACTCGGAGCATAGTTGCGACGAACGCCGATGACACGCCCGGTCAGAACCCGCTTCCGCAAATAGCTCTGATAGATTTCAATTTCAGCCTCCCGGCGAGCGGCAACTTCCGGGTCGTTGTATGCGCCCTCCCGGTCAATCGTTGTCCCTTGGCCGTTGCGTTTACTCCGGAACACACCGGGCCGGGGTGGGGCAACACGCCGGTTTCCGGATGCCCCATCCATGGCCATAGCCCGCAGGGACTGGCGCAGCGCTTCCCGCTCCATATCGCTCGGGTCGGGCGCATCCCTTTCCTCCGGGTCTTCCTCCCGGGGGACGTCCTCCATCTGGGCCAGGTCCGGCGCTCCGGGCTCAGCGTTACCCTCAGTCGAGGCAGAGGCAACCACAGGGACCTCCCCCTCTTTGGGCTGCTCGGCAACCTGGGCGGCCACTTCTTCGGGAGTAGCACCCTCAGTGACGATGCTTTCATTCTTGATGTTCTCGCTCATTTGATATTCCTCCTATGTCGTATGATTGAAATGTTGCGGATATATTAAAAAGGCCCCGAAAGGCCTTTTTAACCAAAGTATATTTATCAGAAGTCCGCCAAGAGAGCCTGGGAATCTCCAGCCAAACTGTCGCCCCCAAACACTGACTTATCTTGTGATGGCAGGTCTGGTTGCTGCGGGTTTTCAATTTCACTCGGGTCAACCACATCATCATCTTCTTCCGGCCTTGTTGCTCCGTCCGGAAGAACCGATGCAGTCGACTGCTGGGGTGGCCCCACCATATCAGACAGGTTGCGACTTTCACCCGGAATTAAACTGGGCCTTCCAGACGGAGAGTTCGGGATGTACGATTCATCAGCCTCATCTGCTGGTGTACCAGTTTGAATTGTCGACAGCTTTTCCCTCCATGCTGGGACGTGGTCGTACATGTTGACCATCTCCAAGTCATCTGGGTTGACGATGTCCGTAAACGGGAACTTATCGGCCATAAACAGGTTGGCGCTCGTGATAGCGACCAGGACCTTTTTTGCGTTCAATCGGATTACCTCGTCTGGGTTCAAGACTGCCCGTTTACCCAACGAATAGCTATGCTGGACATCGGTTGGAACAACACCCATAGATATAACCGGTCGAGCAATTCTCTCCTGGTCCAACGCAACTGTTGCGGTTCCGCTGCGGTCAGAGATAAACTGAGCCGTTTCAGTGTCGTTGCAAGCCAGGCACAAGATGGTTGAACAGTTGCCAATCATGGTGTCTGCGATTCCGTCTGGGTAGGCTGCATCCAACTGGGGCTTGTTCTGGAAAATCATCGAAATGCTTATTCCCGCCGAGCGAACAGTAGCCAGTTTCTTGTCGAAATCCGGTAGTCTCCCAATGGCGATAAACTCATCCATGATGATATTCACACAGACGGGCAGTCTCAAGCCTGGTTGTTTGCGCGAATATTTAACCAGCCGATTTATCAGGTAGGTAAAAAATAAGGACGACAGGAACTTGAAAGTGTCTTCCATGTCATCCATTATCACATAATAAATACACTTAGTTTGGCCCGGCAGAACCAGGTCGATTTCCTTGTTACCCGTGATGTTTTTTACGACATCATCACTCAGAACAGTCAGCCGGTTACCCAAACCAGTTCGCAGGTTACCACGGAAAGATTCTGAACCATCCTTGAATATTGACCACGGGCCAAGCGCCGGATTTTTTGGGTCAAACGCTGCTAGATGGTCGAACTTTTCTTCCAGCGTTTCCAGTGACTCGCACAGCAATTCATACACTCCGCCGAACGTCTTCGGATACGTACCTGTGCCAGACGAGTTCTGTTGTAGATGCTGTGGGGCGGTGATAATAAAGAGAACCAAAGCCGTCAAAAGGTTCTTCTCACCGTTGGTGTATGCTGCGTCGCCGCCGCCATTGGGATTCTCTGTATTGGAGATTACAATGTTGGCAAATGATTGCGCCTCAATCCCAATCTGGTCACCCTGTACCTCTCCAAGGAAGTCTACCGCATCACTGCCATTCAACCACGCAAGGTTCAGGATTTTTACCACATACCCATGGTCCTCTGCGAATCTGGACGTAGTCGCATAGAGCTCCCCCTTCGGGTCCGTCACTACCACAGATTCCCCCTGCAGAATGCTTTGGAAAATATTAGGTAGGCTGTAAGAGAACGACTTTCCGCTACCCGATGGGCCAATGACCATAACGTGCCTATTCCCATTAAACGGGAGCTTCTCTCGTTTCTGCTTTCGCTCCCCATTCTTATCCGTTTCCATGATAGGCTTCCCTGTTGCGGAGTAAGAGAACCTCTTTCCATCAGGCGGAACACTAACGACCTTATCTAATCCAGTTTTATCGTCATCCGTGATGAACTTTCCAATGATAAACCCCGTGGTTTTAGAAAGCGATTCGACCTCTACGTACTCTCTTGCCTGCTCCATACCCATAAGGGATGCCGTGCCATATGTACCAGACCCCTCGATTTCAAAACCTCTGTCATCTGCTTCTAATTCTCGCCTTGTCTTATCCCGATACCGTAGAACCAGATACCACCCGCCGCCGAAGTAAGCGATTGCGACAATGGCAACCCCTTGGAAGCCGCAGGTGAAGTTTGCAAGTATAGAATGAATGACCCCAAAGGAAAATTGAAATCCATCGTCGACAAGGTGCGACAATTGTGCAAACAGCCCCCCTACATATAGTGTCACAAAAACGCCAATGCCGATGATAAACGGCATTCGTTTTCGCAGCTTTCGCATCCACATCGGGGACGGCCCCGCTTTCTTTTTTGCCAACTTCCATCCCTCCTATTGAGATAGTAATTTTTTCATGGCATCGTCTTTGATTATCCGCAACGGGACATTCTTGGTCTGCATGGCCCGTTTTACAAACTCAGCCTGAGATTCCAAGCAGACAAACCCAACATTCTCAATCCCCGCTTCATATTGTTCCTTGACCCGAAGAAGCTTTGATAGATTCATCGTGACGAGCTCAAAGCATTGCAAACCCTTAACAACTGCTTCACCCCGCCCCCTCTGCTTTGCCGCCGCAATCTCAGCCTCAGTGAACACAAGGTGCTGGATTTCGCTCGGGCTATAGCGCATTAACAATTGCAGACACATGGCCCCTCCTTGATTGAGCGGAAGGTACAACATATCCGTTTTCGTTATAGCCCTATCTTTGATAGCCGTGTGCAATGTCTTTGTCTTGCGTTCGCCGTCTTGTTTTCCCGGCTCCTCCGGCTCCTCTATCAACCCCAATGCGACATCGTAGTTATACCCGACGATGATGCTCCGAGAGATATCGGCGACTCCCGCCTGTGGCTCACACACATCTAACCGCAACGCAGCGACATGATAATTTGCAGACGTTTCGGGTGCTCTGTTGATTGTCAGATTGTCCCCCTGGACGTTATACACAAGTGCGCTAATTCCCCTAGACAATAAAACCGCTGTCGCTCTGGATATTTGCGCACGTCCGACCTTTTGCCCCTCCTCGAATTTTAATTCCTTCATTAAGTATAGGGCTGACTGTTCCGGCCTCAATTTACTAGCTCCAATATTTCCTCTTGCTGGCTTCTCCATACCAGTCAGCACACCCGCCCTCTTAGCCAGTGCTACAACCTCAGAGGCCTTGCACTGTGCCCTCTTATGCGTCGGGTTGCCACCAGGGCAGTTGTTGCATGAGTACCGCAAGTAGAAGTCCACCAACGGCTCATTTATCTCCGCCAATAAAGCGACGCCTTTACTCGTCAAGCGGATGGACCACCATGGGGTCTTGCTTACACTTATCATCTTTTCCCTGGTTAGCCTTGATATAGTGTTCCTCAAATACTGACTATCGTCCCCTCTTAGGGTTGCCAACGCCTCTCTGTTAGCTCGTATTGAGACAGCAAGCAACTCTAAAATGTCCCGTTGTAGCGATTGCCCCATATTACCCCTCCTTGCGGACATACTCCCTGTAGATTGTCCGATTCCATACCCATTTCTCGTGTGTTTTTCCTTGAAAATTCCCGATTTTAAGCCTGTTAATTTTATGAGGCCTAAAATAGCCTCTTTTTAACATATCAAATTCGGCTATTTAGACAGGATTTCTTTCGCCAAAAAAACCTCCGGATGAGACTCAGCCCATTCGCATAGGTGTCCCTTTTCAACGGCATAAATTGCAAATGCGGCGCTTTCCCCATCGGCATAGGAATAAAGATTCGAGCAATACTTGGCGGCATCATCAATGCCGACAAATGAGATGATTGCGTCCAGCATCCGTTTTATAAGGAGATTGTCGTTATCATAATACGGTTGTGCGCCCCCGCTGCTTCCATCCATATAGTTCACAAAAATTGCGTATAACTCCCTGAACCGATGGTCCCGGTTTGAGAGCACATCAACCACACTTTTTTCGATTTCAAGCCCAAGACGGGAAGCATAAAATTTGGCGTTACGCTGGTCACGGAGGAATGGTGGCGCAGCTACTCTGCAACAAAAGATACTCGGCGTCTCGAAAGAGCACACGGGGTTAGCTATAGCAAACTCGCCCGGCATAGCTTCATCCGTTTGGGACATCAGACTTGCAGCATTGCATCTATCAAGAAGCCCACATATCCTCAGTGGCAGTGGGGCAAGCTCGTCAAAGGCCTTCCGAAAATTTTCATTCGCCTCTTGAACCAGCTTATCCTCCAGGTGCAAATCCGCCTGCTCCAGCAATGACTCGCTTCGTCGAAGGCCTGCGCAAATACGGCTCGTTTCTTTGTGGGCCGATGAAAAGTCGAAGCCCATATTGCCATCACGCTCCAGCCTTCTGCCCAAGTTTCTGGTTGCTGTTGATTTCGTCCGGCCTGCAGAACTTGAGGCACGGCGTGAGCTCTCCAGGCGCATAGGAAATGATGCAGTACATGGTGTCAATGTTGATGAGTTTATACTGGCAGGCCCGTGCGCTTTCGATGGAGTCAAAGACTAAAATCGCCTTCTCCTTGGGCGCATATTTTTCGTTTTTCATCCGGGCCTTCATGTCCATTTCGTGGCGCATCAGCTTCAAGAGCTCGTTGTAACCATTCCCTTCCACCCGAACCACATGGTAGATGGCATTGTTACGGATGAAAGAAATTTGCGCTGGGGGGTACCCGGCCATGGTGGATGCCACCACATCCAGGGAGGTCACAAACTCAAGGTACACCCAGAAGGCATCGTAGCAAAATTGATTGTCGGGAGCGAACACCGGATTGAGGGTATACATATGACTTTGATTCGGGATGCGGAAGATTTTTCTCTCTGCCATCAGGCGAGGAATTAGCTTTGTAGCTGTGTAGTTTGTCCTCAGCTTTTTCCCTCGCGCTGCAGAATATTTCACAGCAAAGCGCTGGATTGCCGCATCCGATGTACATCCTCCGCAGAGGGTCATTGCGTGCATAACCGCCCCCTCCAAAATATCAATATTGGAGGTGGGCGGCGTAAAATTAAAAGTCGATTGGCGGGTGGTTTCCATACTGAACACTCCTTTCTGTCTCCTCTTCTCCACCATCCTCGGCATCTGCCAGGTCCCTATCGAAGTCCCCTTGGTAAAGCGGTTTCGTTGCCGCATCGACTGGGGCGTGGATTGGCATTTGCGCACCAGGGCTATCTTCCTCGACATCTGCGTCCTCGTAAATATCATCCGTTGGAAGCAACGGGGCCTCCCCCTCTACGGGAATGCGTTCCCCTGTTGGCATTTGCGCATAACGGTTATCCGCAATCTGCTCAACCGCTTGAGCTTCGAGAACCGCAGCCTCTTTAGCTGCCTTTTTCGCCCGCTCCCGCTTCTCGTCCTCCAGTTTCTTGTCATACCCAGTGTCAACAATTTCTTCACCATCAGGACTGGGCTCTTGTGAAACCTGGGGGGCCACCGGGACCGGTTGGGCAACCTCCCGCTTCCGCTTTTCAACAATTGCGCGAAGCTGCGTGGGGTCTGTCGTAATCAATTCATGCTCAACAGTCGAGGCCCGAATCCGAACAGGGACCTTGTTGTTATTGGAGCAAATCATTGCCTGACCACGCTCGAAATTGATGATGTCTCTAATTTCAGCCTTGGATAATTCCATCGAATTTTGGAGCGCTTCTGCTTCCACTTGCTCCAGCTGGAGAATGATTTTCGTTTTGGAGTTGGACAGGATTGCTTTGCCGAACTTACCGTCCTGATATGCGAAAAGGTCCGACACATCCTGTGTTGCCAGAATAGCCGCCCCGCCATAACCACGGATAATTTTGAAAATCCTATGGACGAAGTCCGCAACGCTTTTATCGGTGCTGGCACCAATCAATTGCCATGCCTCATCGATAAAAATTGCCTTCCGCTCCGTGCGGTCCTCCTTAATTCTGGACCACAGGAAGTCCATCACTACGAACATTCCGATGCTCTTGAGATTGCCAGAAAGGTCCTGGAGGTCGAAGACAATAAACTTGTTGTCTAGGTCAACGTTTGTGCGCCTGTTGAACGATTGGGCCGACCCAGAGACGAAGCGAGCAAGGATGTTTGCGACTCGCCGCATTTCTTCCCTTTCTGCTAAAGTTTGGTGGAGGTCGCCGATAATAGGCATGAGTCTGGGCGAGCCATCCTCTTTGTAAATCGACTTATTGTCATGCGTAATTCCGTACCGGTTGTAGGTCTTGATGATGGCTTCGTCTGCCAGCTGCTCCTCTTCATTGGACAAATCAGGAATCAGAAGATGGAAGAAAGTAATCAACTGGGTGGCCTTTTTGGCCAGCCAGCTCCCGGCCTCCATATCTGATTCGTCCAGATATTCAGCGATTGGATTGACCTCTGGCCTAATCTCCATGATGTTGATACAGTCGTTAGACCCAGAGCTAATTCTGATATAACTCCCTCCGATTTGGGCACACGCACGTTTAAATTCGTGCGCCTTATCCGGAGAGATAATGAAGGTCTGGATGCGCTGCATCCGCATCCGAAGCGCCATCAACAGTTCCGTATATGTCTTGCCGGCACCGCTGGTTCCGACAATCAGCATGTTCGCATTCTTATATTTTTTTGTGTTGAAGATGTCCATGTTGACCAGAGATTGATAGCGACTATTGATGCCCATTACGATACCGTAGTCATCGCAAATTTCAGCGGAAGTCATCATATAAGTGCTTGCGGCCCCACTGGTCATTACATTGCGCCCGGCTGCATCGAACAGGTCTTTTTTATACGAAAGGACCGGGCACACCACTTGGAAAGCATCCTCCAAGCGCCATTGAATCTTGCGAACCTCAATATCCCTGGAGTAGAGATAATCGTTGACCTGCTCCAGCCGGATAGTCAGTCCTTCAAGCGTGTCAGCCGACACGCTGATGAAGATACACATCTTATAGAGGTCTTCTCCAGCGGACAGAGCCTGCTTGATGTATTGTGCGCTCATAATGGCGTTGTGCAGCTGCTCGTAGTCCATGTCAATGTCGCTGCGGTCACTGGCTTTAATCCGGTTGAGTTTCATTTTCAAAGCAACCCGTTCCTTGGCTGCCGTCCGATTCTCTTTCCGCAGGATAACATCCACATCGATTCCGTCGCCAGATTCTATTAAAGAAGACATCCAGCCAGCGTAGACGCTAGTCGGGTAGCCCTCTTTCGTGACCATTAAAATGCTGGTATATACGCCGTCACAGATGTAATAATCGGGGTGGGTGAAGTCAATTCCACGAGGCGCAATGTAATCAGCAATCGGAATCTCAGGGTAGTCATCAACGCCCTCCTTCAACCCCATCATGGTCATGGTATCAGTGGTGACCCGTGTTACACGGTCCGCAAAATCCTCTTCAATGCATGACTTCCTGTTGTAAAACATATAGAGGATTTCAGCTTGGTTATAGTCCGGATTATCAGTCTCAATGAGCTCGTTCCCGCACCGGGAAAGCCCAGCTCTGATTTTCTCCACGGCCCGCTGAAGTTCATATGCAATCTCGTCCAGGGTGCGCTTCCGGTTAGATGTGGGTTCATACTCAAAGGCCAAGAAGTAGCGCCGAGTCAATGCTTCCTTGCCCGCCAACCGCTTGATAAACCGAATATGGTCATTGACAAGCTCCTTACATTTCATATTGGTTTCGTCTGCGGATGCATCGTAGAGGTGTTCAATGATGGTGCTCGTATCCGCTTTCCTAGTAATTACCTTGAACTGCATTTTTACTGGAGAGACGCGCAACCAGCTGTTGAACAAATAGATGATATTGTTCTGCTCTTCGGCCGAGCGGAGGGAAAAGTTGATGGGTGTGAACTCCAGAATCCTCACATACCGGTCATCGTTGGTGATAATCATCCCTTTGTAAATGCGCTTTATCGGGATGACACTTTGCACGTGGTCATGCTTGAATCTATCGGAACGCTCCACTTCTTTCGCACGTCCCATGAAGCATGCCTCCTTTCAGATACTGCCATTTATCGCTTGGGCTTCCTAAACGGATTATTGAATGCCTTATGCCCCTTGTCCTGCTTGGCCGCGTCCATCCAACCCTTAGTTTGCCCCTTAATCTCCCGCTCCTGACGCCGCAGCTCATCTCGAATCTCCTGGTCCCCATCGCCGCCTGCAGTGCCATTGGCACGTTTCTTTTTTGGCTTTGAAGCCTTCTTCTTTCTCTTTTGGGACTCAGCCTGTGTGCTCTCTTCTCTGGATTCCTGGAATTTGGTAACAGCCGCTTTCACGCCAGAAGAGGACGCGATATCCAGAAATTTATCCAAGCTGAAAGCCCCAGCCGCAGTTGTTTCCTCCACCGGCGTAAACTTGTCATAGTGGAGTAGCCGCCGCTTCCTAAAATATCGGATAAGGGCGAACAGAATTTTGGAAAGTGTCTCACCACCAATTCCAAAAATACAAAGCGCAGCAAGTGGCAGGAGCGTCACTATTGCAATGATGAGATTGGTCTGAATTGAAAAGTGGAGAAACTTAAACTCCAAAAACGCAATGGGGCCGCATATCAAGCACAGCTCCACTGCATTCCTCGTCCCAAGTCTCCCACCAAGAACACCGCCGGAGTCTTCGTAATTACCAGGGATGTAATAGACCTGGGGTGCCTCTTCATTCGATTTACTCATACGATAACTCCTCTCTCTCCTATGGTTCTTCAAAAACGACAGATTCCTTGCTCTCCGCTTTTAGTAAGGGGGTTCCATTGTTGTTAATATTCAGCGTATATCCCGTGCTATAATCCGGGTCTCCCCTAGTGTCCAGACAAAGGGTATACTCAATACCATCAACGACTATGGGTACAATGTATGGCGGGTTGAAGGGGATTGCCTCACTGTCCGCAGGTGCCAAGACGGTGTATGACCACTCCGAAGCCATCTCGCCCCCCGTATACAAGCGGATGGTGCTTTCCTGCATCGTAATTTCATCGACCCCATTGGTTGTTGAGCGCCATTTGCTCTTCGTCAGGATTTGATTCACCGAGGACAAATAGTGCCGTAGCACCTCTTCTCTCTCGGCGTCTTCTGTGCCTTCCCCAAAAGATTCGTCGGGCAAAACCCTACGATAGGTCTTGGGCAAAGAGTCGTCATCCCTCTGCAAAAAGATATCAATCCCGTTGCCGGCCACCATGCGTAACGCCTCATAGGTGTTCGCAACTGAGGTCAGCGCAACATAACCGTCTTCGATTTTAAATGCTCCACTTACCGCAAAATAGCTTGAGGTATACACTCCATTTGCGTCAAATGTGATGGTATCAGACGGAGCCAATGTATTGACCCATGTGCCCGTAATGTCGACCAGGCCGTGGTATGTGTCTGCGGATTCCAGCTTCACATAGCTCGGGAGGATGAACACATCTTCTTGTCCTGGTTGCGATATCTCCCCCTCTCTGCGGGGCAAAAGAAGAAGGATAATCACAGCCAACAAAACCAGCGCTCCCCCACTGAGCAAGGCGAGTTTTCCTTTATCACTCATAGCCCGCCCCTCCTATTAGATAAAAACGAAATCAGGGGCTATTGAGGCAAACGGAGGTTCATCGTCTGGCCGGCCGGCCCCGTACCCCATAACGAAGTCCGGGAGGCTCCGCCACAATCCCCGCAGCATACTGGGCTCATCGAAAGAAAGCGGGCCGATGGCAACGATGCCGCCGACATCACGAATGACCCCGTGTCCTTCTGCCTCACCATCCCGGTCAAAATCATAGAAAATGACATCGCCAACTTTGCCCGTGTAGCTTTCTTCCGCCCCGTAATAGGCGGACGACCCAATGTATATTTGGCGGAGACCTTCACTCGAATTATTTGCGATAGGCTCGGCCTCCGCCGCCATAGTTGGGACACACATACAAAGCGCAACTGCGAGGGGAATCGCAAGTCGCTTATACCACATCGTTTTCATTTCAGCCTCACTTTCAAATAATGAGAGCAAGGCGGTGAAGCGCCTTGCTCTGCTTAGGGAAGATAATTCCTGGGATTTTGGAGTTGGCCGTTTACCATCACTTCAAAGTGACAATGCGGACCTGTAGACCTTCCTGTGCTACCCGATTTTGCAATAATCTGTCCCGCTTGCACGGTCTGTCCCACACGTACAAGCAATTGCGAGTTATGGGCATATAGGGTTTGCATACCGTTCCCATGGTCGATTTTAACGTAATTGCCGTAGCTGCCGCCATACTTGGATACGGTGACCGTTCCCGCCAGTGCTGCATGAATCGAGGTCCCAGTGGGGCAAGCAATATCTATCCCTCTGTGACCATCTGGTTGATGCGTGACCGGATGTATACGGTAGCCAAATTCGGAGCTAACTTTACTTCTCCAATTCGAACCTGTGGGGGGCTGCATACCACCCGTACTCCCGCCCGTTGGGTAGTTTGGAATGCCGTATCCAACGATATAGGTGCCCGTCGGAACACGGCTTCGGGTCTTCTTATATACGCCATAGGGTGCCCGCCAATCCGAAGGGTTGTCGGTATTCCCTTCAATCGTATAGACCTTATCGGCGCTGTCTGCACTAACCACTATGCCGACATGGGTTAACGGCCCCCGCTTCTTGTCATTTGTGAAAAAGACAATGTCTCCCGGGTTCGGCACGTATCCACTGTCCGCACTTTTGTATTGACCGTGCTCGATAAACCAGTTCCGTCCAGTGGTGCAACTACAAAATTTAGGGATAATCCCGGCGTCGATATATCCACATTCATTGGCGATGTAAGAAACAAATGCAGCGCACCATGCACTGTCACGAGACAGCCCATACCACTCTTTGAAAATACTCCCGCCGACGTTGCCCAGATGGGCCGTGGCCGTGTTTACCATATCAAGGCTGCCATTTCCTGTGAAGTTCATAAAAGGGGCGATAGAAGCAATGGTAGAACTCCCGTAGGAGAATGTAATGGTTTCGGGTGTCTCTCCGGATGCCTCAAGAATGAGGTGGCCGGCATAAGTCACCATATCGTCAATGGTCTCTCCATATGTGGAAGAAACTTCATATTCTCCGTACTTTTTCTTTTCATATGGTGCATCGCTATCATAGTCAAACGCCAATTCGCAGATGCTGGTGTGGTCAATGTCATGCACGGTGACTCTGACGAACAATTTTTCTACCTCTTCGGTAACCTCTGTTCCACCTTCTCCTTCAGATTTGACCTCGACCGTCTCCGTGTATGGTTCTCCGATTGTCACGCCATGAACGAAATTTCCGTAGTCATAGTTCTCGTTTGCCAGCGACAGAAGCCCCGCCCCGTTATTCACCTTATTAAAGGCATCTATGATAAGCCCGCTCGGGTCACCATTATTGTCCGCAACGATAGCACCGACACCCCGGTTGAAAATACTTTCCTCAGAGTCCCTCTGCATCAACTCACGAACGCTCTGAATAACTCCGTTTTCGTCTTCTACGTCCGTGTAGCCTATTTCCAGTGATTCGTCCTTCCCAACAAAGTTGTTCGTACTCGCAGAGTAAGCACACAGCACATATAGCAACGCAGGATTCATATGGTCCATGTCTTTAAAGACATGGTCTCCTTTATACTTCCCGCGGGAAAATCCTTCGTAATCCCAGACGATTTCCGCATTTTTATAATCATCGTCTGTCTTTCCTTTTTCTTTAATGGCGTCATTGGCTTTTTTCTCTGCATCTTCAAGTGCGCCTTTAAAGTAATCAGCCAGAAGCCTCTGTGACCGCTTTGCCTCAGTGTAAAAAAGCCGCGTCTCTTGGTCCGCCTTGCGGTCATACTCCAAGTCTTCCCAGGCGTATTCTCCGTCTGCGTTGGGTCCCTGTGTTCCCAAAACCTCACCGTCGTTGTAGTGGGTAATCTGGTTCCCTCCGACCGCATTGGGCATAAAAATGAGAGCAATAAGGATGATAATCCCTATAACAACAGCAACTATTGCGCCGCCACTTGCGCCACCAGCCGCCGCAGCGCCGCCGGCCGCTGCGGCTCCGCCACCAGCTGTCGTTCCACCGGCTACTGCTGTTCCCCCTACGGCACCGGCTGCCGACCCGCCACTGGCCAGCAATCCACCACCGGACCCGGCCACACCAGTTGCCTCAGACGCACCCGCCCCAGCAGAAACCGCACCGCCCCCACCGGAGCCAGCGCTTACTGCACCAGGGGCTGGTTCATTTGGAGGCGGAGTTGTACCCGCTCCGTTGCCAAAAGGGGCTGCTCCAGAGTCAGTTGAACCTTGCCCTGCACCCGGGGCGGATGTCTCCTGTGGTTCTTCTGATTTCCCTGAGTTACCACGAGCTCGCTGGATGATATCTCTCGCCTTCCGGCCTTTGCCCGCAGCGTCTTTTATGCCAGATATACCATCATCCATGTCATCTGTCATCTTCGGGTCGCCATCTTCGTAGTAAGACAATGTAATCCCTCCCCTCTTTGGCAATACTTAGGGGGATGTCCGTAGACAATCCCCCTAAGCGAATTTGAACTTTGCGAAATTACTTCTTCTCCCGGCCCTTCCTCTGGGCACCATCAACAAACCTGTTCCGGGCTGTAGAGGGAGTCCTCGTGGGCGGTTCAGGAACAGCCTTGAGTTCAGCGGTTAGATACTGGCCATTCATGTCCTTGGACCGCTCCGTAGCGACATCACTCAGCTTAGCCCCCTGCTGTGCGGGGATGACCATGTATGCTGCCCCGGTAGAAGATGTATAGTAGCTATGCGGCTGCTCCGTTGTATACCCGCCAACGGGTACGACGAACTGACTCTCCTGGCTCTGAGGATTCCACATCCGCATTGCGCCACCTTGCAAGGCTTCGCAGTGAGTCATGGCTTGTGGAATTTGGTCGCCCTGGAAATTCTGCCGAGCGTTGTCCATAACATCCACCGGACTCATATGTCCAACCTGTGGGATGGATGCCGCCGTTGGAGTCCCGCTCCCCTGGATGCTTGAGAATACATCCGTTGCCGTTTCACCCTCGTGCATGGGGACTCGATAGAAAGCTTCTCCTCCCTTTGAGGTCACGGTTTCGATACCGGCGCGCTGGGCGTCTTGCGGCGTATATCCAGAAACGGGAGCGTATGCGTAGCTTTCTGCTGGCATCTGCTGACCGGCGGAATTGGTATGGGGCACCGTAGTTGTAGTAAAGACCCCCGGCATGGACGTACTTTGTGCCGTGTTCGCATTCAGCGGGGTGGACATTTGGCTTTGAATCGTCTGGGCGGCAGCCTTTGTGTCGGCTCCCTTGACACTCGTATCCGGGATAGATACGCTACCAGCGTACCCACCCTGGCCGTCAGTCTTCACACTCTGGAACGCCTCCGCAGCAGTGACAGGGCTTCCATCTGCCTTGGTCCCAAGCGGAACCTGGACGTAGGCCGCACCATTATCGGCATATCTTACCTGCGCCCCTTCTACACCCTGAGCGGGCTGGAATTTACTCGCCGGTGCTAAGCCAACACGAGAACCGTCAGCCCTCGTGGCCTCAATAATGCCCTGCGAATCCGTGGAAGCTGTTTGCGCTTTTAAGCCGCCACTTCCGGCGGCCTCGCCAACTGCGGGGGTGGTGAAGTGGTCATTGACATTGTTGGCCATTCGCTGCCCATCACCCTGAACCAGTGGCTGCTGCAATTTATCTGCTCCGGTATCTCGTGCTGTGGTGTCCACTTTATAGCAGTCCTGTCCGCCCCAAGTAGTGCGCTGGGCCGTTGGGGGCACGCTGTCTGCATCCATCATAGATGTCGGCTGTATATCAAAGCTGCTGGTTACTTTCCCGTTTTTGTCCGTTTGCTCAAAGTGGTATCCACCCGTAAGGTCACCATGCTCATCCCGGATGGGCTCGCAGGAACGCCCCTTGCCAGCATCAACCCAATCCTGGTTGGCCTTGTCCATTTCGGGCCCTCCAGCCAAAGTCTGCGCACGAGCGTTCTGACTGCCGTCAACGACCATGGCGTATTCGACACCGTCAACCATGCCAAATTTGGCCTGCTGCTTTTCGAGGGCCTCCCGATTTTCCGGCGTAACAGGGATGAATCGCATATCCATGGTTTCGCCGTTGGCATTCGGCCGACTTCGGATGGTTGCGCATCCATCCTCTGCGGATACCCTGGCCGTGTTAAGGTCCATATTCCCGGCCAGCACATCGTTTTTGAAGTCGCTCTTGGGCTGCACGAACCGGCCGCCAACCTCTTTTCCGGACAGTTCCTTTGCGTTCGATTTATTCTGGGCGACAGAAGATATTGAATCCGCAGTAAACGTATTCGATTTATCTTTTGCTGGGGTAGTATGGTTGCTCCTATAGTTATCCCTTGCCTGTCCCACAGCGCCTCTGATGGGGGCCGTCACCTTCCCACCGAGGTAGGACGCAGCGGTCATGGTTCTCATTGCGGTGGAGAACGATGAGGTTACAGCCGTGGCAAGGCCACGCCCGGCCTGAGCGGTGCTGAGGCCAAGGGTAGCCATGTAGGCGTCCATCCGCGTCCCCACATGTAAGATTGCGTACATCATAAGGTTCCATATTATCACAATACCACCGTGCGCTATTGCCCCTGATGCGTTGGCCATGTCGGAAATTGCCGACCCATAGGCTCCGTATCCATCAATAAAAAGGCGGTAAAAAAACACATTAAAGCACATCAGCAGTAACTGTGAGAGAACCATACGCATCCAACTGCTGAATATCGACGATGTCGATTTACTGCCCGCCATTGCAAAGGCCAGGGGACTCGTGTAATACAGCACCCCCAAGATAACATACCGCTCCACTATTTCGGCCAGAAACATTAGAAACTCCCATCCTATAAGGAGCGAGAACAGTAGTGTGAGCAACGTGCCAACCAGTCCGTCAACCGCCCCCAACACGAGGGTAAGGTCTGGCGTTCCAAAAGAGAAGGTTATCCCCGCCCTGGCCGTTCCGAGAATCTGCTGGTACAAGACCGAGAAAAAAGACTCTGCAATTCGAATCATTTGCGTTGATGCGTAAATCCCTATACCTGCCGCAAATGTCCGGCCGGTCAAGGCAAATGGTGTTTCTCCTGTCCCGTCTCTTGACACCATTATTCTTACCAGCTGCCAAAGGTAGTTGATAATAAGGATGCCAAGCGCAAACCAGCGGAAATATTGTGTGAACGTAAACACGGACGAGAACACTGCGTCAAAGACCGACTTTTGCCCACCTCCACTCATGCCGATATTTAGCGTGAGAATTTCAATGACGCCATTGCCAAGTAGGTCAAGTAAGGTCGTCACCAAATACAACACGATGGTGGTCAGGCTTTCTACAATCCATCGCATGTCTTTACCTCCTTTGTTACTTTTTACGCCTTCTACGTATGGCGTCCTGAATGATAGGGCTAAGTTTTACCTTCCCCTCTTCTTCGGCTACCGCTTCTCTTGCGGTCCTTGTCCGCTTGCGGCGGGGCTTTTCGGAGTCGTCTTCATCCTCGTCGTCCGCATCATGCCCATCAGTGTCTTCGTCTGCAGACGGGCCGACGACTCCCATATCAAGGGTAGTGGGGATGAGTTCCTCTGGAGCCCTGCTAAACAGGAACTGCCGCTCAAAGTCAGACAGCCCTTGCGGCGTCGCTCTTTTGCCGTCCTTCGCCCCATCCTGCCCTGCAGGTTGTCCGTCCGGCGAATCGCCTTCACGGTGCGCCTCCTTTGCAGCAGCTTTTTCAGGATGTCCGCCTGCGGAAGTTGTCGCCCAGTCGGAATCCAAAGTGGGAGACGGAGTCGACTGAGGTATCGGCGCTCCACTTCCAGGTCCACCGCCACCCATGTTGAAGCTCTGACTTGATTCGGCGCCAGGGCCTGCGTTTGCACTGGGGCGTTCTTGCTGCTCACCTCGTACGGACTGAGCCTGAGCCGTCTTCCCCCTGGGGCTCCAATCTGCATCCATAATGCCCTGGAGTGGAACGCCCTTGGAGTCGGATGGCAACGTGACAGACGTGTACTGGCTACCAATGGCGCTCGATACGCTTCGGATATCCGTAGCATTTGCCATCCCCTGTTTAATCCCATAATCGGTTGGGGAGAATGTTAATGTGCGTTCTCCGTTAATGTTTGCGGCGTAAACCCCGTTATCGTAACGGACATTTTCAACCTGTTGGTCTTTGTAAGCTGGGAAGCACTTCTTAAACCATTCCTGGCGAGAGGCTTCACTCCAGGTCTCAAATGCCTTTGGTGCCGGCATCTCTCCGCCACCCATGGGATTTATGCCATAATTGATGTCATACTGTGTAAACATCATATCCCCGACAGGGACATTGACTGCACCAACGGCATCATCAACCCGGTATCGAGTAGTGGGGGCCCAAAACCTCTTTGTGAGAGTTCCATCGGAATTGTAATGCATCTGCTGCCAAATGCCCGTTGCAACTCCGTTGGCGTCCTTAACCTCAAAGACCTCGTCCCCGGTTTCTTCCGCAAGCTGCCGCATAGCTCGGCGCACTTGTGGACTGTTGGTCATAAATGCTGTGGCCTCGTTGCCAATGGCATACATCTGATACGATTGCCCGCCAATCACAACCTCACGCCCACCGGGATGCTTTTCTTGTAATGCGTCTTTATCGGCAAGCACAGTGTGCGGCCCAGAAGCACCCGCATCTGTCGGGTGGTTGTGCTGCTGCCTGTTGCGGGGCGAATCAGTCGGAATAAATATTAAGGATGTGCGCTCCCCGTTCTTGTCTGCAAACGTAGCTCCATGCAGCGCACCATTTTCAATATTAAACGCAGTCGGGTCAATCCGTTCTTTCATCCTTGACGGCAGGCCCCGCATATTTTGCCGTATGTTATTGCCTGCCTCCTTACCTAGCTTCCAGGATTCAGACACTACTGAGCCAGAAGATACAAGGCCACCTGGGGAAGCTACCGGCGGCACAGCCCTGTTTATTTCATCCAGTGTAACCGGCACATCGGCATCTGGCTCGCCCCGGCTCCGCCGAATATTGCGCATGAGGCTCCCGCCAAAATTCGCCACGCCACCCGCAACATTTGATACTCCACGCATGAGGGGGCCGGGCTCGATGTCGCCAGATGCAACACCCGCTCCATATACCGCTGCGTGGGAGACAACGCTTGCAATATTGCTTACCTCACTCAAGATAGTCATGGACATATCAGCGCCGCACTCTGCCGCACTCAGTCCCAGCGTTTTCAGCATGGAGTCGACCTTCATGCCAACCGATAGTATCGCATAGGTCATAAACGTCCATATCAGCAGGGTGGTCATACGATTGATGCTAAAGTCATCCCTTATGACTGCGAACGCCGAAGAAAACCTGTTGAACGCCGTGCAGAACAGACGCATGAAGAATATCCCAAAGACCAATAGAGTCATCTGGCTCCCTATCATACGCAGCCAGGACCGAAAGGAATTGCGTGTCGATTTGCTCACATATAACGTGGCGGCAAGAGGACAGGTGACAAGCATAACCCCGACGACAGTAAACCTTTGGATGAGCTCAATCACATAGGCTATTACCCTCTTGGCAAGAGCCCAGCACATGACTATCAAAAAAATGAGGGTCATCATCGTCACTATCTGTGCTCTGATTCCAAACGTCGGGAGGTCGTCTCGCATTAACTTTTGCGCCTCGTCACTGAAAGTTGCGAAACTGACCGAGAAATTCGCCCTGCCGCCGACCGCCTTGTACAGCAGTCCAAAGAATTGGAAGGCATAGCGTATCAAGCCCCTCGACGAAAACACTAGGATGGCAGAAATAAACGTCCGGCCAACCAAGCCAAGTGGGTCATCGCTCACATCATCGGGTGGGGTAACCATTGTTCGGATAATCTGAAAGAGGAATATGGCCATTATCAGGCCAATTGAAAAGGTTCGCAGTATAAGGTAGAAGTTGTCCGGGTGAAACACTATCTCGAAGAAAGTCTCCTGACCAAATTGGTCATAGGTGAGCGTCTCCAGAACCCCGTTGGTGATAACGTCCGCTATCCCGCAAATCACAGACAGGACGATATTCAGGAAAATAAGGATAGGCCCGATAAATGGAAGTGCAGCAACGCCTACCACTAAATCAAGGACAGTGGTAAAGACAGTAATAAAAAAACCTGCCAGGGCTTTTACCCCGCCAATTATCTTATTTAGCAACCACACTTGCTTCACCTCTTTACTGGAAAAATTCGGAAGTTCAGAAATGAAAATGACCAACTTGGTCATTTCCTATATATTAGAAGTTTCATCGAATTATGGTTCAACGTGAAACATTTTGTCTTTTTGTGAGAGGAGCGCGGCCCCCGCAATAGCGGAGGCCGCGGCGCATTGGATTAGGGGTTGTTGGGGTCGAAGTTGTAGCTCGAAGTCGTGTTCTTGATGACGTTGAAAATGAGGCCGATGCAGTTCACGGCGACGTAGCAGATGATGATGCGGACAATCCACGAGGTCGCCTTTGCCGCACTCTGCTGGCTGCCGACCATGCGCATGATAAACGCAATGACCAGCATCAAAGCCGCCAGAACCGTCACCACAGGGAAAGCCGCAGAGTAGATTTGAGTGACGATGTTGACCACCGCCGTGCCAAAGCCTGCGATATCCTGGGTCGCCATAGCCGTGGTGGTCATAGCAATCGTAGACGCCGCAGCACAGCTGGCCCCAACGGCGTGGCTGTACTTCCTGTGGTTGGCCTGCATGTTGAGCATGACATCAACGCCAAGGCTGCGCATTTCCTTTTTGGCGCGCTTCAAAAACTCCATGTGCAATCGCTCCTTTCGAAAGGATATATCTTGATTTTGCAGGACTTTCCCCGTTTCACTCCTCGCTGAAACGGATAACGGCCCTACCTTAAGGACAGGTCGGTTTTTCCTGTCCTTGAGGCAAGACCGTTCTATATATAGAACGCTTCGCACATAGAGAAAGGCAGGCCAACTTGTGAAGCAGGCCTGCCTTTTTACACTTTAACACAATACGATTATAGCACGTTTTCATTCCATTTCAAGTACTTCTTTTTATCATCTTGTTCCATTTTTTTACCGCTTAAATCATACCCGAGAAATCTCCGTCCGCATCCTGCTGCTTCAGATAGACCATCATCTGCACGAAGTTGCGCCTATCGAGAGTACAGCTCAGAACGAGCCCGGACAACAGTTGCTCAGCCCGCTCCAGCTTCTGATAGTAGCTGGACGTCCCGGAGAGGTTCAGCTTGGCGATTGCCTCTTTAATAGTGGGGCGGGTCGTCCCCTCGATGTACACGACGTTCAGAATCTCGTAGCTTTCGGGCTGATGGGCCTTTAACACCCGCATACTGCGGTCAAGGGTGGCGATGGCGTCTTCGATATACCGGCAAGCGGTAATCCGGGATTCATATCGGTTCCGCATGGCCTTTTCATCATAGGCGCTGAGCAAATCCAGCTTGCGGCACAGAGATGTAAAGAATCCTTCCGGGCTGGCTGCGGATTCTTTATCACCCAACGTGCCTATGCTTTCCGTTGCGACTCGGGCAATCAGTTCTTCCTTTACCATGGTAAGGATTTCACGCTGAGCCCGATACCTGTTAAGGAACACCCGGATATTGTCCTTGAGGACATATCGTTGATGGCGGTCCGCTTCCGCTTTCGCTTCATCAGTAATCGCCCGGTCGTTGACAAAGCCATACTGGTGCAGGAACTCCTCGATTTCCCTCTCTGCTGCGCTGCCGCGAACCGACGCCAGCAGCTCCTGCCCCATTTGAACATCACGCACTTCCTGTTCTCGCCTTGTTTGTTCCATCCGCAGAGCCTCCTAAGAAAGATATAATTGCCCCATTTTGCGTTGTTGCAAAATGGAATCACTAATGCTATCTTAGTCTCGCCCTGATTACATGTCAATTCCATCTTTGTACCTGCAAAACACAAAAAACCGTGGGGAACGCCCTTAAATTGGGCGTTCCCCACGGTTTTTCATCGGAAAAAATTATTTTTCTGTATGGCACCTTTTGCCACGGCGTGCCATGTTTTGCCTTACTTTCCCGCTTTTTGGATGGGCCTTGTGAGCCAGTCGTCAAGCCCCTTGAATTCATGCTCCCACTGCAAAATCCGGATGTTATACCCGCTTGCCTTTAGCGTCTGGTAGAGGTCCACAAGCTGCCTAGCTACATCTTCATTCTCGTACGCATCCATATCATAGGCAATATAGACATCCCGCAACGCACCAATTTTGCGGAACGATTGCAAAGCTGGGTACAGCTTCTTGAGAGCGGTCACACCAGGCACGCAAAGGAAGTTCTGCCCTGTGCGATAATGGCATATATCGCCTTTGAGCCAGCCCTCCACTATGATGATGTCAAACTTCTTGTTCGACACCCAATCCTTCATGTTTGGGCCCGCCCAGTGAGCCCAGGTCTCACATGCGGCTCCACAGCTGAGCTTTCTTGAACTGAAATAGCCGTATTTGGGCGTAGAGAAGCAGGGGTGGTCAGCACGGATTTGGAACCCTTGCGTCTTCCACATGGCGTTCCGACCGGCAATGAAGAACCCGCTGGCTGTCTTTGTCATAACCCAATTATCGGTTCTATCAAGCCCAAAACCAGGTACATGCCGCAGATTCAGCCCCATGGTAATAAGCCGCCGGGGAATCGCTGTTATATCAATGAATACAGGGGTGGACTTATACCCTCCGAGCTCAATTTGCTCTTCCGTCAGTCCACGCCTCATCAGCTCGGCCTTATGGGAATCGCTCAGAGACAGTCCCTCCAACATAGCCGTGTACACCTCGTGCCGTCGGTGGAGAGGGGCAATTTCTTTCCCAGGTGAATCATCGGCTCGCTCCGGTTCGTTGTCCACCATAGAAATATCTCCGAGTTCGCCCTTCTGGATACGGCTTTCGACCGAATTTCTGTCCCAGTTCGTGTAAAATGAGACCAAATCCAACGCCGTCCCGCAAAAGCGGCAACGGGGGCAGTTAAAAACACCTTTCTCATAATTGAGGTTAAGTGTCAGCCTCCGGTTGTCATGTCGAGAATAGCAATTAGGACAGAGGATAGTGACATCACTCACCCCCACTGGGACAAGCTCCCCGTCATCAGGGCAGTTCGGCTTTCCGTCCATTCCCAGCTTCAACAGCTGGACGGCTCCTGTCAAGGTTACTTTCACCGTTATACACCCCTTTAGCCCATGCTCCGCATAATGATTTCAGCTGCAGCCGCAACCTCGTCAGTTACATACTGCTTTCCAGCAGGCTGAGTAAGATATCGAACGAAGTGAGGGTACTCACCAGCAATTGTCCCCAACGGTACGCCTGTGTGCCGACGCATATGAATAGGGGCTTTGGCCTCGGCATCTGCGGACGCAAAAGCCAGCTTGACGGCTCGCGCTTTATCCAAGTCATCAGGGTTCGGTCCCGCTGGGGCAGGGGGCTTCTCCGCCTTTTTCCTCCGCACCCTAGGCCGCTCGGGCTGCGCTTCAGCCTCGCCAGAGGCGCCCACCCCATCTGTGACCGTCGGAGCCTCGACTTTTTCAGCGGGGGAGGGGGCCTGTGTGGCGGGGGCCCCTTGGGATGTAGGCTTGGGGTCCGACTCATCAGGCTTCTCACCATCGGCAACCTGCGAGGGCGAAATCCCTACCAGAGTGACGGCATCCTTGACAGCTTCCAGTGTGTCAACCGCATTGGTTCCCACGGGGCAGGGGTAAACCCTGACAGCTGTTGCCAACTGCCGTTCTCCATCTTTGATGGATGCCTGCATGGCAACACAGCCGTCCCGAATATGCGCTTGAGTTTCGATATTTGCGTTTGGGTACTGCTTGCGTAGTGCAGTGATATATTTTTCCACAGTAGTCATCCTCTCAAAAATAAAATTACCGAGAATGCACATGCACTCTCGGTTCACGCACCGGCCTTAACAGCCCGGAATACTATTTTTAACGTCCTGACAACAGGAGAAAGCAAAACGTGGCGCTCAGGCACCTGCATAGGATACGTTTACATATAAAGTATAATATACCCCTTTTCTTCTGTCAAGACCTTGCTTTCTGGTAAAATTGCTCAGTCGTGAAAACTTACATTATTTCCCAGCCAAATGACCAACTTGGTCATTTGCAAGTTGGCTGTTGCAAAAATGTCTGTTTTTTTAGACCGATTTGTATTGACAAGTGATTGATGATGGTATAAAATTGGAGCACCTTAAAAACTTGGGGGCGAAAAGCTAGTGAAAATCATCTCGATTGTAAATCAGAAGGGCGGGGTCGCCAAAACCACAACGACCCGCAACGTTGCGTACATCCTGTCAAAGAAGTTCGGCAAGAGGGTATTGCTCATTGACATGGACGACAGCGGGAATTTGTCAGAGTCGTTCCACTGTCTGTTGCCAGAGAAAACCACCTCTGCCGATGCCAACGCTGGTGTTTCCCGGCTGCTCACAGATTCGGACTGCAAGCCGGAAGATGTCATTGTCCAGACAAACTATGATGGCATTGATATAATCCCGTGCAACTCCGCGCTGGCGCAGGTCAAGGTGCAGATTGAAACGGATGTCATCGCCATGATGCAGTTCCGTCTCAAGAACAAGCTGAAGGCACTGAGGAAATCGGGGGCGTACGACTTCTGCATCATCGACACAAAGGCAGGCCTGGATGCGCTCGTGGTCAACGCCCTTTGTGCTTCCGATGAGGTCATTATCCCCACCATGGTGGATAAGGACTCGCTGAATATGGTGCAGCAGGCCCTCAAGGCGATTGAGCAGGTCTCTGATTACAGCGAGGTGGCTCTAAGGGGAGTCCTTTTCACGATGGTCAACACAAGAACGTCTATGGACAGGCAGGCTATCACGGTGTTCGCCAAAAATGTCCAATACCCCGTCTTCGACACCTACATCCGGCATTCCGCAGCGGTCAAACAGGCGCGGTGGGGGTATCGCATGTGCGATGAAGATAACCCTGGGAGCCCATCTGCCCTTGACTATGACAACTTTGTTTGCGAGCTCTTAGGCGTCGAGAGACTTCATAAGAACGGCGCCAGCCGAAAGGGCTTTGCGATTTCCTACGCAGAGCAACAGGCCAAGAGAAACGCTCAGAGAGAGCAGAATAAAGCCCGGAAGCAGAAATGACCAACTTGGTCATTTCTGTGGATATAATTTCCAGTTAAGAGGAGGCTACTATGGCTAAGAAAAAGTTCAATATTATGGAGGAGGCCGCTGTCGGCCCGGTCGGGCAGCTCCTTAATAGTGCATCATTGTCCGCATCAGGGCAGGGACAGAAAATCACCTTTTTGCCCCGCGACCTCCTGGTGCCAAACGAGAAGAACAATGAGGTCTATATCCAGGCCGAAAACGATTCGAGATACCTTGAAGGGCTCGATGCAACCGCCCGAGATATTGCGACTGTAGGCATCCGCCAACCTCTCATTGTTTTCAAGAATGAAAACGAGCAGTACACTGTAATTTCGGGAAACCGGCGGTTGGCTGCTTCTGCAATAGCTGCTGAACAGTACAGCGAAGAGTGTAAGAAGAACGGAGTGGACTGTGAAAGACTCCCCTGTATCATCCAGCCCGCTCCGAAAACGGCAGCCGGTCTCCGCAAGCGGATGATTAAAGACAATCTGCAACGGACCAAATCCGGCTATGAGCGCATGATGGAAATCATCGTTTACCGCGATGCAACTAAAGAGGAGTGGGAAGCGGAGGGCATTCTCGACCATCCGCCGTTGAGAGAAGTTCTACGCACTGACCTCGCCGCTACGGACGCCGAGATTACACGCTATCTCAAAATCAACGACTCCCTGCTCCCTGGCTTAATGGAGCGATTCAAAACTGCTATGCCGGATGGCACCCCGTATATTAAGACGGCTGTCGCTCACCGGCTCGCAAAGGCAGAACCGGAGGCCCAAAAGCATGTCCTTGACTCCTTTGCCTGGGATTCACCCCTCACCGATGCATCGCTCACCTCCATTATGACCGGCTTCTATGCACAACAGGCGGCCGAAGAACGTGGAGAAGCGGTGGAAGACGCAGAGGGCATGGACGCATCTCCCAATACCCCGGCCGCTGCAGTCACACAGCAGGTGCCGGCCGCACAAAAGCCTGCCCCTACCACTACTTATCAGTTTACCAGCATCCATGATGGCATAACCCGGCTTAGTCAAACCTGCTCAACACTCTCCAGTACTGTCACGGCCACAAAGGACATTCCGGAAAAGGTGGAACGCCGCCTGATGAAGAAAATTGCCGCAGAAATGTTGAGGCTGGAGGCACTTGCTGCCGAGCTGAGAAACTACCAGGGGACCGAAGATGGCAGCACGGAGTAACCGGCCAAAGATTGTGACCTGGCGTTGCTCAGATTATTTACTTGCCATGGTTGACGACTTCTGTATGCACGGCTACGCATCTTCCCGCCAGCAAGCACTCATCTACGCTGTGACCGCATTTCTAAGCCGCCCTACCGTTTATTCGAAGCTGGATATCAAGGCGTTGCGAGAGCCCATGAAGAACCTGGTTTCTATGGAACTCACGCAATCCACTTATGATAAGTTGAGCGGCTTTTGTTTGGATAACGGTCTTTCAATTTCAGAAGTCGTCCGCATGGCGGTGTATCAAGAGGTGATACAGTACTATGCCGAAGAACGACGTTCTCCCATCTCCTGAGACTGATTTCAGCAAGGTTGAAGAGGAAGTAACTGAATTGATTCAGGAGGCTACCGCCCTCCGTTCAGAAGCAAGCCTTTCACAGGGGCAAGTAGCCGCAAAACTTGGTATGTCATCGCACAGCCATATAGCTGCGATTGAAACCGGGCGCGTAGTCCCGAGGCTCAATACCTTCCTCAGAATTCTGTCGCTCTACGACCACACAATTAAGATTGTGCGGAAAGACTCAGAAAAATGACCAACTTGGTCATTTACAAAACACCCCCGGCAGCCACTGTGGCTGCCGGGGGTGTTTTTAATTATGCCGTTCTTTTTTCGGGGCTTTGGGACAGGTACACGATTATGTCCGCTAAGCGCGAGTTACGCACAGAAGCGTCCTCTGTCCGGATGGATTTCTCAAGTGCAGAAACCGTACCGATAAGAATCACTTTGTTTTTTGCCCGGCTTACAGCGGTATAAATCAAATTCCGCTTGAGCATTCTGTCATGTTCGTCCATACACAGGATGATACACGTTTTATACTCGGCGCCCTGGGACTTGTGCGTTGTAATGGCAAACGCCAAATCGAAGTCTTTGAGGTCGGATTTCGTATACCACAGAACACGCCCATCGCCGTAGTCCACAGAAAAGCGGGAGCCCTTAATTTCGGTGATATTCCCAACATCTCCATTCACAGCGTCATCACGGTTTGCCTTAAACATCACCTTATCACGGATATAGAAAACACGCTTCCCGTATGTGATAGAGCTGCTCTGGTCAGCAAATTCATTCTGGATGACATCATTCAGATGATTGGTTCCTGTCACAGTAGACCTCCGATATGGGCTTAGAACACATATATCATCCAGTGTCAGTCCGGAATCCATTTCCGCATGAATAGCGCTCAAAACAGCGCTTACAGCCTCCTCTTGTGAGCTTACGGTCTTCATTTGAAATGTGTCCGTATAGTCCAACTCTGTCTTACCGAGTTTTATGCGGGCGCAGTTCGTGGCGATAGTAGAGCCCGATTTCTGCCGATACACCGTTATGAGCTGCGCCAGTGCAAAGGTCTTTGAGCGGATAAGCTCTGACAAGACGTTACCAGCGCCTACAGAAGGAAGCTGGTTCGTGTCCCCAACAATTACTACCTGAGTGCCAGTAGGGACGGCCTTCAGGAGCGCCCATGCTTCCTGGCCTCCAAGCATGCTTGCTTCATCGACCAAAATAAGACCGGGCTCCAGAACAATTTTGCTGTGCAGCACCTCGTCACCAGCAACCACATTCAATGCCTTATGAACCGTTGTGGCCGGGTCTCCAGTCGACTCGGACATTCGACATGCAGCCTTCCCGGTCGGGGCAACCAAAGTTACTTTCTTCTTTGGATGCGCTCGGCGGTACATACTGATAATAACCCGCTCAATTGTCGTCTTCCCGGTGCCAGGTCCGCCAATAAGCAACGTTACAGGGCTAACGAGAGCCGTTTTGGCCGCTTTAATCTGCTCCGGGGCCAGCCTCATCTTGTTCTGCATTTGGAATTGAGCAATATCATTCTGGAAGTCCACTTGCGGGATTGCGGCGGAATTAAGCCGCACCAACTCTGTAGCTATCCCATATTCGGCATCCGCCGTGACAGAGCGGTACACGTATTTCCCTTGTGCCACGCAGATAATTTTTTCGACCAGCAACTGCTCAAAGGCGCTCTTCATAAGCGGGTCGCTATGAAGAAGCCCAACTTGTCCGCTGGCCTTCTTCGTCAGGGTTTGCAACTCCACATAGGTGTTCCCAGCCGGCTCGCCTTCCTGAAAGGCGTCCCCGTCCGAACTTCCCTCTGCTTGCTGTACCACATCTACGATGGATGCCATTGCCCCTGACAAAGTATTTGCCGGGACGTTTTCATCCTTGGCAATTTTTTCTGCCGCTTTGAAGGAAAGCTTCGTGCCAACAGAAAATCCAAAGGGGTCAGCCTTTAGAGCTGCCAAGGATGGAACTTTCATGGCAATGTCAACGGCGGTTTCACTGCGGATTTTCCGATTGACAAGGTACATGAATACAGGCTTTTGAGTGCGGCGTAGTTTGTACCCCAAAATAGCTCTTTGGACATCGGGCTTCTTGACGAATTTCTCCAGGAGTTCCGGATTTGCGTCAAATTTCCGCAGGGCATCCGCGCCATACTCATTCACCGCTCGGTTTGCACCTTTTTCGTCAAAGTAAGGCATAGATAAGAGAATGCTTCGAATTTCCGTGAACGCTTTCGGGGTATCATACTCAGCACTCGCCACCTTGAGTTGACGCCCATCAGTGCTATCCTGCCACTCACCGCTTAACGTAATGGTGCAGTCAGCGGCATACGGGAGTAGACGTCCTGTCGCCTTAAATTCCTCTCCCACAGCCATCCCGTCAGGCAGGTCACCCGATAATGAACGGTAGGTGCAAGCGCAGAAATCAATCTCTTCTTCCGGGGCGAAAGGGAAATGCTTCTTTACAATTTTACACTTAACTACTGGCATTTATATCACCATCCTATCAGTACAGCAGGCGGGGGTCCGCCTGCTGTACCAGTTTCTTAATCGTCGTCAGCTCGCATAACACCGCCCTTTCCGAAGTTTGCCGGGGCCACAACATCGAATCTTTTCCAGTTGAACTTGGGGGAGAGCATCTTGGCGGTAAACTCCATATTCTGGAGTTGTTTTGTCACCGAAACCTTTTCTGCCGCCCGCTGATTCATGTCATTGATGGCCTCATACAGGACGAAGGCCTGGCACGGCTTCTCGTCGAACTGGGGGTGCAGCATCTCAAAGGACTCCAAGGTGGACCAAAATTCCGCCGCCGGAGTTGACGGTCTCAGCTGCTTGAGCAGGTGAGTCAGGCAGGAATACGGGTGCTTAATTTCCCGCTGCGTGAGGTCGACAATGCCCCGGATTCCATTCTGATAAGTCGCCGCCACCGAGGTCAAATACTCTGTGTAGGTGTTCCACACATTGGAGCCACGGTGCTTGACCTTCATGGGTTCGCCGAGGAGACACGATGTCATTGCCGCTCCCGTCTTGTAATGGATACGCGGCACAAGCATGAGCTGAGCGAGGCCGCTCTCTCCGGTCCGGAAATCAAGGGTAGGAATAGCGTCCTGGAGAACATCTGGGTCCATCCCCGCATCGGTCCACGCCTGGATATAGGGAGTCAATACCGCCTCTGCAGCTGTGCCATGCGTGGTCTTCAAGAACTTTGCATCCATAATCGAGGGGCCGAGCTTATACGTGACCTTTGTCTCGATATGCCCAAGCTCTCCCGAGAGAAACTCGTGGCCGCCGAACATCTGCATCAGTTTCTGTTTCAGAGCGGTCAACTGTTCGCTCTGAGTCCACTCAGAATTGAACTCGCCAAAGAGCCCGGAAATTTTCTCCCCTCTGATAAGGACTAATAGCTCTTTCCCTTTCGGGAGGAACTGCAAATCCTCGCTCAGACGGCGGGCAATTATATCGGCGCGGTCTTCCGCCAGGATTCTTGTGAAAATGCCAGGGTCGTCCTGGCAAAGGTTCCGCAGGCTTTTACATGCCCAGGGGCGCAAGACATAGGGCAGCCCGCCACGTTTCCCAATCTTTGCGGACAGGTAGCTATCCGCATTGCAGGCGTCAGGTCCGCCGTGAACGCTGCCCTCATCCAGTTTGCCTGTTGCGAGGACGCGGAAGTCTTCGGCTGGGACATTCTCCCATTTACCAGCCTTGTCAAACTCCTTGACCGCATGGAGGAATGTCGCCTCGCCCTCTTTACCCTCGGCAAAGCTAAGGCGGAAGGTGTCGGGCACAAGGTCTTTAGGGTCAAATGCTAACGTTTTTTCCATTACTAAGCTCCTTTCAAAAATGATAAAAACAGCCACCGCTCTTACAAAGTAAGCACAGTGGCTGTCAGGATGTGTTGTATACGATGACCAACTTGGTCATTTTTCTTTACGGCGTGGGGGGCCCCAGCAAAAACAGAAACGATTACATTTTAATTTTATCATACTGCTTCCATTGCGTCAAGTAGTCTCATTTAGGGAACTCACCCCCCCATTTAAAAGGCGTTTGGGTAAAGTCTACGGTTACAATACACCTCTTTATAATCGTTCCCTTTTTCTTTGACTTTGCATTCTTTACCTCCAATCGTCCTGTGCGCATAAGCGTTGCCGCCTCCTGTGAGCTTAACGTTTTGCATATAGAATCAAGGAAGTGGTTCGACTTCCACAGCACAAATTCGCACCGGTCGCTGGAGCATTGCAGTCGCTGGCCTTTTTCAAGGACATCCGCCCCACAAAGAGGGCACTTCCCGACAGGCTCTTTAGAGTCCGAATCTTCAAAATTAAACTGCACCCTGTCCCCAGAAAAATCAGCTACCAGAATGGTATCGAACTTAGTACCCTTCTTGGCGGACTTACAATTTTTCAATCCAACGCGGCCCTTCGACAGAAACATGGATGCAATCTTTGGTGTCAGCTGCTTGCCAATCGCCGCAAACAGCTTACTTTCCTTCCACATGATGAATTTGCATCCAGGGGATGTGCAAGCATATCCTTTTGGGGTTTCGTACACATCCCCACCACATTTCGGGCATTTACCCAGGCAAGGCCCGCTTGTGTTCTGCGCTATACGCTCAATGCCCTCAATTCGTCCCGCTCCAGACGAGATAACTGCCTTCACGGTCAGCAGTACGTTTTGCGCCATCTGCTCAGGTGTATATTGTCCAAGTTTGATATCCTCAGTCAGGCACCACCACTTCGCTGTAACATCAACGCCTTTGATATTCTCCGGGAGAATTGCATATAACTCCCGTCCTTTTTCCGTTGCTTCGATATATTTCTTCTTGCCCTTAGCGACTTCCCGGAGGAGTCCATGAGAAATCAGCCCTGCTATAATCGCCGGCCGAGTCGCTTCTGTCCCTATGCTCCCGTTTTCTCCAGTTTTATCTTTATCCTTTTTCAACAGCAGCTCTTTGACCTTTGCATTGGTACAATACCGTGCAATTCTCGTCATGTCCTCAGCCAAGGTGCTTTGGGTATACTTTGCCGGCGGCTTTGTTTCGGCCGCTTTAACTTCGCTGCTCTGAGCCGTTACTGGATAACTGCCAGGCTTTACAGAGCGGAGCGCATCGTTCTTGGAGGTATCGTTTTCGCCCTCTTCCTCATTTTTGTCTTGTTCGCCTTTTAACAGCACTCGATAACCCGGCTCAATGTAGGAAGACGCTGTTGCAACTAAACCTCCATATCCTGGAAGTTGGATGACCAACTTGGTCATTTCCTTCTTTGCCGGCGGCAGGAACTGCACAAGGTAATGGAGCGCAATCGCCTCATACACCCTCTTCTGGTTTTCGTTAAACTTCGCCTTTACATCAATTGAGATTGCCGTAGGGATAATGCCCATGTGGGCGCCGACTTTACTATCATCAAACGCCCGACTCACCAACGAGGAATCGAATTCGTACGACTCTGTGTTTATTCCCAGGTTTCCGGCTGCCGCCGCTATGGTTCCTGGCGCCTCCTTATGGAGTTCCATAGACAGGTAAGGGCATTCGCTTCGGTTGTAGCTGATTGCCTTGTGCGCATCACGAAGGGATTGGGTTACCTCCAGAACCTGAATGGGACTCAGACCAAAGTGAGTCCCGCAGTAGCTATTCAGCTTTGTCGTATTAAAGGGGAGGGGAGGAACTTCATTCGACTTCGTGACCGATACCTCTCCCGGACCAAGGGGCTGTCCCGCAATCCTGGATGCTACCTCTTGGATGTACTCCTTATCCAGAATCAGTCCGTCCTGCAGATGCTCATTGTTTTTATCAGGGACAAACTTCGCCCTTACTTTAACACCATTGATAAGCACATCTACGTACAAAGTATAATACATTTGCTTGGCATGATTTGCAATGGCCATATCCCGGCGCACAACGAGCCCCAGGGCAGGTGTCTGGACCCGCCCCACTGTCATCTTCGTGTCCTGGTTAATGAGTGTGTAATACCGAGAAAGATTGAAGCCAAACAAGGCGTCACATACCTGCCTAGCGTAGGCGGCCGTGCCATCCGGGCGATGGCCTGCGTTGTCATCCATATTAGATAGGGCGTGCTTTAAGGCCCCTGGCGTGATATCCCTCGTATCCAGGCGCTTAACAGGTCCACGATATTTGAAGTAGTCAAGCAGCTCATCGACAATACATTGCCCTTCGTCATCCAAGTCACCGGCATGAATGACGCAGGAGGCTTCCTTTAGAAGGGCTCCAAGTTGTTTTACCCGGGCCTGCTTAGATGCGTCACCTTTTGGCGGCTGCTTTTCCCAGCCTGGGAAATAAATAGGAAGGTCCTCCAGTGCCCATCGCTTATATTTCGGGTCATATTCTTCTGGTGGCTTCAAAGCCAACAAGTGGCCAAAACACCATGCAATTTTAATCGTGTCTCCCTGCCACTGTTTCTCTATTATGCCGGGCCCGGCATCCTTGCCCTTGCCCGGAATTGCGTCTGCAATAGCCTTCCCAAGCAGTGGCTTTTCGGCAATAACCAGTTGCATTGTATCACATCCCTGTTGCGCCATATTTGCTACAATTATACAAGCACAAGGGAAATAAATCAAGGACAAAAGAGAAAGCCCTCCAAAGCAGTGCTTTGGAGGGCAAAAATCATGTTGCGGGGATATATCGCTTTATCAGCGTCACAAGCTGTTGCGGCATCGAGGACAAGTCCCCAATATCAAGGAAGCCATCTTCATATATGGCGGAGATTTGCTCTCGGTCAGAGCCTATCGCCGCCGAGAATATGGTAACCCCCTGTCGACGTAGCTCCTGAGCCGTTCGCCGAGTGTCTTGGTCGGCTATTGCACCACAATACCTGTCAGCCAAAGGGGCCCCATCTGTTATATTGATAAGCAGCTTTGTCTTCTCAGGGCGGTTAAGCAACTGGTGCCCGGCATACGCTAATGCAGCTCCGTCTCGGTTGTTCTCCTTATGATGAATCTTCAATATACGGTACGCATCCATACGGTCGGTAGCCTCGAAGTCGGCATATACCTCAAAGAGCACCGTAGGCGACGCAAACGTCTCCGTATGCCCAATGACCGCACATGGTATCCCCAGGTTTTGGCACACGAGGTAGAGAATAAAAGCCGTAGCCTTTGCCGCCTCTATGCGCCGCCCAGACATACTTGCCGATTCATCTATCAGCAGCACAATTGAAATCCCTATCGCAGGTATTGGGCATAAGGTCTTTGAGAAGTACCTGTAATCCCTACGAACGAGTTTTGACGCATCGAACTTTGGGCCGCTATAACACCCCGTCAGCTCCAACTGTTCTTGCTGGCGGGTCTTGAATACCTCTCCTAGCTTTCTGGTCAGGAGCGAAATATCTTTTGCGTATTTGTCGAAAAACGCATCTACATCAGCTTCCGCGCTGTCCTGCAACTCCAATTGGCGGATTACCTTCATGGGGTATCCCTGGTGAATCGGTGTAAAGTCGATGTCCTTTGTGCTATCCTCCAGTGAGCCCAAGCGCCTGCGAGCCGCCTCTACCTGTTCATTTTCAGTTCGCACA
>ERZ779632.203-NODE-203-length-39436-cov-16.036185_pt1 | contig 39436 bp, 31 predicted proteins | sample MGYA00514194_ERZ779632 | MGnify/ENA primary metagenome ERZ779632 (study PRJEB29562, sample SAMEA4376704) | mouse gut metagenome | isolation source: Cecum | study: EMG produced TPA metagenomics assembly of the A DSS colitis mouse model was used to assess the... | reverse complement strand
GCGGGCTACGTTAATCTTATTCATAGGCGCATTCCCGCAAAATTTTAATGGTTTCCGATATCCCGTCCTGTATGGAATGAGCAGGCTGCCACCCCAGACTTTCTAACTTCCTCCCGTCCAATAGCGCTTTCTGCGCTTTGGAGAACCCACGCTTTTCTGCCTCATCTGGCAAGTCAAAAACAACATTTTTCCCCACACAGTCTGCTGTAAGTTCCGCCAATTTCTTTAAAGTAATATCCGATTTTTCATCCGCCAAATTGTACGCTTCCCCGGATTTCCCTGCTAACAGAACCCATAGCAAACCGCATGCCGCGTCTGCTACATGCGCATAAGAATAGAGCTGCTTTCCCTCACTTTTCAGTACAATATCTTCTCCCGCCACAGCCTTCTTGATAAATTGTGCTACAGCCTTGGAATCTGTCATCTGCATGGTGGGACCATAACAGCGGGGTAAGCGAAGGATAACCGTATCTACGCCAAACTGCGCACTGTATGCCTGACACATGGCCTCGCTGACCCGCTTCGCCTCCGGGTATCCAGCCCGCAGGGTGTTGCAGTCGATATATCCGCAATCCTCTTCAGCAAAATATTCTGTGTCTCCACGGTTTTCTCCATAAATCTCCACGCTGGAAAGAAACAGAAAACGCCCACGGGATTCTGCAGCTTTCTCTAAAATATTCTTTGTGCCCAGCACATTGGAAAAAATCGTATTTACAGGTTCTGAGGAATAAGCTATTGGGTGGGTGGTGCTGGCTGCGTGGATCCAGTAGTCCACCTCTGTCAGCGGCGGCAATACATTGCAGATGTCATGCAGGGTGAGGATAAGTTCCCTCTTTCCCAGCCAGGGAACAAACCGCGCCTTTGCTTTCTCCAAATTACGCACAAAACCCAGGATATGCGTGCGTTTTTCAAAGGGCAGCTCCCGGTTTCGCAACATAATGGCATCCACTAGGAAACTGCCAATCATGCCGGAAGCACCGGAAAGAAAAACCGTTTTTCCCTCAAGCTTTTCCCAATGTGGAAAGCCACTGTGCAGTTTTTCCATGCATTCCAAATACCTTGCGTTTCCTGTGATATGCATATTGCTCTCCTACTTCATCCACGTATCTTTTTCCATCTTCATGTATGCCTTGAAAAGCTCCAGATCGTCTTTGGTTGTCAGTTTGATGTTTTTATCCGAACCCGCCGCAAAGTAAAGCCTTTCCCCCAGTTCTACCATCAGGGTGTTGGCGTATGTAGAAGCCTGTATGCCAATATTTTCTGAAAAGGCCTTCTCATAGGCCCACAACAATTTTTCATATTGATACGCTTGGGGTGTGGATACCCGTCTCAGTGTGTCCCGGGGCACATACTGGGTGGTAGTTTCCCCATCTCCCGTCACAAAAATCTGCTCGTTGTATGGCAGGGAAGTAACTGCATTGCCATGCTTCTTACACTGAACCATCACATCCGTCAGCACAAAATCTTCCACCAGCGGCCGGATGCCGTCATGGATCACAACAATATCTTCAGGTTTGCAGACCCCCTGCAGTTCCAGCACACCGTTGCGGATAGATTCCTGGGCCGTGTCCCCTCCGGTGATCACCCACTTCAGCTTATCTATGCCAAACTGCTTGGCGTAAGCCCACAAAATATCGTGCCAGCCCTCCAGGCACACCACCTCTATAGCATCAATTTCCGGGTGCTTCTGGAAATGCTCCAGGGTGTAAATGATGATGGGCTTGTCGTTTACATTCAAAAACTGCTTGGGGATTTCCTGCTGCATTCGCTGGCCCTTGCCGCCCGCAATGATCAGTGCAATATTCATGCTCAGTCCTCCAAACCAAATTCTCTGAAAAGCCTGTCCACGATAGCTTTTGGGGCTTCTTCCCGGTCGTTTTCGATGACCATGTCAGAGCTGTCCGGCTCATCCCAGGGCAAATCCACCCCCACCACCTGCTTCACGCCTGTGGTATACAGGCCCTTCTGATCCCGCTTCCGCAGGGTTTCCATGCTCACCTTTACATAGATTTCCTTATACTTCTCAATGTGTTTCCGGTTCCAGGCCCGCACCTCCTCGTACATGGAAATGCTGCAGACCACCACGTCTTTACCTTCATCCGCCAGCTCCAGGCAGCTTCGGAACAAGCCCCATGCACCGTTCTTCCGGGATTCTGTGGAATAGTCCCTGTGCCCTGAGGCGGCCCGCAAGCTATCCCCGTCTTTTAACACCGCATCCGGCCTGATGGCCTTCAGCCTTTCATAAAACATGCCGCCAATGGTGGTTTTCCCTGCTCCCGCCAGGCCCGTAAAGAAGTAAACCGTTCCTTTTCTCATGTATGTTTACCTCCTCAGTGGTATAGCGGCTGCTCCAGCAGGGCAGGATTCAGCTCCAGCTTCGGCATCATCCGCAGCGGCTGGCCGTTTTCGTTTATGAAATTCAGCCCGCGCATGAGAATCTTCACAATTCTCACGCGGTTCTTATACATATCATCCAAAAAGCTCTCCAGCATCTGTTGGCGCTGGGCATCCCTTTCCTCTCCGTCTACTGCTAGCTTTATGGTACCGAATACCTCCTTCCAGGTTTCAATGATATAGTGGTTCATGGTATCAAAACCGGAAATCCATTCTTCCGTTTTTTCCTGGTCAACTGCTGAATCATCATAGTACTGGAAGGAATATCCGTAATATTCATAGGCGTCCCGCAAGAAGTATTCGATAAACTGCCGCTCGCTGTCATTGACATACTCATCGTAGGTTTTATAAACAGACGCCGGATCAAATCCCACCGCATTGCCTGGTATATAAGCGTCTTTTCCCCCCTCTGTGCAACGGCTCATACTCTCTGTGTATGGCAGATCCAAAAAGGCAGATAAGGCGGAGAAGGTGGCCTTGGGATTCAGCTTCCCATCTTCAAATCGCACCAAAACACTGTCGTGGTACAGCCTGTCGTCAGGATCCATCATAAAACTGCGGTTCAAAACACGTTCGGAAATCGCATCGCTTACCACACTCTTCGTTTCCTTGTCCTCCTTGTTGCTTGCCAGCGCAGAGGCATACATAAACCGCACTGTAGCCCCATGGCTGGTGGTAAACCGGCGCATGGGCGTAAATGTTTTTATGTATTTAAAGCCCTGGAATACAGGGGATTTTTTCACCAGTTCATAGTTCGCCGCATTTAAAACAGCGCGGTTTTTCTCATCCACCTGCAGCGAATACACAATGTTGTGGAAGTGGGGCTGGAAAAACACGGCGGGCACAATCCTGGACTCCCTGTCCAGTCCTGCCGTCGCCATCTCGTTGTTGAGGAAGATTGCCACCAGGATGTCTTTGTCCGTCCTGTCCCGCATCCGGTACAGCTCCTCTATGGTCTGCGGTGGCCAGCCTTCAATGCATTCTAAAGCTTGTTTCAGGCTGGAAACCCGCTCGAAAGCCTCCCTGCTCTTCTTAATGCTCTCCTCCACGTTATACATCATCATAGAGGGCAGGCACAGCAGATTGGGGTGGGAGTCGAAAACTTCGTTGAAAAAGTCGCCGCCGTTGTGGGTGGAAAGCTGGGTATGCCAGACAAGCTTTGTAACCTCCCCTACACGCACTGGCTGCACAGTACACTGGCTGTAGTCAACGCCAAATTCTTCTTTAAAGTCTATGGGATACTTGCACCGCTCACCCTCGAACAGGAACACAAATTTCCGGCTGTCCAGCAGGGGCTTTAGATTCAAACAGGTAAGATACGAGCAGAAAAGCGGCCAGCTATTATAGTATAAATATATATGGTTTTCCCGGGCCACGTCCTCGCTTTTGCGCACGTTGTCCCTGAGATATTCCAATTCATATTGGGAAGTAACATCCTCTGCGAGGATGGGATTTTCTAAATCATGAAAAAAATTATGCTTGATAACGGTATCCCGGAAATTGACATATTCCCCAAAGCGTTGTGCCTCCATGTCAAAAGGCGTATAGCTGTTATCATCATAGGGGTAAAACCGCAGGGGCAAGTCCTCAAATTCAGGAAAATCGCTGCGGAAAATATAGGGATACTTGGATAAATACTTGCAGTTCCTGTCATACCGGGACTTCATCAGCCGCAGGTTTGGCTCGAAGAAGGCCTCGTCCATAATCTCCAGGATGTTTTCCTGGAAAACGCCCCGGTTATATAAATCCCTGAAAAACGTATAGGAAATCTTGTAGTCTTCGCCCTTTCCAAACTGCAGGATATAAGCCGCCGCCTCCATTTGCGTGGTAGGATCCGGCTCCTCCGTGAGGGCAACTTTATATGCCTTTACCGCCTTGTCAATCTCGTTTAACTGCGCCAGTCTCTGCGCTATCTCAATCGCTTTCATCCTTCGATACCCTTTCAGGATCCCCGACAAAAAGGGGACAGGCACATGCCTGCCCCCTCTCCTTGTGCGTGGGATTTACTTTTGGAACAACATTTTCCTGCTTTTCAGCTAACGAAATTAGCCGAGGAGCTGTAATACACCCTGAGGCACTGCATTGGCCTGAGCCAGCATAGCCTGTGCGGACTGGATGAGGATGTTGTTCTTGGTGTAAGCCATCATCTCTTCGGCAACGTCTGTGTCGCGGATGGTGGACTCAGCGTCCTGAATGTTCTCAGCCATGACGCTCAGGTTGTTAGCGGTGTGCTCCAGACGGTTCTGGGTTGCGCCCAGCTCGCCGCGGACAGAGGACACAGTGTTGATGGCGTTCATAACCTTGTCAATAGCCTTGGCAGCGTTCTGTGCATCGCTGATGTTCAAGCCATTGATGCCCAGAGAAGACACATGCATATCCTTAATGTTAACCATCATCTGGTTGTAGGTATCAGCAGTGTCGCCAATCTGGAGCTGCAGGGCACCGGAACGGCCGGCAGCACCCTCAATGCCGATCCACTTCTTCACGTCATCATCTGTGTACATGGTTTCGCCAGCAGCCTCGGCCCCTGCATGATGGGCTTCAGTCTGGGTAACCCGGATGACGCCATCCGCTTCATGAGAAACCTTGAACATAGCGTTGCCCGTGGCAGCCTTGGTCAGGGCGTCGGCGATGGCATCCTTGTTGTTGGCAAAGTCAAGCTTGCCATCTTTTACAAAGTCCTTCAGGCCCAAAGTTGTGTTGTTAGAAGCAGAGGCTTTTGTGTCATAGCTAACAGTGTAGGTTTCCTTACCGATTGTGATCTTAGCGCCATCCTGCAGCATATCCTCAGTCAGCGTGAACTCAGCCTGAGCCACCTGGCCGGGGTTCTTCACCTTACCAGTGGTAATGGCTTCTGCCTTGCCGTTATAGATGCTGCTCGCTCCGCTAACTGTTGAAATTGCGCCGCCTGTAATGCTCGATCCTTTAATTTCAAATGTGAAGTTGGAGTTCAGGATTTTGTCCAAATTAGCGCCGGTGGCCGCGCTAAAGGCTGTAGAAGCTGTGCTTCCTGTATAGGTTACAACGCCAGTAGAAGACATTGCAATGGTTATCTTCCCAGCGATTGTCCCAGAAGCCGCGACAAATTTGAAATCAGTTCCCTTCAGAACATCGCCCTTGGTAACGCCAGTAGCCTTTGCTGTAAAGCTTGCGTTTCCAATCTTAAAGCTTACGGTAACGCTGCCGGAAGCGGAAGCCACAACGCGCAGGCCGTCCAGAGAAATCCTGAAGCTAGGATCCACGCTAGAAGCAACAGTGCTGGTTTCCACCTGGTTTACAGAAGCATTCGCGTCGATGGTGGCGCGCTTGCCAGCGGCATTGGCCTCCATGGAGCCGTCCAGCAGCTTGATGCCGTTGAAGTTGGCGGAATCGGCGATGCGGTCAATTTCTGTGCAGAGCTTATCAACTTCTGCCTGCAGGTTCTCACGGTCAACCTCGTCCTGATAAGTGCCGTTAGCGGACTGGGTGGCCAGATACTTCATGCGGTTGAGCATGTCCTGGATTTCCTGCATGGCGCCTTCAGCGGTCTTTACCAAGCTGATGCCGTCCTTTACGTTCTTCTGGGCAGCGTTCAGGCCGGTGATCTGGGCGCGCATTTTCTCAGAAATAGCCAGACCAGCAGCGTCGTCGCCAGCGCGGTTGATCTTGTAGCCAGAGGACAGCTTCTCCAGGTTCTTTGCCAGGGCAGAGGTGTTGGTGTTGTAGTTGCGATAAGCGTTCATCGCCAGGATGTTGTGTTGAATACGCATAATTTTTCTCCTTCAAAATTATATTTAGCGTTTTTTACCTTCCGGCGTCCTTCGCCGGGTTTGTGCGCCGTTTAGGCAAACTGGCCAAGTTTGCTTATCCAGCACTGTATATTTCAACCAGCCTAGGACTGGCAGAAACCTGAACACACAGATCTTTCAAGGCTTATTCAGAAATATATATATTTCCGAATAAGCTTCTTACACAAGGAAGCTTGTGTTTACACCCAGTATATCGTCTGTTTTCTGAAAAAGATAAGGGCGTTTCTCAAAAAACGCAAAACTTCCTGAATATATAGGTTTTCAAATTAACACCAAATAAGCAGGTGAATGCATTACCAAACGAGGAGATGTTAGTCATATGGCAATGTGCTCTTTAAGAATTCTTTTTTATCGCGCTCTACAGCCTATCAAAATGCATAAAGCGGGGCGCTCTAACCGAATCAGAGGAAAAGGTATTCCCTTAACAAAAGGCAGAAGAACTGCCTGGTGAAAAGCTTTCCCAGACAGTTCTTCTCCATTATAAACCCTAATATTCTCCCTCTCCGAACTCTGCCCGCAGCTTTTCCAGAGCTTTTTTCTCAATGCGCGATACATAGCTCCGGGAAATCCCCAGCCGCTTTGCCACCACCCGCTGGGGCATGGCAGCGTGTCCCAGCAGGCCATACCGCATACAGACAATGTCCTTTTCCCTTTTGCTCAGGGCGCAGTCAATAAACCCATACAGTTTTTCGCTTTTCATGCGCACGTCAATGTTGTCGATAATGGTGTCCTCCACTGCCATGGTATCCATGATGGTCAGGGAATTGCCGTCCTTATCCGTGTCGATAGGTTCATTGATGGAAACATCCTGTGCGCTCTTTTTGCCGCTGCGGAAAAACATGAGAATTTCATTTGCTATCCTCACTAAACGGCTTCTCCCAGCCCAATAGATACACGTGGGCTTTTTCGCCGTCCCACACCACCCGCTGGATCAAAGAGCGAATAGCCGCTCTTCTTTCTTCCACGCTCATCTGGTCAATGGTGGAACCGAAATTTGCCAGCACCTGCCGCAGCAAGTCAAACTCCATCTCCTCTAATTCATGGGGCTGGGTAAGCTCTTCCAGCTCCGCCAGCCGTCCCCGCAGGACCTCCCCCTCGCCATGCAGGCTGTCTATCTGCTTGATAATGTAAACCTCTGCTCCTGTGCCAGACGCGGCGGAAAGGGAATCAACCAAATTTTGTATCCTCCCCTTATTCTCCGCCAGCAGGCTCTTTATCCTGTCCATCTCCCCACCAAATCCCTCTTGGCTTTTCAGAAGAACCTGCTGGGTCTTTTCTATCTGCCGCACAAACTCAGAGCTGTCCTCTTTCAGCTTTTTCATCTCTGCAAGGATTTGCCTGTCTAACTGATTACCTGCGCAGTTTTTCATAGAGCAGCGCTGCCCTCGACTGCGCTCTTTCGTGCTGCACAGGTAGATGTAGGCCGGTTCTCCCTCCGGCGTCATACGGCCCGTAAGCTTGGGCCGCATATAATCTCCGCATTCACCGCAAACAAGCCCTCCCGACAGCAGCGCTACATGACTGCGAGGCTTGCGGTAGCTTTTAGAACGGTTGCGCTCCAGCATCTCCTGCACCCGTACCCACTGGGCGCCAGGAATAATTCCCTCATGTTCTCCCACAGAGACAATCCATTCCTCCATGGGTCGTACCCGGTGCGTCCTGCCTGGCTGCTGCAGGGTACGGTTATAGGCCATGATGCCCCGCCTGCCGTCAAAATCAGATTGTTGTGAAAACAGGTCAACATTCTGCCGGGTAAGGTAACGATAAGCATCCTCATCCGCGACCATATATACAGGGTTTGTCAGGATCCCCCGTATGGCAAACCGAGTAAAAGAATTGCCCCGCCTGGTCATATATCGTTTTTCCAACAAAAAAGCATCGGTCTGCGTCAGGGAACCTGTCTCCCAAAACTTGTCATAAATCAATTTGACCAGTCCAATCTCCTCTGGCACAGTTTTCAGCTTGCAGGCTTTTTTCGCCTTGCCCTCTATGGTGACGCTTTGTACGCTCTCCGACTGATACCCAGTAGGTGTGTTGCCCCCCAGCCAGCGGCCGGTCTTGGCCAGTTCGTGCATATTGTCCCGGATGCGCTCAGCGATGGTCTCCCTCTCCAACTGGGAAAAGACAGAGGAAATATACATCATAGCCCGGCCCATGGGGCTGCCGGTATCAAATTGCTCCTTAATGGAGATAAAGTCGATGTCCATAGCGTTTAAGCGCTCCATAAGTTTGGCAAAATCTCCTATGTTGCGGCTGATGCGGTCCAGCCGGTACACTACCAGGGCGGAAAATTTGCCACCCTGAGCATCCTGCATCATGCGCTTGAACTGAGGCCGCTCCAGCGTCCCACCAGAAAAGCCCTCATCCTCGTAGATCCGGGCGCTATTGGCCTCCTCCTGGCTATAGTGGGCACAGATATACTGGCGACACATCTCCACCTGGTTCTCAATGCTTTCTCCTTTGCCGGTAAAACGGGATTTACGAGAGTAGATGAGGAATTGTCGGAGCATAGGCAGGCCTCCTTATGTTATGGTTTGTTATTTCATTATAACGTAACATCTGTATGTTAAGAAGTTGAATTGCAAAAAAGAAGGACGGGGTACCCCATCCTCTTATACCATATATATTCCTTTAGCAATTTTATAAGAACGAGGTACAAAAAACTAAATTGAGGGAAACGCCGTCCAAGCAGACACTCTGCCGCAAAAGCGCTTGCCTCTATCCCCCAGCTTTGCACAGCAGCACGAACTCTGTGGGAATCAGATTGCCGCCGTAATGCCGCAGATAAAAACGGTACTCTGGATACATGCTGTCAATCATCAATGGGATTTTCCAGATATCTTCATACCCGTGGTATGTACAGACAGCCAGGTTGGGATGTTGTGAGCGTATGATACGCTCACAACCGAGCAGGGCGCCCTGTTCGGCCCCTTCGATATCCATTTTGATAAAGGTGGCTCCTTCTATGTCTTCGTCCAGGGGGACTACCTCCACCCGGGCCTGGGCACTCCCCTGGCTTTGCAGTTGGTTGGCCGAAGCGTCTGTACGGTTGTCCTCAATAAACATCTCGCCCCGGGACGCTCCTAAGCCTTTGCGGACGGGCAGAATATCATGCAGTTTGTTTTTCCGGATATTTTCGCAAAGCTGCGCATAGCTGCCCGGGGAAATCTCATATGCGTATATTTTCTTATAGCCTGTCCCATACATATTGATATACTGCGCAATGGAGTCCCCGATGTACGCCCCCACGTCTACCAGGATATCGCCTTCATTGCTTGGGAAGATATCCGGTTCCCAGTAGTCTGGAAAGATCGACTTAACCTTCTGCAAATCAGCCATATCCAGCAAGGCCCAGTTTTTTAAAACAGCGCACAGGGTGCGCCGGGACAAATAATCTTCCATGCGCTGGTATAGCCACAAAAAGTCATAGCTGTGCCGCTTTAAGACGGCTGCCCGCTTTTCCAGGGTATCATAGTCGCCCCTGTCCGGGTTTATGGTGCCCCAGAAGGGGAACCGCGCAAAATACCGCACAAAACTTATATAACCCTCCCGTGAAGCCTTTTTAACCTTCTGAAGATTCCCCTTCATGGTTCCCAGCAACTCTTCCTCGCTGTGGGACCACAGGTAATCCAACAGCGACCAGAATTCCCGGTCAAATGCATTCTTCGGCTGAAAAGGCTCCTCCTCTTCCGCCAGAACCAGACAGGCTGTGCGCAGCCAGTCCTCGTCCGACAGCGCCGACGCATGAACCTGGTGTTCCAGCGGGCGGGGCAGGACGCTTTCCAGAATGCCGGCGGCCTGCTGCCGGCATTCTCCTACCATCTGGCGCAGCTCCTCATTTTCATGGTTATGCAGATGGCCCAGCGCTTCCCCCATGGTTTGCAGCAGCTCCCTTAAGGCACTCCCTGTCTCCTTATCCATACCCTCACTCCTCAATTAAATGCGCCACCCGCTGGTATACGGGGCTTTGCTTTATGGCCGCCACTGCGGGGTCATCCTCTGGGTAAACCGACAGCATCCCCCGCACCTTTTCCGCCAAATCCAGAAGCTCGGGGTCAGGCTGCACGGCCTGTAGCTGAGGGGTGTGGTCGGTTAAGAATTCAACCACGGCTTTCATGCCCTCATGGGCCGCCAGGCCCTTGCGCAGCAAGTGGGTGTAGCCAATCACATCCCCCTTATCCAGCGCGTCAAAGGCCTGAACACAATACCATCCGAACCGGTGCATGGGCGGCAGCACAGAGAGGTTTTCCTCTGCCAGCACCTGCGGGTTATAGCATCTGGGCAAAAACACCTTCTCAACGTCTGCGAAAAAGCGTGCCAGGGCCATGCCGTCCTCTTCCCTGCCGTTTTTCCAGTTGTGCCTCTGCAATGCGTTTAAGGACAACCCTCTGGCCCAGGAAAGCTTCTGCCAGTTTTGGGTGAAATCCTCCTCTGCCGTGCGCTGTACCATGGGGAAAAACACACCCCAGTCCGCAGCCAGACGGCCTGCCAGCTCGTCCATGCTTTCCACGTTCAGGGGCTTTTCAGGCAGCGGGAACTCCACTCCAGCCTCTATGGAGCGGCTGAGGGCCGGGAAGGGCAGCTCTGCCCACTTGTCCACCCGGGCCAGCAGGGCAGCCATTTCCTCCGGGTCTTCCGTTCCCAGGATAGAGGCAGCCAGGCCCAGCCCGCACTTCTCCGCCAAAGGCGCAAAGACGCCGCAGGCGTGGCGGCAGAAATCTGCTTTCTTTGCCTCGTCCTGCTGGTAGTTGGCGGTAAACGCTGCCGAGCCAAACACCATGAAGGTCAGGCGGCGTTCTTCTGCCCGCTTTTCGTCCGGCTCCGGGGCGGTAATCCCCTCCCACGCTGCCAGTACCAGGGAGTCTGTGTCCTCCTGGCTGCGCATGTGCAGGGCGCACAAGGCCTTGGTCAGGTTTTCCGTCTGCACCCTGTCCAGATGGCTGAACTCCAGCTCCTGCAAAAGGGCCAAGGCCCTTTCTGCTTTTCCATCCTCCAGGCAGGCGCTGGCCAGACACAGGCGCACAGTCCGCTCATGATAAGGCGAGGCCATCTGCAGCGTGCTGCACGCCTGGCAGTTCAAATCCCCGCGGCCTGCCCGGTAATCCGCATAAGCCTCCAGCAGCGCTTCCCCCTGGCGGACGCTTTCCGCATACTCTTCCCGCTCAAAGCTCTCCAGCATCCGGTGAACCTTTACGTCGATACGGACAAAATAGGAATCCGGGAACCACTCTTCCGCCTGGTCGGCCCACTTTTGGAATTCGGCCAGCTTGCGGTCGTGGGCGATGGAAACTGCGTGGCGGAAAATTGGCGGGCCAAACAGCTTCCAGCCAGCCACCTTGCGCTTTACCATAGAAAGGGACTTTTTCAACTGGTCTAAGTAGTCTGGCTCCTGAAAGCCGCTTTCAATAATCTGCAGGCGGGTGAGAAGGTTTTTGGGATCGCTTTTCACCTTATCCCGCAAAAGGCTCATATTCCGCTTTAGCTTTTCCGGGTTCTGGGCCATGTTCACATAGCCGTCGTGATGGAAAATGGTCTTGGTAAACTGCAAAGCAGAGCCGGCACGTTCCAGGCCCGTCCACGCCTCATGGATGGCCCCCTGATAGCGTGCCCCGATGGAAAGCCTGACCATGCGCAGGGTGTAAAAGTCGGCGTAAGAGCCGTCCATAGAATAGTCCCGATAGTTGCGGATGGTAACACGGCAAAGGTTGCAGGACTGGTTTTCAGTGAGGAGGAACTGGGAAATCTCCTCCACATCCTCGTCCATGTATTCGTCCGTATCCACCGATAAGTACCATTCGCCTGTGCAGCGGTCGATAACCGCGTTGCGGGCGGCCGCAAAATCGTTGATCCAGGGAAAATCAAACAAGGTGTCCGCATACTTTTCCGCCACTGCGCGGCTGCCGTCGTCTGATCCTGTGTCCGCCATCACCAGCTCGCAGGGGACAGCGTCCCGCAAGGGCTGGAGCGCCTTCAAGCAGCGCTCAATACAGCGGATGTCGTTTTTAAAAATAATGCCAATGGATAAAATGGTGTCCATGTTTTTCCTCCTTTTCCTGACCTTGGGGAAACTGCCCCAGGAGGGCGGCTCCCCCAAAAGCAGGAAATGGGACGGGCACAAGCCCGCCCCATAACCTTTCATTTTCGGAATTGTAAAAATGCTGTAAAGATTAGCCGAGGAGCTGCAGAACACCCTGAGGCACTGCGTTGGCCTGGGCCAGCATAGCCTGTGCGGACTGGATAAGGATGTTGTTCTTGGTGTAAGCCATCATCTCTTCGGCAACGTCTGTGTCGCGGATGGTGGACTCAGCGTCCTGAATGTTCTCAGCCATAACGCTCAGGTTGTTAGCGGTGTGCTCCAGACGGTTCTGGGTTGCGCCCAGGTCGCCGCGGATGCCGGAAACATAGTTAATGGCGTTCTTGATGACGTCAATAGCTTCGTGGGCGCCCTCAGGGGTGCTGATGTTGATGTCCGCAATAGACTTGCCGGAAACAGCAGTCTGCTTGCCGCCCTCTACAACAGACTCCATGGTGCCCATGGCCTTGGTGTGCATATCGCCAATCTTCACCTGCAACTGGTTGTAGCTGTCGCTGGTGTCGCCGATTTGCAGTTTCAGGCCAGAGCTGCCCGTGTCGCCTGCGGTGAGCTTCTGTACCTTAAAGTTAGCAAGCTTTGCTTCCACAGCAGTCTGGAAAGCTTCCAGCTTTGCCTGTGTGTCTTCTGTTCCAACATCACTGCTTGCAGCGGCTGTAATGGTGATTTTGCCGCCAGTAACGGCGGAAGTCAGCTTGCTGCCATTATACCCGGTTGCGGCGGTGTCAGCCAGCGCGTCCTTCACAGACTTATCCAGGGCAAACTTGCTCAGCTCTTCGTTGAAGCTTTCAGCCGTTACGTAAATTTCGCTTACCTTCTCATCGGCCTGGGCAGCGGCAATATCAGCGGTCAGCTTGTCGCTGGTGGCCCCGACAATTACATAGGTCTTGCCGTCGCCAAAGCTTACGCGTTCGCCTTCCGCAACGTCCACGCTGATGGTGGGAGACAGCTCCAGGCTGCCTGCCACTGCCGTTGTGTTGGCCTTAGCGGCAGAGAAGAGGCCGGTTAAGTCATCTGTTTTGAAAACGGGGTTAGCTGTACCAGCAGCCTGCGCCACCTGATCCAGGTGAATGGTGTTCGGCGCGGTAGAGCTGATATTAAAGGTTACTGATGTGCCATCCTTTTCGGTAGTAATGGTGCTGGCATTAGCGGTCAGCCGCTTGACAACTTCGGCAACCCGATCACCTTCTGCAACTCCGCTGAGATCCATAACACTCGCACCAGTTATGCCAGTGGTGTCAGGAGCTGTTGCCCCTGTCTGGAACACAAAGGTAGTGTCCCCAATCTTCAACTGGTTGCCGTCCGCAATCAGAGTATCCGTAATGGTGAAGTCGATACCAGCCAGATTGCCTGCAACAGCCGCCTGCGCGTATGTGATATCTACAACACCGTGCTCAACCGGATTCGTTACCTGCATATCGGTAGAGCCTTCAACAGAAATCTGAGAACCAAGAAGGGCGTTGATGTTGTCTGCAACAGTACCACTATAAGTTTGGCCTCCAGTCATTGTAAAGGTCAGCTTATTATCGTTGACAGCAACATCAAATTGCACGCCACCAATGGTAACCTGGGTTGCCGCTGCCTGAAGTCCAGTTGCAACCTGGCCTGCTGTAAGCGCGCCACCCTGTGTTGCGGAGAATGTTGCAATTGCGGTATTGCCCATCTTGAGGGTGATGGTGTCACCCGCTGCGGAAGCTGTTGCCGCTAAGCCTGCCAAGTCAATGGTAAAGGCAACTGTTGCCTGATCAACCATGGTGCTGCCTTCGTGGATGCCATTAGCTGTTGTGGCCGTAAAGTTTGCGGAGGTCAGGTCGATGGTTCCGCCGCCGCCAGCCACGCCAGCGGTAACTGTGCCGCTGACGCTGCTGTTAATGGTAACAGCAGTGCCCTCGGACTCTGTGAGGGAGCCGTCCATCAGCTTGATGCCGTTGAAGTTGGCGGAGTCGGCAATGCGGTTGATTTCAGACTTCAGCGCGTCCACTTCCTTCTGCAGGTTCTTGCGGTCAACCTCGTTGTCATAGGTGCCGTTGGCAGACTGGGTTGCCAGATAGTCCATGCGGTTGAGCATGTCCTGAATTTCCTGCATGGCGCCTTCAGCGGTCTTTACCAGGCTGACGCCGTCCTTTACGTTCTTCTGGGCAGCGTTCAGGCCCGTGATCTGGGCGCGCATTTTCTCAGAAATAGCCAGACCGGCAGCGTCGTCACCAGCGCGGTTGATCTTATAGCCGGAGGACAGCTTTTCCAGGTTCTTGCTCAGCGCAGAAGTGTTGGTGTTGTAGTTCCGGTAGGCGTTCATCGCCATAATGTTGTGTTGAATACGCATAACTTTTCTCCTTTAATATGATTTTAGCGTAAACTTCGCCCCGGCGTTCGTCGCCGGAGTTCTGTGTGCGTTGCGCCGTTTGATCAAACTGGCCAAGTTCACCCGCCCAGCGCTGTATATTTCAACGGGCCGCGCGTGCCCGCAGAAACCTAAATCACTCTGTCTAACAGCCTGCGCATCTCGTGCAGCTCCGCGCAGTCCCTTGTTTTTTCCAATTTATCCAGAATCGTGCTCATTTCCCGCACAGCGGCATACCGTTCCTCCCGCCTTGCCAAAGCCTGCAGGCGCTTTTCGTCCCGCCGCTTTTCCGACGGCGGCTTCACCCGCTGGTCTTTCAGGCCATCGGGCCTGCTCTCGCTGCGTTCAAAAACGTCGCTGCGGAAGATGGGCACTTCCCGCGGGGCCTTTATGGATACCTCAAAGGAATCGCCTGGCCGGTCAAAAATCTGCACGGCCACGTCCTCCCCGATGGTAATGTATTCCCCCGATTTGATCCTCAAGGTCAGCATGGGTTCCCTCCCACTCGTTTTTAGGGCAATACCGCATAAAGATTGTGCGGTGCCGCCTTAGAGTTTGTTTGCGCTTTCCACCCGCTGCACTGCCCCATAGAAGGTGCTTTTGGGCAATCCGCAGTGCTTGGCAGCGTCCTGCAAATTCATCTCATGGCTGCGCCACAACAGCCGCGCTTCCTCAAAATTATCCGGCAGGGGCCGCAGCTTCCGGCCAAAGCTGACGCCTTTGGCCTTCGCCTTGGCAATGCCCTCTGCCTGGCGCGCTTTGCGCTCTTTACGTATGCTCTGCCTGGTGGCGCACAAAAACAATTGCGAAACAAAAGCGCTCAGCAGTTCCTGATAGTGCTCCGGATCCTGGTCGGTGATGTGTGCGACGATGCTCTCTGCCAACTCGGACAGGCAGTCCCGCAATTCCTGATCATTTTCCGGCAAAAAATCTGTCAAAGCACGTCACCTCCGCTTCATTTGTCCGGCATTGTGTAGAACCCCGGACATTGAAAAATGCCTAAGAAAGGGCTTATTTTTCCGGGGATCGAACCGATATCCTAGGTGTAAGGAACAAAAAAGAGCATAAAAAGCAGTGTCCGGGGTTCTACACAACTCCGGACACTGCTTTTTATACACTTTATACAATCCATTTACTCTTTCACCTCGTTAAGCCGGGCTGCCGCGTCGTAAAATGTAGACTTTGGTATGCCGCAGCACTCCGCAGCCTCCCGCAGGCTGATTTTTTTATCCCTCCACGCCTGGCACAATTCAGGAAAGCTGTCCGGCATGGCCCGCGGCTCCGGACCAAAATGCACCCCCCGCTGCTTCGCCGCCGCGATGCCCTCCGCCTGCCGCTGCCGGATGTTTTCCCTCTCGCTCTCCGCCACGAAGGAGAGGATTTGCAGCACCAGGTCGGCAATAAACGTGCCCATCAGATCTTTAGCAGTGCGGGTGTCCAGAAGCGGCATGTCTATTACGCAGATATCCACGCCCATTTCCTTTGTTAAAACGCGCCACTGCTCCTGCACTTCTTTGTAGTTGCGGCCCAGGCGGTCTATGCTTTTTATGTACAGCAGGTCGCCTGATCGCAGCCTTTTGACCAGCTTTTTGTACTGGGGACGCTCGAAATCCTTGCCAGACTGCTTGTCCATATAAATGTTTTTCTCTGCTACGCATTTTCCCTCCACCAGGGCAATACGCTGCCTGTCCTCATTTTGCTCCGTGCTGGAAACCCGCACATAACCGTATACTTTCAAAGTAATCACTCCCTTCATCTTACGTTTATTGTACTGGAATCCCGCAAACAAAAAAGGCATGGGTTTTGCTCCCACGCCCTTTACCTGTATGTTTTTATAACTCTCGCCCGCTCGGCTCCCGCTGCACGGCACCACCCACAGACCGCAGCAGTTCGATTTTTTCTTTCACAGAACATCGCTGCTTTTCCACCACGCTTTCCACTGCCTGAGCATGTACCCGCGCTGCTCGCCGGGCCAGCTCCCGCCGCCCCGCTTCTGTGCCGGGTTTGTGCACAACGATTTCAATTGGTTCCTTTTTCCTCATACAAGCCACCCCCTCCATACCATTCTAGTAGGGAATGCTTGTACACTATGCATAGTCTTTCTTTGCTCTTCCGTATCGCGCGACCTTCCTTACCCCTCCTCGTCATCTTCATCGGCAAAGCCTACCACGGCCTACACTCATACCGTAAGCGTTCCAGGACACTCAACCCGGCATAACCCTTTTGGACGGTAGGCGTAGATGGAACCAAACAAAAGCTATGGGCATATTGAAGCGCATAACGCTTTTTCCCATCTTCCTCTTTGCGCAAGATGGCAAGCGCTGGGGAAAATTGCCAAACCAAGTGCCACCCCTGGAGACCGCTTCTCGCTATGCGTTTCCGTTGTGGATGCTATAGCAGTATAGCATTTTCAATACATTTAGACGCATAACTGGAAAGGCGGATCCCCTTCCCCGGGTCAAAGCTGTCAATGGCCTTAATGAGGCCGATGGTGCCGATGGAGATTAAATCTTCCTGGTCGTTCTGGCTGGCGTAATATTTTTTGACAATGTGGGCCACCAGCCGCAGGTTATGTTCAATCAGCGTGCGGCGGGCGCTTGCGCTGCCTGCCGCCATCTCCTCCAGGCATTTTTTCTCCTGGGCGCTGGTAAGCGCCTTGGGAAAAGTGCCGTTTCCCGTGACATGCAGGAACAGGTAAAAAATGTTGGACAGAAAATCTAGTAGCTGTGCAAAAAACACGGCTGCCACCCCCTTTTGATTCTCTTTGATTTTATGTCCCCCGCTCCATAAAACTGCCTGTACAGCCGGCAGATTTAAAAAATCCCGTCCCACAGAAATGAAACCGAAAGGGCGTGCCCCTTCGTCTGAGACACGCCCCATTGAAAAACTGTATTTCTGCCGCAGGAAAATCCTTTACTCCGGCCACCTGTTGGACGGCGGCAGGCACTGGTGCCCCCGGCACACGTAGAAGGTAGTCCTGCCCTCTTTCAAAGGATACTCCTGGCCTGGCTCCCGCAGGGTGACAACAGCTTCTGCGGGAAGCGCCAGCGGCAGCTCCTGCCTTTTACGCCTGTCCGCCAGCACCACAGTAGCCTTGGGCGGCGGATCTGTGTTGTCCAGCAGGGCCAGCAAAAACATGGCAAAGCCTGTGGGATACCGTTCTGCCTCTGTTGCCAGGAAATCCAGTTGGCGCTCTGCCAGCCGGGCAATCCCCTCCTCCCCGGTAAGCTGCCCCAGCCGCACCAGGTTCCAGGCCATCAGGGAGTTCCCGCTGGGCATAGCCCCATCATAGGTTTCCTTGGGCCGAAGGAACAGGGCTTCCTGCTCCTCTCCGTAAAGGGAAAAGCCACCCTTTTCCTTGTCCCAAAACTTGGAAACAGCCTTCTGGCAGAGCATCTCTCCCTGGGCAAGATATTTCCCCTCCAGTGTTGCGCCATAAAGTGCCAACTGTGCGAACACACCAGCGGCATAGTCATCCAGAAACCCTTTTGCGCCCCGGCGTCCCGCCCGGAAGCTGACATACAGGGATTCCCCATCCCACAGGTGCTCCCAGAGGAAGCGGTCTGCCTTCTTTGCCGCCTCCAGGTATTCCTGCCTGCCGCTGGCCCGGTACAGGCGGCACAGCGCGGCAATCATCAAACCATTCCAGGCCGTCAGATGCTTATCATCCAGGTGGAGGTCATATCGCTCCCTGCGATAGGCATAAAGGCGCTTCAAGGCCTCATCAAAGGCGCGATCCAGCGGGTCGCTGCCCAGCAGGTTGGGAATACTTTTCCCCTCAAAGTTTCCGGCTGCTGTGATGTCAAAATGTCTGTTAAACCGTTCCCCCTGTTGCCGCCCCAAAACGCGGATAATCTCCTCCGGCGTAAAAAGGTAATATTTCCCCTCTTCCCCCTGGCAGTCCGCATCCTGGGCGCTGTAAAAGCCCCCTGCATCCGCAGTCATCTCCCCCAGCACATAGTCCGCTGTGCGCCGCGCTGCCAGCAGATACACCTCTTTCCGGGTTATCTCATAGGCTTCGCAGCAGGCAAAAACCAGCAGGGCATTGTCATACAGCATCTTTTCAAAATGGGGCGCTAAAAAGCGCGCGTCTGTAGAGTATCGGCAAAAACCGCCGCCAATATGATCAAACAGCCCGCCCCGGTACATTTGCACAAGGGTCTTTTCCGCCATCTCCAGGCATTCCCTGTCCCCCCGCCTGCGATAATAGGCCAGCAGGAAAAGCAGGTTATGGGGCGAGGGAAATTTGGGCGCGCTGCCAAAGCCTCCATGTTCCCGGTCAAAACTGTGCTTATATTCCCGTACAGCCGCTTCCAGTAGCCCCGGCTCCGCCTTGCCGGCCGCCTGCTCCTGGCGCTTCAGCAGCGCCACGGCTTTCCTGGCATTGTCCAGCAGGGCCGGCCGATCCCGCTCCCACTTCTCATGGATCAGCTCCAACAGCTCCTGGAATCCCACCATGCCGCCCCGGCTGCGCTTGGGGAAATACGTCCCCGCAAAAAAAGGCTCCTTTCCCGGCGTTAAAAAGAGGCTGGCAGGCCAGCCGCCGCTGCCGGTAAAGGCCTGGCAGGCCGCCATATAAACGCTGTCCAGGTCAGGCCGCTCCTCCCGGTCAACCTTGATGCTGATAAACCACCGGTTCAGCAGCCGGGCTGTTTCCGCGTCCTGAAAGCTTTCCCGGGCCATCACATGGCACCAGTGGCAGGTGCTGTACCCAATGCTGAGGAAAACGGGCTTGTCCTCCTCCTTGGCCCGGCGGAAAGCCTCCTCCCCCCAAGGATACCAGTCCACCGGATTCTCCGCGTGCTGAAGCAGGTAAGGGCTTGTCTCATTTTGCAGATGGTTTGCCATGATAATCGCCATGCGATACAGAATACGCACAAAGAGAGATGAAACATCAGCTTTTTATGCCCGGTATCGATCCTTTCTTTGTATTTTTCATACTAGAGTCTGTTTTAAAACCGGAGAAATGCCAGTATTTTTGTTCAGGGCGGACGGTTTCAAGGCGAAAACCGCAAGAAAGGCTGTCGCCTTTCGAGGATTTTTAACACAGAAACCGTTTGTCTCTGGACAAAAAGACGGTTTTTCGGAGTTTTAAGACAGACTCTAACCCTCCAAGTATGCGTGCTGTAAAATAGCAGCCTGACTATAGGATAATCCGCAGCAGGGGGATTATGCAAAAAGAGCGGCGCTTCCCCGCGCCGCTCTTTCCCATTTTTATTCTGTTTTTTCTGAAGGCTCCGGGGACTTGTGCTGCAACTGGGTGAGCATAGCCAGCAGCTCCTGGGGCTGGGACTGCTCCTCGGCAGCGTCCCGGTTTTCCTCCATGGCGTTGTACAGTTCGCTGCGCAGCACAGGGACTTCCTTGGGCGCGTCAATGGCTATCTGGGCCTCGCTGTCCTTGGTGGACAGCACTGTAATGGTAATATCCTCCCCAATGCGGAAAGACTCACCGCTTTTCCTGCGCAGGATCAGCATCCGCTCCCCCTCCTTCCCCAAACTCGGAAAGCAGGTGGCGCATGCCGTAATCTGTTCCCTCCAATATCACCTGCATCCCCTGCCTGGTTTCATCGTGAATGGCAATGGGACACTTCAGGTTTACCGTACTGCTGGAAACCGGGTTCTTCACCACGCACAGCACGTAGTAGCACAGCTCCCGGCTGTCCTCCACACCCATAACCTTCAACTCTTCCGGCTGCAAAACAGGTGCATAGCCGCCGTTAAAGGAAAAGGGGTTAATGCAGACAAAGGCCAGCTCCGGCGTTTCCACGCTTTGCAGGCACAGCAGGGTGCCGTCGCTGCCGGAAAAAGGCAGCAGCAAAAATTCTTTTTCCTCTTCAAAGGCAAAAAGGCCTTTGGGGAAGGACAGCACATCCTCCCGCTCAAAGTCGATTTCACCGAAATATTTGGTGGAAAGCTTCACACTCATACCTCGTTATGCCTGTACATCTACGTAATTCGGATCTGCCGAAGGCGGCACATACATGCGCCCGCCTACGTATTTGATAATGACCTCAGGGCGCTGCACCACGGAAATTTCAATGTCTCCAGGCTCAAACTCAAAGCCCACGCCGCCGGTTTTCCAGTCAAAGTTCAGTTTATCCATCTCATAGCGGATTTGCATGGTGCCGTCTTCCCACTCCATGTTCACGCCGCCCTTGGGGATGAAATCCAGGCCAAAGTTATTGGGATCCCCTGCGATAAGGGTTTTGTCAAAGTCCTCCGCCGCAAACTGGGTGACAAACTCCTGGCCCAGCTTGGCATTCATACAGATCTGCCCCCGCTGGGCATACGTAGCCGTAGCCTCATAGACAGCCTGTTTGCCCTTCTGCGCGGACTGCTGGATGCTCTGGGGAGCAGTGGGACGGATAGAGCTTTGGGCTTCAAAGGAATCCATCTTCACCTTGATGGGGCGGCTTTTAATGTTCAGCCCGCCCTTGTCCCGGCTAATCTCCACCTCGGCACTGGCATTGTTATACACCAGCCGGGCATTCTTCGTGCGCATTTCAATTTCAATGGGTACAGTTTTTATTTCAATCAACGGTCCCATAGTCCACGTGCTCCCTTCCTCTAAATCTCCATTTTAGTACATAATAACCCTTTTAGCTCAAATAGTCAAGCAAAGAATTAGATAAAATGCCATTTCCTATTTTCAGCGCGGCATTGTAGGAATACTGCGCCCACATCAGAGCGGTAATGGACTCAGCCGGATCCATATCCTCTGTCCCCACAATCTGATCGTTCAGGGTATCATCCAGCGCTTTCAGGCGGTCTTTATTGCTCTTAAGGAACGCCACATCTGTATCCAAATCCACATGGGTCAGGCTTACCTTGCCCAGCGAATCCTGAATTTTCTTGGTGAGGCGGTCCATATCCGCCACATTTTCAATTTTCTCCCAGTCGCCGGTATCCTGGTCGGTATTATAAAGCAGCTCGCCTGCCTTTTTCAGCAGTGTGACGAAGTTCCGGGGATCCCCGTCCTCGTCCAGGCCATAGCCGCCATACACGTCCTGGCTGTCGCTGCCGCCCAGATATTTCAGGCCGCACAGGGCAGAGTTAAAGGCTGTGGCAGGCTTGATTTTGCCATCCGAACCCTCTTCCATGCCCATGCCCAGGTCTACAAAGGTTGTTTCCCCCAGCATCTTCTTAATGGCGTCCTGGGCTTCCTTGGCTGCCGCCCGGCCGTCTACATCCTCGTCTTTGCCGGCATTTATAACCTTGCTGCCTGTGGGCTGGCCCGCCGTATTTTGCGCCCCGCCCAGTTTGCCTACCTGCTGGGCCGTAAAAACAATGCCGTCTCCAGCAGCGTTTACAGAGGCCGTCCAGCCCTGCACATTGGCGTTGTAATCCGCCGCAAAATCTGCCAGGATATCTTTTAAATCTTTTGTCACATCCGCAACAACAAAGTCACGACCACCAATCGTGATCTGATCGCCATCGTTTGCAGGCTTAGTAACCGGCGCAGTTTCGCAAACAGCTTTTTCGCCGTCAAACCGCGGATCATTGGGGTCTGTGTCCACCTTAATGCCCCGGAAGGTTAAATCCCCGTCATCGTCCCAGGCAAAGGGGGCGCGCAGGCCGTCTGCCCCGGCAAAGATGTATTCATCAGCATACTTAGAGTTCATGGTAAACACGATAGACTCCGCCGTAGCCATCAGAGACTGGCCCAGGGCCTTGCGCCCGGAAGCCGTAGAATCGGTTTTGCCGCGGAGGACGGAATATTCGCCCAGTTCCCGGCCCAGATCATTATAGACCTTCTCCAAAGCGTCCCAGCCCTGGCTGAACTTGCCGGAAACCGCGTCGTTGTTGCTTATCTGGGCCTCTGTGTTCCACCGCGCCCGGCGAAGCTGGAAAGCCCGGCTGGCGGCGGCAGGATCCTCAGAATAAGAGTTGAACCGCCGGTTTGTCATCATCTTATTGCTGGCGTCAGCAAACCCCCGGTACGTGCGCTGGAGGGTAGATTTATAGCTGTACATTGTGCCGTTTGTTGTTATGCGGCGTACCATATTGAAACACCTCTTTCAGTTAGAATTTTTTATCTGCCCGCAATGCCTGTGCCGGTAACAAGCCTCTCCAGCATCTCGTCTATTGTGGTAAGCAGGCGGCACGCCGCCGTATAAGATTTCTGATACTGCATCATGTTCACTGTCTCATCGTTCAGATCCACGCCGGAAACACCTTGCCGGGCCAGATACAGATCCTCGGAGGCCACGCTGTAGTTGTCCAGGGATTCCTCCGTAGCTTTCTTATCAACACCCAGCGTGCTGTTTATTTTGTTCTGCATCCCGAAGAAAGTCCCCTCGAAATATGCCTTGTCGCCGTCATATGCCTCCGGGTTATCAACAATATCGTTGGGCTTGAACTGGAACTTCTGTTCCATCATGGCTACAAAGTGGTTCAGGTTGTCGTTGGCAGTGGTCTGACCAAGGATCGCGTCCGGATCCTTGGTGTTCACAATATGCACCGCATTGGTAGACCAGCTCTTGGAAATAGACAGGTTTTTGGCGGTAATGCCTTCTGTGCTATCGCCCTCGCCGCTGTTGCTGAACAGCACGCCGGCCTTCATGGCAGCATATTCCTTCTCGTACTTCGGGTCAAGCCCAACTTTATCCATCCAGCCCTCGATCGTTTGGTCAATGGGCGTGGGAGCCGGGTTGGCAGCAGGATCGCTTGCAAAGAAATCATAAACAGGATTCCCGTCTGCATCTGTTCCCTTCTGTTGGTGCCAATAGAACTCCGGGTTCCGCATGGGATCAACCGTATTCGCGTCATTCATCCACTTGGCAAAGATATTTGCCAGATGGTCGATAGCCTTTTCATAATAGGGGATGCCCCGCTTGGTGGTGCAGTCCTTGTCAATTGCCACGTCAGCATCAGTGGAATATTCGCCCTTCTCCGTCAGGATCTCCCTGGTGGACTGGAGGGAGCCATACATATAGTTGTCGCCCACAGCAGTATAAAATTCCCCGTCCTGCTCAATATGGGTAAGATCATCCTTAATCCTGTCCACATCCCCAGGCTTAATATGATCCCGGCGGTCTTTCAGCACAGAAACCTGCAGGCGGTACAAATCGTCCTCTTCGGCAGGATCCACTGCCACCATGTAAGGAATCGGATTGCCGTCCTTATCCAGCGCGGCGTCCGCCTTAATGCTTGTTGCCTTCCCGTCAGGATTGAGCCACAGCGGGGTTTTGCCATCGTCTCCGCCCAGGGCCTGCTCCCGCAACTGCTGGATGGAAATCTGCGCGCCATAAATGCCGTCAATGAGGGGAATGCCACCCATGACGCTGTTCTTATCCGCCATTTCAATCTTCAGCTTTTCCACAGTCATGCCCGCGCCGATGTCCTCATCGGTATAGGTAACGTGGATGCGCATATATCCGGAAAGCTCGTCAATCAGGGCATTGCGCTCGTCTTTCAGTTCCAGTGCGTCGCCGCCATGAATCTGCTCTTTGCGGATCTGCTCGCTTAAATCCCGGATGCCAGTAAGTACCTTGTTTACCCTGTCCACGTCCTGGCGGTATGCAGCCTCGTGGTTCTTCTTCAGGGCTTCTATCTGATCCGCGTAGTCATTGAACCACCGCACCACAGCTTCCGCCGCGCCGCGGGTGATGCCGTCATACTCATCCCGGCCCGCGCCGGAGGTGTTCAGATTCTGGAGCTTCTCGAACAAGTTGTTCATGGCCAGATACAGCACGCCGTCCTCATTTTCGCCCATGCCCACCTCGTCAAAGATGCCGGCAAGCTCCTGCAGGCCTGCCAGCTTGGCGTCAGCCGCGCCCACGTTGGACATTTCATTGCGGTAGCGGATGTCCAGGTATGGATCCCGAAGCTGGGAAACGCCGGTGACTAAAGCGCCTGCGCCCACCCGCACGTCGGAACTCATGGTGTAGTGATCCACGCCGCCTACATGCAAAGCCTTCTGGTTCAGCACCTGCCGGGTGTAATTAGGCGTATTGATATTGGAAATATTGTTGCCCACAACCTCCAAAGCCTTCTGGGAAGCGTATATGCCCAGCCTTGCGGTGCCGAAAGTGCCAAAGGTCGATATATTGCTCATGTTTTGTTTTCCTCCTTGCCTGCTGTGCCGGGCCTATGCCCGGATGTCCGTTCTCATGTTCGGGGGGGCTTCCCCCGGGGCCGGGGCCTGGTTTTCCGGCATCATCTTCTCGATGTCCCGCAGCGCCCCTTCCATCACTGTGCGTGCGGCAGTTGCCGCGCTTTGATACCGGGTAAACTGTATTTGCAGCGCCTCCACGGCTTCCTTTGCCTGGCGGTGCATATCATCCGGATAGTGCTGGTAAAGCTGGTTCAGCGGCACATCCTGCAAGCCCATTTCCGCCAGAAGCTTTCCCCGCTTCAGCTCAATGCCCCGCAGGGACAGTGCAAGAACCTGCTCCCGCTTCATGCACTGGTCTAAAACCTCCAAATCGCCCTTGCGGGTCGAGTCAACCTTTTCCCGGGCGATGTCCGCAAGCTGGCTGAGTTTGCCTGCCAGCTCCTCCAGCAGCTTGAGATACTCCCCATGGGGTTCCTTCACAGCTTAAACCTCCCCCAGCAGCAGCATTTTCCGGGCAATGTTCCCGGCGTCTATTTTATATTCCCCTGCCTGCACCTGGTCATGGAGCGCGCTGATCTCGCCTGTAGTGGTGGCGGTGCGCACATCCTGGGCTATGCGGCTTTTCATTTCCATCATAAAGGGGTCGTTCTCGTGGGAGCTGATGGTCACGCTGTCATATTTTCCACCCGCCTGGCCAGCGCGCGCTGCCACGGCCGGGCGAACGCGCCCAGCCCTTACAGGGCCGCCTACCGGGGCTATGCCGTTTCGGGAAATTTCTATCATATACGTCCCTCTTTTCTGCCTGTTATAGCCTGGTTTCCCGCATATTCTTTCCGCAGTCTGTTTTCTGTCTATATAAAACATCGGATAGCCTTTTGGAAAAATTAAGGGCTATCCGATAATAATCTTCCCTGTATATGCCTGAAAATGCCTTGCAAGCCATAAAACTTGAAAATCCCCGGAGTCTGTCCCGTCCCCTGCTTTTCAGGCGTGCTGCCGCCTTTTAAGCCTTGCGTTTTCTTTCTGAAAGCAGCGGCAGCCCCCCTGTCAAACAAGCGTATTCCCTGCCTTCCAGAAGAAAACAGGGAATACGCTTGCAAAAATTTTTGCCAATTTCCAAAACGGAAACACTTTTTATTATCATATAATTCGCAGCACAAAAGCAGCACTGAACAAACTGCGGACTACGGGAAAACAAGCCTTAGTGCGCGCTCATTTTCAGCCGGCGCATCAGCACGCCGGCGATATTCTCGCAGGAAGCCTGTTCGCACACGCCGCCCTTTTCATAGGCCACAGCCGGCATCCCGTACACCACGCTGGATTCTTTATCCTGGCCAATGGTGTAAGCGCCTTTTTTCCGCATAGCCAGAAGGCCTTCCGCGCCGTCTGCGCCCATGCCCGTCATAATGATGCCTACCATTTTGCAGCGGACATTTTCCGCCATGGAATGGAACAGGGCATCCACAGAGGGGCGGTGCCCGCTCACCCGTTCCCCCTGGGTGCAGGTGACGAAATATTCCCCTCCTGCTGTGCGGTTCACCCGGCACTGCAGGTCAGCCGGGGCCACCAGGGCCACGCCCTTCTGGATCCGCTCCCCGTTTACCGCCTCCCGCACTTCCATGCGGCACAGGCGGTTCAAGCGCTCCGCATACATTTTGGTGAACCCTGGGGGCATGTGCTGGACAATCACCATGCCGGGAATGTCCTCCGGCAGGCGCTTCATCACCTCCAGGGTGGCCTCCGTCCCTCCGGTGGAGGCGCCCAGGCCCACAATGTACTGGGGGGCCATGCCCAGCAGCACCGGGGGGGCCAGGGGCACATCCGGCTCTTTGATAAGCCGGGGGCGGCGCACCTTGGCGCTGGCCGCCACAACCACCTTCTGCACCAGGGACATGACAAACTGCTCTTTGCTCTCCGCGCCGTCAGGCTTGCGCACAAAGTCTACAGCACCAGCGTGAAGTGCGTCGAACACCTTCAGGTTCAGCGACGAAACCAGCACCACTGGCAGCGGGTGTTCCGGCAGCAGCTTCTTCAAAAACTCTATCCCCGTCATGCCGGGCATCTGCACATCGCAGGTCATTACGTCCGGGTTTAACTGTTCCACTTTCCGCTGGGCGTCCATAGCGTTGATGGCATAGCCCACCACTTCCAGCCGGGGCGAAGCCTCCAGGGCGTCTATAATGGTTTTTCTGGCTACAATGGAGTCGTCTACCACCAGGACCCGGATCTTTTTTCCCAATGCGTTCATCCTCTTCCTCCTTACGCGGCGACGCCCGCCGCAAAATAAAATGCCAAAAAGCGCAAAGCGCCCTGCCCTGCTCCCACATTCCGGAGACAGGGCCTGCGCACTGCGCTGTATGCTATTTTTTTCTGAATATGGAAGTTGCCACCCGCCCGTAGGGGGTGTCAGGAGACAAATTTTCCGCCTTGCTGATAACCAGATAGCCGCCGGGCACAGTGGCGTCATAGAACCTGCGCACTAAGGCGTCTTTGGTGGGCTGGTCAAAGTAAATCATTACATTACGGCAGAAAATCAAGTCAAACTTGCGCCGGAACTGGATGGGATCCATCAGGTTGAACTGCCGGAAAAGCACATTCTGCTTTACCTTGGGCGCTACGGTATACTGATCCGTTTTCCCCTTCACAGGCACGAAATACTGCTTGCGCCACTTCTCAGGGATGGTGTCCGGCAGTTGGTATACGCCGGCCTTGGCCTTGTTCAGGGCCTCCAGGGAGAGGTCGCTTGCCAGGATGCGGGTATCCCACTGGCTGTACTGGGATCCGAGATAGTCCATGATATACATGGTCATGTTATACGGCTCCTCCCCGGAGGAGCAGCCCGCGCTCCAGATGGAAAGGGTTTTGTCCCGCTGGTGCGCCCGCACCAGCTCCGGCAGGATGGTGCCTGTGAAATAGTCGAAAGACTCCACTTCCCGCATGAAATAGGTATAGTTGGTGGTAAGGCGGGAGAGCAGGGCGTTGATGTCATCCCCGGTGCCGCTTTTCAGCAGGTAATCCACATATTCCGTAAAGCCCCCGAAGCCCATGCCTTTTACAGTGTTCGCCAGGCGGCTGGTGATAAGCTGCTTTTTCTCGTGCAGATCTATCCCGTATTTCTGCTTTACGAAGCTGACCAGACGGTGGAAGTCGGCCTCGGAGATAGCCATGGCGCCGGGAGCTGTTTTCTTAGAGCTGACCATTGAACAGCAGGGAGCAGTCCAGCACCATCAGGGTGCCGTTCTGGTTGGGCAGGGTACACATGCCGGAAACCAGCTTGTTGTCCCCCGCGGTCTGGGAGGGGACCGGCAGGATGCGTTCCTGCTCAATATCCACCGTCTGGTCCACCTCATCCACCATAATGCCTATCTGCACGCCGCCGCTGTCCAGCACGATGGTGCAGGACTTCTCCCCAGGCTCCTGGCCCAAAAGCAGGCGGAAATCCAGGATGGGCACAACCGCGCCCCTGAGGTTTATCACCCCCCGGATATGGGGGGGCAGCATGGGCAGCCAGGTAATGGAGATTTCCGTCAGGATAGTCTCAATATACCGGGTGTTCACACCGTACAACACGTTTGCGGAGGAAACCACCAGATATTTTTCCGTATCCACCTGGGGCTTTTCATCCACCCGATCGCTCTGCTCGTCAACCCTGGCGAACAGTCCGTTTTCCTGTGACATAACTACACAAGTCCTTTCTCTACTGGAATTAGGGGCTGTGCCGGCAGGAGCGGCCCAAAGGCTTGCGCCGCTCCTGCCGGCATGGCCCCTCAGGCTTGCCGCCTGGGTTTATCTGGCATAGCTCTGGGCCATGGCGTAAATGCTGGAAACCTCCAGGATAATGCTGATGCTGCCGTCGCCCAAAATGGTGCAGCCGGCCACGCCATAGTCCCTGATGCCGAAGTCTGTAACATAGCTGGGCAGGGGCTTCACCACCACCTGCTGTTCGCCTATCAGCTCATCCACGAACAGGCAGAAGGAGGTTTCCCCGCTTTCCACCCACAGCAGGATGCCGTCCTCGAAATCGTCCACGCCGCCTTCCATCTGGTAGAATTCCTTGGCGCGCACAATGGAATAGAAATTGTCCATCAGCTCTATCATCTCGCCCCGGGCCGCGTCGTGGATGATCTGCTCCTCTGTTACCCGGAAAATCTGGCGTATGTTCTGGATGGGTACGGTAAAGGCGGAATTCCCCACCCGCACTTCCATGCCGTCCATAATAGCCATGGTCAGGGGGATTTTCAGGGTGGTGGTCATGCCCTGGCCCTTTTCGCTGCTGATGGTAACAGTGCCGCCCACGCTTTCCACGTTGGACTTCACCACATCCATGCCCACGCCGCGGCCGGAATACTCCGTAACCTCAGTGTTGGTGGAGAAGCCGGGCATCAAAAGGAAGTTCAGGATGTCCTTATGGGAATAGTCCACCCCCGGCTGGGCCAGGCCCTGGCGGATTGCCTTGTTCAGGATGGCGTCGTCATCCGCCCCCGCGCCGTCGTCAATCACCTGGATAATAACCTCACTGCCGGTGTGCCGGGCAGAAAGGATGATGTTGCCCACAGGATCCTTTCCGGCCCTGATGCGGTCTTCCACGTGCTCCTCAATGCCGTGATCCATGGAGTTGCGCACAATATGCATAATGGGGTCGCCAATGCTGTCCACAATGGTCTTGTCCACTTCTGTGTCCTCGCCCTCTAAAGTCAGGGTGACTTCCTTGCCCAGCTTCTTGCTCATGTCCCTCACAATGCGGCGCATTTTCTGGAAGGTGGCGGAAACAGCCACCATGCGCAGGGACATGGACACGTCCTGAAGCTGGTCGGTCAGGGAGCGGAGCTGCCGGGCGGCCTGGGTGAAGCTGTCCAGCTTCAGGCCCTTCAAATCCGGGGAGGCAGTGACCATGGACTCGGTAATCACAATTTCCCCCACCACAGCCTGCAGCTCGTCCAGCTTAGAGAGGTTCACGCTGATAAGGCTTTCCTTGTTGTGGCCCTGGCCCTGCTGCGCCTGGGCGGGCTGCTTGGTCCCGCTGTTTGCGGCAGGCTGGGCAGCCGCCTGGGCAGGGGCGGCAGGGGCCGCCTTTGCTTCTGCCTGGGCAGGCTTTTCCTCCTGGACAGGGGCGGCGGGCACATGGTCGAAGGAGGTGTATTCCTGCACAGAGCCGGTTTCCGCCACAATGGGCATGGCCAGATCCCGCAGCTCAGAAGTTAAAAAGCGCAGGAAAAACCCTTTTTCCGCCACAAAAGAGGCGCTTTCCGGGTTTGTCTCCACGTCGGCGGGCCAGCAGTCCATCTGCCCCGGCTCGCACAGATCCTTCACAGCGTTTAAAACCATGAAGGAGCGCAGGTTCTCCATGCCGCAGCCCTCGTCGAAGAACACCCGGATGCCATAGGGGAACTGGTCGCTGCCAAACATTTCCTCGCCGCCGCCGGAAGCAGGAGCGCCCTGGGATTCTGCCTGGCCGGCAGGCTGTTCTTCTTCCTCTTCACTGCCGCCTTGAATTTTGTTTGAAAAGCTCTTAATATTAGCGAGTATGCTGTCGATATCTTCTGTGAGGGGTTGATCATTTTCAAGCTTCTCAATTTCCCCGCGGAAGAAGTCAATGGAGCGGAAAACCAGCTCGAACAGTTCGGGCCGCAGATTCTCCGAAACCACCTCCATGCCCTTGTCCCGGATAATGAAGAACATATCCTCTATGCGGTGGGCCACTGTCATGAGGGTGTTGAACTCCATCATGGCGGAGGAGCCTTTGAACGTATGCATGATGCGGAAGATTTCATTTACATCCTCTTGGGAGAAGGTTTTCGCCTCCTCGGCAGCCAGCACGATGTCGTCAAGCTGCTCCAGAAGCGTATTCATTTCGTACAGATATGCTTCCATCATATCGTTGCCCATATCGTTTCCACCTTTTCTAGTAAGAATTAGGGATTCATGTCAGGCAGGCCAGGCCCAGACGGCCCGGCGTCCGCTCCTCTCAAAATTTCAGCAGAGAGGGCGCTTCCGCGGCAAAACGCGGTTCCCTTAATTAGTTTATCGGCAATCTTCCATGGAAAATAAGACTGCGGCGCGAGGATTTTGCTTTTCCGGCTTATTTTTCTGGCAGTATATCCCATAAGCCACGCAGACCGCCGGGCCTTTTAAAAGGCAGCCCGGGGGCCTGCGCACCACTATGCGCGGAAGGAGGCCTCCCCTCCCTCTGCCCCAAGGAGTCGATACCATGCCCGAAATTTTGCGGCCTACAAACCCGGTGCCAAATTATGACAACGCCAATGTACGCAGCCAGCCTATTACCCCCAATGACACCCATATACAGAACGTGGTGGATCCCTCCCGGGTGACCCGGGCGGACCAGCGCACAGAACAGCAGCAGCCCGGGGACGCGGCCCAGAAGCTGCGGTATGATTCCAACTTCCTCACCTTTGTCCAGCGCCTGAAGAACGCCCCGGACCCCGCCCAGGCCTTCATCCAGCTTCTGGGCCGGGGGCTGCAGATAAGCTCCGGCATCAGCGAGGGGCTGGCGGCGGAAATGGGGCAGTTCCTGGAATATTTGCAGATGGACGAGGGGAAGCTCCTGGATTTCCTCAAGGGCCAGCTCCAAAGCGGCAGCCGCTTCGGGGGGGCGCTTTTCCAGGCCCTGCACACAGCCTTCAACCGTTCCGGCTCTGAAATGCTGCGCACAGAAATCCTCCAGTTTTTAAGGCAGTACAGCGACTTTTCCTCCACCGCCCATCTGGAAGGGCGCATGGTGCGCACCCTGTACGATATGACCCAGTCCCTGCCCTCCCACTGGTCCAGCCGCCTGCTGGATACGGCGGCCCAGCTTGAAAACGGGGTGGCAGCAGGGGACCGGCAGGGGAACCTGCGGCTTCTCCGGGAGCAGGTGTTCCCCCTTATCTCCAACTATGTGAGCCAAACCCACGACCATGGCAGGGCCAGAGGGCTTTTGTCCATGCTGACCCTGGACATGGTGCGGTATGAAAACGGCAGCGAGCAGGAGATGGTGGCGGCTTTCCGGCATTTAAGCGGCTACGGCATTTTCCCCGGGGACATGAGCAAGCTTTCCGACGAGGATATCCTGCGGCTGCTGAAAAGCACAGATTATTCCAAAGCCTCCCTGTCCGACAGCTTTGCCGACCACCTGACCCAGCTTACCGCCAGGGCCTTGGGAGGCGAGGCCAACATGCAGACCCAGGAGGCGCTGCGCAACATCATGCTTTCCATCCTGGTGAATGAAAGCGTGTACATGCCTTTGAAACACCTGCTGCTGCCCTTCCAGTGGGAGGACAAGGCGGTATTTTCCGAGATGTGGGTGGATCCGGACGAGGAATCCGGCCAGGGGGGCCAGGGGAAATCCTCCCGCATCCTGATTAAAATGGACATAGAGGGCCTGGGGGCCTTTGATCTTTTAATTGACAGCAGCGCGGGCCGCACCTCCATGAACGTTTCCTGCCCGGAAACCGTGGCGGCCCACGCAGGGGAAGTCAGCCGGTCGTTAAACGGCATTCTGGAGCGCAACGGCCTGAAGCCCGGGGACATCCGGGTGGGGCCTCTGCGCAAACCCCTGAACATTTCCGATGCATTCCCAAAACTATTTGAAAGGGTGATGACAGGTGTCGATGTCAAGGTCTAGCGAGCCGGATCCCCGCCCCGCCGCCAAAAGGGCTGTGGCGCTGCAGTATGGCGTGATGGACCAGGCCCCGGTGGTGGTGGCGGCAGGCATGGGATATCTGGCGGAAAGGATTGTGGACGTGGCAGGCGAAAGCGGCGTGCCGGTTTATGAGGACAATTCCCTTGCCACCATCCTGTCCCAGCTCAATGTGGGGCAGGAGATCCCGGAGGAGCTGTACCGGGCGGTGGTGGAGATATACGTATACTTTTTGAATTTTGACCCCAACGACCCCGGCAGGCGGGGGCAGAAGCAGCAGGCAGTGCCTCCTTCCGAGGCGGCCGCGCCGGCCCCGGAGCAGCCGGAGGAAAACACCCAGGCAAAGGAGGAATCGCCATGATAGGGTTCGGAAAGAAAAAGAAGGAACAGAACACCTGCATGATTATGGACAGCCTGTCCAAGGTGCTTGCAAAAGGGCGGCTGGAAAAGCCCCAGGGGGACGGCTTTTTGCGGGTGAAGGTGACCGAAGGCAGCATACGGGACGTGCTGCGCACCAACAAAGTGCAGATTGTCCCCTCCCAGGAGGATCAGCCCGCAACTTTGGGCCGGGTTGTAGACTGCGACGACAACGATGTGATATCCTTCACCCCCCTGCGGGAACTGAAGGGGGAGGAGGCGCGCACAAACCTGCGCATGCCTGTGGATTTTACCAGCTATGCCTATCCCCTTGGCACAGCCGACAAAGCCCGCTCCGCCATCCGGGCCAACGACCTTTCCGGCGGCGGCATCGCCTTTTACTGCGCCCGGGAATTTGCCCCCGGGGATCAGTTGGAGGTGGTCATCCCCATTACGCGGACGGCCCCCCTGCTGTTAAAGTGCCAAATCCTGCGCAAGGGCGGCGCCAACGGGGAATACACCCTGTATGCCGCCAAGTTCCTGGACATTATCGACGAGGAGGAGAGCCTGGTGCGGGAGGCGGTTTTCCGCGCCCAGCTCCAGCATATCCGGGACCGGCAGGCTTCTTAAAAGGCCCGCAGCCTTGACCTTTTGATGCTTCCTTTTCAACCGGGCATAGCGCCCGCATCCATAAAGACTCCACAGCAAAGAGAGGGATTTTACTATGAACACCTTGAAACGCACCGGCAAACGGGCGCTGGCCATGCTTTTATGCATGCTGCTGGCGGTTTCCGTTTCCCTGCTGCCCAGCCAGACGGCTTCCGCCGCAAGCTGGGTAACACCCTATCTGGAAAAACTGAAGAGCTGGGACGTGGTGAAGGGCGATCCGGGCGGCAGCATGCGCCCGGACTCCCCCATCACCCGGGCGGAATTTGTCGCCATGATGAACCGGGCCTATGGCTATACGGATTTAGGGCCTATCCCCTTTAAGGACGTGCATCCCAAGGACTGGTTCTATGAGGATATCTGCAAGGCCTACACCGCAGGCATTTTCAAGGGCCACGACAACGCCACCGCCGCGCCCAACGCGCCCCTCACCCGGGAGCAGGCCATCACCCTGCTGGCCCGGAACATGCGTCTGGACGAAATCCCCGGGGAAGTAATAGACTTCACAGACGGGCGGGATTTCAGCCCCTACAGCCGGGGCTATGTGCGGGCCGCCATCCTGGCAGGCATTATCGACGGCTATGCGGACGGCACCTGCCGGCCCCAGCAAAACGTCACCCGGGGCGAGGCCATGAAGATGCTGTGCGTAGGCATCGGCTCCCTGATTAACGAACCTGGTGTCCATGCCCCTGGCGGCGTGTTCGGCAGCCTGACCATCAACTGCACCAACGTCACCCTGCGGGACACCATCATTACCGGGGATCTCTACATCAGCGGCGGTGTCAGCCTGGGCGATGTGGTGCTGGAAAACGTGCAGGTGCGGGGCCGCATTATCATAGCCGGCGGCGGCTCCAGCGAGCTGGGCAAAAACAGTATCCTGCTCCGGGGCGTGGACACCAGCACGCTGATTGTAGACGCTCCCACCGGGCAGTATATTTCTGTGCTCACCGAGGGCCGCACCCATATCACCAACGGCCTGTTCCGCTCTGACGCTTTCCTGGAGGACGGCTGCCGGGACGGCTACGGCATTTTGAACGTATCCCTGGAGGGTTCTTCTGGAGACAGCTTCACTCTGGCAGGGAACCTGGAAAACGTGGTGAACCGCACCCCCAATTCCACCTTGATCCTGGGCGACGCAGACGCTTCCCGGGTTACCATTGACGAAAAGGCCACAAACTCCACCCTGCGCCTGGAAGTAAACGCGGCGGCTGACGAGGTGAACCTGGATGTGGGCACCAAGGTGGAGGGCACCGGGGACATCGGCCATCTGACCATCAACTCCCCCGACTCCACCACCACCATGCTGCCGGACAAGATAACCATCCGGCCCGGCCTGGACGCGGAGATTTCCGGCGAGAACATGGATGCCTCCCAGGCCCAGGAGTATTCCCAGGAGCCCCGCATCTTAAACGGCTATCCCAAGGTGGCAAACGTGGCCCCCACTGAGGCTGACGGCATTGCCTCCACCAACAAGTCCGGCACTGTGTACTGGGGCCTGACCACCGCTGCCATGGGCCCTGTGCCTGATACCACAGAAGGCCAGGATAAGCTTATCAACCCCTCCTATGGTTCCGGCTTCCTGCTTTCCGGCAACTATAAGTCCGAATCCTCCAACACAGAGTTTGTATTCCCCGAAAAGCTCAAGGGCCTCACCTCCAGCGGCACCTATTATGTTTCCGCCGTGCTGGTAGACGCCCGGGGGCACAAAAGCCCTGTGTACAGCGAGCGCTTTGAAACCCCGGACAACATCACCCCCGCCTTCAACCCGGAGTATCCCCGGATGCTGGAGGTGGAAACAGAGGAGTCCTGGGTCACAGTAATGGCAAACAAGAAGTGCGACCTTTACTATGTGCTGCTGCCCAAGGGCAGCACCCAGCCCACTCAGAACGAGTTCCTGTCCTTCGGCTTTGTGGATCCCCTGGGATACGGCCGGGTGGGCCTGGGCAAGAACAAGACAGAGTCTGTGCAGGTGAACCGGATTATCTATCCCAACTCCACCCAGCCGGATAAGGTGGTAGAGCTGGAAGAGCAGGCCACCTATGATCTGTACCTGTGGCTGGCAGATGCCGACGGCATTAAAAGCTCCAGCATTACGAAGCTGCAGTTCACCACCCGGGACAAAACCCCGCCGGAGTTCACCACAGATATGCAGCAGACCACCATGGGCGCCACCAATGTGGGCGCCGAGTGCATTATCAACGAGCCGGGCACGATTTACTGGGTGCTGGTAAAAACCGGTGAAAACTTCCCCACGCCGCCTAAGGGCCACGATCCGCCTTGGACCAACACCACCGAGGAGTTCCTGCGGGATGTCTCTGCCAAGGTACAGATCCGCAATGCCCAAACTGCAGACGGCGGCAAGGTTATAAAGCGGGGCAGCATGAAGGCCGAAGCCGGCGTGCCGGCTTCCACCAATATTACCGGGCTGCAGAAGGAAACCATCTATGATATGTATTATATCGCGGTGGACAACGCCACGCCCACAGGAAACTACTCGGACATCGTGAAGAAAATCACCGTGTATACCCTGGACAGCACCCCGCCCACAGCGGAGGTCTCCTTCAGCAGATCGGCCACAGGCGTGGACAACAGGCCCCAGCCCTATGCTGACGCGGATGTACACATTGAGTTCAGCGAAAATATTCTCTACGAGCCTACCAGCGCCGAGCCTCTGGCCCTGTACAACACCTGGAAGAGCAAGGATTCCACTATATCCGGCGCGCAGCAGCAGGCGGCCCGCCGGGAGCTGCTGGATATTCTGCCGAAGATGATCCAGATGTATCAGGTGACAGGCGGCAATGCCACCAAGGTGGATATTAACTTTGAAAACGCCAAGCTGGAGCTGGACCGCAACGGCAAGATGATCCTCACCCTGCCCAGCGGCCCGGACACCGATAAAACCCCAGACGGCGATGCCATCAACATGGGCAGCGGCTCCACCTACTATTTTGAATTCCGGAATATCATAGACGCCTCCCCGGCCCAGAACCGCATGGAACAGGACAGGACAGAACGGTTTACAACGGTTTCGGCACTGGCTAACCTGAGCAAAGACGTGACATCAGGCTATATAGAGGATAACAGTACCAGTTATGATGATGCCATCGACATGGCTTTCTCCTTAAAGCCGGAATCCACTTCTTCCGCAGAGCCGGGCCTGCGGTGGAACATGAAGCTTTGGTTCGACACCGCAGTGGAATTTGACCTTTACCGGCGCGTGCGGCCTGAGGATGATAAGTCCTCCAATGCAGGCTGGGACAAAGTTGGTTCCGCAAGCGTTACGCCTCCCACCAACGAAATGCGCGGCGTTTCTCTGACAAATATCGTAACCAGCGCCAGCGGCACGTCCTCGTTCCCCATAGAGGGTACTAATAATGCGGCGGATAATTTCAACTTGTATGACGGCAGAGTGTATGAATATGCCATCCACTTCACAAAGGTGGCTGGCCTGAGCAACCGCGAGGATTTCACCCAGTATATCACCGCAAAGGTCAGCATACTCACAGGCACAAACCTGAGCCTGGATGCCGCTTTAAGCCAGAACACCATAAGCGGCATGGAAGAAATCGTCAACAGAACCCAGGATTTGAACGACATCACCAATGGCCCCGGCGCTGACCTGAACAAACAGTTTACAGACCGCAGTGCCCCCAGCTTCGGCAGCAATTTGCCTCGCTTTACACCGGGTGACAGCGGCGTGACCATGCACTTGGGATTGGAAAACCGCTCCGGCAATGTCTACTATGTCATTGCTCCGGCTGAAAACCTCCGGCCGAGGGATGAACATGGTGTCATGGACGGCCTTAATAAGAAAGATAGTACTGGTCAAGAAACAACAGACCAGACAAAATGGTCAACGAATGTTCCTGAACAGGGGGGAACTTCCTCGCCAAACTTCAACCAAGAGTCTATAACCTGGCCCATACAGTCCGATATCATGAACCCTGTTGGCAACAACCTGGTTACCGACACCTCCAGAGCAGCCTATGGACGTGTACCTGGCGTAACCGGGATGGTACAGGATATTCCCGTTACAGGCCTCAAGCCCAATACCCTGTATTATGCCTATTTCGTCATTGAGGGCACAAGCTCCAGCACCATTTCGCACGTAGAAGTGTACTCTTTCCTGACAACAGATATTGTGCGGCCTGAAATCACCCTTACGCTTGGCGGCTCCACTGTCCAGGTGTCCAGTACGCACTCCGGCCTTGTAGAGTACATTGTGCTGCCCTATACAAAGGAAGCACTGGATTTTCTAAGAATCGGCGACGCCAATAAAGGCGCAGCCCCTACCGGCTGGAAAAAGCAAGCCAGTGGTGATGACATTACTGCTTGCGCAGCATTGTCCATGAACGCCACTGGCGGCGCAAAAGGATCTGAATACGATGACAAGGCTGATGACACCCACAAGGCAACTTTAGCCCAGCAAATCCGCTCCACATCCGCCGGCAACGGCTTAGTAAAAGGCTCCGGCAAACTGAATGTTACAGCGAACCAAATATATAGTGTGGACTGCAGCAAGATGGAGCTAGTGATGGATACCGACTATATTTTCCTGGCAGTTGGCAAAAGCGACACCGGATCCGCCGATGCGTTCCGGGCAACTTATCCTGTCAGATTAACGGACACAACATCGCCTGCTATCGTAACCGTGAGTCCTGCTGTTGAGTATGATGAGACTGCAAGACGTATAAAGGGAGAGATAGTCGTTACCTTCACAGAGAATATTTACTTTAAGGCTTCAAGCGGCACTGGTGCTCTGGCGGATCCTGAGCCAATTTGTTTCCATGAAACAAACGATCCTTTTGGCATGAAAAACCACGCATATCAATGCATGAGTTCTGCTGTTAATATTAAGCCTACATTGAACGGCAGTCATGGTACTGACACTGCGACTACCAATTTCTCGCTGACCCTTAATAGAGCCTTTTCTGGTGAAAAGGTTGTCTTGGGCAACACCATAACAGACAAGGCTGGAAACCGTATCAAACCAATTACCATTACTGTCAAGCTCGACAAAGATAATAATGTTATTGTATTGGTAGACGGAAAAGAAGTTTAAGCAGCCCCACAGCCCCCGCCCCCCGGCGGGGGCTTCTTTTTGCTTTTTTTGCAGGCGAAATGGGGAAACCTATTGCTTTTTGTTTATACTTGGGGTATAATGCAGGCAAAGAGCTGCCCTTGAAAGGAGGTTCACCTATGGCTGTCCCTTCTGTCTTTGCAAGCCCTGTCTCCGGCAGTGTGCTGCCCCTCTCCCAGTGCGAGGATCCCTGCTTTGCCCAGGGCCGCATGGGCCGGGGCGTGCTGCTGCTGCCCTCCACCCACACCCTGCTGGCCCCTGCTGACGCCCAGGTGTATTTTGCCTTTTCCACCGGGCATGCCGTGGGCCTGCAAACCTCCCTGGGCGAGCAGTTTATCCTCCACGTGGGCCTGGATACCCACCGGCTTCAGGGCCGGGGCTTCCAGCTTCACGTCTCCCGGGGGGACATGGTGGCGCGCGGGGAACCTTTGCTCACATTCGACCCAACGATACTTACCCAGTCCGGCTTTTCCCTGGCAATGCCTATGGTCTTTTGCAACTGCGCCCAGCGCCGCCTGCGCATTCTAAAGCTGGGCATGGTTGCCGCCGGGGAAGATCTTGTTATGCTCTATTAGAGCGCATTTGAAAACATAAAGCAAGGCGCACCATTTACGGGAAATGGCGCGCCTGCTTTATGGGATCGCGCGATCCAGATACGGCTGGACCGGCGCAGAGTAGTATCTGCTGAGAGACCCTGCCAGTTCCGCAATCTTCGCTATGCCCATAAGGATTATCAGCATTATTTCAAAGAATATTTTAAGGTATGCTCATGTACCCCCTCGCATAGGTTTCTTCTGTATTATAACGTAAAACTGCCGAAATCGTGATAATTTTAAGGATTAAGTATCTTTATTTTGTGCAGCCTGACTGGAAATATTTGCCAAATTTCCTTGCAAATCCTGCTGCTACAGTGTATAATTAAGAAAAATTGGGAAAAGGGGTTGACAAACCGTATGCTTTGCTGCATAATTCAAGCAAGCAAGCAAGCAAGCAAGCAAGCAAGCAAGCAAGCAAGCAAGCAAGCAA